>Ga0247727_10000272_pt1 | contig 123546 bp, 121 predicted proteins | sample WisWelCaveWW1625_FD_202498 | JGI IMG/M metagenome (GOLD analysis project Ga0247727, IMG submission 202498) | Biofilm microbial communities from Wishing Well Cave, Virginia, United States - WW16-25 | ecosystem: Environmental > Aquatic > Deep subsurface > Groundwater > Cave microbial mat...
CGAGACGCCTACGCCTACGCCGACCGAGACACCCACGCCCACTCCGACGGAGACGCCTACCCCGACGCCGACAGAGACGCCTACCCCGACGCCGACGGAGACGCCAACGCCCACGCCGACGCCGACGCCTACGCCCACGCCCACGCCGACCCCCGCTCCGCCGGCCGGGCCCTATCAGGACTTCTCGCACTCAGGAGCGAGCGCCCCGACCGGAGAGAAGCCTCAAAGTAAGCTTTGGTATAACGATGGGGTCTGGTGGGCGGCTATGTTTACGACCGCGGGCGAGAAATTCGAAATCTATCGCCTCGCGTGGTCCACGCAGACGTGGAGCAGCACGGGCGTCCTGATCGATACTCGCAACGAGGCCAAGATCGACACACTGTGGGACGGCTCAAAGCTGTACATCGTCTCAGCTACCATGACTACCAATACCTCTGGCAGTCCGGAGCTGCGGCGATACAGCTATAACGCCACGACGGATACGTACAGCCTGGACGCAGGCTTTCCCGTCACGATTGTCTTCAACGGCATGGAGGTGATCGTTCTGGCGAAGGACTCGACTGGTAAGCTGTGGGTGACCTTCACTCGCAGCAACTCGATATGGGTCGCCCACACGACGACCGACGACCTGACATGGGGCGGCGCTTATGTGCTGCCGGTGGCTAACGCGAACAATACGACCGCCGACGACATCTCGGCGATCATCTCATTCGAGGGGAAGGTCGGTGTGATGTGGGGGAATCAGACCATCGGGATTGAGGCGACGTTCTTCGCCACACATGTTGATGGCGCTCCAGATAGCTCCTGGACCGTCAGCAGCGCGCTACAGTTCGCGGAGTCGGCAGACGATCACTTCAGTCTCAAGTCGCTGGAGAATGATCCCGCCGGCAAGGTGTTCGCCGTGGCCAAGACTTCCGTCGATAACGCCAACGACCCGCTGTACATGCTGCTCGTCCTTGAGCAGGACGACACCTGGTCCAGCTATGTGGTTGGGCTGAAGTCCAATAACCACACGCGGGCGATCCTCGAGATCGACGAGGAGAACAGAATGCTCCACGTGTTCCTCGCGGCGCCCTGTTGTTCAGGTGGACGGATTTACCACAAGCAGACGAGCCTGGACAACCCGTCGTTTGCTCCCGGCATGGGAACATCCTTCATCTACAACACCGCCAATCCGAGCAGCGACGCGCTGTGTCTCAACAACCCGACATCAACAAAGCAGAACCTGACGAGCGCGACGGAACTCGTCGTCCTCGCCGGCGCCGGCTGTAGCAATAACCGCTACTACCACAACATCATCGATCTGCCCTGAGCGGGCACACTGCGGCTAGTGCACACGGCCGCAGGTTAAGCGCGACGTTGGCGCTCAACCAATTCGGGCTTTACCGGGCGCAGATATCTCCTTATCATCATAGGTGTCCGCTTCCAAGGCAGAGGGGTCATTGGGTCCTGGGGTGGGCTCTATTCCAGCTGACAAGCAAGCTGACATCATACGGAAAGCCGGGGGAATGTGACCGCTCGCAGCGAGGGCAGGGGATGGGTGGGCTATGTGGTTATCCTCGTGCTGCTGGGGTTGTTTATCGCCATCGTCCGCGCTGCGGCTCTGTCCGATGAGGACCAGTCGGTCGGTCGGGCGATCTCGATAGATACCGACGTCGCGGGAAACGCGGCAACCACGCTGGGGCCGCGCGAAGACTGCGTGTCGATCGATGCGGGCGAGAGTGTGGAGATCGATATAACGACCGCCGGGCTCGCGAACTCGCACCCTATCGCGGCATACGAATACGAGCTCGTCTATCCTTCCGGCGGTCTCGTGGTGACTGCTCAGAACCCGAATTTCATCCTCGTCACGAACCCGTTTAGCTCGCTCTCCAGTCGCGGCGAGACGCTCCCTGACGCGAACGGTGGCGATTGGCGCTCTGAGGTGCGGGACATAGGCGGGAGCGTACCGGAGATTGGCTCTGGCGTCCTGGAACGGCTGACGCTCAAGGCGTCGGAGAGTGTTCCGGAAGGCGTCTACGCCTTGACGCTGAACGCGAGCGGCTTCACGGACGCAAGGAACAAGAAGCCGGTCCCCGCGGCAATCAATGGCGCCGTTGTGGCCGTGGGCCGCGCTTGTGACGATGATGCCGGATACCGCGACTTCACCTTCAGCCCGGCGAGCGCGCCGACGGCGGAGAAACCGCAGAGCAAACTGTGGTTCAACGATGGCGTCTGGTGGGCGGTGATGTTTCAGAGCAACGGTGAGCGGTTCAACATCTTCCGGCTGGACGCGACGACGCAGACGTGGCTGGACACGGGCGCGCTCGTGGACACACAGAACGCCGCGGAGGTCGATGTCCTGTCGGATGGGAGACGGCTCTATATAGCCGCGGCCGTCGCCCAGGTCACACGATCAATTGATGGCCCCCGTCTCCTCCGCTATAGCTATGACGCCGAAGGCGGCAGATACGCTCTCGACCCGGGATATCCGGTCACGATCGCCAGCGGCGGCGTGGAGGCGATCGTCCTGGCGAAGGACAGCGCCGATAAGCTATGGGTGACCTATACGAGAGACAACTCCGTGCACGTCTCGCACACCACGACGGATGATCGGACCTGGCTGACGCCATATGTTTTACCACTTCCCCAGGCGGCCGACATTGATGCCGACGACATCTCTACGATAGTCGCTTTCGAATCCAGGATCGGCGTGATGTGGAGCGACCAGGAGGCACAGGCGACATACTTCGCCACGCATTCCGACGGCAGCCCTGAGAGCGACTGGGACGTCAGCACGGTGCTGAACAGCCCGAAGTCTGCCGACGACCATCTGAACCTGAAGGCACTGGATGACGACCCGGCCGGCGAGGTATTCGTGGTGCTCAAGACCTCCACGACTCGGCCAGACGCCGAACTGATCCGCCTGTTGGCGCTGCAGGAGGACGGGAAGTGGGCGAGCCATACCGTCGGGCTTGTGTCAGACAACCACACGCGGCCGATTGTCGTCATCGACACATCGAACCGCATCCTGCACGTGTTTATGTCTTCGCCGTGTTGCACTGGAGGTACTATCTACCACAAGCAGACGAGTCTGGACCGCATCTCATTCGAACCAGGGCTCGGCGAGCCGTTCTTAGCGGATGCGGTCGATAAATGCATCAACAATCCGACGTCGACCAAGCAAAGCGTAACCAGCGGAACAGACCTTGTGGTCCTGGCTGGTACGGTTTGCACCGGCCGCTACCTTCACAATACGCTCAACGTCCCGTAACTGGTCCCGAACTCTGAAGAAAACAGGTGGCAGTAGGGCTTCCACTTGAGCCAGCGGGGCTGTATTATGGTCAATCGACTAGACTCTTTATCGGAGGAGCCGAGGGTGTTTCCACAATCTGTAATCCGAGCTAAACTACCCTATTTTGCCGCGTCGCTGACGGCGCTGATCGTGCTTCTCGCGATCGCCGGCACAGTGTCCGCCACGTCACACCTTCCGTTCTCGGACGGCTTCGAGAGCGGCGATTTCTCACAGTGGACGAGCGTGACGACCGGCGGCAACGGCTCGGCCGTTGTGCAACAGTCGAACGTGTTCACCGGTGTGTTCGCAGCCCAGCTGAGCGCGACGGCCACGAGCGGCTCGAAGGCGTACATCCGCAAGTCGGTGGCTGAGATCGACCTCCACGCCGATGGGCGGTTCAACATCCAGGCGCAAGGGGCTTCCGGTGCCAACGTGCCGATCTATCGTTTTCTTGACACGAATGGCGTCAGGATCGTGAGCCTGTACCGTCAAAACGTGACCGGGGGGCTCTGGTTGTCTCACAGCGGCGCGTATTTCAACACCGGACAGACGCTGGCTCTGGGCACCTGGTACCGGCTGGAGCTGCACGCGACCATCGGTGGTGCGGGCGCCAGTACGGTTCAGGCCTGGCTGAACGGAGTGATGGTGTACGAGACGTTCACGGCGAACCTGGGGACGACGGCGATCGGGTACGTGCAACTAGGCAACGAGACGTCGGCTCAGACCCATACGACGGTCGCCGACGAAATCGCCCTGTCGAACCCAAACCCCACCGCGACGCCCACACCCACCGCCGATCCAACGCCCACGCCGGACCCGACACCGACGCCGGAACCAACACCGACGCCCGACCCCACAGCGACACCAACGCCATCGCCGGTACCCACGCCCACCCCGACGCCGGGCCCGAATCCTACTCCGCCTCCGGGTCCCTATCGCGATTTCTCATACACGCCGGCCAGCGCGCCGACGGCCGAGAAGCCACAGAGCAAGCTCTGGTACAACGATGGCGTCTGGTGGGCGGTGATGTTCCGCAGCGCCGGCGAGCAGTTCAACATCTACCGCCTGAACTGGGCGACCCAGACCTGGAGCGACACCGGCGTACTCGTGGACACGCGGAACAACGCTAAGTTCGACGCGCTCTGGGACGGCTCGAAGCTATACCTCGTGGCTTCCGGCCCGAGTAGCTCGAATACTGCAGATAGCCCGCAGCTGTATCGCTTCAACTACAGCTCCGCGAGCGACAGTTACACTCTGGATGCGGGGTTCCCGGTGACGATTGTCTTCGGAGGTATGGAGGCGATCGTGTTCGCCAGAGACGCCACGGCGCGGTTGTGGGTCACCTACACGCGCAGCAATCAAGTGTACGTGAGCCACACGACAACCAATCACCTTACCTGGATCGCTCCGTACGTGCTTCCCGTGCCCAACGCCAATAACTTGACGGCGGACGATATCTCATCGATCATTTCGTTCGGCGGGCAGGTCGGCGTGATGTGGGGAAACCAGAGTGGCGGAGTGCAGGCGACCTTCTTCGCGACGCACGTTAACACAGCGCTGGACAGCGCCTGGCAAGCGAGCACGGCGCTCCAGTTCGCGGAGTCGGCGGACGACCACTTAAACCTGAAGGTACTGGAGGACGATCCTGCCGGCCAGGTCTTCGCCGCGATGAAGACCTCCGTCGATGGTCCGAATGACCCTCTGATCATGCTCCTTGTCCGCCAGAAAGACAGTAGCTGGGCCAGCTATCCAGTTGGACTCAAGGCCGACAACCACACTCGACCGATCCTGCTCATAGATACGAGCAACCGGGAGCTATATGTATTCGCGACCGCGCCTTGTTGCAACGGCGGCAAGGTCTACTACAAAAAGACGAGCCTCGACAGCATCTCCTTCGCGCCTGGGCTGGGCACTCAGTTCATCTTCAGCAGCAGTGATGTCAAGATCAATAACCCGACCTCGACCAAGCAGAACCTCACAAGCGGGATGGACCTCGTGGTCCTCTCGGGGGATGACCAGACGCGCCGGTATCTGCACAACATCATCGATCTGCCGTAGTCAGGAGCTCGCACATAACGGAAAGAGGGGCCTCGAAAGGCCCCTCTTTTGCGTTTGCGCCCGATACTAAGCTGTCCGCCAGCTCCGTAAGTCGGCCACCGTGCGCTCTATGTGGCCCACGGGACGGTGTCCGAAAGTGCCTGCTACCAGCGGCTCTGACTGGGAGGCCGCCGGAAGGGCAGCGGCTGGCGCCGAGCGACAACTGGCGCTGCCGGAGTCCGTAAACGTGCCTCCGGGCACTGGAACGAAGTCCCAGTCGTAGCCGCCGGGGCGAAGCGTGAGCTTCGTCAAGCCGAGCGCCTTGCCGGGGGTCGTCGAGTCCTGCCACTTGACCAGGCCGGGAGTGGTCGCGGCTCGCGACGACGTGGTGAAGCCCTTCCCGCCGATGCCGTTCACGATCTGTTTCATACCAGACGGGTCCGTGCCGTTGCTATCACGGTTGAGCCCGCTGTAGCGCTGATAGCTGTGCTCGTGGCCGTTCAGCACCAGGTCAGCGCCCTTATCCCAGAGCAGCCTCCAGAAGCCGATCATCTTGGCCTCGTCCGTGCTGTGAGGGCCGATCGTCGAGATCGGTCTGTGCCACATCGCGAGCGTGCAGGCTGTCGGGTTAGCGGCGAGGTCCGCGGCGAGCCAGGAGAGCATGGCGGCTTCGTCGCAGGCGTTGTAGGACGTGGCGCACTCGGAGTTGAGGACGATGACGTGCCAGGAGCCGGCGTTGTAGCTGTACCAGCCCTTGCACCAGCTCGTGCAGCCCGGCTCAAGCGGAGTCGCGGCGTTACCGAAGTACCCGTAGTAGCCGCTGCCGTCAGCGGTGTGATATTCGTGGTTCCCGACAACGGGTTTCGTCCGGCTCTTGATCGACGGGCGCCCCCAACTCGGCGTGTAGCAGTCGTTGAACTGCTGGGTCGTGCCGTCCTCATAAACGTTGTCCCCGAGGGTGAACACGGTACCAGGGATGTTCTCGAGCAGATTCGCCACCTGCTCGTCTCCGCTCGTCGAGCAGCTTGCGATGTCTCCCGCGCCTACGAGGGTTACAGTGTCGCCGCTCGGAGGCGAGGTCGGGGCCGGCGTTGCGTATGGCGTCGGTGTCGGGGTTGCTGTCGGCGCCGGTGTCGGCGCGTAGGTGGCGGGCGGAGTCGGTGCCGGCGTGGAGGCAGTGCCTGTCGACTGCTCGAAGGAGCCCTTGTTGGGCTCAGGCACGCCGTCGCCGTCGCCGTCCAGAGGTATGACCGCACCGTCGAAGTCGTGGGTGTAGCCCACACTGACGCCGGTATCCATCGCAGGGCTGCCGGGCTTCGGATGCAGGTCGCCGGCGGCCGGGTCCATGAACATCGGGTTGGCCACCACGTCGTTCGCGCCCAGTGAGAACTGGGTCTGGCCGGAGTACAGGTTGTAGTTGCCGTCAAAGGCGCCGTCAGCGTAGCCGGCCTTAGCCACGGCCTGAATCACGTTGTTGCGCATGGTCAGCACTGAGGTGTTACAGCCGCCGTGGCAGACGAAGCCCTGGCTACTGGAGCCGGTCAGGTGGACGCTGTTGTTGAACAGCCGCGTGTTGTTGACGGGGCCCCAGCCACTGGAAGCGCCGCGGGTTACGACGAAGATTGATCTGGTCAGGGAAGAGCGGACGACGTTGAAGGCGAAGGTGTTGTCCGTGGATTGCGGGTCGCCGAGCTCTGTGAAGGCGTCGTTGTTGGTGGCCAGGTTGTGGTGGACGTTGTTAAAGCGGCCGCCGTAAACCTCAACTGCTGCGCCGTCGCGCACGTAATCGTAGGAGAACGTATCGTGCCCGGAGATGACGTTGTACGAGACTTCGGTCTGGTCGCCGTTCAGGAGAACGCCGAACGCACCGGAGTCGTCGTCGCCACCGGAGGTCAGGACCGACATCTTGGTGTTGTCGGCAATCGTGTTTCCGATGACACGGTTGTTGAACGCGCCGTCCGCCACGTACACCCCGGCCACGTTGTGGCTGATGACGTTTCGGTCGACGGTGTTGAACGAGGCGCCGCTCGAGAGCTTCACGCCCGCCCAGCCGCAGTCGTCGACCTGGAATCCCTGGAAGACGACGTACGAGCTGTTGATCCTGACGCAATCGCTGCCACCCTGGATGAGGGGCAGGTTACCAGCGCCATAGGAGCCGAACCAGACGGGGTTGCTGGACGTGCCGCTCCGTGAGATGGTGAGCACGCCGGTCCAGGCGCCGCCCTTCTTGAACATCACGCCGTCTCCGGGCGCCAGTGCGGCGCTACCGGCCTTCGACAGCGTTTTCCAGGCGGCGGTCGGCGTCGTTCCGTAGTTCGAGTCGCTCCCATTCGGATCGACGTAGTAGATCGTGCCGGTCGGTCCCGGCGTCGGCCCTGTGGAGGGCGTGGGGAGCGGCGTGACGATCGGTGTGGTCGCCGGTGTTGGCGTGGCGACTGGAGTCGGGACCGGTGTTGGTGTTGGGGTGGGTAGTGGTGGGGGCGTCGGGCTGCCCGTGGGGACCGAGATCTGCAGGATCAGCACGGGCCGCTGCGTTGGCGCGCCCTCCGACGAGACGAAGTCCACTCCGTCGGTCGATGGTGTGGTGATATAGACGCTGAAATCGCCGTTTCCGGTCACGCTGGACGTGACGTTCGCTTCCTCCCACGTGCCGGCCACGGCCGGCGAGACGAAGCTAGCGATCTGGTTACCCACGCCCGGCGCCGTGTTCCATGTGGTGGCCTCGGACCAGCTGCTGTTAACCGCGTGAATCGTGCCGGCGACCTGTGACTTGTCGTACACGAAGAGGCGCAGCTTGGCTGAGGTGACGACACCATCGGTTGGAACCGCGGTCACGTCGAAGCGGACGAGGGCCCTTTTGATACTGGGCTGCATGTCCGCTTCCAGGTTGGGGTTCTGTCCGTAGTTAACGTCCGGTCGCGTGCTCTTTACATACGTATCTTCCGACGCGGCAACGGGGACCGTGACGATCAGCGACCCCACGGATCTCCCGGGGAGCGCGATAAGTCCTGAAATCAACAGGACCAGGGCGATCAGGCCCGAGAAGATCGTCGAGCGAATTACCAGCGGTGCGCCGGGCCTCCAGGCGCTGCCGGCGGCTGCGCTGTCGTCATGGACGGCGTTGCCAAGCATCGTTTCTCGCGCTCTGGATGCGAGCGCTCGCAGTCTCTGGATTATCATGTTTTCCTCCTCCACCTTTTTCGCCAAAGGTTCAGTACAGGGACGCTCTGAGGTGGAGGGCGTTACACCCGAAACGCTATCTTAACTCGCCATAAACTCAAAGGCTTACGTGTCACTGGATCATTCTGGTAAGTAAACGAGAGGATAGCGCCGCTACGTGAATCATGTGTGAGCACAGAGGCATTTTGACAAATTTAATACATTTGGCGCGAAAACATTATTCGACCGTATCCGCCACGATATTCTGGCCAGGCCTGACGCCCGCCGGCCTGTCGAAGATGTGGAGCGACCAGATCGCCAGTGCCACCAGTGCGAGGCAGGCCTGCGACGCCAGCCAGGCGACGCCGGCGCCCTCGATGCCGACCCAGAAGATAAGGGAGATACTGAGGGAGATACTCACACAACTTGAAACGACAGCCAACGCCAGGAGCCGCAGAAGCTCGCGCCGCACGCGCGCGATTGCGACGATCAGGCTGGTGAAAGCGAAGGGGACGAGACCTGGGGCGAGAAACCGCACCAGGACCTCGCCGTTGGAAGCGTACTCTCCACCGAAAAGCAGGCGTAGCATCAGATGGCTGGCGAGGACCAGCATCAGGCTAAGCGGCAAGAACACTGCCGCCGCCATCACTCCCGCCCGCCGGAGCAGACCGCCGAGTTCGCGTTCGTCGGCTGCCGCCTCCGCTGTAAGGGCGTTCGCTATATTGGCAGCGATGAGACGCAGCGGCCAGACAAGGTTCCAGGCGGCGTAAAAGTACGCCGTTTCCCTGGCGCCCTCGATCTGCAAGACGATGAGTGGCATCAGGAAGTCCGGAAGCACCATCAGGAGCCCGCTCAGGTGGTTGCCGGACGAAAACCGCGCGATTTCACCGAGGGCGAATTCGTCGGGTTCGCGAGCCCGCTGCGCCACATGATCCGGAATAAACTTCTTAAAGAGGGCGATATTCACCGGAACGATTACTAACGCTGCGGCGAGCGACCACGAGGCGAAGATCCCCCAGGCGCTATCGGAGGCCGAAAAGATGACGAGCAGGGTGATCTTCGTGATCCCAAACGCCACATTTTCCAGGGGTACCCAGCCCGTGCGCCGCAGACCGATCAGCATCCCGTCCTCGAGTGTGAACACGACCCAGACAAGGACGGCGGCCAGGTAGAATAGTCCGTGGATCGGCAGGGACTCCACGAAGATCTGCGTGGCTAGCAGGAATGCGCCGCCGCACGTGAGGGAGATCAGGGCGGAAGCGGCGTAGGCGCTCCTGGCCAGTCGCGCCGTCCCGGGCCCGCTGACCGGGACGAATCTGATGAGCGCGGGCGTGATGCCGGTACAGCCCAGCATGCCGACGAGCGTGAGCGCCGCGACGCCGGCCGCACCTCGACCAACCTCATCGGTTGTGTAGAGCCGGGCCGCGAGAATCCAGTAGATGAGTCCCAGCACGCCGTTCGCCGCCGTGCTGAATATCAGGGCGGAAGCGTGTCGATAGAGTGGAATTTTGCCCAGCGAGAGCGCCCCGCGCAGCAGACCTGATACCGGTTCGGCGCCTCCCGCCGGGTCTTTGGCTCCTACCACGCCGGTTGCATACCGCGAGGGGCGATCACGTTGATACTGCCCGCCTCGTGTCGCCCGCCTCCAGGCCTGCGACACGGGCTATCTGGCGCACCAGCGGCTCTGGGTCAGAGACTCTGGGCACCTCCAGGTGGAACGCGGGAAGGCCAGACAACGCTCTGGTCAAGATGTGGCGCTCGCTGGAGTCCGCTCGATGCAGCCAGGACTCAGGCTGCGCCGCCAGATAGGGAGCAATGATAGGCGCCAGCCGCTCGGCTTCCAGGCGGCTCTGCTCCTGGATGCGGTCCAGGAGCAGAGCCATGGTCAATGGTTGTGGCTCACTGAGAGTCTCCCCGTTTGACGGCGCAAGAGCGTAAACTGATTCGATCTTCGCCCTGGGCAGCAGGCAACCGGGCGCGAATTCATCGATCCGCAGGCGTCTTGGCATATTGGCGAAACCAAACGACAGTGACTTGATCAGGCCCGCCATGCGCAGGCGCAGTCGCTCTCTGGCTGGCAATCGCTCATAGGCGCGGGGATTGGTGCTGCTGATGTCGGAGTAGATGCGCAGCCTTCGCGGGAATGCGAGAGCTTCACCGCCGGACGTGACGATGACGTAGTTGTCCCCCTGGATGCGGTTCCCTGATATCGCATGGAGCAGAGTAAGCGTGGTCTTCCCTACACGCGAACCGCCGGGAAAGAGCACGCAGCGATCTCCTTTGATGAGCGATGCGCCGTGAACCAGGGCGTGATCGACCTGAAGGAACTTGAGTCTCAAGAGAGGCTCCAGGTAGAACGTTTGCAGAAACGACACGGCCATCGCGCCGGCTCCTTCGTACGCGACTTTCGTCGTCGTCGAATCGAAGCCGTCGAGCGCGACCTTCCATCTGATCGTCTTGTGACGCCCACTGTGGGGGGGCACGTCCCACGCTGCGCACAGGTCGCCGGATATCTCCCGGCCGGCGAACACCTCAATGTGGGGCGGCCCGTCGGCCTCAGTTATCAGGCTGTGGTACTCGCCATCGAAGTGTCGCAGGATATCGCGTTGCGAAGCCCGGAGGCTGACCAGCACGCCGCCGGGAAATTGGTAGCGACGTTCGTCCGCCGCTCCGCGTGCCCGCATCCTAGCAGTACGCGCTCAAGGCTTCGTACAGCGAAAGAGGGTTGAACGGAAATGGCGTCTCCACGATGTACGTTGCCTTGCCGTCCAGCGCTGCGGCCAGCAGGGCCTCTTCCTTCTGTCTGGACTCTTCGATCGTGTGGCTTCGCCGGGATGGAAATGCATAGCGGAACTTCGTGTAGAGGTTGAGCAGGCTTCGACGCTCGTAGACCGCACAGTCAGCCAGGCGGGCGGCGACTTCGCTGGAGTCCGCTGGGCGCACGGAAGTGTCGCCCCCTGTGCCCGTTATGAGCAGGAACACAGTGCTTAGCGGTGCGCTGCTCACGATGCGTACGTCGCCGTTTCCCGTGCCGTTGCCGAACAACTTGCCGGGGGTCACACTGACCCGGCTGCCAAGATCGCTCAGGTCCTCCAGCATGCGCGCGGCCGTCAGGCCCGTCATATCTCGGACTCTGCGTGTTACGGCGTTGGCGACGGTGGCAGCACGCGCGCGAATTAGCTCTGTTGCTTTCAGACTTTTCCCAAGCTCCGGGAAATATCTGAGCATCCATCCACGCAGGGTCATTGGTGTCGGGAAGTGAGCGATCGCGCCGTCGTCGGCGACGATCGTCCATTTGTCCGACACGAAAGACGCGCCGTGATGCATGAATCCCAGCATCGCCTCCGTCTTACCGCTCTCGGCCCACCCTGCCAGGAGGATTCCGCGCCCGTTCAGGGAAACCGCGGCGGAATGTACGGCCAGAGCTCCTCGATCCAGGAGAGAGAGCTGAAGGATCGGCCGCACGTAGTTGATGAAGGTTCGTCGCATGTTCGTCGCCGGCGAATACTCGATCCGGCAGGTTGACCCAATTGTGTCGAATGGTATGGCGATAGGGGCCCCACCGTCTTCGACGCAAAATCCTGACTGTCCGAACGAGCATTCCTGATTGTCGCCGGCATCGCCAAGGCGGTTTTGCGCAGTCCCCGGCGCTCCTGGCCCGAACGGCGCCAGGACGACGTCTGGCTCGCGGTTCAACCCGTTTGGTAGTAAAGGATCGAGTTGGCGACGCGCAACCTTCGTGGCGGCCGCAGTCGGATCGACCAGGCGCAGGGCGATGAAATCATAGATGTTGTAGTCGAGAGTCATTGGTTTTGGTTCTTGCTTTGGGTAACTTCGCTCCATTATATAACGCAGATAGGCCCAACTTTGCATAACCAACATGGCGATTATGCATTGCCTTGCGCCGCTCGCGTGTTAAAATAGGCACTACACTGTCTTATTGCGATGACGCGGGAGGGACGAGGGGTGCAATTTCCTTCACATACTGCCGTCGTGTGCGGCCATTGCCCTGTGATGGCGCCTGCGATCAGGCTCGCGGGTGTCAGGCGCAGATGGCGGGTTAGCTGTGCCTGAGGCGATGAAAGTCTCCGCGGACAGCGGTCGAGGATTCCTGGTATCTGTAGTCGTCTGCACGTATTCGAGAGAGCGCCTGGATCAACTCAACGAGACGCTGGAATCGCTGGTCACGCAGACGTACACACCAATCGAAATCGTGCTGGTCGTGGACCACAACCCGTCGTTGAGCGAGGAGCTTCGGCGATCCGTTGAGGCGCCCATCAGCGTAGTTGAAAACGCCAACACGCGCGGCCTTTCGGGGGCGCGAAATAGCGGTGTCGAGCGGGCGACTGGTAGCGTCATCGCCTTCATCGATGACGATGCCGCTGCGGAACCTGACTGGATCGAGCGCCTTGTGGAGTGCTATCTCGACGAGGGCGTCCTCGGAGCGGGAGGGCGTATAGTGCCGGTCTGGGAAGGTGGGAAAGCCCCGTCGTGGTTGCCGGAGGAATTCCTGTGGATCGTGGGCTGCACCTATCGAGGCATGCCAGAGCGGGGTCAAGTGCGGAACTTGATCGGATGCAACATGTCGTTCAGGTCATCGGTGTTTGAGGCGGTAGGCGGGTTTAACTCCGCCGTCGGACGGGTTGGCAAACTGCCTGTGGGCTGTGAAGAGACAGAGTTTTGCATCCGCGCCACTAACCACTGGCCCGCCGGAAAGATCCTGTATTGGCCGGAGGGAGGTGTCCTTCACCATGTTCCTAGGTCAAGGCAGACACCCGGATACTTCCTGCGACGTTGTTATTCAGAGGGAACATCAAAGGCGGTTGTTCTGCGCCTGGCCGGATCTATGGGAACTAATACGGAAAACACCTATCTCCTGAAGACGCTTGTCCCTGCCGTTTTGCGCAACGCCGGCTCGGCGCTGACCCTGAAGAATCCGCTGTCGAGTCTGGGGCGTGTGGGCGCGATCACGGTCGGCGCCGCCGCGGTTGCCATAGGCCTTATCATTGGAATGATGAGGACGCTGATATCGCGCAGGCCTTGAGGATGTCCTGAGAATGAGCGTGGCGGTAGACGGCACCAATATCAAGCACTCGGCGGAAGCTTACCAGCGGGACTCTGTCCTGATCGCGGCTTCCGCCGCTCTGACCGCTGTCAGCGTGGCGCTTCTCGCGGCCGGGGGAATAGGGGCATCGTTACAGCTAGACGACTACGGCCTGATCTCGAGCTTCCGGCCGAGCTTCTACGTCGGCCTGGCGTTGTTGCCGGCGGCCTCGGCGTGCCTCTGGATCACTCGTCGCAAGGTGGATCGCTACGTCGTCATCCAGCTCCTGATCCTTCTCGCAGTACTGTGGCTGTCGCCATACATTCTGGAATCTACGGCACGCTTCCGTTCGTCGTACAAGAATTTCGGGCCGGCGGACTGGTTCCTCAATGGTGGTGGGTACGATCCAAACCACGTTATTTATCACAACTGGCCTCTCTTTCCGGCTACCATGGCCACGATTACTCGCGTAACCGGACTAGCGCCGGAGACGTTGCTGGCTCTGTTTCCGTTTGTGATTCAGATAGCCTATCTGGCGCCACTCGCGATTCTAATGCGCTCTGCACGGGTGCCGGACAACCGCTGGTGGGCGGGCGTGTGGTTCTTTTACATCTTCAACTGGACCGGACAGGATTACTTCAGTCCGCAGGCGCTGGCTTTCGTCTTCTACTTGAGCCTGCTGGCGCTGTTCGCTCATGTGGCCGCGCAGCGGCACGGACGATTTGGCGCTCCGCTTATGGCGCTCGCGCTGGGCCTGTATGGACTCGCTGTTGTCGATCACGTGCTTACTTCGGGTCTGGTGCTGGCCGTCATCGCCGGGCTCACATTCGGCGGCCAGTTTCGCAACCGCTCTTTGTTAGTGACAGCCGCACTCATGTACGTTGGGTGGCAGGCATTTGGAGCGGTCTCATTCTTCGACTTCTCGCGAGATAGGGTGCTGGATGGTCTATTCGATGTAACCAGTTTCATTGGCCTGAACGTCGAGGCGCGGCTTAAGGGATCGCCGGAACATGCCCTGGTAGGGCGATTGAGGATGCTGATGACGCTGCTCGCCTTCAGCCTGGCGGGTTCGTGTTTTGTGATGCTGATCGTGCACGCATTCCTCAAGCGGCGCCGGTTCTTCGACGGTCGCAAGCTCGTCATGAAAAGAGGGTTGGGCTGGGTGTTTGCCGTCGTGGAGGACGTACGCCTTGGCGGGATACCTTCATTGCCGCAGCCGGCGCGCTTCGCCGTGTTGAGCCTGCTCGGCCTGGCGGCAGTCGGCCCGGTTTACGTGTACGGCGGTGAGATGCTCATCCGGATATTGCTGTTCAGCCTGCCGATATTGGCATTCGTCCTGGTGAGCGGGATGCTCTGGCGGATTCACATCGCTGCCATCATTGTGGCTCTCTCTTTGATGGCGCCCATGCACCTTCTAGTGCACTACGGTAACGAGTCTTATGACTATATCTCACCGGGCGAACTCGAAGGCATTCAATGGGTGTCGGCGAATCTCAATAATGCGAACATCGTCGGTGGCTACCCGGCCGCCGCGTTCGAAAACACAAAGAACCTCGAATGGCGGTACGGCGTCAAGCCGGGCAAGAGTGTACCCCCGGACGTTGGTAAGTACCTCTATCCCGACCAGTACCGCTGGCTGCACCACGACTGGGCCATTTTCGTTGTCGTTAATCGCGGTGACATCGTGGCCGCCAGCCTCTTCTACAATGAGGATGATTTTGGCCAGAAACTTCGCTCCGCGATCGCGGAAGTCTGCAACTTCAACCAGGTGTTCGATAACGGAGACTTCACCGTCTTCCGCTGGTCCCGCACTTGCCCTGGCACCCCGGCCGTCAGCGACGAAGCGGCCTCGCCATGAGCGAGCCGGTCTCTCAGGCGCAGCAACACGGCGCTCTACCGATCTCCCTGGTGATCCCCGCCCGCAATGCAGCTCACGTCATCGAGGTGTGCCTGGCGGCTGCTAAAGCTAATGGTGCTCGCGAAATCATCGTCGTTGACGGGGAATCGGAGGACGAGACCGTGTCGATTTCGCACCGGTTTGCCGACCAGGTCCTCTCTGACGGCGGCGGCGGCGTGGCTTACGCCCGGCAGATGGGCGCCGAAGCTGCGACATCGTCCCACGTCGCGTTTATAGACGTGGATATCGAGCTCCCTTCAGACGCCCTCTCCGGCCTTCTCAACGAGCTACAGGAGCGAAACCTCGAGGCGATCCAGGCCGGCCTGCACAGCGTGGGCGGCGTCGATTACTGGAGCCGCGCGCTCGTGGCGCACCATAACCGGGGTCGCAGCAAGCGCTGGTTTGGCGTCATGAGTTCTCTGTTTCAGCGGGACGTCTTTCTCCGTTACGGAATGGATCCGGCGTTCCGGACCGGCGAAGACATCGAATTGCGCTATCGGCTGAGGAAGGGCGGCGCCCGCGTGGCGGTCTCCGATAGTGTGGTCGTGAACCATAGCTTCGAGCCGGGGTTCGGCTTTGCGCTGGGTCAGTTTTTGGCTGATGGCGCCGGCCTGGGCCGCATGTTCCGCAAACACGGCTGGCCCGCTTTTAGTCTCCTAGCTATCCCGGTTGGAGGCGCGGTGCTGGGCGTTTTTCGCTCGCTCGTCCGCCAGCCGGTGTTCATCCCGTATTATGTGCTCTACGCGATCTTCAATTACGTGGGAATCGTTCGCGGCCTCCTCGATCGCAACGTCAAGCGCGCGCCCTAGCCGCTCTGATGGAGATCTTCGAGTCGATCGCCTGGTCGCCGATCGCTGTGGGAGTCGCGATTGCCACCATTGCCGTCGCGGTATTCCGAGAGATTGCACTCGCGTCTCAGAACGAGCAGGCGCGGCGGCTGGCCCGCTTCCTGCTGGTGCCGTTTCTCGTGCTTCTCGCGGGATTCGTAGTCGTGGCGGCGGCGCGGATAATTACGGTACTGGCCTAGTCGTTCGACTCGCGCCGGCGGGTGCTATAATCGGCGCGCTACGCCCTCGGCCCCGAAGGAGACCCAATGCCTGAATTCGAGCATATCGTCTACGAGAAGCACTCCCGTGTCCGCGGCGCAGCTCGGGTCACGATCAACCGTCCGGAGGTGATGAACGCCTTCAACGGCCAGACACTGAGCGAAATGCGCGAGGCGGTCCAGGATGCCGCCAACGACCCAGAAATCGGAGTGGTGGTCATCACGGGTGTGGGCGATCGGTCCTTTTGCGCCGGTGGCGACGTCCGCTGGCTGCAGGAGGTGCAGAAGGAGGGCCCTGTCGCGGCCTTTGACCCGCACGCCGGTATCGAGGACTGCCTCAAGCCCGTGATCGCCCGCGTGAATGGATACTCGGTCGGCGGAGGCAACCACATGGCCTACTTCGCCGATTTCACTATCGCCTCGGAGAGGGCCACGTTCATGCAGGTCGGACCTCGCGTGGGTAGCCCGGCAGCCGGCTACATGGTTGCTTACCTCACGCACGTCGTTGGCGCCAAGAAGGCCAAGGAGATCTGGATGATGTCGAGGCGCTACTCGGCGCAAGAGGCGCTGGACATGGGCCTCGTCAACGCCGTTGTCCCTCACGACGAGCTCGACGAAGAGGTCGACAAGTGGTGCGAGGAACTGATGCAGAAAAGCCCTACCTGCCTGAAGATCCTGAAAGCATCCTTCCGTACCGTCTACCAGCCACTCCGTGACGCGTCCCACCGCGACTGGGTCGCCGAAATCTCCCCCGACTTCTACAGAAGCGGCGAGGCCGATGAGGGTAAGAACGCGTTTCTCGAGCGCCGCGAGCCTGATTTCTCACGCTATGCACGATAGGACCCGGAAAGGAGCCCAATAAATGAAAGCCGCTATGTTCCACGGCCCGCACCAGGACCTCACGATCGAGGACGTTGATATCGACAAGCCGATGGCCCGCGAGGTGCTCGTGCGTACGGCGGCCAGCGGTGTCTGCCACAGCGATCTCCACTTCGTCGATGGGAAATGGCCGTTCCCGCCGCCTGCCGTCCTGGGCCATGAAGCGGCGGGAATTGTTGAGGAGGTTGGCGAGCACGTCACGTACGTTCAGCCAGGCGATCACGTGATCGCCTGTCTGTCGGTGTTCTGCGGTCACTGCGACAACTGCCTGACGGGTCATCCCAACCGCTGCGTGAACCCGTAGACGCGGCGCGGGCCCGACGAGCGTCCACGGCTCTCGCAGGACGGTAAGCCCGTCAACCAGTTCATCAACATCTCGAGCTTTGCCGAGAAGATGTTGCTGCACGAGAACGCGATCGTGAAGATCAGGCAGGACATGCCGCTCGACGCGGCGGCGCTGATCGGTTGTGGCGTCATGACCGGCGTTGGCGCGGCTCTCAACACGGCGAAGGTCGAGCCGGGCTCGACGGTTGCCGTCTTTGGCGCCGGCGGCGTCGGGCTCGCCGCCATCCAGGGCTCTCGCATCGCCGGCGCGCGCATGATCATCGCCGTCGACATCACGGAGAACAAGCTGGCGACGGCGCGCGAACTCGGCGCGACGCATATCGTCGATGCCTCGTCGGGCGATCCTGTGCAGGCGATTCGCGATATGACGAACGGGGGTGCAGACTACACCTTCGAGGCGATCGGCCTCAAGTCTGCTGCTGAACAGGCGTACAACTGCCTGGCCAACGGCGGGACAGCCACGATCATCGGCATGGTGCCCCTCGGCGAGAAGATCGAGATCGAGGCGCGCATGCTGCTGAGCGAGCGGAAGCTCCAGGGCAGCATCATGGGCTCTAACCGCTTTCGGGTGGACATGCCTCGCTATATCGACTTCTATCTACAAGGACGGCTGAAGCTCGACGAGATGATCACCCGGAAGGGCAAGCTGGAGGACGTAAACGAGGCGTTCCGGGCGATGAAGGCAGGCGAGGTAGCTCGCACCGTCCTCATGTTTAACTAAGCGCCGCATGCCCCCTCCTCTTGCCGGAATAAAGGTCGTTGACTTCACGGAATACATCGCCGGGCCATATTGCACGATGATGCTCGCCGACATGGGCGCGGACGTCATCAAAGTCGAGCGGCCGGAAGGCGACCTCTGGCGGCACACCGCGCCCGTGGCGCCGTACGAGGCGCGCGGCTTCCTCGGCGTCAATCGCGGCAAACGGAGTATCGCCCTCGACATGGAGAAGGCTGAAGCGCGCGAGATCGTCCAGCGGCTGATCGCCGACGCCGACATCGTCGCCGTGAACTACCGCCCCGGCGTCGCCGAACGCCTCGGCATCGACTACGATACCGTCGCCGCGACGAACCCCGGCCTCATCTACTGCGAGAACACGGCCTTCGGCCGCCAGGGTCCCTACGCCGGCCGCCCCGGCTTCGACATTCTCTCACAGGCCGCCACCGGAATCATCCTCTATGAACAGAAGATCGACCGGGGGACGCCCACCTTCATCGCCACGCTGCCTGTCGCCGACATCACCACGGGCATGTTCATGGCCTTCGCCGCCGTGAACGCCCTCTTCGTGCGCGCTTCCACCGGCAAGGGCCAGCGCATCGAGGCCAGCCTCTTCGCCTCGGGCCTCGCGGTCCAGCCCCGCCCCCTGCTCTCCGTCGAGGATCTCGATGGCCCGGTCCGCGAGGGTTTCCTTGCCGAGCTGGCCGAGCGCCGCCGGGACGGCATCTCCTACGAGGAGGCAGCCAGCCTGCGCAACCAGTACATCTCCGCCCGCGGCCGCAACAGCTACTACCGCGTCTACGAGACCAAGGATGGCCTCATCGCCATCGCCTGCCTCAACAACCGCCAGCGCCGCGCCCTGCGCGACACACTCGGCGTTGACGACCCGACGATCGACGGCATTACCTATGACTGGTTCTCCGAAGAGGTGCGCAAAGCCCATAAGGCCATCGTCGGCGCCCTGGAAGACGGATTCCGCGCCCGCACGACCGGAGAGTGGATTGCGGCGCTGGACGCCGCGGACATCCCCTGCAGCGTCGTCAACTTCCCCGAAGAGATGTTCGACAACCCCCACGTCCAGGCCAACGATCTTATGCTTCGCCTCCAGCACTCCGTCCTCGGCGATCTCCAGATGCCCGCCAGCCCCCTGCAGATGAGCGCCACGCCTCCTGTCAACCCGCCCGAACCCCCGCCCGCGCTCGGCCAGCACGGGACGGAAGTGCTGCGGGCGCTAGGTTACGACGACGCGGCGATCGAGGGGCTGCTGGAGGAGGGGGTGATGTGGACGCGCGAGCGGCTGTTGGAGCGTGAGGAAGGGGCGGGGGGGTGATGTAGCCGCGCATTCAGTACGTCAACACCACCGACAACGTCAAGCTTGCCGCCCACCAATCCGGTTCTGGCCCGCCGCTATATATCCTCCACGGCGGCCCCATGAACGACCATCGGACATTTGGTGACTATCTCACGCCGATAGCCGGGTACAGAACCCTGCACCTGCTCGATCAGCGGGGATGCGGTGGCTCTGGTGACGTCTCACCAACGGGCTACACGATCGCAAGGTTGGTCGAAGATATCGAAGAAACGCGCGCTGCCTTTGACCATGACACGATCGATCTGATCGGCCATTCCTACGGCGGCCTGATAGCTCTTCAGTACGCGCTCCGCTGGCCAGAACGGATTCGGACGCTGATCATCGTCGGGTGTCCTGCCCGTGGCTGGAAGGGCGTGATCCGCTCACCGAGTGCCTGGCCTATCTGGAGCAGGCAAATGCTGCTCAACCTGAAGAAGGAAGTGAACTGGACGGAATTTGCGCTAAAGTATGACGTGGGCAACCGCGAGCGACTGGAAGCGGTGCGCACCATAATCTCTGTGCCGAAGCGCTTCGATCCAATGCGAGCGAAACCGCTGATGGGCGCGGCGTTCGAGCCGATCGACGTAAGGACCCTTCCCGGACGCGTGCGTGCGGCCGCTATCTTCGGCAAACAGGACCGGCGATTTGTCTGGGACGCACCATATCTCCGTTCGAAGGGCTTCGACGTCCATATCATCGATAACTGTGGCCACTTCCCGTACATTGAGCAGCCGAAGGAGTTCCATCTCATTATCAGGCGCCTTCTGATGGGGTGACGTGGCGGGACACCCCACCTACGACGTAGTCGTCGGCGCGGGCAACGCCTCCCTCGCTGCCCTACAGCGCGATTCGACGATTGACAATTTCCCACCTGTAATCGATCATTAGAGAGCTATGGGAGTCACGAAGCGCGTTCTGACAGAGAAGGAAATTCGTAGCCGGCTCGCGGCGCTGGAGGCGAAGCACGGAATGACTTCAGCCGAGTTCTATGACAAGTTTACTCGCGGCGAGCTAGGCGACGACCGCGAGTTGCTCCTCTGGGCTGGCCTTTGCGACATGCTCGCTAGTGTAGGCAAGCGTCGTAACGCCGTCCCAGCTTGATCCGGCCAGATTGGGGCGTTGAGAGCTACCTGGAGCACGTAGCCGATCTCTTTGCAAACGGCGGCGGGGTCTTTGAAGCAGGCCCCGCAATTCTTTTGATCGGAGGATCGAACGATTGGCATCTTGACGCTGGGGCTGACTTTCCCAACTGACCGTCGTCTGTATGTGCATCTCGAAGTAATGGCAACCAGCGACTTCCCAGAGTGGCGGCGCTACAGCTTTCATTACATGGATGAATCCGATAGCTGTATCTTCCGCTACGACAATGCTTCTCACCACCACGGCCTCCCCTTCTTTCCTGATCACAAGCACGTCGGCGACGAAGTGCAAGGTCATCCACGCCCCTCCATCCACGAGATTCTAAGAGAACTCGCTTAGCGTGCGCGTCTGGAAGGTCGCATGGCTGGAAACCCCACCTACGACGTAGTCATCGTCGGCGCGGGTAACGCGGCGCTCTGCGCGGCGTTGGCCGCCAGGGAGGCGGGCGCATCAGTCCTCGTCCTCGAGAAAGCGCCGCGCGAGCAGCGTGGCGGCAACACCTTCTTCACCGGGGCGGCCTTCCGCTTCCCCTACGACGGCCTCGACGACATCCGCCGCCTCATCCCAGACCTCTCCGACGCCGAGGCACAGGCTGTCGACGTTGGCTCCTACCCCGAATCGACGATGCGCGACGACCTGATGCGCGTCTGCGAAGGTCTCGCAGACGCTGACCTCGTCGAACTGCTCGTCACTGAGGCGTACCCCGCCATGCACTGGATGCGGGAGTGCGGCGTGCGCTGGATCCTCCTGTACGGACGGCAGGCATTCGAGCGTGAGGGCGTGCGACGCTTCTGGGGCGGGCTTGTTATAGAGGCCGTCGGTGGCGGCGAAGGCCTCTCCGACCAGCTGTTCGACGCCGCAGAGGGTGCAGGCGTCGATGTGCGCTACGGGGTTGCAGCGACGGGGCTGCTCTTGGACGCGGGCGGGCGCGTGCGAGGCATTTCAGTGGCTAGCGGCGCCCAGAGCGGGTCTGAAGACCTGCAGCTACAACGTGAAATCGCCGCAAGCGCGGTCGTGCTGGCCTGCGGGGGATTCGAGGCGAACGCCGAAATGCGGTCGCGCTACTTGGGCCCGGAGTGGGTGGATGCGAAAGTGCGCGGCACCGAGTTCAACACCGGGGACGGCATCACGATGGCTCTCGACATGGGGGCGGCACCTCACGGCGACTGGGGCGGTTGTCACGCCGTTGCCTGGGACCTCAACGCTCCCGCATTCGGCAATCGGCGCGTCGGCGACCTCTACCAGAAGCACTCTTATCCGTTCGGCATCATCGTCAACGCCAACGGAGAGCGCTTCGTGGACGAGGGAGCGGATTTTCGCAACTACACCTACGCGAAATACGGGCGTGAGATCCTCAACCAGCCGCACCGCGCCGCTTTCCAGCTCTTCGACCGCAAGGTTGAGCACCTCCTGCGCGATGAGTATCGCGTCGCCGGCGCCACGAAAGCGACCGCGAACACGATCGGCGAAGTGGCCGACGCGCTCGGCATCGACCGCGCGGGGCTCGAGCGGACGGTCGACGCGTTCAACGCCTCCGTGCAGCCCGGCGAGTTTGACCCGACGCGGCTCGATGGCAAGGGCACAGCGGGCATCGAGCCACCCAAGTCGAACTGGGCGCTGCCGCTGGATGCGCCGCCGTGCGTGGGGTACGCCGTCACATGCGGCATCACGTTCACGTTCGGCGGTCTGCGCATCAACCGCCAGGCGCAGGTGCTGAACACGGGCGGCGAGCCAATCCCGGGACTGTACGCCGCAGGGGAGCTAGTGGGCGGCCTCTTCTACGGCAACTACGCCGGCGGCTCAGGCCTGATGGCGGGCTCCGTCTTCGGCCGCATCGCGGGCCACAACGCCGCAGAGGCGTGATCACCGTTACCCACCTCCGACCTCCGACTTCTGACTTCTTCTCGTACCTCTTACGCCCCTTCAGCGTGTCGCCTCAAGAACCCCACAACAGCCCCGTTGAACCCCTCACACGCCTCCACGTTCACTGCGTGACCGGCGTCGAAGGCTGCTACTTCGAGAAGCGGCATCGTCCGCTCGGCGAAGCGTCGCTGCTCCCCGAAGCGCTCCTCCCGCGTCCCTACAATAAGCAATGCTGGAACACAGTTCTCGCCGATGCGAGATCTCACCGAAGATTCCGGCACGGTGTATGTGCCTGTCAGCTCAATACCTCGCGGGTCATGCAGCGTGTAATCCGCGACCAGCGCCTCCTTCACGTCCCGTGGTAAACGTCGGCTGCGAATCGGGTTGAAGCGGTGGTCTTCCAGCGCCGCGCGTCCCTCGGACTCCAAACGCCGCGCCTGAGTCTCCATCACGGGCCGGACGGCGTCACCCCAGCCCTCGCCGGCGAGGGCTGACATCGAGTTCGTGAACACCTGCGCGATGACGCGCTGCGGATAGTCGAGCGCATAGCGCAGCGTCAGCGCGGCGCCGAGGGACTGGCCGCAGATGAACCAGCGGTCAGCGCCCAACCCCTCACGGATCGCTTCAAACTCAGCGACGTAGTGGTCCGGACTGTACATCTCAACGTCTTTAGGCGAAGGCGAGCGCCCATGGCCAAAGAGCTCGACGACCACCGGCCTCGAAACCTCACCCAGTGCCTCCAGGTTCGCCAGCCACTGCGCGCGGCTCGACAGCATGCCATGCACGAGCAAGAGGAACGGGCCGTGGCCGTCGTGAACGTCGTAGGGCAGCACCGGCGCTCGCTCGCTCACGTCAGAACCAATACGCGCAGCCCGCTCGTGATTCGGGTCCGCAAGGCCTGGCTCATCGCTCACTCCTCTATAAGACTTCGCCATCTAACGGGCAATGGGCCCGTGATACAATCGCGGTCGCCATGGCGACCGTCCGCGACCGAACGGCCTCAGCCGTTGCCGACGCGGTCAGCGCTGCCGTGGCGGCCTTGCTAAACTGCCTCGATGCGGATCAACGGACCGCCGCGTGCTTCGAATTCGCCGACCTGAGCGAACGGACGAACTGGGCCTACTTCCCTCGAAACCACAGCGGCCTGCCGCTGCTGGCGATGACGCCGGCGCAGCAGAAGCTGGCGCACGTGCTGGTCTCCAGCGCGCTCAGCCTCCACGCCTACGGCAAAGCGACGACGATCATGGGCCTCGAGAGCGTCCTGAACCTCCTCGAAAGCCGCCGCGCCAACGCCGTACGCGACCCGGGCCGCTACTTCGTCAGCGTCTTCGGCGTGCCCGGAGACGACCGCTGGGGCTGGCGACTGGAGGGACACCACGTCTGCTTGAACTTCACGCTGGCGGGCGGCGAGATCGTCTCCTCCACGCCCATCTTCCTCGGAGCGAATCCCGCCGAAGTCCGCCACGGCGACACGGCCATCATCCGGGCCTGCGGCGAAGAGGAAGACGCCGCTCGCGAGTTGCTCGCCTCACTCGACGCCGATCAACGGCGTGCGGCGATCATCTGTACCGTCGCGCCGCCGGATTTCGTCCTGATGAACATCCCGCAAGTGCCCGCTACGATCCTTCCGGGCGAAGCGGGCGCCTTACCCCAAGTCCAGGTGCGCTTCGACGCGATGTTGCAGGAACACCGCGAGGCCCTGCGCTTCGATCGGTCCCAACCGCGCGGCCTTCCCGCCTCGGCCATGAACGGCGGTCAGCGCAAGCTCCTGTCGGACTTGATCAACGTATACGTCGAGCGACTGCCCGATCCTCTCGCCGACTTCGAGAGATCGAAAGTCGAACACGACCTCGTCTGCTTTGCCTGGGCCGGGGACGAGACGCCTCGGCAGCCGCACTACTACCGGCTGCAGGCGCCGTCATTCATCGTCGAATACGACAACACGCAGGACGATGCCAACCACGTCCATGCGGTCTGGCGGAATCCCGAAAGAGACTTTAGCGGCGATCTATTGCGTAGCCACCTGGCGAGCGGGCACTAAGCGCCGCTGGGTCGCTGAAGCTCGCGCCGGATGCGGTCCCAGGTCTCGCTGAGTTGCAGCATGGGGTGAACGACTGGCGCCAGGCTACCAGCCAGCACTACGGCGTTGGCCAGGAAGATCACGCGCGCCATTCCCGCCGGCGAGCCGTGAAAGACCAGCACGCCCAGCACTGGAAGTAGGGCGGCCGCACCCAGTGCCCCCAATACTGGCCGGATCAACCCTCTGCTGATCTCGTGGTAAGCCCAGGTCACTGTCAGCGACAGCGCTCCCATCGCCAGCAGGTACCAGAAGAGAGCGCCTTCGGAGGCCACGATTGAGCCCGGGGCCAACCTGTTGAGAGCCGCCGCCAAAGCCAGAAGCCCGAACGCACCGCCCGCGGTATACGTGGCAGTCTGCCTCAGGGTGACCCAGAGGACGTCCTGCGAGTCCTTCTTGCCGCCACGATCGAGCAGTCCATTGGCAATGGCGACGTACATCGTGGCGATGCCGGCGAGCAACAAACCCTTACCGAAGACGGCGACGATAGCGTATTGCCCGGCGCCCTCCGCCGCCAGGAGGTGCCGTGCGAGCGCCAGATCCAGTCCGCCCGGAACGGCGACCACCAGCGCAACGACAACCATCGCGGCAAGCGAGTTGCTGGGGAGCGGTCGAGGTCGTCTCAAACGCTCGCCTTCGTCAACGTCCTGAACGAGTACGAGCGCCGTCAGCAACAGGGATGGTACGAAACTGATGACGACCGCCGCCATCGCGCCCGACGGCCCGAACCCGGTGAGTACGAGAGCCAATCCCAGCGCGAACCGGGTGCCCGTTACTACCATCTGGTTCTGAACCAGGAGCCCGGACTGTCGCATACCCTGTAGCGCCCCGTACATGGCCGGTATCAACGTAGATAGGCCGCAGGCGGCGACGGTCCAGAGGATCGGGCCCGCGGGCGCTCCGAGGGCGCTCTTGAGGACCGGAGTTGCTGTCAGCCCGACACCCACGACAGAGATCGTCGCGAACAATGCGGGCCGGCAGGCGCTGAGAAGCTCGCGCGTGCTGGCGTCTCGATCGTCATACTGCTGGAGCTCTGCAATGCGTCTGGCCACGACGATGCGAAGGCAGTCGCCTATCGCCGTCGCGAAAGCCACAAGGCCGAATAACGCGGCGAACAAGCCGAACTCGTCCGCTCCCAACAGCGGCCACATGGCGAGCATAAACGCCAGGTTCAGCACGCTCGTTGGGCTTATCGCCACGAAGTAGGCCGCCTCCCGCTCGCCCGCGTCGTGGTTGCCCAGCCAGCTATACAGTCGCTCAATCACAGATGGCTCTCCCGTGTCTCATAAGAGTCACGGCTTAAATAACGCGCGTGAGGCGCGGAAGGTTACCGCTGGGCGTTCAACTCAGCGCCAGCCGGACGAACTGGTCCTGTGGCGCTTCCACCTGTTTCAGTGCCTGGAATAGCTTGTCGGCGGCCTCATTCTCGGCTCGCAGGCCGGCCCGGTTGTTCTCTTCGTCGGGATCGTCGTCCAGATCGTAGAGGTGGTTGCCGCTAAAGGGACCCATCGCCCAATACGGAAGTAAGTCGCCTTCTCGGAACGGCTGGCGGATAACCGGCACCTTCGAACCCGGCATCCTGTCCAGCGCGGCGCGTTCGTCAGGCAGCGGTAAGCGCAACTCGGGTCTCACCGGCACCGGCATCGTCGACCAGCGGTTCGACCACATCGAGAGCGGAGCGTTGGCTGCCACCGGAGCGCGAGCGTACTTCGAGACTTCGTCAATTAGGTGCACCTCTCGCCCCCAGACGCCGCACAACACGTAGTCTCGAACCGCCGTCTTTTCTTTCTGAAGGATCGGGATGAGTGAGCGACCATGCGTCTGATGTAGCGGCTGCACGGCGAAGAGATCGGCGAGTGTCGCGAACAGATCCACAGTGGTGGTGAGGGCGGAGACCGAGCCTGGTGCGACGCCGGGCCAGGAGACCATTAATGGAATGTGGCCCAGAGGCTCGTAGACGGGGACCCCAGGCTTGCCCCAGATGTCCTTCTCGCCCAGAAAATGGCCGTGGTCGGTGCACACGATGACGGCTGTGTCCTCCCAGAGGTTGTTCCTCTCGATCGCGTCCAGCATCCGGCCAAACCAGTGGTCAATCATCGTCAGCTTCCCGCCGTAGCAGGCGCGGACCTGGCGCGCCTGGTCTTCGCTGAGCAGGCCCCGCCTCACGGCGCCCTCCATGTACGGTGGCCAGATCAGGTGCGGCCCCTCCCAACCGTCGTAGTACATCGAGGCGTACGGCTCGGGCGTATCGAACGGCTCGTGCGGATCGAATTCGTCGACGAAAAGAAAGAAACGGTCGTGGTGACCGGCGTTGTCGTCGATCCACTGGGCGGCCGCGGCCATGGTCCGTGGCCCCGGGAAATCCTCTTCACCGCGAAAGTAGCCCCGGGAATTGTCGTAGGGAGAAAAGCGCCGGCCGAACAGAGGCGCACCGATCCAGCTAGGGTCCGGTCGCGTCTTCCAGGGGTCGCTCTCATGCCCGCGCAGGTAGTCCCAGCCGTCGAAGTCGCTGTGGAAATTCTCACCGCCCACCTCGAAAAGGTGGGGATGGTCACTGATCAGCATCGTCGTGACACCAGCCTGGCTGAGATGTGCGGTCAGGGAGTGCTCCCAGATCTCGATCGAGCCCCAGGGCTTCCAGAGGAAGTCCCATGAGCCGCACAGCAAGTCGTGACGCGCCGGAATGCAGGGCAGTGAGGCGGCGAAGTGCTTCTCGAACCTTAACGATCGCCGGGCGAAACGATCGAGGTGCGGGGTGGCGAATTCCTTGCCTCCATACGCGCCCAGCATGTGCCGGTTCAGACTGTCGAGCAGGACGACTATTGCGTTCTTGGGAAGCGCTGTCTCGACGGGTGCCTCGCTCATCGTTACCGGTTGAACTGCGCCTTACGCTTCTCTCTGAACGCGGCGATCCCTTCTCGCGCGTCCGGATGGTGGTCGGAAATCGCCGTCTTGGACGCGATATCGTCCAGCGACTGCGCGAACGTCATCTCGGCCGCGTTGTAGACCGAGCGTTTCAGCAAGCGCATCGCCACCTGCGGCCCGCTCGCCAGTTCGCGTGCCAGCTGCAGCGCCCGGACGGTTAGCTCCTCGTGCGCCACTACCTCGTGTACCAACCCAAGCTCCAGCGCTTCCTGGCCGCTGACAATCCGGTTGCGCATGAGAAAGTCCATCGCCTTCGCGACGCCCAGCGCCTGCACGAGAAGATACTGACCGCCTTCATCGGGTAAGAAACCGAAGCGGAGCGTGCCGCTGCCCAGTCTTGCCTCGGTTGAAGCAATGCGAAAGTCGCAGGAGAGCGCCAGTGAGAGGCCGGTCTGAATCGCTACGCCGTTGATCGCGGCTAAAGAGAGCTTGTCGAGATTACGCACCGCCACGTTCAGCGCCTGTGAGATCGCCCGCAGCCCGGCGTAGGTGCCTATCGGGTCGCTGTGGCCGGACCCGATCTCCGGCACGAGCGCGGTGGCCCCGTCGCCGCCAACCGGACGGCCGGTGATATCATCGCCTGCCGAGAACGCGCGGCCGGAGCCGGTGAAGACGACGACGCGGACTCCGTCGTCCATCTGCGCCTCGGTCAGGATCTCCACGAGGTCGCGCTTCATCCCTTGAGTCATCCCATTGAGCCGCTCGGGCTGGTTGAAGGTAATGAACGCGATGCCCGGGTCGTGGAGCGCGAGTTCGAAGCCGCGGTGGTGTCCGGCCTCCATTATTCGCCGCTGAACGTTGGCGTCCGCTTCTCGACGAACGCGCGCGCGGCCTCGCGGTGGTCGCTCGTGGTGCCGGAGAGCCGCATGTTGAGCGCCTCTTGCTCTAGCAGCGTCAGCAGATCGGACGTCTCGGCACGATTCAGGTTCTCCTTCATCCGGGCGTAGGCAAGCGCTGGACCGCTGGCGATGAGCGAGGCGAGGGCCATCGTCTCCTCCTCGAGTTGCTCGGGCGCCACGACCTTGCTCACCATGCCGAGTTTGTGAGCTTCTTCGGCCTCGAGAATCTGGCCGGTGAAGTAGAGTAGGCGCGCCCGCTCGTTTCCGACGAGACGCTGCAGGTAGTAGGAACCGCCGAAGTCGCCGCTGAAGCCGACGTTACGAAATACCGTGCCGAACTTCGCGCGCTCCGAGGCGATCCGGACGTCGCAAGCCAGCGCCAGACTCAGCCCTGCTCCCACCGCGTGGCCATTGACCATGGCGATCGTCGGCTTGGGGATCGTGTGAAGCGCGTAGCTCGTGCGGCGCTGCGACTCACGCAGCTCATCAACGCCCCGCGCGAAGGACGCGGCCGGCGATCGGCGTCCGTCTCCTCTCGCGCCGTCGGTCGCGGCGGCCATATTCTTTACATCGCCGCCGGCACAGAACGCGCGCCCCGCTCCGGTGAGTACGACGCAGCGCACCTCCGAATTCCAGCGGCACTCGTCCAGGTGCTTCGCCAGCAGCGCCATCAACTCGCCGCCCATCGCGTTCAGGCTCTCCGGGCGGTTGAGCGTTATCCAGGCGATGCCGCTCCCTCGCACTTCGAACAGTACATCAGACATGAGGCGCCTCCTTTCGTTTGGCGCACCCATCTTACAGCAGCGCTCAGTCGCCGAGAAGGACTGTGCCTTCGATATAGCCCGGCTCCAGCAGCGTAGCGCTCGGCGCCTGCCTCGCCAGCTCCGCGCGCACCGGGCCCATGTCGAAATCGGACCGCGTCACCGGAGGCATCCAGTCGTCCTGGTGGCCGATTATCACGGTCCGGGCGCCCAGCGCCTTTGCCTCCATGGTGATGAAGTCCGCCATCGAACCCTGGATCGGCTCGCCGTCCACGTTGGGACGCCCCGCAGCCGCCAGTATGGCGACGTCCGCCTGTAGCCGCTGCAGCACCCCCGTCCAGCAACCCGAGCTGTCCTGGTAGAAGATGCGGCCCGCCGGCGTCTCGATCAGGTACACCAGCGGCCCGCCGTCGCTCAAGCTGCCGGCCGACTCCTGGACGTGCCTCAGGAGCATCTGGCCCTCTTCCCCACCGGCGCTGATCAGACCCATGATGTGCTGCGTAAGCCCCGGCAGCGTGGCGCGTTCGTCCTGCGTTAGTCCTGTGTGACCGGTCTCCGCATCCCCGCTTCCCACGTTGGTCAAGATCCAGGTACACGAGTGGACGCTGGGGAAGACGCGGACCGTCACGTCCGGCGAGAGCCGGTGGCGCTCCCCGCCCGGCGATGGCAGCAACTGCCCTTCGGGTACGCCTCGCTCTCGCATCACGCGGCAGCTCTCATTGGAGCCGATGATCTTCGCGCCGGTGTTGGCCGCGATAATCTCGGCGCCCGCCAGATGATCGAAGTGGCTGTGGCCCACGAGAATGAAGTCGGCCTCCGTCACCTCCGCGCTGCTTAGACCGACCGGCGGGGCGGCGGGCACACGGTCCATATAGGCGTCGAGGAAGACAACGAGATCGCCGATCCTCAGGCGGAACGTCGCGGTGCCAAGCCAGTCCAGCGTCACCTTCATAACGCCTCGTATCGTATCGAGGTCGCCCGTACCGTCAAGCCTGCGGCATGAAAAACGACACGTCGGCCCTAGCCGGCGATCCGCACAGTCCCGGCACTGCCGTCCACCGTTATCGAAGCGCCGTCCGGGATCCGCTGCGTAGCCACCTGCGTACCGACCACACAGGGAATCCCATACTCTCGTGCGCAGATCGCCGAGTGAGACAGGATTCCGCCGGTATCCGTAACGATTCCTCCCGCTACCGCGAATAGCGGCGTCCAGGGCGGCGCGGTGGAGGGACAGACGAGGATTTCGCCCTTCTGCAGGCGGTCTGCCTCGGCGAGGCTCATAATGACCCGCGCCCGGCCCGTGATGACGCCCTTACTGGCCGCGTGTCCCTTGATCAATGAAGCCTCGGCGGAGTCCTCAGGCTTGCCGCCCCAGAAACGATCAAAGGCGCGCTGAAAATCGGGCGGCCTCGGGGGCGGCGCGTCTGAACCGACGTGGAGTGGCGGTGACAGTCCTTCCCAGCGCTTCAGCTCTTCCTTTCGAGCCCCGGCCGTATCCTTCCAGGACGGCAACGGGTTCCGCGCCGCCTCCTCGGTCTCGGAGAGGCGCAGATAGACGACGTCGCCCGGCTCGTCGAGCGCGCCGGCATCGGCCAATTTGCTCCCGAGCGCCAGGAAGGGCACGCGCAGAGAGCCGTCGATCGTCAACTGCCAGAAAGCCCGGCCCTCGCTAATCCGCACGTGATTTCGGCAGGCCCCGAGTAACTTCTGGAACTCTTTGAGTTTGTCTGGGCTCAATCGCGACTGCACCTCGCGCGATGCATCCTCGCGGAGTAGCACAGAGCGTTTCATCGCCGCCTCGGGAGACATCTTGCCGTCGCTCAAATAGCGACCGATCAGCATTAGTGGGGTACGCGGGGTTTCCGCCCAGGTAGGAATGTGAATTCGTCCCCAGGAATCAGCGCGCCATCCGTACTCGTCGAGGTATTCGCGCAACCTGGCTAGAAACTCGGGACCACCGGGCAGCGCATCGAGTCCGTCATAGATTCCCTCGCGCAGCGCCGCGGCCACTTCGGGCAGACCAGCCGCGACTGTGGCCAGCTCCCCCAGCTCGCCGCCGGCGCCCGCCGACACGTTGTCGAAACCCTGCAGGACTGTGGCTGCAAGCTGCTGGCCATCTGAGCCCAGCTCCGCTTCGCAGAAGTCGGCCAACTGGTTCGTTGGCATCCCGAAAGCCACCGCGACGATCATCGTCAGGTTCATCGCCTCGCCGGCCTGCTTAATGATCTCGCCCAGCGAATCCGCGAGTTCCACAGCGGTCATTGAACCGTAATCAGCGCTACGCGTTCGCAAGCAGAAATCTGCGATGCGCGGCGCGTACTCGTTCTCCCAGACCTGCAGGACGCCGCGCTGGAAGACCTCCGCCGGCGGCATGGGGATCGCGAAGCCGTGCGTGTACGGATAGCCGTTCAGGACCACGATCCTCGCCTTGAAGACGTACTCATTGACCCTCGTGGCCACGTCGATACCCAGCGGCGCCAGGGGCCGCGGCGTATGCATCTTGTCCCAACTCCAATGGAGCTGGGCGTCGGCGGGGTCTTGCCAGACGACGCGAAAGTCGTCGGTGAAACTCTGAACCATTGGGAGCGCCTCCAAGTACCTGACTGGGGGGAGGATATCAGACACAGTCAGGCAGAGGATACGCTGATTGGGGGTTCCCTCTTTGACACACCCACACGAGGTGGCTAGAGTGGGAAGCCCTTACCGTGATAACGCAAGCAGAGGCCGACGCACTTGTGGCGGAGCCGAAGGTGATTAGCGCCAATATCACGTGGCGTCCTCATCAGCGAGGCTACAAGATAGACTCGGCTGCTGTTCTCACGGAGGACACCGAGAAGGTATTACGGTTGACGGGCTGGATCGGCCCTTACAATCGTAGCTTCGTGCTTCTCTTCAACAACTACCCCATTCGAAAGTGGACGGTGCATAGGCGCACGAAGGCACCAGACGGAACGACCATCGAAGGCCCTCATAAACACGCTTGGGATGATGACCTTCAGGACGAGTACGCTTATGTTCCGACCGATATCCGGATAGGAAGTGCAAATGAGGAGTTTGAGGATTTCCTGAAAGAATGTAACATCACCTTGCTAAGTGGCATCCAATTTCCACAAATATGACGATGCAAGATACAGATCGCTGTCTCACCCTGGTAAATGCCTACGTTGGGGCTTTACGCGAAGGATTCGAAGCGGAGGCCGTTGATGATAAGCGCTGTCTAATCGTCACTCCATTCCGTCGGCCGGATGGTGAGATGGTTGAGGTAGAGGCAGAGATGCTACCTGGGGGATCATTCCGAATGTCAGATGTAGGTGATTCCATAGGATATCTCCACGTGAACGGCCTGTCCGTCACGCGTGGCGTTCTTGAAGATATCAAACGTCTGTCTCGGAGCTATGGCGTGTCCTTAGATGGCTACGAGCTGACAATTGAGGCAGCGAACCAGAGTGCATGGGGCCAAGCGCTGCACTCGATTCTCCAAGCCACGTTGGCGGCCACTGACCTGATTCAGAAGCGCCGTCCGTATGAGCGGCTGCGCTTCGAGGATGCAGTCGAGGCGTATCTAGTAGGTCAGCGAGCGATCTACGATCCCGAATACACCGTCGCGGGTGAGGTGGATACTCACCGTGTGCGCTTTCATGTTGATTCGGGTCGTCAAATACTAATTCAGCCTCTCTCTCCGGCCAATGAACCATCGGCCTATAGTTGGGCGGAGCGTTGGGCCTTTCGGTTCAATGACATTAAGCAACGCAACCGAGAATGGCGGTGCTTTGCGGTTCTTGATGATCGAGGGGATCGCCGCGCAGTTTGGAGTGATCGAGCACTTAGGCCGCTACGCAAGGACGCAAGCCCCGTGTATTGGAGCGATACCTCACTACTAGCGGCCGCGCTCGTCTCGGAATCCTTATAATTGGGAGCATGAAAGCCAAGCATGAGGACACTAGCGTTTCTCTACACCCGCTCACGTTCGAACGAGCGATAGAAAAGCTCGTCCGCACGCCTACGCGTAAGGGTTCTCAGGCTGCGGAGTCCGACAGTACCAAGTCAGGCGGCGACCGCTCACCTGCCCGAACAAAGCCGCGAACCGCGACTCGTCGGAAATCTTCCGGCGGTTGAACCTGTAATCAAACTCCCGTAGGTACTGGTCCAGGTACGGGACGCCAACGTGATGCCACGTACCGACGATTCCGCGCTTCACGAGCGACCAGTAGTTTTCGATGCCCTGAGTGTGCACGTCGCCGCGCACGTACTCCAACGAGTGATCGATCACGTCGTGCGGCATCTGGTGCTTTATCATCTTGTAAGACCGGTGTCCGTCCGTGATAAGGCGCGAATTCTTCACGTCAATGTCCCGTATCATGATGGGCGCGAGCGTGGCCGCCGTCGCATCGGGGACGTGCATTGAGCGTACGCGACCACCACGCTCTATCATGCCAAATACGACAGCCTTGTCCGAGCGCGGGTGTGGCCTGGCCTTGAGATGCTGGCGAGCTGTGAATCCTCGCGCCTCTAATTCAATCTGTCGCCGCTCGTGGTTGGCAACTGGATGCCCGCGTCGGGTCTTACCGCCGACGTAGGTTTCGTCTGCTTCGATGATTCCGGCCAGTGGCCCGTCAGACTCGCGCATGGCCTCGCGGACGCGGTGAGCCATGAACCACGCCGAGCGGTAGTGTAGGCCGAGCATGCGGTGAAGCTGGTGGGCGCTGATGCCCTTCTTTGAGGCGCACATGAGGTATATTCCGGCAAGCCACTTAGACAGCGGAATGTGGCTGTCCTCAAAGATCGTTCCAACCGTCGCCGTGAATTGCTTCCGGCACGAGCGGCACTTATAGAACGACTTCACGCGGTTCTTGCTGTCAGCCTTGCGTGTGATCTTGTAGGGCTTTTCAGCGCCGCACTTTGGGCAGATCGCGCCGTCTGGCCACCGTTGCTGCTCCAAGAAAGTGCGGCATTGTTCGTCCGTCCATTGCATGATCTCGTGGAATGATGCGTTCATGTTCAACCTCCACGAGTAATTATCTCAAAATATCTAGGGTGTGTCAAGTGCTGAATCCCTCGCTGATTTGACAAGCCGGCAGACTTCGTTCAGCATAGCTCTGTCTGTGAGGTCGTAGCGGAATAGCGATAGGGGCCGCGCCCACGGCGGAGCGCTACCAATGTTTTGGGACTACTAGGCGAAGGCGGGCCGGACGATCCCCGTAGTCGCCCTGAGGCGTAAGTCGTAGCCCCACCGGTGAAGGCAAACGTGGTCGGGGCGAGAGGATTCGAACCTCCGACCTCCTGAACCCCATTCAGGTGCGCTACCGGACTGCGCTACGCCCCGACTCCTCAAATGCTAGCACGGGGTGCCAGGGTCGGCAAGGAAGCGCGAGTGATCGCAAGACCTACAGGTACGCGTCGGAGAGCGTTGCCAGGAGCAGACCCGCTACCGCGACGGCCGTGAACTCACCCGCCGTGCGAATGTTCAGCCGATCGGCCAGGTAGTTGTGCATCATCCCCGTCATCAAGTAGAGCGCCACGAGCAGAAATACGGCCGCGGCGCCGCCCTGCAGCGGCAGAAAGTGCGTCGCCCAGGCGGCCTCGGCCAGCAACACGCCTATTGCCGTAGCGTAGAAGATCGTGCGAGACGTATCCATCGCCTCTTCGCGAAGCACCTCGATCGCCAGTAAGAGACTGACGACCCCGGCCGAAAATGACGCTGCTAGCAGGCTCAAGTCGAACTCGTAGATCGTGAAGAAGAAAAGGACCGCGATAATGTACGTCGCGCCGTTCAAGACCAGCCGCGTGCTCGCATAATCGGGAGCGGCCAGGTCCACTGAATCGTGCTCAGCCCGCAGGATCAGCCAGAACGGAACGGCGGAGAGTAAGCCCGCCGCCGGCGTCCAATCCGCGTTCACCACCTCTTCCAGGAAGAGTCCAAGGCTCAGCGTGGCCAGCGCCGGCACGAATAGAAACAGCGCCGTGTCGTCTAGGCGCTGAAAATGCGCCTTCGGGTGCGTCCGAACGATGTTGTCAGTGCCCAGCGCAGCCAGCACCGAGAGCAGCAAGAGGATCCAGTTCTGCGTTGGCTCGAGCGCCAGGTACGCGGTGAGCCCCAGCGCCAACGCCACGGCGACGATGTGAACCCGATCGAGGCGGCTGATCGCCCCTTCGAGCGCCGGCGAAGCCTTTCGCGCTTCCCTGCGGCGCTTACCTCCCCTTGCTGCCTGCTTCATGGAGGTTCAGGGTAACGGCGCTCGCTCGGCGTTGTCAACGAATGGCCAATGTAGCGGGCGCCGGGGATCAGGCAGCCGTCACCGTCTCGGGGCTGGGTTCTGGGGTGCCAGTCTCGTCCTCGGTGGCTTGCGGACGCAGCGATGCGAGCTTCTCAAGCGTGTCCCGAAGCCGCTCTGCCCACTGTTCATCGATCTCCATCCGTATCACCGATCGCCCCACCTGCACGCCCCTCTGCACCGCGCGCTCCATCACTTCCCGCGGGATCGGCGCGTCGTCGCGGCCCCGGATCACGATCTCGTTACTTTCCGTGGTGATTGAAACGATACCGGCCTCTGCCGCCAGCACACGCAGCGACACGACCTGAAGGAGATTGCTGACGGTCCTGGGCGGCGGCCCAAAGCGGTCTGCGATCTCCTGTGAAAAGGACGCCACGTCGTCGGGCGACGCCGCCGCGCTGAGGCGCTGATACAGCGCGAGGCGGAGGTTGATATCGGGTACGTACGAGGAAGGCAGATGCGCCGATAGGGGCACGTCAATCGTTACGCCGGGGCCTTCGTCGAGATCGGCCGGCAACTGGCCCCGTAGCAGTGCTTTCATTCGCTCGACAGCGCCGGAAAGTAACTTAATGTAGAGGTCGAACCCCACCGCCGACATGAATCCACTCTGCTCGGCGCCCAGCAGGTTGCCCGCTCCCCTGATCTCGAGGTCGCGCAGGGCGATTTGGAAGCCCGCCCCCAGCTCCGTCGCTTCAAATATGGTTTGCAGTCGCTGCCGCGCTGTCTCCGTCAGCCGCGCCCGCCTGTCGTAGAGAAGGTAAGCGTATGCCCTGTGCGCGCCGCGACCGACCCGTCCCCGTAGCTGGTACATCTGGCCCAGGCCCAGCTTGTCCGACTGGTTGATGAGAATCGTATTTACGTTCGGGATATCGAGACCCGATTCGATGATCGTTGTGCAGAGGAGCACGTCGGTCTGCCCGTCGACGAACTCTCGCATCGTTCGCGCTAGCTCCTTCTCGTCCATCTGCCCGTGTCCGATGCCGATGCGCGCTTCGGGGACTATCTCCTGAACCTTACGCGCGATCATCTCGATGTTATGCACACGGTTGTGCACGAAGTACACCTGCCCGCCACGTTCAATTTCGCGGGCGATCGCCTCTCTGACGAGGTGCTCATCAAACTCCGACACATAGGTCTTTATTGGCAGTCGCTGCTCCGGCGGCGTCTCCATGGTCGACATGTCCCGTATCGATCCCATCGCCATGTACAGCGTCCGCGGGATTGGCGTCGCCGACAGCGTGAGGACATCGATTTCCCGGCGCATTCGCTTGAGATGCTCCTTGTGAGCGACCCCGAAACGCTGCTCCTCGTCGATGACGGCCAGGCCCAGGTCCTTGAACGTCACGTCCTTCTGAAGCAAGCGGTGCGTGCCGATGACGATGTCGATTGTTCCCCCCGCTAGTTCCTCAACAATCTGTCTCTGCTCAGCGTCGGACCGGAAGCGAGAGAGCATCTCCACGCGGACAGGAAACGCGGCGAGGCGATCGTTGAAGGTATTGAAGTGCTGCTGGGCGAGCACTGTCGTCGGAACCAGTACCGCCGCTTGTCTGCCGTCCATAACCGCCTTGAAGGCGGCTCGCACGGCAACTTCCGTCTTGCCGTAGCCGACGTCGCCGCAGACCAGCCTGTCCATGGGGCGCGCGGCCTCCATATCCCGCTTGACCGCCGCGATCGCGGCCACCTGATCGGTCGTCTCCACGTAAGGGAAGGACGCCTCCATCTCCATTTGCCAGGCGGTATCGACGGGGTAGGCGTGGCCCGGCACCACCACCCGCGCGGCGTACAGCGAAAGCAGCTCCTTCGCCAGCGCCTGTACCGCCTTGCGCACGCGCTGCTTCGCCCGCTGCCACTCGCCACTCCCCAACCTGGTGACGCGCGGCTGTCGGTCTGAGGGGCCAATGTAGCGGCTTACGCGGTCGAGCTGCTCAGTCGGTACGAACAGCCTGTCACCCTCCGCGTATCGCAACTCCAAGTATTCGCGTTCGGATCCGTCGACGGTACGCATCACCAACCCGGCGAAGCGGGCGATGCCGTGGTCAATGTGGACGACGTAGGCGCCCGGCGTAAGCTCGCCCAGGAACGCCTCCCTGTTGATCCCCTTCCTGGCCGGCGCGCGGCGCTGCTTCGTGAATCCGAAGATCTCCGTATCCGTGATCAAATTCAAGTCGATACCGTCGTCAGAGAAGCGCCATCCGGCGCCCAGGGAACCCTGGACTAGGGCGAGGCCGGCGGCCTCCTCACCCGGGCGTTCCGATACCGTCACCGGCGCGTCCTCCTCCGCGAACAGTTCGGCGAGTCTCTGCGCCTGCTGCGAGACGATGGCGACATGCTTGCCTGCGCGCGATTCCTCCACCAGGCCGCCAACCAGCTTACGTAGTTGGCCGCCGTACGCTGGTGCGGCGCTGAAGGGGAGGCGGACCGTGCCTTCTGCGATGTCTTCGCTCGCCCATCGTGACAGCCGCAACACTCTCGGCATCTGCTCCATGGCCTCTCGCAGGCCGCTCCAGTCATGTAGAGGCAGGGGCAGGCCGCGGGGTAGCTCGCCGCGTGCTTCCAGTTCAGTGCGGCTCGCCTCTGCGAGATCCGCAGCCTCATCTACGGCTTGAGCCACGTCACCTTCTTCGTCAACGATCAACAGGGTGTCGGCCGGCAGGTGGTCGAGAATCGTGGATGGGCTGAGAAACGGCACGTAATAGTTGTCGCCATCGAACGGAGATCCTTCTGTGATCAGCGAAATTTCGTGCTCGAAGCGGTCCCGCACGCCGGGGCTACATAGCGAGTAGTCGAGGTCTCGCAGGCGCGACACGCCGGAAACGGCAGTTTCGCGGGACAGTTCTACGGCTGGCCCGAGTGACAGCTCGTCGATCCTCGCTGTAGAGCGCTGAGTGAGCGGATCGAAGTGCCGCAGGCTCTCGATCTCTCGTCCGCTGAACTCGATGCGAACCGGCAACGTCCAGGTCGGCGCGAACAGGTCCACGATGCCGCCGCGGCGGGCCGCCTCGCCCGCCTCCTGCACAAGTGGCTCCATCGCGTAGCCAAGCGCCGCTAGTTTCGCCAGTAGCCCGTCCAGGTCAAGTCGCTCACCCGGCCGCAGGGTCTGAATAGTGTCGCGCGCATCCTCAGGCGAAAGCGTACCCTGCGCTACCGCCAGTCCTCCTGCGACGACCACGCCGCGAACGCCGCTCGCGAGTGAGGCGATAACCTGCAGCCGCTCCTGCACTGCATCCGCCGGCGCCGCCAGGCGCTCGTACGGCAGGACGTCTCGCTCCGGAAATCGCCTTACCCGCCCGGGCTCACGAGACCATACGGCGATCTCCTCCGCCAGCACCTCTGCCCGGTCACTGCGGCTCGTGATGATTAGCACCGGTCCGCCGCTCTTCGCCGAGAGGGCGGCGAGGGACGCGGCCTTGGCTGCGTCGCTAACGCCGACGGTCAGGCGAACTTGCGGTGCGGCGACCGCGCTCCTGAGCGCCTCAAAGGCAGGCGCACGTGCGATAGCCGACAGCAGTCCAGAAAGGTCCAAAGGTTCCATGACAACGCCCTTAAGGGCGCCGAGTGTTCTCGGAGCCCTTGCGAGCCCATTTTAGCAGAGGGTGAGCCAGTGATTTAGGAGAGCAAACACGGCATCCTACAGATGGTCGTCTGCAGTAGCGCGCCGCTTCGTTGGAGACCGGGCGCGCCCAGCATGCGGACAGTTGGCCCACAACGAGTTCTATGTGTCAGGTCGCCCGCGCCGAGTTGTATCTGGCGCTCCTACGCCGCGCCCTCCGCCGTCCAAGTGTCGGTGCCCGGCGGGCCTGGGTCCTTTTCCGCCTGCGAGCCCTCGCCCAGGTCCAGGAAGTACTGGTACGGCTGGTGAACGTACGCCCAGCGGGCTCCGTAGAGGTTGCCGCTTGGCATCGTTATCTGCGGCCCGTGCTCCGTCAGGATCAAGCGCTGCACGTCGTGAATGATCGCCACCCGCTTGGTGTCGTCGAACTCTCTGCTCTGCGCGTCGATGAGCCTGTCGACGGCAGCGTTAGAGTAGTTGTTCCAGTTCCCGCCGCCTGTCACCCCGCGCGAATGATAGAACGCCAGGGGCCGGTCCGGTTCGTCGTAGGGGAGGTTCGGGAAGAACGCCATCTCGAAGTTTCCGGGCAGGATCGTATTCGCGATAAAGGTGCCAAGCTCCACCTCGTCCAGCAGAACGTCCACCTTTATCTTTGCCAGCTGGTCCTTCAGCAGCGACGCAAGGTCGGCGATGATTGGCGCGCCTGGTACTCTGGGGAGCTTCATCTTCACTCGGAATCCCTGGGGATATCCGGCTTCCTCCAGGAGCTTCAGCGCCCTGGCCGGATCGTACGGCATCGCTGCGCGTAGCTCGCTCTCGGAGAGTGAGTAGCGCTTCATCAGGTGTTGGACCGGTCCATTCTGTTGGCCCTCTCCGGACCAGATGACCGATATGATCTGGTCGCGGTCGATTCCCAGGTCTATCGCCTCTCTCACCTTAACGTCGTGGAAGGGCAAGCTCGCATGTGTCTTGAAATGGATGACGGGATAGAAACGAGTCGGTATCTTCTTCACAGTGAACTGGGACTTCTTCATCCGATCTTCGCCCTGGTCGCGGGTTAGCACCGCGCCGTTGACATCGTGCTCTCCTGAGTCGAAAGCGGCGAGAAGGGACGACGCATCGGTGATGACGATCCACTTCAGCGAGTCCAGCCAGGGACGTGGCTTGAGCCAGAAGTTTGGGTGCTTCTGCAGCCTGATGCGTTCGTAGCCACGGAATTCGGTCAACATGAACGGTCCGCTGCCGTACGCCTTCTGGCTCAGACCCAGGCCAAACTTGTCTATGACCTTCTCCGGGATGATCGCCCAGGTCGGTTGCGACATCTCGCGAAACGCCGGAACGAAAGCGTCCACCGTCTTGAAACGGAACGTGTAAGGGTCCGGAGTTTCCAGGGCTGCTGTCAGGGACGCTACGTCCGCATGGGGCTTTCCAACGATCGCGCCGCCAAATCGCTTATCCACCGCCGTAAGGGACGTCGATCGCCGAATGAAGCTAGCCTTTACGTCCGCGGAGGTCAGCTCCTGCCCAGCGGCTGGATTGTCACGCTGCGGCTGGATCGTGATCCCCTTGCGCAGCGTGAAGATGAACTCCTGCTCATCCGGCTGCTCCAGTGCCGTAGCGAAGTTGTTGAACAAAGCCTCCTCGGTGGAAGGCTTCCAAGAATACAAGTAGGTGTAGAGCAGTTGACCGATATCAAGACCGGTCAGGTCTACGTGCGGATCTATGCCCAGCACGCTGAGAAGGCGCCCATGCGTGACCTCCCCACCGGCGATAGGATTGCCCTCAACCCCTGCGAACGGGGTCGTTGAGGGGACATTCCCATTCGGCTTCTGGCCATCATCGCCACTGCCACAGCCCACGGCGGCCGCGGCGGCTGCACCCAGCGCCGCTGTCCCGCCCGCCGCCAGCAGCGCGCGCCTGCTCAGGCGCCGTCGATTGAACCGCGACCAGTACTTAGAATCCGTCATTTCATTCTCTCCCTCTGGGCTCCCAACGCGGGATGATCCGGCAACTCACTTATGCCACAGCCGTGGTGTGCTGTCAACATTCATCTCAACCCGTAATACGATGCTAGCGGTTTATCCGGTTCATCGCCGCCTCCACGCCGTCTGCCAACACCATCTCCACCGCCTTCGCCGCTCGCGATACTGCGTCTTGCAGGGTCTTCACCTGCGTGGGTGAAGGGTCACTTAAGACCCAGACAGAAACGACGTCAGGATCCCACACTGGCTCCCCATCCACGAACGGCCGGCCGATCCCGATGCGCAGTCGCGGAAAGTCCGTGCTCCCGAGGGCCCCGGCGATCGAGCGCAACCCGTTGTGCCCGCCGTGACCGCCCTTCGCCTTGAGCCTCAGTCTGCCCGCGGGCAGGTCCAGCTCGTCATACACCACGAGCACCCGCTCCGGGTCAGCCTTCGCCTGTTTGAGTGCCGCTGCTACCGCGTGGCCACTGTTGTTAACATAAGTACGCGGCTTGACCAGCAAGACGCTGCTCTCGCCGATCCAGCCCTCCCCCAGCGCCGCCAGCCGCCGCGTCTTCAGCGGGATCCCGTGCAGCCGCGACAGCCGGTTCACGCACCAGTAACCCACGTTGTGGCGGTTGTGGGCGTAGGCCGGCCCCGGATTGCCAAGGCCGACGATCAGCCAACGGTCGCTGGACACGTGGCTATTGTAAGGCGGCAGGCGTGGAGGCGCTGCCGCTACTTGGCGGTCGTACCCGGGTGCCTCTTCGCGCGAGAATCAGCCACCACTCCCGGCAGCACAGACAGCAGCCGGTCTATCTCTTCGTCCGTGTTCTCCGGCCCGACGGTCAGGCGCAACGCCGCCGCCGCCGCGTTGAGAGGGATACCCATCGCTGTCAGCACATGCGACGGCTCCCACGTGGCCGACGTGCAGGCGCTTCCGGCGCTGGCCGCGATCCCCAGACCGTCGAGCGCCTCCAGCAGGCCGTCCGAGTCCGCCCCCTCGAAGCTTAAGTGGACGTTGTTCGGCAGCCGCCGCTCTGGATGGCCGTTGAGAGTCGCCGCGGGAATGGCCCGCAGCACACCCTCGCTGAGCCGCGAGGTCAGAGACCCGCACGCGCGAGCGTACTCTTCGCGGGATTCCTGCGCCTCCGCCAGCGCGACAGCCGTGCCCGCGATCGCTGCCACGTTCTCCGTCCCGGCGCGACGCTGCCTCTCCTGGCCGCCGCCGCTCTGTTGCTCCAGGAACGGCGTCCCGCGCTTCATGTACAACACGCCCGCACCCTTCGGTCCGCAGAACTTGTGCGCGGAGAGGCTGAGAAGGTCGACGCCCAGCCGCTCGACGTTTAGATCGAGTGCGTTCGCCCCCTGCACCGCGTCAGTGTGCATGGCGACGTGTCGCTTGAGTTCCTTCGCCCTCTCCTGAACGGCGCGCGCGATTTCGGCGACCGGCTCGATCGTCCCGACCTCGTTGTTGGCGAGCATTATGCTCACCAGCACGGTGCGTTCGTTTACGGCTCGCGCCACAACATCCGGATCAACGACACCGTTGCTATCGACGGGCACGTACGTTATCTCGAAGCCGAACTTCTCAAGGTATTCGCACGAATGAAGCACGGCGTGGTGCTCGACCCGGCTGGTAATGATGTGGTTACCCAGCCCGGCGAACTGCTGCGCAAAGGCGACGCCCTTGATCGCCGCGTTTATCGACTCCGTGCCGGGGCCGGTGAACACCACCTCCGTCGGCCGGCAACCGAGATTCGCCGCCACCGAACGGCGCGCGGCGTCGGCGGCTCGGGCCGCCTCACGCCCCAGCGCGTAGGCGCCCGACGGATTCCCGAAGGCGCCGTCAAGATACGGCCGCATCGCCTCCAGCGCCTTCGGATGAGGTCGCGTAGTGGCCGCGTGGTCGAGGTAGATGCTGGTCTTCAACTGCGCTGTGCTCGTATACGGGGGCGGGGTATCGTCCTACAGGTTAACGCGATTCCGCCCGCCGGTCTACACCGCCGCCGCCGCCACGCTCAGGATCGGCGGCAGCGTCCCCGGCAAACGCATCCACGAGTCGCCGCGATCGGCGCTGGCGTACACCTCGCCGTTGCTTGTCCCAACGTACACGCCCTCCGGGTCTAGGCCGTCCGTATCCAGCCCCTCCCGGTAAACGCTCTGGTAATCGTTCGGTCCGGGCAGGCCCTTCGTCAGCGCTTCCCAGCTCTTGCCGCTGTCCTGCGTCCGGTACACGGCGAACTGCTTGAGGGCGACGCGGAAGTTGTCCTGGCCGTAGTCCAGAGGCACCACGTACGCCGCGTCGGGATCGCGCCGGGTAACGGCGATTGGGAAGCCGTGGAACGAAGGGAGGCCAACGGTGATGTCCTTCCAGTTGACGCCGGCATCCTCGGAGAGGAAGACGCCCCAGTGCGCCTGGCCCCAGATGCGCTTGGGGTTTTTGAAATCGATGCGCATCCTGTGCAGCTCGTCGAGACCGGCGGGATCATAGCCGGGAGGCAGAGTGGACGCGTCCATGCCGCCGATTTGCGCCACCAGCTGAGCCAGCACCTTTTGTCCCTCGGGGTTGGTGACTCGCGCGTTGTGGGAAAAGAGCTCCCAGGTCTCGCCGTTGTCCTTCGATTCGTACGAGCCGCCGGCGCCGACGCAGAGGAGGATATGATTCGGGTCGTTGGGGTGGACGTGGATGGAGTGGATGCACGAGTCGCCGCCGCCCGTGCCGGTCCAGTACCTGCGGTTGGGGTGGCGGTTGATGCCCTCAACGGGTGACCAGGACTGGCCCCAGTCTTCGCTGCGGAAGAGGCCCGCCGGCTGCGTTCCGGCGAACACGACGCCGGGTTGGCTGACGTGCCCCGGCGCGACATTCCAGATGCTGCCGATGACGCCGGGCGGCGTGCTCTGCCACTCGCCCGGCGCGCCGCCGGGCCCCGGGCCGGGGTTGGGACTTGTCATGCCGGGCGGAAAGGCCAGGTTCTTGCTCGTATAGTCCCACGTCGCGCCGCCGTCGGTGCTCTTGGCCACAGACGGACCCCAGGCCCAGTGGTTCGCGGCGGCGTAGAAGCGCGGCGTCGAGTCGCGGGTGTCGGCGGACATGTGGTGGAACGTCCAGCCGGGCAATATCGGCTCCGATACCTCCCACTTCTGCCGTTTCTCATCGGAGGTGTAGACGAAACCGGCCTTCTTGGTGCCGACGAGCAGTTTTACTTGAGTCATGACGGGGACCTCCTCTCTGAATATCTATTAGGCTGCTGCTGTATCCAGCTGTGCGGGCAAGCCGAGCGATCTCAGCCGCCTCCCGCAGGCGTTCGAGCCGATCGCGTGCGGACCGAACCTTGCCGGAAAACGCACCGGAATGGGTGCCACTGGCTCGAAAGATGGTCGCCAGAAATCGCGATAGCGCGAGAACCAGGCGTCGGCCTCCTCCAGGGGGGCGGGATCGAGGCGGTAAAGTCTACGCCGTGCCTGCGCTCGTGACCTTACGAGGCCAGCATCCAGCAGCACCCGCAGGTGCCGGGACACAGCCGGCTGGCTGATCGCGAACTGGGCGCCGAGATCACCCGCACTCTTTTCGCCGTCGATCAACATCTCGACAATTCGGCGGCGGTGCGGGTCGGCAAGCGCGGCCAGCGTCTTCATTGAGTAGATATATAACTATATGGTTATACAAAGTCAAGGCACCGGTGTCCCAAATCTCGGAAAATGCCAAACAAACTCCGGGCGCGCTCGTGTTACGCGAAGGTCCAGCGCGTGGCGTTTCCGGCGAACTGATCGGCGTGCTCGATGAAGCCGAAGGCGACAAGGGGCCGCAACACCACGAACGGTTGACCATCCATCTTCCAGTCGTACTTCTGGTTGTATGCCGACCACACCGGCCCCAGCGTTTGAGCGTCTTCAACCCAGCCGGCCTCTCCCTCCAGGATAACCGCCTCATCCGCTCGCTCTGTTGAGACGGTGCAGCGGGGCTCTGCCGCCAGGTTTCGCGCCTTACGAGAGCTCTTGGCGCAGCTGAAGTAGAGTAGGTCCTCGTGCCACACCGCCCAGACGGCGGTCGCGTGCGGCCGTCCATCAGGCCGCGTGGTGGAGAGCCAGTAGTTGTGAGAGGCAGCCAGACGCTCTTCGGCCCAGCTCCAGGGGAGCAGGCCTGCGCCCTCCTGCGCCGGAAGGAGCTTGTAACCCGGCATGTCGGGGCGCGTGGCGAATGGTTCGCTCATCTGGACGCGCCCTCCTACGACGTCAGTTGCCGGCGAATCGTACCGGCGTCGAAGTAGACGCGCTCGCAGACAAGGTCGGTCCCCTCGAAGATGAAGAACGCCGTCATCTGGCACCTGAACTCGCGACCCGTGGGTGGGAGGCCCGGGAGAGGCCCCTCGTGGGTGCCGAGTAGCCAGAACTCGGTGATTACCGCGTCATCGGCGTGGCGGAGCGAGATGAACTCGTTCCGCTGGTCGGGGAAGGCCGCGCGGGACTCGCGGTAATAACGGGAGACCTCTTCAGGCCCTTCGTAGACCTCGCCGGTGGCGATGATCTCGTAGCGAGGGTGCCCGAATGTCTCGAGCGCGCGCTGCATGTCGAGGGCGTTCTCCGCCTCCATGTGCTCTCGCACGATCCGCTCGCGCCGCGTTCGGACCTCCTCCGCGACTGTCACGTCAACCAACTCGCCGCCCCACTCCCTGCCAGTAGGGCTCTCGAATCAAGAATTTCTGCAGCTTGCCTGTGGCCGTCCTGGGCAGGGTATCCACGAAATCAACGGAGGTCGGGCACTTGAAGTGAGCCAGCTTTCCGCGGCTGAACTCGACGATCTCTCCTTCTGTGGCGACCATCCCCTCGCGGAGCACGATCAATGCCTTGGGCGTCTCGCCCCACTTCTCGCTGGGCACGCCGATCACCGCGCACTCCAGCACGGCGGGGTGCTTGTAGAGGGCGTCCTCAATCTCGCCCGAGCTGATGTTCTCGCCGCCGGAGATGATGACGTCCTTTTTGCGGTCGACTATGTGAATATTGCCGAACTCGTCCCAGACCGCCAGGTCGCCGCTGTGGAAATAGCCGTCGCAAATTGCTCTGTCGGTCTCTTCGGGTTGCAGCCAGTAGCCCTTCAACACCACATTCGAGCGCGCGCACACCTCGCCTATGGTCTCGCCGTCCTGCGGAACCACATTACCGTCGTCGTCGAGTACCTGGATGTCCACGCCTATCGCCTCGACGCCCGCTCGCGCGCGGCGGCTGTAGTCGTCCTCGCGCGTGTGGAAATCGGGCGTGGAGTTGGTGAGGATGGGTGCGGTTTCCGTAAGGCCGTAGATCTGGATGAACTGCCAGCCCACCTCTTTCTCAAGACGCTCGATGAAGGCGGCCGGGGGCGGCGCACCCGCCACCACGAAGCGCGGCCGCGTCTTGATCTGGTGCCTGTCCTTGTGCGCGTAGTTGAGTATGGTAGCCAACACGGCCGGCGCCATGCAGGCGAAAGTGACGCCCTCATCGTCGATCAGCCTGTAGATTTCCTTGGCGTCAATCGCCCGCAGGACAACGTGAGTCGCGCCCATCGCGGTCAGGGCGAACGGCCCGCCCCAGCCGTTGGCGTGGAACATCGGCAGCGTCCACAGCTCGACGTCGTCGTGCCGGATGCCGAGGTGCGCGATGAAGTTGTAGGCGTTGATGTAGCAGTTGCGGTGAGTCAACATCACGCCCTTCGGACGCGCCGTCGTTCCGGACGTGTAGTTGATGGTTGCCACGTCGTTCTCGTCCTGCTCTATCGCCGGGATGGTGGTCATCGGCATCCTACCCACGCTGTCGTGCCACGCGGTCCAGCCGGCGGGCGCTTCGCCGCCCTCAGTCGCCGCGATCCAGTGTTCGACGGTCATCAGGTTGGGCCGGATCTGGTCCACGATCTGCGTGTACTCGGGGTCGACGATGACGACCTTCACGCCCGCGTGGTTGATGATGTACTCGTGGTCGGCTGCAATCAGGCGGAAGTTGAGGGGCACCAGAATCGCGCCGATCTGCGGCACGGCGTAGTAGGCCTCCAGAAAGAAATGCGAGTTGGGGCTCAGTATGCAGACTCGGTCGCCCTTACCGATCCCCAGACAGAGCAGTTCATTGCCCAACTGGTTGACCCGCTCCTGGAAATCGCGGTAAGTGAGGCGCAGCGGTCCGTCGACGATCGCCGTCTTGGTTGGATAGAGTTTTGCCGCGCGGCGAAGGAAATCGCCGACGAGCAGCGGGACTTCCATGGGCAGGCCTCCTTATGTGAGTGGGGGTAGCGGCGTACAGTCTAGTCGAGGTCGTCCAGCGAACGCCAGTGGTGAAGGCGGGGCTATGACGTTGTCCTGCGCCTAGACCCTGATCTCGTAGGCGGTGTAGGGCGACGGATCGACGAATCCGAGTTTCGCGGCTAGCGCGGCCGACATGTCGTTGTGGGCGTCCCAGCAGGGCTTGAGGTTCGTGTCCAGGCAATGCTCGATCATGCGGGCTGCGGCGGCGAAAGCGAGGCCGCGACGTCTGAAGTCGGGGTGCGTTTCGATTTCGAATTCAAGGCTGAAAGGGCTGATAGCGAAGGAAGAGCAACCGGAGACGAAACGCCCGTCGTGCTCAACGCCATAGCCAACTCCGTTGTCAATGTAATGCTCCAGAGACGGAAAGTTGTAGACGTATGCTTCATTCAGTTCAGCGAAACGCTCAGCGTTCTGGGCGGTTATTCGTTTCAGCCTGAAACCGTTCGGGAGCGTCGTGGCGCGCGTTTGCAGGCTGGCTTTGTCCCAGGCGCCCGCCCGGAAAGCCCGGCGGGTTCTGGTGTGGAGCGCGTCTCCCCATGCTCGCCGGATGAGCGGCTCCCAGGCAGGATCGGCCAGCACCATAGCGGCGGGCGGAGAGATGCCGCGGACTATCTCGTCGGCTTCCGGGCGACCAGGGTCGCCGGCCAGTAGATGGAACTCGAGATGGATGTGGGCTACAGATGGATCTGCCGGGTTGTCCACGCGGACCGTACCCATTCCCCCTTCGAGTGCTGCGTCCAGGCAGCCGTGGAGACCGGGAAGGTCGGCGTAGAGTGGACGCAGCGATGCCCGAGCGGCAATCGCTATTTCGGCGACCATGCTGCGCCGCTACGCGGTGAGATGGCGGTCGCTCCGGTAGTCGACGGCGCGGCGCAGGGCACGGGCTCCGGCTTGAAAGCTGGCGAAGACGGCGATCCCGCGCTCGATAAGTCTCGAGCGGATGTCGGCCATCACGTCCTCGACGTGTCCCGGATGGGCGATGGCGATGAACGGCTTGCCAGAGCGGTCGCAGTGCTTCGCCAGCGTGTCCACCATCATGTCGAGGATGGCAGGGTTTTCGCGGAGGCGACGGGCGATGAAGCTGGCGCCCACCTCCATCGCCACGGCGTCCACGTTCTCGTCCGCCTCCAGGATATCCAGTAGCTTCTGCAGGTTGCCGGGCGCGAAGCCCATGCCGATCGTGCCGCCGGCATCGAGCGGGTTGCGGTAGCTGCCGCCGATGATGTTGAAAAACTCCGCCAATTTTGCGTATGACCCGTCGGTGAGCAGCGGCACTTCCAGGCCTTCGCGCTCGAAGGCGTCCGTGATGACGACGGACTGACCGCCGGTCATCGCGATCAGGCCCATGCGCCGCCCTGTCGTTGGCTTGCAATGGACCAGCGCCTTCACAGCGTCGATCGTCTCGTCCAGGCTCTCGGTCTGCACCACGCCCGCCTGGCGCATCGCGGCGTCCCAGATCGCCGGCGCCGTCGCCAGGGAGGCCGTGTGGGAATAGATCGCGCGGCTGCCGCCAGCCGTCGCGCCGCCCTTCCAGACGACGACCGGCTTACAGCGTGCTGCTTTGCGCAGGACGCGCAGGAGCCGTCGCCCGTCCTTCACGCCTTCGATGTACATGGCGATAACTTCGGTCTCGGCGTCGTTCGCGAGGTACTCGATATAGTCGGGCGCGTCGAGGATGACGGCGTTGCCGAAGCTGACGGTCTTGGAGCACTTCACACCCTGCACCGCGCCGACGAGCGAGAAGTTGATCGCGTGCGTGCCGCTCTGACTGATGAAGCCAACGTTTCCGGCGTCGCCCGCGGCTTGATCGGTGCTATGGCGCACGCCGAGACGGCGGTTGTAGAGGCCCATGCAGTTCGGCCCGATCAGTAGGAGACCGGCGTCGCGCGCCATCTGCGTGATCTGGTCCTGCGCGGCGATTCCTTCCTCTGTCTCCGTCTCGGCAAAGCCCGACGTGAAGAGCGCAACGGCGCCCACCCTCTTCTCGATGCAACTGGCGACGATCTTGGCCGCCACCGGCCGCGGCACGGCGCAGACGACGTAGTCGATCTCATCCGGTATGTCGCCGAGGCTTGGGTAGTTAGACACGCCCATCGCCTCGATGCCCTCAATCTCGCTGGGATCTACCTGCACGGAAAAGACCTTCCCAGTGAACGTCTTCATGGCGTTGAGCCAGAGGTAGCCCATCGCCCGTTTATCCCCGACGACGGCGACGGTGCGGGGGTTGAAGGCGCGATCTAGGCGTTTCTGGAGGTCGGTGGGGGGTGCGGTTGTTTGTGTCATCCAAGTCCAGGCATCATATCGAGCTCTCCTACGAGAACTTCAGGACGGGAACGGGACGAGACCTAAGAAACGCTTGTCTTACGCCACCACGATCCGCGCGTCCACCGCCAGCGCGCCGTCCGGATAGGCGAAGACGGGGTTCAAGTCCAGCTCCTCGATCTCAGGGTGTGCTTCGACGAATTCGGACACCTGAAGGATCAGCTTCTCCAGCGCCTCGAGGTCCGCAGGCGGCTGGCCGCGCACACCCTCCAGCACCGGGAAGCCCTTGATCTCGCGCACCATCTGGCGCGCATCTCGCGGTTCGAGCGGCACGATTCGAAAGGCGACGTCGTTCAGGACTTCGACGAGAATCCCGCCGAGCCCGAACATGAGCACCGGTCCGAACTGCGGGTCCTTGCTCATTCCGATGATCACCTCGGTGCCCTGGGAGGCCATCTTCTGCACAGCAACGCCGTCTATCCTGGCCTGGGGCTGCGCCTTCTTGACGGCCGCGACTACCTCATCGTAGGCTGACGCAACTTCCGCGGGCGACGCCAGGCCCAGCTTCACCCCGCCGACGTCTGATTTATGCGTAACGTCCGGTGACACGACCTTGAGGACAACGGGAAATCCAAGCTTCTCGGCGGCAGCCGCAGCGTCCTTGGCGGAGCCCGCTAGGTCAGCCAGCGCAACGGGGATACCGGCGTCGTGGAGAATCTGCTTCGATTCGACCTCGGTGAGAATCGTACGGCCCTGGCTGCGGGCGTCAGCGATAACGGACTCGAGGGTCATCGGTTGTAGGGGGTTATTTCCGGGACGGCCGCTGAGCTAGACCCGGACGGCGTTGGCCGGGGCCTTGGCACCGCGCGTCATAGTGCGCGCCGGGCTGTAGTTGGCGAAACTGCGGGTCGCGCCGCAGAATTTGCAGGAAGCGTCGCTCGTCTCGCCGTTAGGAGTATCGATTTGCCAGTGATGGGCGCACATTACTTCCAGCCCACTCATATCCGCTCGAAGTTCCATACTCTGCTCTACTGACAAAGCTCTCCTCCTCTATAAACACTGCCGCGGGGACGGCGACTATATGGGCTCGGTGTGGCCTCGCAAATTGGAGGGGCGATTGAGGCGCACCTGAACACTATACCGCGTCTGTGTGTGTTGGGGGAACCCCTAAAACTAGGTATTTACGAGAAAAAGTGACTGAGTGGTCACCACTATACCACGGCGTCTTCCTGGTAGACACCGAAGACTTCCCGCATGACGTTGCAGATCTCGCTCAATGTGCAGTACGCGCTCACTGCGTCTAGCAGGTAAGGCATGACGTTTTGCTGGCCGCGGCAGGCGGACTCCAGCGCCTTCAGGCAGCGTGCCGCCTCCCGGTTGTCGCGCTCTCTACGAATTTTCTTGAGCCGCTCTATCTGCCGCCTCTCGCCTTGCGGGTCCATCTCGAGGATGGGTATCTCAACGTCCTCGTCCGTGCGGAAGTGGTTGACACCTACAATCACGCGCTGGTCAAGGTCTATCTCACGCTGATAGCGAAATGCCGCATCGGCGATCTCTCGCTGGAGGTAGCCGCTCTCGATCGCGGGCAGGACACCGCCCATGTCGTCGATCTTGTTGAAGTAGCTGTAGGCCTCGTCTTCCGTCTCCTTCGTCAGGCTTTCGAGGAAGAAGCTGCCTCCCAGCGGATCGACGGCGTTGGCGACGCCCGATTCATGCGCGATCACCTGCTGCGTACGCAGCGCCAGGCGCGCCGCTTTCTCGCTCGGAAGGGCCATTGCCTCGTCCATCGAGTTCGTGTGTAGCGATTGCGTCCCGCCCATCACGGCGGCCAGGGCCTGGATCGCCGTCCGCACGAGGTTCACTTCGGGTTGCTGCGCGGTCAGGGATACCCCTGCCGTCTGCGTGTGAAAGCGCAGCCAGAGAGACCGCTCGTCCTTCGCGCCGAATCGCTCTTTCATCTCGCGGGCCCAGATACGGCGGGCGGCGCGGAACTTGGCGACCTCCTCGAAGAAGTCATTGTGGCAGTTGAAGAAGAACGATAGCCGCGGGGCGAACTCGTCCACGTCCAGCCCGCGCTCTAGACACCAGCGCACGTACTCGAAGCCGTCCGCCAGCGTAAAGGCCAGCTCCTGGACGGCCGTCGAACCGGCCTCGCGGATGTGATAGCCGGAGATGCTGATCGTGTTCCACCGGGGCATCTCCCGGGTGCCGAACTCGATGGTATCCACGACGAGCCGCATGGACTGCTCCGGCGGGAAGACGAACTCCTTCTGGGCTATGAACTCCTTGAGGATGTCGTTCTGCAGCGTGCCTGCCAGCTTGTGGCGAGGTACCCCGCGCTTCTCCGCGGCAACGATGTACATCGCCCAGATGACGGCGGCAGGCGAGTTGATCGTCATCGAGGTCGTGATTTCATTAAGGGGAAGCCCGTCCAGCAGAATCTCCATGTCCGCCAGCGAAGAGACGCCGACCCCGCATTTTCCGAACTCGCCGTAGGCATCGGGTGCGTCCGTGTCGTGGCCGTACAGCGTCGGAAGGTCGAAGGCTATGGAGAGGCCAGTGGTTCCCTGTGAGAGCAGGTAACGGAAGCGCGCGTTCGTCTCCTCGACGCTTCCGAAACCGGCGAACATACGCATCGTCCAGAGCTTTCCTCGATAGCCGGATTGGTGAACGCCTCGAGTGTATGGATACTGGCCCGGCGCGCCGAGCTCTTGCTCGTAGTCATGCCCCGGCAGGTCGCTCGGGTCATAGAGGGGGCGGATGGGGCGGCTGGAGGTCGTCATGAACGGCCCCGGACGCTGGCCATTTGCGGACTCCGGTGCGCTCCGGGTTGTGTTCAAAGGCTGGGTGGTGCGCCTCTTAGGCATAGTTACGAATCATTCGTAGAATACCACAGCAATTAGCAGACGTTGATATGTGTGCTAGAATTACTCAAGTGTCTCAGCGTCTTACCGGAGCAATGGTATGGTAGCAGAACCCTTTGATAACTTCCTCGATCTCGTGGACGCCGCGCGGGTACTCGGTATCCATCCTCAGAGCCTGCGGCGTCTGATCAAGCAGAAGAAGGTTCCTGCCGTGCTGTTCGCGGGGAAGTACCTGATTGCACGCGACAAGCTGGAGATGTTCAAGTCGAACTACGACCCGCGGCCAGGGCGCAAGGCTATCCGCACGCTGTTGTAGAGTTTCTAGTTGACGGGCGCCGATGCGACAGGCGGCTCGATGCTGATGCCCGGGTCGTTGATATCGCGTAGTTCCATGAAGAAACCCTCGTCTGTCTCGCGGTCACCTACCTGCAGGCGTAGCGGCCAGCGGCCGTCCTTCGCCAGCCACAGATCAACCTGATAGCGCGAAGGAACCTCCGCCTGAACACCGCTCGGAAGTACGATATCCGCTTCCTCCAGGCGATAGTGAATGGCCTCTATTTCGTTCACCACAGCCGCCTGCGCGTCGATACGCTCCAGGGAAGCAGCCAGGGCCTGCACCGTGTCGCTGCACACCACTTCGGGAGTCAGAAGCGCGGCGTCCTCGTTCTTTCCCGCACGTTGACTCCACGTCCCGCCCACACGCTCCCATGTTGTCGGACCGATTTGGCGAAGCTCGATCTCGTCCTCACGGAACGCCAGAATAACCTGCGTTCGTTCTGGTCCAACGCGGGCGCCGTCAATCGCGAAATCGGACAGCAGGGCCGTGAGGGATGTGTTGAAGTCGTCTAACGGATCCGATGTGGCCCTGGCGGCGTCTTCTTTATTCGCCGAATGGAGGCGAACGTTGATCGAATACCGGTACGTTTCGAGCGCCGACATGTTGACGCATGACACTATGGATTCGCCTTCTGCCCTGCCGTCGCCTCCGCCACCACACGCTGTACTCGCGAGTACGGCGGCCAGCCCCAGGAATCCGATGAAGGTTCGCGCAGTCGTTGTCGCTTTCGCGGTGATAGAGTCTGTCATCGCAGTTATAGAGACGATTGGAGCCTGTCAGGCCGTTACAGGTGAGCGCTCCAGTTCGCTCATTGTGGTGGCGGTCGGCCGCCCCGCGCAGTGCGACGCGCTTGTATGTACTCCACGCTCCGCAGAAAGAGCGGTTCGTCGATCAATCCGCTCGCTTTAAGATATGTCAACAGCGTTTCGAGGCCCAGGATAGAGATAAGGTTGTATCCCTGTGCCTGGAGTTGTTCCCGCGCGCCCTCCTGCCGGTCGAGCAGCACAACTACGTCTCGCACCTTCAGTCCGGCGTTGCGCTCAAGAAAGCCCGCGGTTTCTACGATACTGCCGCCGCTGGTGACGAGGTCGTCGATCAACAGGATCGTCTCGCTGGATTCGAAGCGTCCTTCGACGAAGATGCGGTTGCCGTTGGTCTCCTTCGCTGGGTGTACATAGATCATGGGCGCCTTGCTGTGTAGCGAGAAGGCGGTCGCCAGGTGCAGTCCGCCGAAGGGGATGCCGCAGATGCGCTCGAACGGTTGTACCTGCGCGTTCAGCATCGCCTGACGAGTGCGAACCTCCTCGTGCATAACGCTCGCCGCCTTCGCCAGCGCCCAGGGGTTGCTGATGAGCAGGCGCAAGTTCACATACACAGGCGAGTTCTGTGTCGTCCGGCCAATTGTGAAGTCCCCGAACTGAACAGCGCCAAGATCCCAGAGCGCCTTCGCCAGCCAGAGATTACCCGAGTCTTCCGGCATGCCCCTCCTCGCGCATCACCGATAGGGGAACGAGCTTTACCTCAGATGGGGATGGCCCGCCTCCCGCTGATTAACTAGCGCGACGATAGCATCGGCCTCGAATCCTGTCAAGAATCGCGATATTGATTTAATTTCCGAAGGCGTACACGCCAACGCCGCGCGATCTGCCGGTTTACTGTGTGTTTCGGTACCGAACCGTTCAGTGCCTCCACCAGGTTCTCAGCGGCCAGCATCGCCATGCGCGACCGTGTCGCGATGCTGGCGCTGGCGATGTGGGGAACGATGATCACGTTACTGAGCGACAGCAACGGGTCGTCTGGGGCTATTGGCTCGGGATCCGTCACGTCCAGTGCTGCCGCCACTATCTTGTCGCCGGCCAGCGCGGCATAGAGCGCGCCTTGATCGACCAGCGGTCCGCGAGCTGTGTTGACCAGTATCGCCGTGCGTTTCATGAGGTCCAACTCGCGGCGGCCGATCATATGTCGCGTCTCCGGAGTCAAAGAGGCGTGCAGAGACACGATGTCCGACTCTTTCAGCAGTTCCTCTAGGGTCAGGTACGTCATTCGAAAGCGCCTTTCCAAGGCGGGCTTGGGTGCGCGGCTCGTATAGACGATAGGCATGCCGAAGGCGTAGGCGAGGCGGGCGAGCGCGCGGCCGATCCCGCCCATGCCGACGATTCCCAGGGTGGTCCCGGCCAGGTCCCGGCCCAGAAGGATTTCCGGTCCCCAGGTGGTCCACCGCCCGCTCCGAACGTAGCGGTCGCCTTCTACCACCCTCCGCGCCGCCGCGAGTATCAGAGCGAACGTGAACTCCGCGGTGGTCTCGCTCAGCACGCCCCGCGTCCTGGTCACTAGAACCCCCCGGCGGCGGGCCGCATCGATATTTACGTTGTCGAACCCGGTCGCCATGTTGCTGACTACGACGAGGTCCGGGGCGGCAGCCAGAACTTCGTCGTCAACGCGATCGGTCAGGAGGCACAGCAGCCCGTGGGTGCCGCTGGCCCGATCAATAAGCTCGTCCCGGGGCGGCGGTAGATCATCTTGCCAGAGCGAGACTTGACAGTGCTCCTCGAGGTAGTCGAGCGCGCCGCCGGGCAGGTGGCGCGTGACGAAAACGCGCGGCCTCGCCATTGTCTAGCCGCGCCGCTGGTCGGGCTCGCCGCCTGAGGTGAAGCGCGGCTTGTAAGTTGGCTCCTCGCCGCGCACCTGGTCATTGTGCATGCGGTCGTGCCGATAATAGGACCGCAGCCATTGAGCGTGCCGAACATAGAGTTGCTCGCTCGCCGGTCATAGTCCCTTGGCTTGAGCCCGGCGATCACCGCCATCGTCTTCTCTCTCTGATGGCGCATTTCGGCGACGTGTTCGGCCACTGTTCGCCCAGCGGCTTGTTCCAGTGGGATGGCCGGCCGCTCGCCGCGCAGGCCGTCCACGTTGGCTCCATCTTCTTCCAGCGCTCGCTCCACCCAGGCGCGATAGGCGCTCTCCATCTCGCATAGGTGGGACATCTGCTGCTTCGTCGTCCACTCACCAGGTTCTGGCGAAGCTGAGGCAGCCCCTTCGCTCAGCACCTCCAGCGCGGAGAGGAGCTTCGCCCGCTCGCTCTCCATCTTCGCAACGAGATCGTCGATCTGTGCCTGGTCTACCATGGGCGCCTCCTGGGCTGCATCATACTAGGGCTGGCGTTACAATACACGTGGAAGAAGCCGGCTGGCTTCCAGAAGGAGGAGCCCACCATGGCCACGAAAGACCCCCGCGAACCCTTCACTCGTATCGATGTCGGTGAAGCGAAGGAGATGATCGACAAAGGCGGAGTCGCCGTTATCGACGTGCGCGAGCCCCATGAATACAATGCCGGCCACGTCCCCGCCGCGACGCTCATTCCAGTGGCGACCGTCTACGCCCGTCGTGAGGAGCTTCCGAAGGACAAGGACCTCATCTTCGTCTGCGCAGTCGGCCAGCGCAGCGCCCTGGCGGCCGAAATGGCCGCGGCGGCGGGACTCACGCGTCTGTACAACCTCGAAGGGGGCACCGACGCCTGGATCAAGGCTGGCATGCCCGCTGACAAATGACCCGCGTCCTCCTGTTCGACATAGACCAGACACTTCTTTACACGGGCGGCGCTGGAAACGTCGCCTTCAACATCGCCTTCGAGGGGATGTTTGGCATCAGGGACGGCTTCGGCAAAGTCGAGTACAGCGGTCGCACTGACCTCTTCATCCTGCATGAGGCGCTGCGACAGAACGATATTGAAGGAGGCGTGGAGTCTCACCTTGGCGAATTTCTGCTCAGATACTACGAACTTCTTCGCCGGACGATACGTGAGAAAGACGGCTATCTGATGCCGGGCTTTCCCCAGCTGCTGGTGGCTTTATCTCAAGCGCCGAACGTGCGACTGGGACTGGCAACGGGAAACTTCAGCGAAGCGGCGCGTATAAAGCTAGAACACTACGGCATTGGTGGATTCTTCGCCGCTGGCGGCTTTGGCGAAGAGAGCCTCGACAGGAGCGACGTGATTCGCTCAGCGATCGAGCGGGTGGCGAATGGTGCGGTACCGGAAGACATCCTCATCATCGGCGACACGCCGAAAGACATCGCGGCGGCGCTGGACAACGGTGTTGTGGGTGTGGGGGTCGCCACGGGTAGCTATGGCGTTGACGAGTTGAGGGCGTGCGGGGCGCACATGGCCTTCGAGGACTTTTCTGACTGGAAGAGCGCTGCGGCTACCCTTGCGGGCCAGGCCTGATCGCCTGTTCGCGGAACTCTTCGATAGCCGCGTTGACTTCGGGGATCGAGTCGACGCCGGTAGCGAGCAGGGTGTCCAGAAAGTCTTCGCGCACGGCGATCTCGGTGTCTAGTTCATCCGCTGACAGTTTTGCCCACCCGCCAAATGCTATTTTCGCCTCAGGCTCCATCAGCACGTCGAATCTGTCGTTGTTAAGCTCCCAAGTCGAGAGACGGCCGCACGAGAGATCATCGCCGTCTTCCTGCAGGAGTGCTACCTCCTGGACGCGGCGCATCTGACCGTCCAGGCGGCCGACGTATAGCGGGATGATGAACGTTAGCCTTGCGATCTGACGCTGGGGTATGCGCAGGTCCACCCGGAGCTGCCGGATTACACCCTCAACTGTCTCGTCATGCATCGTCGTGGCCATTGAGTAGCCCTTCGCGAGCAGGTCGAATGCCGTGCGGGCGTTATCGTCCCACGTATAGACCGGGATGTGGTCACTCATCTCGTTGATCAGGATGTATGTTGGATACGAGGGCGAAGGCGGTGGCAGAGCGAATGTCTCGCCCATGCCGCGGGTGAAGTAGACCGCCGTGTCGGGTGGCGTGAACGAGAGCAGTGCCGTGAGTGTCGTCGTCTTGCCGGAGTTCGGCGGGTCGGCGGCGACGATGAGCGAGGCGCCGCGCTCCATGCCGATCCAGAGCAGCGCGGCGACCTTCGACGTCATGTTGCCGGCCCTGATCAACTCGACGATTGACATGGGGACCGGCGGCTCCCAGTGCCATCCCCACCAACTGACCGGTTGGTTCAGCGCGCGCATGGGCAGATGATACATCGGTCGAGCGTCCAACGTCCGGGATGACGGGTTCTTGATTGTCGTGACCTGCGACTTGATTGCGTTTCGGCAATACTTTTATTTTGGGGTCGGGAGTACGCGTCGGAACGGCCGCGCGCTGGCCCTATACTTGATTGATTTGTAGTTGATTGTGACGCTCTGCCCCTGGCGCCTGGTTGAGACGCGGGCGCTTGGCGCTGCGATCAGACTGGGCAAGCATACCTGCGTACAAGGATAACGGTTTTGGGCGTGATCTCCAAGAACGAAACGTCAAAGTTGGTTGGATGTGATTCACGGTCAGGGAGAAGGCGCAGGAGCGCACAGTTTCGGGGCTGCTAGAATGGGCGGCGTCATGGCAAAGATGACAGCAGCGTTCATCGCCGGCAAAGAGCGAATCGAGGTTCGGGAGGCCGACATTGAGGCGCTTGGCCCAGGCGAGGTCCTGGTGCGCGTGAAGGCCTGCGGAATCTGCGGCACCGACCTCCACTTTTACCACGGCACCTTTCCAGCGCCCCCGAACGTTCTGCCCGGACACGAGTTTGCCGGCGAGATCGTCGAGGTTGGAGAGGGGGTCACCGGATTCGACGCGGGCCAGCGGGTCGCGGTGGAGCCGATCCGGCGTTGCCAGGAATGTACCTACTGCCGCACGGGCCAGTACCACCTCTGTCCGAAACGGGTCTTTCTCGGTATGTTGAACCCGGGCGGCCTGGCCGAGTATGTCAGCGTGCCGGCCTACACGCTATATCCGCTGCCGGACGGTCTCGACTTCGATCTGGGCGCGCTCGTCGAGCCCCTGGCGGTGGCCGTGCACGGCGTGCACATCGTCGATCTAAAGATGGGGGAGAGGGTGCTTGTTCTGGGCAGCGGCACCATCGGGTTGCTCTCGATAATCGCCGCCCGCGCTGGCGGGGCAAGCGAGGTGATCGCCACCTACCGTCACGAGCACCAGGGCGCGGCGGCCGTGAGTGCAGGCGCCACGCGGATTCTGAAGGCTGACGAGACCGGCGGCCTCGACAAAGAGGGGATCGATGTCGTGATCGAGACGATAGGCGGCAGCGCGCCGACCTTCGGTCAGGCGCTTGGCGCGGTGAGGTCCGGCGGTCGCGTATCTGTCCTGGGCCTCTTCACGGGCGCCGTGCAGCTAAATGCGCTGGCGCTGATCCTGAAGGAGCCGCGCATTGTCGGCGGGATCACCTACTGTCGCCCCGGCCAGCTATCCGACTTCGACGTCGCAATTCGCATCCTGCAGTCGGACCCCGGACGGGCGCGCGCGGTGATCACCCACCGCTTCCCGCTGGCGCGGGCGGGGGACGCCTTCGCGGCCGCGGCCGACAAGAGCAGCGGTTCGCTGAAAGTGCAGGTTACTTGTTAGCTGACACGAACGCCACATCTAGTTCTTCACTCCAAAGCCCTGCCAGCGCACGGTTCGCGCCTCCTCGACGCGCGGGCCCATTTGGCGGATTGCTTCACCCAGGATCTGCACCTCTACGGCTAAGCGTTTGCGGGCTGATAGCTCCTCCAAGAGCCGTTGTTTGGTGGCGACGTCGACGGTCAGGCGTGAGCCGATGAAATCTGCCAGCATGTCTGCCTCGCTCGGCATCTCGATACTGCGCGCCCATTGGTTGGACATGGCCAGGTACATGCGAACGTACTCCGCGAACAGGGCGCCCGCGTCGTCCGAGAGCTCTTTCGCCTTCGGGTCATCGGCGTCAGTCGTCGCCAGCACCTCGACATCGCCGACGAGGTAGGGATCGTTACTCACCGGACTCGTCATCCGGAAGCGGTCGCCGCCGAGGCAGATGACGTTCATCTTCCCTTCGTCGAGATGCTGTACCTGCGCGATGCGCGCCGTCGTGCCGATGTCGAACGGCTCCGCGCCGTCGCCCGCCTCGTAGCCCTTGCGGATGGCCAGCACGCCAAACGGCCGGCTCTCCTCCAGGCAGACGCCGATCATTTGCTTGTAGCGCTCCTCGAAGATGTGTAGCGGCAGCGTGGCGTGGGGGAAGAGGACGGTGTTGAGAGGAAACAGTGGGAGTTCCATGGGGCGATTGTACGCCGCGATGTGTCGTCGCGGTAGCGGCTCTATGCCGGTCAGGTGCGGGCGATTTCCACATGGCTGGCAGCCGCGTCGCTGTCGAACAGCGCCGCCACGGCGCCGCCGTCGTAATAGAGCGGCACGTACAGCGCCTTCTGGGCGATCGAGGTCGTGAGGTGGGCGCTGATCCGCAGTTCAGCGCCCGCGTTGCGCAGGACAATCCTCTCTCCCTCGGCGATGCCAAGAGCCGCGGCGTCGGCGGGGTTGATGAGGATGGATTCTTCGCGGTGGAGCTTGTCGGCGTCGGGCGAGTGGATCGCCGCGCCTTCGTAGCTCGTGTACAGGCTTCGGCTCGTAGTGAGGATGAACCCGCCGTTGCGCGCGTCGGCAGTCGCCGTGTCCTGGCTTGCCGCCATCGTGGGCCCGAGCCCGTCCAGCGGCTGCCGGTTGCCTGAGTCCATCTCGCGGTAGGTGGCGTCGGCGTAGAGTGGGATCACCTGGGACATTTCGGCCATGATCTCGGCTGGGCTCTGGTAATTGATGCGAATCTCGCCGCTGTTCAGACGCCCAGCGAGCCGCGCGCCAAGCTCTGAGAGGATGCGCCAGCCCTGCCTCGCTTCTCCCTGCGCAGCCGTCGCTTCGTGAAGCCGCAGGACGCGACGGTCGGCGCTCGTCGTCGTACCTTCCTTCGCCCAGGGCGAAACGTCTGGTAGGACGACGTGGGCCGCCTTCGCCGTATCGGTGGACAGGGAGTCGATGACGGCCAGAAATTCGAGAGCCGCCAGCGCTTTTGTGACTCGGTCCCTGTTGGGCGCGAGCATCAGCGGGTTGTCGTTCATCACGACGAGGGCCTTCAGCTTGCCGTTCGCCACCATCTCGTCGAATGTGAGGGCGGTATCAGAGGGGATCGGCGCACCCCAAAGACGCTCCATTTCCGTCCGCGCAGCACCGTCGTTCGTCCGGCGATAGCCGGGCAGCAGGTCGGGCGAGCCACCAACGTCGCGGAGCCCCCAGACGTTGGCCTCCTGTGGAAGGACGAAGAGTGCATCCGCCGCGTCGCCACCCTCGCAGGCCACGGCGATGTTGGCCAGGCTGGCGGTCACCGCCAGAGCGTTGTCCGGGCCGAAGTGGGGAAGGGCGTAGACGATGGAGATCGGCCGGTTTTCCTCGGGCTCCGCAGCGGCCCTCAGCAACGCCGCGGCCTGCGAGATCGGATCGGACGCGTCCGGAGTAGTAGCCCGCAGCGCCGCCTCAATCGCCCCCAGCGCTGATGCTTCGTCACCCGGCTTTGGCTGCACCCAGACCGTGGCGAAGTCGTTCAACTCGCCTCGCACCGGGCTCACCACGATCAGCTTCGCATTTTGGCGGACGACTGCATCCTTGATGCGTAGCGCGGCGACGTTATGGCTGGACTCGAGGTCGTGGGCGACGACGAGGATCGTCTTCGATTCGGCCAAACGGAGCATGTCAGCCGGCAGGACTTCGCTCCCGAATGCTTTACGCAGACTATCGCAAGCGGCGCGCGAGACCGGGCCGACCGTCGAATCGACGCTGTTAGTACCCACAATCGCTCGGGCGATCTTGCCCACGAGATAGTTCTCTTCGTTACTGGCGAACGGCGATCCGAGGAAGCCGATGGCCTGGGGGCCATGCTCTTCCCGGACCTGCGCCAAACGTGCAACGGTGTATTCCAACGCCTCGTCCCACGTGGCGGCGTCCTGCCCACCGTTGCCTCGGATCAGCGGCGCCTGAAGGCGGTCGCTGGGCTTGACCGCGTCGTAGCCGAAGCGACCTCGCACGCAGAGCTGGCTGCCGCTCACGGGGTTGGCGCTGGTGTCGGGGCGGACTATGACGCCCTTGCCCTTCTTCGTGCCCAGGGAGATCGAGCAGCCCACGGAGCACTGAGTGCAGGTCGTCGCCGTCCAGCGTTCGGTCTGGGTGGCGCTCCATTTGTTCGGGTGCTCCATGAGGGTAGCCGTTGGGCAGACGTCGATACAGGAGCCGCAGAAGTCGCAGTTTGACTCGTGGACCGGCCCGTCCTGGCCGAAGGCGATGCGAGTGCTGAAGCCGCGGCCGGCGAGCGTGATCGCCCCTGTATGGCGGATCTCATCGCAGGCGCGCACGCAGCGGGTGCAGATGATGCACATCTGAGGGTCGAATTCAAGGAAGGGGTTGGCCTGGTCGGGAGGCGGCTGAGGGAGGTTGTAGTACGTACGCTCGTCGCCGTCCCAGGGCTCGTAGCCGGCCATCTCCAGCATTTCGCACGTGGTCTGGAGCTCACAGCGATAGTTCTTCGAGCAGGTCAGGCAGCGGTGCGTCACGACGCCGTCACGCAGGCAGGTGTCGCCCGGTTTGCACTTGACCACGCGGTGGCACGTTAAGCAGCGATCAGAGTGGTACGAGAGGATCAGGGAGAGCACGGCCTGGCGCGTAGCCTTGAGATCGGGCGTCTCCGTGCGCACGATCATGCCATCGTCAACCTTCGTCGTGCACGACAACTGGTAGCCGCGGGCGCCTTCGATCTCGACGATGCAGGTGCGGCACCCGGCGTACGGTGGCAGCCCGTCAATGTAGCAGAGGTTGGAGATGAACGTGCCTGAGTTCTTGATTACCTCGACGAGGGGAACGCCGGACGTCGCCTCTAGCTCAGTGCCGTTGAGGTTGATTGTCGCCACGCTATTTGGCCTGGCCGTTAGAGGTGAAGTTGGGCTGCCCTCCGCGCGGGTGTCTGCCCCACCCCAGATTCCTTCGCGGAGGGATGTGGTACCCCGCGCAAGCGGCACCCTCGCTCAGAATGACAGGCCGGACGAGGTTGATCGTTGCCACGGCGCTAGCGAGTCCGGTCGCGCTCGACGGGCTTGCCGATGTGCAGCGGACCTTCGTGGGGCAATGGCGCTTTCTTGCCGTTCGGGTAGGTGTGGTCGTGGCCATGCAAGTGCTTCTGAGCCATCTTCGTCAGGGCGTGCTTATTGCGGTAGAGTTCGTTGAAGTCGTAGGCGGCATCGTCGAGCGGCCCGCCCGCTTGAATGGCCTCGTAGGGGCAGGCCTCGACGCAAAGGCCGCAGTACATGCAGAGGCGGAAGTCGATCTCGTAGCGGTCGATGTTCAGCGCGCCGTCCTCGCGGGGTGACGTCTGGACGAGGATGCAGCCGTCGGGGCAGGCCTGGGCGCATGTGGAGCAACCGGTGCAGCGTTCCTCGAACCAGAGCAGGTTCGTGCGGGAGTTGACCGGGATGGGGCGTATCTCTTCGGGGTACTGTGTCGTAAACGGCCGCCGCACGAGGTAGCGCAGCGTGACTAGCAGCCCTTTAGCGATACCGCGACCGAACACCGACTATATCTCCACGGGCATCATACTCCCGTTTCGCCATTGGTGAAAGAAATCACGAGTTGAGAGTTGTCCTCAGAACACAGAGGGCACAGAGATCAATATTCTACCGTCTCGGCTTCCTCAACTACGGTCGGAGGAGATTTGTCGTCGAAGCGGTCGAGGACGCCGGAGTTCAACAGGCGCTCACGCCCCGCTATGGCTTCGTTCACCGATGCGAACTCGACCAGGATAAAGACTTCGTTCGGGTCATCGACGTTGCGGAAGAGTCGATGGGCTTTAGCGTCGCGTCGTGCGCCGGGGCCGTCGGCGTCGAAGTTGGGTTTCCAGGCGTCGTAGTTGGCGACGTTGATTCGGGTTATGAAAAATGCCATACGATTCTCCCCTTCTGATTAGGCCAGCAGGAAATTCGAGACGGTATCTACGAACATCTGAGGCGCCATCGCTTGCGCGACGTGTCCCTGTCCCGGCAGCTCGACTATCCGTCCATCCTGTAGAACGGCAGCAAGAGCATCCGTAAGGTAGTTGCCGCGTGGACTTTCGCTGCCCAGAAGCAGAAGGACGGGCATCGTAAGGCCGGCGTAGCGGGAGGCATCGAAATCGTGGAGGGTAAGGGCACGCGCATCGCAGAGCGTTGCCGCTGCGTCGGTAATCATCTGCGGCCAGAACGGTGTGGCAGGTAGCATATCGACTACCGGCGCCCGGATCTCAATAACATCGATCAGCCAGGTGCGAACGAAACGATCCCAGTCTTGCTGACTGGCTGGATCCTCAAGCTTCTCTAACAGGTTAGCGGTGCTCCGAATCGGGTTGGGCGCTTCGTACAACACAAGTTTGCTGACAAGGTCCGGTAGTAGAGCTACACCGCCCATCGCGCAGTGAGCGCCGTACGAGTGACCCAAGACGAAAGTGGGTTCGCCGATGACCTGAAGTAACGTCGCCACATCTCCGAATTCGTCCTCAATGCGACGGTGCTGCGGCGCAGTAGTCTCGCCGCGACCGCGGCGGTCCATCGCGTACACCGTGAAACGTGGACTCAGAAGTCCTCTGATTGCCGTCCAACTCTCGTGGTCAGCCATCGAGCCATGGACGAGGACAAGGGGTGGACCTGAGCCGTAGCGCTCGTACGATATGAAGGAGCCATCTGCTAACTTAACGCGTTCCATTGTGCTTCATGGCACCACAGGGCGACCGCCGGTGGCCCCTACGTGCGTCGCCGTTAGGCCGCTGGGACGACGTATTCGCCGCCGGCGGCCTGGTTGGAGGAGATCTTCTTGGTGGCGACTTTCTTGGCCGTCCAGAAGGTTTCAGCGAACTGGTTGACGAGGTCGAGGAGCTTCTCGGCAGCCGCCATGTCGATGTTCTGGCGAGCCGCGGACGCCGTCTTCATGATCCCGTCAACAATCTCGCTAAGATTGTCCGGGCTGTTTTCGGGCTTGAAGAAATCGCCGCGGATGATGCGGACTTCGTGCTTGACGAGCTCGGCGTGGTGGTCCTTCGTCGCGGTGTAGCGAGCGAGCGCGTGCATGTATTTGTCGCGGGCGGCCTTCTCCATGGCGGGCGCCTCGAGTGCCTCGATTAGCTGGTTCATGCGGATAACGGTGAGGGCGGCCACCTGCGCCAGATGCGGGTCGTAGATGCCACAAGGGATGTCGCAGTGTGCGAAAGCCTCCTGCGCGGGGAAAATGCGGTTCACCAGGGCAAACAGAGTGCGTGCTACCATAACGTTTCCTCCTTCTGAAATAGTTGCGAGCGAGAGTTTACTACAGCAGCGTGATGAATCGAAAGGCCCTTCGCAAGTTAACCTCAATCCCGGGAGTTTACCCGCTGCTGGCGTTCCTGACCGCGCGCCGAGTGGTCGTGCGCGGCACGAGCATGCTTCCAACGCTCGCGCCCGGCGAGCGTGTGCTCTGTGATCGGCTGGCGTACCGATCAGGCAATCCTGTGCTTGGCGATGTCGTGCTCGCTCGTCATCCCGCGCGACCAGGTCTGCGGATGTTGAAGCGCGTGGCAGGGGAAAGCGCCGAAGAGTTCACGCTTCTGGGCGATCATCCCGAGGAGAGCACCGACAGCCGACAACTCGGCCCCTTCCGCGCAGAAGACATCCTGGCGCGCGCCTGGATCGTCTACTGGCCGCCGCAACGGGTACGCCACTTGTAGGGGCGGATGATGCCCTTACGCCTTAGAGGGCAGCAGCGCTATCACTTGTCGTCCCCATTGCGCCCCGTCAAAACGCGGGGCGTGCTTGACATCGAGCTGGTGCATCCAGAAATCGGGTTGTTCGAGGAGCTTCGCGCCGCGCCCGTAAGCCAGGTAGACGTCCCAGGCGAGGCCGATATCGGCGTCAGGCACGGACTCACCAGGCGCTATCCCGAGCGCGCGGCCCATGTGGCGCGCGATGTGGCGTTCGCCGTCCCAATAATGCGTGGCGCTAGGCGAGGCGAAGCGCTCTGAGGCAGCCATGGCAGCTTGCTCATCGTCTGTTGGAAGCATCGGCACCCAGACGAAATGGGCGCTAAGATCAGCGTCCGGCAGTGCCGCCAGCAGTTCTGCCCCCGCACGGGCGGCGCCGTCGAGGCACAAGGGTCAGGTGGGGGAAGTGATGAGGACGAGACGGACGCGGACCGAATTGGCTTCGAACTCGCGCAACAATGGCTGGAGATCCGAGCCCAGCGCCTTCACGAAGCGACTGGCCTCTCACCAACGAACACCTCGAGTCCATATTCGACCTTGGTATGTGCGAACGGAACCATGTGCGGCCCAAACCCCGCGTCTACAAGAAGGCGCAGCCAGTCCTCTCGCGCGAAGACTCCCTCGACGTGGCGGTCGTGAACGGCTCGCGCCGGCTCGTCGCCTTCGCGAAGCAAATAGGCGTAGTCAGCGAAGTATGACGTACCCGCTGGATCTGGGGTATGTACCCACTCCAAGTATCGTAACGAGCGGCCATCGCCGTCGTGTCCGCCGTGCGAAGTCCCAGGAATGAAGTTCTCGCGGACGTAGTCCGGCGCGAACAGCGCCACGCCGCCGGGCCGGCAATGCGCGAACGCGGTCTCGATCGCCGCTCGCAGATCTTCTTCGGTGGTCATGTACGAGACCGCATCGTGCACAAACACCGCATCGAACTCGCGACCAAGGCGGACCCTGCGCATATCGCCCTGGATGTGTTCGCACTCGGGATTGAGGTCTCGGCTCAGCGAGAGCATACCCTCCGAGAGGTCCACCAGGGTCAGCGAGAAATGCGCCTTGAGGTGCGAGGCGTTGTTGCCGCCGCCGCTGCCGAGCTCGAGGAGGGTGCGGATCGGCTGCTTTGTATGTTCGAGCAGGGTGTTTCGATAGAACGCGGCTTCCTCCGCGTAGTCCTCCGGCGCCGTCAGGAGATGGAACCAGGGGGCAAGCTCGTTGTAGAGAAGCGGCTTCATGGACACCGTTATCTTACGCGTTCGCGCTGCGCGGGTTCGGGGATCCTAGGCGCGTTCGCGAGCGACGGCGGAGTCTGGCACGCGATCGCCGTACGGCGGGAAGAGCGACTCCAACTCGCGGCGGACCGGGTCGCCGTCTGGCAGATAGCGCGAGAAGTCGCCGCTGGGATACTTGCGGTCGCGGTCGCCGCTGAAGTTCGTCTTCTTGATCTTCTCCTGGAGCAGCATAAGCCCCTGGAGCAGCGACTCTGGCCGAGGCGGGCAGCCCGGGACGTAGACGTCGACGGGGATGATCAGGTTGACGCCCGGAAGGGTGCTGTAGCCGTAGGCGAAGGGACCGCCGATCGTGGCGCAGGACCCCATCGAGATCACCCAGCGCGGCTCGGCCATCTGCAGGTAGATGCGGCGTACGGGGACTGCCATCTTCCAGGTGACGGTGCCGGCGACGATCATCAGGTCGGCCTGCCGGGGTGAGGGACGGAAAAGCTCGGCGCCGAAGCGGGCGATATCGTAGCGGGGCATCGCCGTCGCGATCATCTCGATCGCGCAGCAGGCCAGTCCAAAGGCCACTGGCCAGAGCGAGGACCGCCGCGCCCAGTTCACGACCCCCTCGACCGTGCCGAGCATGATATTCTGGCGCAGCGACTCCTCAACCGCCTCCGAGGCGCTGTCGCTGACCTTGATAAGTTGCTCTGTCATACGGCGTTCTGTGCGCGTTGCGGCACTGTTTCTCCGATTGCGAATTGTATCACAATCACCTGCCCACAACGCCTTCGGTTTTTCAGCGCGAAACTCCAGCGTGGCTCGCGACGTTATCTAGATAAGGTGTCCGCTCCCTACGTTCGTCCCGGCTCCGTCCTCGTCATCGCCTTGATCTTCGTCGCCGCAGCGTGCGGAGACTCCGGCGACGTAACACCCAGCCCGACCGCGTCTTTCGTCTCCGCCCGCACGACCACGCCCTCGCCCAGAGTCAGCGCGACGCCGACGCCAGCGCCGACGCCTGCTCCCACCCTGCCTCGAACGCCGCCGCCGACGCCGCCGCCGCCCACAGCGCCGCCGCCCAGCACGGGTCCAGCGCAGGTCATCGAGCGAGGCGACACGAGCCGCAACGTCGTCGCCCTGAGCTTCGACGCCGGCTCAGACGTCGGCTACTCGGCCTCAATCCTCGACACCCTCGCCGCGAATGGCATCACCGCCAGCTTCGGCATGACCGGCCGCTGGGCGGAGGAGTACCCCGACCTGGTGCGCCGCATGGTCAACGAGGGTCACAGCATGATCAACCACTCGTACAACCATCCGTCGTTCCGCGATCTCTCACAGGCGGAGCGCTGGGACCAGCTCGATCGCACGGAGAAAATCATCCGCGACCTGACCGGCGCCACGACAAAGCCCTACTTCCGCCCACCCTTCGGCGCCTACGACGACTCCGTGAACGCCGACGTGGGTAAGCGCGGCTACGCCTACAACGTGATGTGGACGGTGGATTCGCGTGGCTGGAAGGGCATCTCAGCCGGGGAGATCACTCAGCGCTGCCTGGAGATGGCGGAACCGGGGGCGATTTACATCTTCCACGTCGGCTCCGCCTCGCAGGACGGGCCGGCGCTGCAGGAGATTATCGACGGATTACGTGACCGGGGCTATGAGATTGGGTCTGTGGAGGATGTTCTGCCGTAGGGGCGGCGCAGTGATCAGCGCTCGGATGCCGTTCACACGCCCCACCGCCGCCAGATCCTTCGCCGGGGGAGGCACTGCTCCGCTCCGGAGTCGATGGCGCTCAGGATGACAAGATAACAAGCGTGGTGATCCGGTAGCGCAGGACGGGTGGGCGCTGCAGGGGATCATCGACGGGTTGCGGGAGCGGAGGTATGAGATGGGGTGGACGTTCTACCGTAGGGGCGCGACCTGTACGGTCGCCATCTGACCTACGTGGCGCCTCGCTCCCGCCACTGTGGCGACAGCGACCGCAGCCGCTCCACGATCCCCGGCAGCGTCTCCAACAAGTAATCCACCTGCTCTTGCGTATTCTCCTTGCCCACCGTCAGCCGCAGGCTTCCGCGCGCCAATTCCTCCGGTACGCCCAGCGCCGTCAGCACGTGCGACGGCTCCAGCGAGCCGGAGGTACACGCCGAGCCGCTCGATGCCGCCACGCCCGCCAGGTCGAGGGCGATGAGGATCGCCTCGCCCTCGATCCCCTCGAAGCAGAAGGAGGCGTTGTTCGGCGCGCGTCCGTCGAGGCTGGCCGGGCCTGTGGGGTGCACGCCCGGCACCCGCTCCGGCACGCCGGCAATCAGCCGGTCGCGGAGCGCGCGACTGTGCGTGTTGCAGGCGTCGAAGTCGTCGTAGGCCAACTCCATCGCCTTTGTCATGCCGACGACGCCGGCGACGTTCTCGGTCCCGGCGCGGCGGTTCTTCTCCTGCCCGCCGCCGAGCTGCTGCCAGTGCATCGGCGTGCGCTGGCGGACGTACAAAGCACCGACGCCCTTCGGTCCGTAGAACTTGTGCGCGCCGATAGAGAGCAGGTCGACGCCAAGCCGGTCCACGCTGACATCCAGGGCGCCGATCGCCTGCACCGCATCCGTGTGGAAGACGGTCTGCGGGTTCTTCGCCTTAACGGCGCGCGCGACCTCTTCGATGGGTTCGACCGTGCCGACCTCGTTGTTGACGTACATAATACTGACGAGGGCGGTCTCGTCCGAAACCGCCTCTTCGAGCTCTGCCAGGTTGATGAATCCCTCGCCGTCAACGCCGAGGTAGGTGACCCTGAATCCCTCTTGTTCGAGGCGCTCGGCCTCGTGGAGGACGGCGTGGTGCTCGATGGCTGTGGTGATGATGTGGTCGCCGCGACCCTGCCGCCGGGCGGCGTAAACCACGCCCCGCAGCGCCGTGTTATCGCTCTCGCTACCGCCCGCGGTCATGACGATCTCTTGCGGCTTGCAGCCGAGGACCTGCGCCATCGAGCGGCGCGCTGCGTCCAACCCTCGCCGGGCCTCCTGCGCCTCCGCGTACAAGCTCGAGGGGTTGCCCCAATGGCCGCGCAGGTACGGCAGCATCGCCTCCAGAACCCGCTCGTCGAGCGGTGTCGTGGCGGCGTGGTCGAGGTAGATACGCGGGCCGGTCATGGCGTTCAACCTAATTCTACGTGATTGCTGGCAGCTACCCCTTATGCTACAATCAGGGCGTAGTACAGATTTAGACAGTCAAATGTTTCTATATTCCTGAGGTCGCCTGATGCCCGCACCGAAAGTCATCTCCAGAACCGCCACCAAGTCCGAAGATCTCACCTCCGACTACAAGTGGGGCTTCGTCACCGATATCGAGGCGGACGTCGCTCCGAAGGGGCTGAGCGAGGACATCGTCCGCCTCATCTCCTCGAAGAAGGGCGAGCCGGAATGGATGCTTGAGTGGCGCCTCAAAGCGTACCGCTACTGGATCACACTCGACTACAAGGAGCCGCGCTGGTCCAAGGTTCGCTTCCCACCCATTGACTATCAGGGCGCCCACTACTACTCCGCCCCGGTCAAGAAAGAGAGCCTGGCCAGCCTCGACGAGGTCGACCCTGAGCTCGTCGCCGCCTTCAACAAGCTGGGCATCCCGCTCGCGGAGCAGAAGAAGCTCACGGGTGTCGCGGTCGACGCCGTCTTCGACAGCGTCTCCGTCGCCACCACTTACCAGGAGGAACTCGAGAAGGCCGGGGTCATCTTTTGCCCGATTTCCGAGGCGATCCAGAAGCATCCGGACCTGGTGAAGAAGTACCTCGGCTCAGTGGTTCCCTATAGCGATAACTTCTTCGCCACGCTGAACTCGGCCGTGTTCAGTGACGGCACCTTCGCCTACGTGCCGCCGGGCGTACGCTGCCCGATGGAGCTCATGACCTACTTCCGTATCAACTCCGAGGACACTGGCCAGTTCGAGCGCACGCTGATCATTGCGGATAAGGGCAGCTACGTGAGCTACCTGGAGGGCTGTACCGCGCCGATGCGCAAGACGAACCAGCTTCACGCCGCCGTCGTCGAATTGATCGCTCTTGACGACGCCGAGATCAAGTACTCGACGCTCCAGAACTGGTACCCGGGCGATAAGGACGGCAAGGGCGGCGTCTACAACTTCGTGACGAAGCGCGGGAAGGCCGCCGGCGTCAATTCCAAGATCTCGTGGACGCAGGTGGAAACGGGCTCGGCGATCACCTGGAAGTACCCCAGCGTCATTCTCCAGGGCGACAACAGCGTGGGCGAGTTCTACTCTGTCGCGCTCGTGAACAACTATCAGCAGGCCGATACCGGCACGAAGATGATCCACATGGGCAAGAACACGAAGAGCACGATCATCGCCAAAGGCATCTCCGCCGGCCACGGGGAGAACACGTATCGGGGCCTCGTCAAGATCATGCCCGCAGCGAAGAACGCTCGTAACTTCACCCGCTGCGACTCGCTCCTCATCGGTAGCGAATGCGCCGCGCACACGGTGCCCTACATTGAGGTGCGCAACCCGACCGCCCACATGGAGCACGAGGCGACGACGTCGAAGATCAGCGACGACCAGCTCTTCTACCTCATGCAGCGTGGGATCGGCGAAGAGAGTGCCCAATACATGATTATCAACGGCTTCTGCAAAGGCGTCTTCCAGGAGCTGCCCTTCGAGTTCACCATGGAGGCGTCCCAGCTGCTCAAGGTGAGCCTCGAAGGGACAGTCGGCTAGATGCGGGCCAGGACGTCGTTCCACGCACGGTGTCAGGCATCCCGCCGCCCCGCCAGATTCTTCGTGGGAGATGTCGTGCTGCGCGCGAGCGTCATCGGCGCTCAGAATGACAGGTTCGCGAGCCTTGAGGGGACCGTCGGCTAGATGTCCACGAATCATACCCGCCCACTGCTCGAGGTGCGCGATCTCCACGTCTCCGTGGTTGACAACGAAATCCTGAATGGGCTCAGCCTCTCCGTCCACCTGGGCGAGGTGCACGCCATCATGGGACCCAACGGCAGTGGCAAGAGCACCTTCACGAACGTGCTGGCAGGGAAGCCCGGTTACGCAGTGACCGGGGGGAGCGCCTCCTACGACGGTGAAAACCTCTTCGCTCTGCTCTCCGACGAACGCGCTCGTCGCGGCATTTTCCTCGCCTTCCAGTACCCTGTCGAGCTGCCCGGTATCCGCAATCGCGAGTTCTTGCGCACGGCGGTGGACGCCCTGCGCGAGCACCGAGGCGAGAAGAAGATCGCGATCCGCGAGTTCAATAAGATGCTGGAAGAGAAGGCGCAGGCGATGGACTTCGATCCGGACTTGATGAAGCGCAATGTGAACGAGGGCTTCTCCGGCGGCGAAAAGAAACGCAACGAGATCCTGCAGCTTTCCGTCCTAAACCCGACGCTAGCGCTTCTCGACGAGACAGACTCCGGCCTCGACATCGACGCGCTCAAGATCGTCGCCGAAGGAGTTAATCGCTTCCGCGGCCCGGACAAGGCTGTTGTGCTGGTGACGCACTATCAGCGCATCCTCAACTACATCACGCCGGACTACGTACACGTGCTGATCGACGGGCGCATAGTCCGTTCCGGTGGCCGCGATCTGGCACTCGAGCTCGAAGCGCAGGGCTACGACTGGCTGCGCCAGCCCGCCGAAGCCGCCGGCGCCTAGGGAGTTCCCAGTGACCCAGACTCTTACGCCTCTCGAGCGCTATGCCGACGACTTCCGCGCCACGCTGGGCCAAGGCCCCGGCTGGCTTCAGCAGATACGCGAGGGAGCATTCGCTTATTTCCAGGAAGTCGGTTTCCCGACTGCGCGCCACGACAATGAACCCTGGAAGTACACGAACGTCGATCCGATCGCCAGCCGGGAATTCACCCTGGCGCCGCCTTTGGTTGCCGAACCGGCGGTCGAAGATCTGGCGTCGGTGGCGCCATGGTGCACCGTTTGGCACGAGCTGGTCTTCATCAACGGTCGCTACTCGCCGTCGCTATCCGCGAGCCCCGCCACGCACGAGCCCCGGGCGGGGTTGGGTCGGGTGGTTGTCCAGAACCTTTCGCAGGCGATGGAGTCGCACGAAGGAGTGATCAGGAAGCACATGACGAGCCTCATCAAGCCCGACTACGACGGATTTGCTTCGCTCAACACCGCATTCCTGAGTGACGGCGCGTACATCTACGCGCCGGATGGCGAGGAGGCGTCGACACACATCCACCTGTTGTTCGCAACGGTGCCTGGTGGCGAACCGATTGTCTCCCATCCCCGTACCCTGATCGTCGCGGGCAGACAGAGCAAACTGACGGTCATCGAGAGCTACGTCTCACTTGACGGTTCAGCCTACCTGAATAACGCCGTCACGGAAATCGCGCTTGAGGACGGCGCGCACGTCGACCACTATCGTGTCCTGCTCGATCACGGCGCATACCATGTGGGCACGACCCGTGTTGAACAGGATCGCGACAGCAGTTTCCGCTCTACTTCCTTCGCGACCGGGCCCGCGCTCGCCCGCAACGACTTCGGCGTTCGGCTGGGCGTGGCTGGGGCCGAGTGCCGCCTGAACGGTCTGTACGTCACCGCTGGAACGCAGCACATTGATAACCTCCTGAACATCGATCACGCGGCACCGCATTGCACAAGTCGGCTAAGTTACAAGGGCATCCTGGACGAGCAGTCGCGGGCGGTCTTCGGCGGCCTCGTACTCGTGCGGCCGGGCGCCGACAAGACAGACGCCTACCAGTCGGACAAGAACCTCGTCCTGTCCGACGGCGCGGAAGTGGACAGCAAGCCGGCGCTGGAGATATACGCCGATGATGTGATCTGCGGACATGGCGCCACAGCAGGTGCTGTCGCCGAGGACGCCCTGTTCTACATGCGCAGCCGTGGCATCGATGAGACGACAGCCAACGAACTATTGATCAGGGGCTTCGCCAGCGACATCCTGGACGGGGTCATCGAACCGCTTCGCGAGTACCTGGGGAAGCAAGTCGTGCAAGCGTTGCCACGGTTCAGAGATGGTGACTGATGGGCCTTGATGTCGCCCGCATCCGCAAGGACTTCCCGATCCTGGAGCGACAGGTCTATGGCAAGCCGCTGGTGTATCTGGACAACGCGGCGACCTCACAGAAGCCTCGCCGGGTGATCGACGCACTCGTTCGCTACTACGAGCAGCACAACGCCAACATCCATCGGGCGGTCCACTGCCTGGGCGAGGAGGCGACGGCCGCGTACGAGGAGGCGCGCGACAAAGTTTCGGCTTTCGTCAACTCTGCTTCTCGCGAGTGCATCGTGTTCACACGTAACACGACAGAGGCGATCAACCTCGTCGCCTACACGTGGGGCCGCGCCAACATCGGCGAGGGCGACGAGATCATCCTGACGCAGATGGAGCACCACTCGAACCTCATACCGTGGCAGCGGCTCGCCGTCGAGAGGGGCGCCTCGATACGCTACATCGGGCTCACCGGCGAGCAAACGCTAGACCTTCCGGATCCGGATCACCTGTTCGGCCAGCGCACAAAACTGATCGCCATGCCACACGTATCGAACTCAATGGGCACAATCAACCCCATAGAGGAGATAGCTCAGGAGGCGCGGAAGCGCGGCGTGACGTTCCTCGTGGACGGCGCTCAGGGAGCGCCTCACCTGGCAGTGGACATGCAGGCTATTGGCTGCGACTTCTACGCCTTTTCGTCGCACAAGATGCTTGGCCCCACCGGCGTTGGCGTCCTCTACGCACGGCGCGACCTGTTGGACGAGATGGAGCCGTTCCTGGGTGGCGGCGAGATGATCCGGAAAGTGACGTTGGACGGCGCCACCTGGAACGACCTTCCGTGGAAGTTCGAGGCCGGCACGCCGAACATAGCAGACGTTATCGCCTTCGGCGCGGCGATCGACTACCTCACTGATCTCGGCATGGACAACGTCCGCGAACATGAGATCGAGGTCATCGGCTACGCGCTTGACAGCCTGCGCAAGCTGGGCGACATAACGCTATACGGCCCGTCGGATCCACGAAACCGCGGCGGCGTCGTCTCATTCAACTACGGTGACCTGCACCCACACGATGTTGGAACGATCCTGGATAGACACGGCGTCGCCGTTCGCGCGGGTCACCATTGCACCCAACCGCTGATGCGCGAACTGGGGGTGTCGGGGACCGCGCGCGCCAGTTTCTATATCTACAACACTCGTGAAGAGGTTGATGTGCTGATTGACGCCCTGAAGGCGGCGAGGGACTTCTTCAGCGAATGAGCAATCGCGACGACTACGCCCGTCAGGAGGCCGAACTCGACGACCTCTACCGAGAGATCATCCTTGACCACTACCGGCACCCGCGTCATCGTGGTTCCCTGGCGGACCCGACTGCCAGTCATGAGGGACTCAACCCCCTCTGCGGCGACGAAGTGACGGTTCAATTGGCGGTGAGCGATGGCCGCATTGTGGATGTTGCCTATCTCGGCTCCGGCTGCTCGATAAGCCAGTCCTCCGCGTCGATGATGACCGAGGCAGTCGAGGGCAAGGCTGTCGGGGAGGCTCGAGCCCTTAGTGATTCGTTCACGGCGATGATGCGCGGCGAATCCGGGATTGACCTTGAGGCGCTGGGCGACCTTGAAGCGCTATCCGGCGTACGCCGGTTCCCCGTGCGGGTGAAGTGCGCCACGCTTGCTTGGCACACGCTGAACGAAGCGCTAGACGAGATCGTCTAAGCCCACAATTCCCCTCGCAGCTTCAGTTTTCCTGTTCTGTTACCTAATTTCCACCACACGTGCGCCAAGACGACGTATCAGATTGCCTGGCGCTGCCATCTAAGTAGATGAGAGCGATGGCTCGCCGCCATCAGGCAGCGGCGAGCGACACGAGTGGAAACGATGGCCGAGGGAGAATTAGAACTGATCAAAGCTAGATCTACTGAGGACGGATCAGCACGAGTGCCAGTATCGCGGCCGTCACGCGAATGGGTGGTGGGAGACGGTGCAGCGAAGGTCGTGCTGAGCGTGCTGCCGCTGTTCGTCGCTGCCGTTATCGCGGCGGGGGCCGTGTTCTGGGTCGCCGGATTGGCGGCTATCGGAGATGTCAACTGGACGGCTATTATCTGCCTCGCTTTACTGACGGCTCTTGCCGAGCGCTTTGATTGGAGCCTCTACGGGAATAGCCGCGACTCGGTAGCGTTCGCACCGATGTTCAGCGCTGCGGTCCTCTTCGGCCTACCGGGCGTGGCCATCGTGGCGCCCGTAGCGGTCCTGGCAAGCTGGGGTAATTCCACTGGGTCGATGCGCAAGGGCGCCTTCAACAGCGCGGTCTTCGTGCTCTGCGGCGCGGCATCAGTCGGGGTTTTTCAGCTCTTCGGTGCCGCCGGCAGCCCGGCGAATTGGCCTGATGTCATCGGCCCGGCCCTACTGGCGGCAGGCGCCAACTACGCGGTGAATACAGGACTTGTAGCCATCGCGATCTCGCTGGACAAACGGCAGTCTCCGATCGCTGCGTGGCGCGAGCACTTCGCGTGGCTGGGGCCGCACTATCTGGCGCTGGGGGTCCTGGGCGCGTCCATCGCGGCCGCTTACGTGTCGCTGGGTGCTTGGGGATTCGCCGTGTTTCTAATTCCGGCAGCGATGATGGCTCTTTCGCAACGACAATACGTCGATCGCACGGCGGCCAACATCGAAGAGTTGCGGAACGTCAACGCTGAGCTTAACGCTCGCAACGAGCAGTTGCTCGACGCCAGAGCGCAGGCGACGACCGATGGACTTACCGGATTGGCCAATCACCGTTCCTTTCAAGAAGCGATAAGGGCGGAGATCAAGCGCAGCCGCGGAAGCGGAGACTATCTGGGGCTGATCATGCTCGACGTCGATGGGTTCAAAGAGCTGAACGATAGCCAGGGCCACCTGGCCGGGGATCGAGTCCTGCGTGACCTGGGCCGCGCGATCGTGGCCGTCGTCGCACCGCATCGGGCGTTCCGTTATGGTGGCGATGAATTCGCCGCGCTGTTGCCGGGTCTCTCGGCCGCGCAAAGTGGAGAGCTGGCTGAACTCGTTCGCCAGACTGTCGAAGAATTGGCGGTAGAGTGCGGAGTCACGGTTAGCGTTGGCGTGGCATCTTTCCCGGATCTGGCAACAACGGCGGAAGAGTTGATCTATACCGCGGACATGGCGATGTACTGGGCGAAGTCAGCCGGCAAGAACTGCGTTGGACACTGGGCTGGCCTGCGGGAGCGCCGCACGGGCCTGGCCGAGTCACTGCACGCGGAGCGGCGTTACGGCGACCCGCCGGCGGAGATCAAGGCGCTCGTCAACGAAATGGCTGCCGGCCAGGCGACGGCAGGCTCGCGCATGGAGCGCTGCTCCTGGTACGCGCTGCAGTTGGCGAATGAACTCGACCTGAGCGACGAAGAACGATCGACAGTTGGGATTGCAACCCTTCTTCACGACATTGGCAATCTCTCCATCCCAGGGGCGATTCTGGGTAAGCGAGGGTCTCTCACGACCAGCGAACGGGACGAGATACGCCGGCACTCGAGCGCCGGGCTGCGCATCCTCGCAGGCCTCCCCTCGCTCGCGCCTGCGGCACCGGCGATCCTGCATCACCACGAGCACTTCGATGGCAGCGGCTACCCCGATGGGCTGGAGGGTCATCACATCCCCCTGGCCTCGCGCATCGTCCTGGTTGTCGATGCCTTCGATGCGATGACGACGGACCGTCCCTACCGCCGAGCACTCTCCATAGAGGAGGCGACAAACGAGCTACAGCGGAACGCCGGTAGCCAATTTGACCCAATGGTGGTCGAGGCGTTTCTCCGTCTGCTGCGACGCAGCGCGCGGGCCGATGTTCTGGAAGCGACGGCCGCGAGTTAGTCTCGGATACTCTCGGGGTACAAAGGCAACTGTTTTTGTATCGGTCGGTCAACGCCAAACTTGCTGGCGTCGTAGCACGGTGCAGGTAGCGCCAGGTCCGGGGCGCACGTCGGTAGAGCCCTAGGGTCAATTGGGGTCGCTGCTGGCGGTGCGCCCGTGCCAGCGCCAGGCGAGTCGCCAGATGTGAGTCCTGTGTAAGCGACCGTTACTACGACGGCGGTCGCTACGCCTATTGGCACGAGGATACGGAAATTCCTAATTCTGGATGAAAAGCTCTTCTTCAGTCTCAATGCTTATGTCCGTACCATTTCCAGTATTGGTTGCTGAAGTGCGCGTGGTAAGGAAGACCGGGGAACGAGATTGTCTGGGGAATCGAGGTGTCCCATTGGACCCAGCCACAAGCGGGTGAACATCTGTTCACCAGGGTGTTGTCAATCCACGTGGTCGGCAAACCTGGATGGGAAGCGTCGGAGGTATGAACCTCGATGACCTGGTCCGTTTGGTCAGACCAAGACTGACCTATTGAGTAGTAGTCCAAGACGAGCCAGGTATTTCCGTACCAGTAGAACGCGTAATAGACATTGTTCGCCTGAGGATTCGCCCAGAGGTACATGATAAGAGTCTGTCCCGTGCTGATGGGGAACAGTTCGCCGAAGTCTCGAAATCCGTTAGGTGCGCGCTCCTGAGCGTACGTGAAGATACCTCGTGTGTTGTCCCCGAACTCATACCACCCGATCTCGCCCCAAAGTACGCCCAGAGGTGGGCCAACGTCAGCTCCGGTGGTGTGCATGGTTGCGTAAACAGTGTCACCCGGGATCGTCGCAGGGTCACTCACCCTTCGAACGGTGTAAATACCTCTAAGGCTGTTGTATCCAGAAACGGGACCTATGTGATGGTAGCCCGCCGCGTTTGCGAGAACCCCAGAGGGCGGACGCGGCGTGGGTGGCGCGCTCCGACTAATATCGCTTCGCAGAACACCCAGATGTCGAGCGTCGCAGGCGGGGTTTCCGGGTTCCCACGGACCGCTGGGTACGATGGTACTTGGGAACAATGCCGCTGCGTTACATTTGGGAATGCTGGCTAAGTCGAAAACGGGAACAGGTGGCAAGTCAACTGCGGCGACGCCCCCCCCCCGATGAGACAAGAGCGACCGTCAGAATTGCGATGACCCCGCGTAGCGACCTTGCTAAGACGCGCATGACGCTCCCTCCTCGAAGGCTTCGTGTGTCTTACAGTCTGGACCCGAGTGCCAAAGATGTCAAGGTTCTAGCCGGATGAATACGAGAAATCGCGCAAGAATCCCTGCATCTCGTCCTGGGCGTGACGCCCCTCGAACAGCACGCCGTAGATCGTGCCGAGCAAGGCTAGGCGCATCCCCTCACCCTGTACGAGCTCACTGATCGAGCGGCAGGCGGCGACGCCCTCAACGGTCTTCTCGCGCAGGAACGTCTGCCAGTCCGTGCCGCTGCCTAGCTTGTCGCCCAGCGTCCGATTGCGGCTATGCTGGCTGTAGCCGGTCGTGAGCAGGTCGCCTAACCCGGCCAGGCCGTATACGGTCTCGCGGCGGCCGCCGAGGGCGATACAGATGCGGGCCATCTCCTCAACCGCCACGGTTCCCACGAAGGCCTTCGTGTTCATACCGAATCCCATCCCGTCGCACATCCCCAGCGCGATCGCGTAGACGTTCTTCAGCGTCGAACAGAGTTCGAGGCCCTGTAGGTCGTCGGTCGTCTCGACCTTCAAGCTCTCGTTCTGGAGGAGCGACTGGACCTTCAGGCGCGCATCAGCGTCCTCGAAACCGGCGATCACGGCCATCGGCACGCCGCGCGCCATCTCGATGGCGATTGCCGGCCCGCCCATGCTGCCAACGGCCTTGTGCAGCGCGGGTGGCAACTCGCTGGTCAGCACCTCGCTCAAGCGCTTGTGCGTCTCCGCCTGCAACCCCTTGGCCACGTTTAGCACGATCTGCCCCGCGCGCAGGTGCGGCGCGATGTCGCTCGCCAGCGTCGCAACGATCTGCGACGGGACGCTGACGATGATGAGACTGGCGCCCTCGATAGCCTTGCCCATCTCCGATGCCGCTTCGATGCTCGGATGCAACTCGACCCCGGCCAGATACTTGCTATTCAGCCGCCTCTCCCGCATCTCCTCCAGCACGTCGGTCTCGATGCTCCACGCGCGGACTTTGTGTCCGTTTGATGCGATGACCTGAGCCAGTGCGGTGCCCATGTTCCCCGCGCCGAGAACGGCGATTGTGTCGGACACTAAAACCGAAACGTCGCGAGGTCGCTCGCCGTCAGAACGTTATTCAGTCCGTTCGTCACCGGCTGGCTGTTCATGTGCGTCAGCACGATCGCGGTCTCCGGGGCTACCTTCTGGCGAATCAGCTTGACGTCGTCGAGGCCCATATGTTCCGGTCCGCAGCCCTCGCTGTAGGTGCAGTCGACTACCAGCACGTCCGCGCCCCGGGCGAGTTCGTAGATCTCGTCGCAGAACATCGTGTCGCCTGTGTACGCGACAGTCTTGCCGTTGATCCTGGCACGGTAGCCCATCGCTTGCATGCTCTCTTTGACGTGGTTCATGGGCACCGCCCGGAACGTAATCGCTCCGGCCTCTTGATCGCTACCCGGTCGTGCGTCGATGTAGCGTCTCTTGTAGCCGGCGTCGCGCGTGATGTTGGGATAGCAGCGATCTGCGAAGTCCTCCATCCATTCCTCGACGCCGGGCGGGCCGACGATGTACAGGTCACGGTCACGTGGCGTCATGTACGTGTACTCCAGGAGCAGAAACGGCATGCCCATGAAGTGGTCGCCGTGGTGATGGGTCAGGAAAATGACGTCCAGATCAGCCGGCGAGCGCCTGAGCTGCTTGAGGTGCGGCAGCAGCGTCGGTGGTGCGTCGAACAGGTATTTGCCGTCTACCAGAAATGAACTCCAGTAGCGGCCTTCGGACGCGAAGGCGTTGCTGGAGCCTAGGAATGTCAGTTCCATTTCACCTGCCGCATGGCGAAATAGTCGTGGGACCTACGCCGCCACGTACTCCCTGCACACGCCATCGAGGAAGCCGTTGAGCGCGTTGGTTGCCTCGTCTACGGCTGTCGTGGCTTGCTCCTGGGCCTCTTCCGTCTCACCGTACTTGGCGACGAGGTTACGGGTGACCTTCGAGTGCTCGACGTCCAGGCTGTGGTGCACGATGAAGAACTTCAGTGCCTGGGGATCGGTGATGTCATAGAAGCGCTTCAACCCGTCCATCTTCGTTCCCGCCACCTCTGGCACCTGCGATTCATACGCGTAGAGCGCCGAGATGCCGCGGATGAACGTTGTGTCCTTCGTGATCCGGCGATAGGTGTCGATCAGAGTTGTCGTCTCCGGGAGCGGCGTCGAATCGATCATCTCCTCGCGCTGGAGCCCCAGCGCCTCGCCGAAGCGTAGCCACAGTTCTGGGTGGTTGTTCGGCCCCTGCTCCTCCTCCACGAGGTTCTCCAGCAACTCCTGGCGGTCCGGTAGGTCGTCGCAATTGGCGTGCGTTCCGCTCACGTAGGTCGGGAACTGGAGCACGTGGTGGTAGTACTGGCAGGTGTATCCACGTAACGCGTCCAGCGTCAATTCTCCGGCCTGCCACTTCTGGTAGAACGGGTGCTTCAACAGACTCCGCTCCTCAATCAGTGCGTCGATCCGGTCGCAGAGCTCTTCGCCGCTAATCGTCTTCGTGGTCATTCGCTCCTCCTTCCAGCCGTTATACGAAAAGGGGCCGCTCCCCAGAGCTATCTGGGACTCAGCCCCTCCCAATTTTCCAACTGTCGAATGTTGACCGTTCGTCTATTTCTTGAGAATGTTGATGGTGCACGCCGATCCGAGCCCAATGACGTGGGCTAGCCCCACCTTGGAGCCTTCCACCTGCCTTGCACCCGCTTCGCCCCGGAGGTGCCAGACGATCTCCACGATATTGGCGACGCCGGTTGCGCCAAGAGGGTGGCCCTTGGAAAGAAGGCCCCCACTGGCGTTGACCGGAATCTTCCCGCCGATCTTAGTCGCGCCTTCGTCGATCATGCGGCCGGCCTCGCCTTCGCCGCAGAGCTGGAGGTTCTCGTAGTGGAGGAGTTCTGCGGTGGCAAAGCAGTCGTGAAGCTCCACCTGGCTAAGGTCTTCTGGCCCGATACCGGCCTTCTCGTAGGCTTCCTTCGAGGCGTTGCGAGTTAGTGTGTTGATGTCGAACATCGTGGGGTTACGCTCGCTGTAGGGGTCCGAAGTCAGGACCGACGCGGCCACCCAAATCGGCTTGGTTGTGAACTGCTTGGCCTTCTCGGCAGACATCAAAATAGCAGCCGCCGCGCCGTCGCCGGTAGGGCAACACATGTAGAGCGTGTTCGGCCAGGCGACCGGGCGAGCGTTTAGCACGTCCTCGAGAGGTGTCTCCATCTGGTACTGGGCGTAGGGATTGCCAAGGGAGTGGTGGTGGTTCTTGACAGCGACCTTGGCGAACTGCTCCTGCGTCGTGCCGTACTTGCGCATGTGCTCGACGCCGGCCTGACCGAAGACGCCGGGCATCAGGCCGGTGCCCATGACGCCCTCAGTGCTGTACGCGCGGTCACCGCCGCCGCCCCCGCCGAGGAGGCCCATCTTGCCCATCTGCTCGCTACCCACCGCAAGTGCCGTGTCGTAGGCGCCCGAGGCGACCGAAAGCCACGCCTCGCGGAAGGCCGTGGAGCCCGTGGCGCAGGCGTTCGCCACGTTGACGACGGGGATGCCTGTGGCGCCGACTTCCTTCATGATGCGCTGGCCGACGCCGGCGTTGGACTGGTACAGGTTGCCGCTCACCAGGACCTCGATGTCCTGGATCGTGCAGCCGGCGTCCTTGAGGGCGCCGAGGACAGCCTCGGACCCCAGGCGGACGACATCCTTGTCGGGGTAGCGGCCGAACTTAATCATGTTCGCGCCGACGATTGCTACATCACGCATTTTCTTCTCCTTTGGCCCTAGGCGACCTTGAACTTGGCCGCGATGACGTCGTTGCCTTCTTTGTCCGTCGCTACCTTCTCGGTGTACATCTTCACGCGCTTGCCGAACCAGCTTGGCTCGGGCTTCGTCGGGTCCAGGCCGTAGACGTTCCCCCTGACCGACACCCCATCGTCGAGGTCGATAATGGCACCGACGTAAGGGGTCTCGAGGCCGGGGGTGGCCTGGTAGACGACGGCGAAGACATAGATCTCACCATGCGGCCCAAATTTTACTTCCTTGAGTCCTTCGGTCTTGCCGCACTTGCCGCAGGCGACACGGTCACCGAGGAACTTGGCGCCGCAGGCGCTGCACACAGTACCCCAGAGATAGGCGTCCTCTGCTGGGTATTTCTCCGGGACCCGGATGAAGTCGAGCAGGGGTTTATTCTGTTTCTCCGTGGCGGTTTCTGTCGTCAAGGCCGGACCTCCTTCATTTGCGCCTCGTATGTAATCACGGGCGGCGCGGCCCGTCAAGTGAGGTGACTACAATGTTCGTCACTCCGCCGGATGCTGGTCGTCGGGGTCAAGCGGTGGGATCGAAAGGCTTAGCACGAGCGCCTCTCCTGCCAGCGCGCGCACGCTGTGCACCACGCCCTTCTCGATGCGCACCGTCTCGTAAGGGCGCAGCCGCAGGGTGTGATCGCCGACGTGGGCTTCGACCTGGTGCTCCAGCACCGTGTATATCTGCGCGCACTTCTCGTGGTAATGCGGCGCAACGTGCTCCGTCTCCATCATGCGGATGATGCGGATGCTGCACTCCGGCATCGATACATGGGAGAGGATCTCATACATCCCGGCGTCCTTCATGGTGAGATCGGCGCCTCCGCGCGCAGGTGCGTTTTGATCGCCGCCTCGTATTCTTCGGGCGTGTTGATGTCCAGCAGTACGACCTCAGAAGCGATCGGTGTCTCTGCCACGTCCGAGTCGTATTTGCGCAGCAGCCCCTGCAGTCCCTTGGTCACTTGCTGGACCTGTCTCAGATCGGGGAGCAACCAGCCGGCCAGCGCAACCGGATGACCGCGCCTGCCCGAGAACGACGGAACGGTAATCAGATTCCCGCCAGCCTCATGCGCTCGCAGTAGCGCTTCGGTGACTGTGTGCGGTCGCGGTTGATCGACGTTCAGGACTAGGATGGTGCGCGTGTCGTCCGGCAGCGCGTTGGCTGCCAGACGCAGGGATGAGGCCCGGCCGTTCTTGTAGTCCTCGTTCACCAGAGGATCGGCTCCCGACTTTTCGATCAGCGGGCGGATCTCATCTGCGTGGCTTCCCAATACGACGATCACCCGCTCGATTCCTGCCGCTCGCATTTCGGTGACCTGGTACTCGACAAGCGTGCGGCCGCCCCAATCGAGGAGCGGTTTTGGCGAGCCCATCCGCGTGGACGACCCGGCGGCCATGACTATTGCTGCGACGTTGCTCATCTCGTGGTGAAACCCGTCGAGTTAACCTGTGCCGCCGAAGAGGCTCCCGAGCTTCAGAGCCAGTGCGGCGTTACCGCCGAGCTTCACCTTGCGGGTCATGATGGCGATCGGCGGGCTCAGATCGCCGGAGGCGAGGTCCATCCACAGCTCGGGCTTCGTGCGTACTTCGGCATCGAAGCGCTCGGCGGCGCCGTCTCCCGCGTCGGCCCGGCCGTTGGCGATCTTGATGTGCCACTGGCCGCCTGCGACTCCGTCCATCGTAAACTGGTACACCGCCTGGAAATCAGCGTTCGCCTCACTTCGGAAGATCAGCGGCATGAAGTTGAACAGCCGATCGAGGTGGTACTGCGCTTGATCGGGGGTGCCGCCCTTGATCCAGTGGGGGAGCTTCTTTTTGTTGACGCGCCGGATCTCCTGATACTGATTAGGGAAGATCAAGTACGCGGCGCAGTAGAGATCGCGCAGCGTTCCGGTGCGGTCCCAGGCTGGGTCGCTGCCAGCCTTGTCGAGGTCAGCCTCGCTGAGACCGTCGAGAATGTGGACGTGCTCCTCGACCGCGCTCTTGATTCTCGCCAGCAGCTCCGCTACGGGGGAGTCTCGCCGTGACGCGATCATTCGGGCATTGTACTCACGTTCGTCCGCGCGGCCCTCGAAGCCCGGCAGCGTGCCGGGCTGGCCGGCGACCGCCTGACGGGTGAGTGGCAGCACCTGTTCTTCGAGCGCGCCGGCGATGTGCGTCAGCCGCTCCTTGGCCGAGGAGTGATCACTGGCCTTCTTCGCCCATTCCTTTTCGTCGAGTTGAGAGAAGGCGCTGAGGCAACGCTCCAGCGTCTGGTTGTAGTAGGCCTTGATCTGCTCTTTGGTCGGTTTCATCGTACCTCCGCTTCCTGTCGATACTAGATCTTCCCTAGCGCCCTTAACACCCTCTCAGGGGTGAACGGCGCCTCCGTCAGGCGAGCGCCGCAGGCGTCGAAGACCGCGTTGCCCACTGCCGCTGGGCCCGCCACGATCGACGGCTCTCCGACGATGCGCGCGCCGTACGGGCCGTCTTCCGAAGGCACCTCGACGATGATCGCTTCGATCGCTGGTAGGTCTTTCGTCGTTGGCAGCCGGTAATCCAAAAGATTCCCGTTAAGCAGGCGCCCTTCTTCGTCGTAGAGCATCTCCTCTGAGAGGGCGATACCGATCCCCTGGCTGGCGCCGCCCTGCATCTGCCCGGCGACCGATAGGGGGTTGATAGCGAAACCGGCGTCCTGAGCGATCGCGAAACCAAGAACCGTGATCTCGCCGGTGTCTGGGTCTACTTCCACCTCAGCGGCCTGGGCTGTAAAGCCCGGCGCCATGTTGCGAGCAGTGATTGCACCGCGCCCCACGACGGCGGCGAATGGCGCGGCGAAATTCGTGCTCCAGCGGCCCACCCGGCGCAGTGTCACGGATTTCTCTTCGGCGCCTCGTACCCTGATCTCTGCATCCATCATCTCGAGGTCGTCTGGGGAGACCTCCATCCGCTTGGCCGCGATATCGAGGATCTGCCGGCGAGCGTCTTCCGCCGCCAGCTTCACCGCCCGGCCGACCGTATACGTCGTCTTGCTGCCGGCGCTCATCCCAGCGTACGGTGCTGTCCGCGTGTCGCCGGTCGTTACATTCACCATCTCGAGCGGCAGATTTAGCACCTCGGCTACGATCTGAGCGAAGCTTGTGTTCGTACCCGTGATGTCAGCCGACCCCACCGTCACGTTGATGGTCCCGTCGCTATTCAGGCAGACGATTGCGCTGGCAGGCTGCAAGCCACCCATCCAGCCGCCGACCGCCAGGCCTACGCCCCTGTGGGAGGGCGCGGCGCCGTTCTGCCGCGCTCGCCCTGCCTGATCCCGCCGCTTCCACACCTCGCTCTCCGCGATCGCCTCCAAGCACTCGCGCAGACCGATCCGTGGGTACGGCTGGCCACTGGGGAGGAGGTCGCCCTCCTCGACGGCGTTTTGCAGCCGCACCTGGAGCGGGTCGAGTCCAAGCTCCGCGGCCATCATGTCGATATGGCTCTCGATGGCGAATGTGGCATTGTGCGCGCCGGGGGCGCGGAGGGCGCCCACGCTCACTTTGTTAGTCAGCACCTCGTAGCCCTGGATATCCAGGTTGTCACATTTGTAGTAACCGCCGACGAGCAGGCAACCGGGTAGCATTGGCGCGCCGGGGAATGCGCCGGAGTCGTAAACGAGCTTCGCCTGGATTGCGGTTAGTGTTCCATCGCGCTTCATTCCCGTCTTCAGTTCGACGATTGCCTGGGGCGCGGGAGTGGCCGCGAGCATGTCCTCGTGCCGGCTCATAATGTATTTGACGGGCCGTCGCACTATCATTGCTAGAGCTGCCGTCAGTAGTTCCGTCAGGCAGATCTTTCCGCCGAAGCCGCCGCCCACCTCAGTGGCGGTCACACGTATTTTGTTCTCGGGCAATCCCAGTGTTTGTGCGAGCTCGTCGCGGACGTAAAACGGTGCTTGGGTGCTCGTCCACACCGAGAGATCGCGCGACGCGTCGTAGTCGGCGATCACAGAGTGCGGCTCGATGTAGCTCTGGTGCACCATCGCCGAGCGCCACGTGTTCTCCATGACGACGTCCGCATTGGCGAAGCCGGCCTCAACGTCGCCACGCTTGAAGTTCATCTGCGAGGCTACGTTGGTGAGCTTTCCCTCTGCCTCCTTCTGCTCCACCTCGATAGTCACGTGGCCACGCTCCTCCGAGCGATCGACGTCGCTAATGGGCGAGCGCACAAGCGGCGAACCCTCTGCCATGGCGGCAATCGGGTCAACGACGGGCGCCAGTGGCTCGTATTCCACTTCTATCAGCGCTAAGGCTTCCTCCGCTACGAGTGGATCGTCCGCCAACACGGCCGCCACCGCCTGGCCCTCAAACAAGATCTCGTCATCGGCGAAGATCAACCCGCGCCGGTTCGAGGCGTTCTTCTTGTAGGGAGGCAAGTCGGCCGCGCTGATGACTGCCGTCACCCCCGGGTGCACCCGTGCTTTCGCTGTGCTTATCGCCTTGATCCGAGCGTGCGCGTACGGACTGCCCAGAACCCTGGCGTGAAGCATGCGCGGAAGCTGCATGTCGTCGGCGTACACGGTGTGGCCTGTGACCTTACCCACGCCGTCGAGCCGTACCACCGGCTTTCCGACAGCGCGGTATTCTTGTTTCGCCTTGTCCTCATGGACTTTGGTCTCTTGCGCCATGCCGCCTCCTACTTCGTGGCTTGTCGCATCCGATCGGCCGCCAACTCCACGGCTTCGTATATTTTCGCGTAACCCGTGCAGCGGCAGAGGTTTCCCGCCAGCCCTTCACGGATCCCACTTGTTGTGGGCGCCGGGTCGTGGTCGAGCAGCGACTTCGCTGCCATTATCATCCCCGGCGTGCAGAAGCCGCATTGGACACCACCGGCGTCAATGAACGCCCGCTGGACCGGGTGCAACGTGCCGTTCTCGGCAAGCCCTTCGATCGTGACGATATCGCACCCGTCCGCCTGTACCGCCAGCATCAGGCACGACGTTATCAACCGACCGTCCAGGATCATCGAACATGCGCCGCAGTCGCCGGTTCCGCAACCCTCTTTGCTGCCGGTAAAGCGCAACTGTTCGCGTATCGTCTGCAGCAGCGTCCAGCGCGGGTCAACCGCGACTTCGTGACGCTCGTTGTTGACGGCCAAGGTGATGAGTTGCTTTGGCATCCAGCTATCACTCTCCCACAAGCGCGCCGTCCGGCGCGACGATAAAGCTCTTCGTCTTCGGGAAAATCGCTCTCAGCAGGCCGCCGTCGTCGATGCTCACGAATACGCGAAGGTCGCCCTCCGGCCTACTGTCCCAGACGGCGAGCACCTCCATCTGGTACGACTTTCCGGCCGACCCGGTCACCTCTTTGTTCTCTTGGTTCTCGATATATCTTGTCAGCTCCCGATAGCCCATCGCCTTCAAGCGGGCTATCTCCGTCTCGATGAGAGCATTGGATTCGGCCTTATCCATCTCGCCGCGCCCTCTCCGCCGCCAGCCTCAGTATCCGCTCCGTCATCACTCGCACCAGGTGCCTGCGGAACTCCGCCGATCCACGCACGTCCGAGATTGGGCTGCACTCGCTAGCCGCTGCCGCTGCGGCAGCCGCGAACAGTTCGTCCGATATCGCTTGACCCTCCAGCGCCTTCTCCACCGCTGTTACTCGGATCGGCGTCGGCGCGACAGCGCCCAGCGCCACCCGCGCCCGTTCTATCCGCTTCCCGGCGAGCGTCAGTACCACACCGACCCCGACGACCGCGATGTCCATCTGTTTCCTGGGAGTGTGTCGGGCGTAAGCGCTTCCCGTACTGGGTGCGGGAGTCTTGACCCGTACCTCCGCCAGCAGGTCGTCGGCCGCGAGCACGGTCCTGCCTGGACCAGCAAAGAACTCCGCGAGCGGTACCGTTCGCCGTCCACTTGGCCCGACGATGACCGCTTCCCCCTCGAACGCCAGCAGCGCCGGTGCGATGTCCGCGGACGGTGCTGCGTTGCAGAGGTTGCCCCCCACGGTGGCCATGTTCATGGTCTGAATCGAACCGACCACTGAGGCGCCCTCCGCTACCGCCTGAAACCGGGCGCGGACCAATTGCGATGCGGCAACGTCCGTCATCGTCGCCCCGGCGCCGATACGCAGGCCGTCCTTCTCGCTGAACTCGATCCCCTTGATCTCCGAGATCCGGTGCAGGCTAATCAGCTGCGACGGCGGCGGGAACTTCGTTGCGTTCTCCTTCATCTGCACCACCAGATCGGTGCCTCCGGCCAACGCTCGCGCACCATCGCCGTTCGCGCGCAGCAGCCCGATCGCCTCGTCAAGGCTCGTAGGTGCGCGGTACTCAAACTCTCGCATTTGCTCTCTCGCGGAACGCCCCACATTCTACCATCGCCGCGATCTATCGTGGGAAGAAGCCACCCAACGGCTGACCGTCCGCCCCAGAAGGGGGTATAATCCGCACATCACGCGAGAGGGGAATTAGGCCAATGTTGTTCTACGTCAAAGCCGAACTGCGCGATCAGCCCAACATATCTAACGACAAGTGGCTTGGACTGGTCGCCTCCACCTGGCAGGTGATCAAGCAGCTGGAAAACAACGGAAAGGTCGTCACCGGCGGCGCCATGGTCGGCCAGCGCGCCGGCTGCGTCATCGTAGACGTTGAGTCGAACGAGGAGCTCTCTGACCTTCTTCTGCGACTACCTGCCTCTGGATACCTCGAATGGGAAGTCGTCCCGCTGATCCCCGCCGACAAAGCCCTGGACTCCGCCAAGTGGGCGCTCCAGCAGCTATCCCTCGCCGCCACGCGGTAACGCGCAAGTGACCCAATATCGTCCCTTTACTAACTGTTGCCATTTAGGCGTGTCTCAACCCACTGTAGACGACGCTTCGAACGAATGTGTTTGGGGTTAATCTCATCGCGCAGATATGCCACTTTTGCCTCGGGAAGATTATCGAGCTTCTCTTGGGGGCGAAGCCGAGAGCGAAGAAACCTTCCATGCCAAGCCATATATGATGAGTGGGCGCATTTACCGAGGTGTAATTGTCACATCATTAGTCTTCACCCCTCTAACCCCAACGCCCGAAAGATCGCCTCGTACTGGCTTGGGTTTCCCGGCTGAAACCAGCGCTCAGCATGCGTGGTCCGGCCGCCTTGTGCGATTACGAACACAGCGCGCTGCGAACGCTTCCCGATCTCGTCCACCACGCCAAATGCCCGTGCCGCCTCCAGGCGCTCATCGCTGGCCAGCGGGAACGGCACGCCGCCTAATCGCTCGATGAACGCGTGGTGCGAGGCGATATTGTCCGCACTGATTGCTACCACCACCGCTCCGAGGTCCTCCACGACCGCGTAGTCTTCCTTGAACATTGCGATCTCACTGGTGCAGATCGGCGTCGCGTCCTCGTAGTAGAACACCAGGAGCACTTTCGAAACGGTGGTTAGGTCACTGAGGCGTATGTCCCCCCGCGTGCTCTGCAACACGAAGTCCGGCGCTTCGTCTCCAACGTCAGGCATCGTGTTGCTGGTTCATTCCTGATAACTTCACCGAGCCCATCCCATTGGATTGTGCGAGCACACGGATGCGACCTAAACCGGCCGGGTCCAGCAACTCGGTCACCGCCCGTCGTCGCGTGTAGTGTCCCTCGAGGTCCTCGTCGCCCTGCATGAGCGCCGCCGCTATACCGACGTCCGTTAGAAACGCTGATTGAGTCACCAGCCCGATTGTCTCCAGGCCGGCCTGTTCTCCGGTCTGCCGCAGGCTCGTGAAGTCCACGTGGCTTGTCATATCCTGGCGTCCGATGCGCGCGTACGGATCGTTGCTCGGGTTGTGCCGGTAGAAGCAGAGGAGGGTGCCGTCCTTTCGCCACGGAGCGTACAGTTCTGTTGCCTCATACCCGTAGTCGAACGTCAGAACGAATCCTCGGCGGAGCGCGGCGGCGGCGTCGCGCATCCAGTTCAACGATTGCAGATTCACCTCGGCGCGGCACTGCTCGCCCGGGCGCAGCCCGAGATTCTCGAAGTGTCGTTCGACGCCGGCGGTCGACGGTGCTCGGAGGTTCTCGCCGAAGCTCTGCCGGTCCCACGTCACAAACACTTCCCGCACGGCGGCGCCCTCAGCCACAACGACGTGCACAGGCATGGCATCCAGCAGTTCATTGGTCAGAATGCACCCTTCGATTTCATCCGGGAGGCGCTCGTGCCACGTCACGTGCTCGTCTAAGCCCTCGGTGACCAGCGAATCTCTCTGACGGACAACCATTGCCTGGCTGATTTCTACGATCCCGTACTCAATCGTCGTTAGGAGCTCCGGTGCTGAGCGCCGCGCCCACCGCAGTACGTCCCGGCAGAGCGTGCCGTTTCCTGCCCCCACCTCGACGACCTTAAAGCGCGCTGGTCTCTCCATAGCCTCCCACATCTCGCGTAACTGACGCCCAACCATCGCCCCAAAGACGGGACTGATCTCCGGGCTTGTCAGGTAGTCGCCCAGGCGACCCATCTTCTCGCCCGGCGAGCAGTAATAGCCCAGTCGCGGCTGATAGAGTGCCATAGCCATGAAATCGTGGAAGCTGATCCCGCCCTCCCGCTCGATTCGAGCGACGATCACCTCCTTCAGCGCTTGATTGTCGCTGGTCGATTCAAACTCGCTGGTCACGGGCGTTATCGTACACCGGAGACACAGAACCCGGACAGGCGAACACTTGCAATCAAGACAATATTTGCATAACATGCAACTAATGTCCGACAACGCCCTTCTGGATGAGGCATTCAACCTCTTCGGCCGTCTCGTCGCTCGGTCCGATCCATCGCGTTTCGAGGCCTGGACAGACCTGGGCCTCACGCTCACCCAACTCAGGGTTCTCTTCCTGCTCAGGTCCGGCGACGGGCTGAACGCCCGTACACTGGCCGAGCGGCTCGCCGTCACGCCCTCCACGGTCACCCGCCTCATCGATCGGCTCGTCCATTCCGGTCTCGTACGCCGCGAGATTGGTGAGGAAGACCGCCGACTTGTTCGTCACCACCTCACGAATACAGGCTTTACCACCATCGAGGCGATGGAACTCGCCTTTCGTGGGCGCATGAACCGAGTGTTCGCTCGGCTCACGTCTGATCAGTTGGAGCGCCTGGTCGCTTCGCTACGCGATCTCTTCGCGGCGAGCGACATCGTCGAGGCCGAAGAGGCGATGACGGTGGGCGTCTGACTTGGCTGCCTCTGCGATAGCTCCGGCCCGCACCATCGCCGAAATGGGGACACGAACGAAGGTCGTGGTCATGGCTGGGACGATGCTCGGCCTCTTCACGTCGGCCATGGATCAGACAGTCGTCGGCACCTCGATGCCACGGATCATCGCCGATCTCGGCGGATTCGGACTGTTTAGCTGGGTCGGTACCGGCTTTATGCTCGCCTCCACGGCCACCGTGCCAATCGTGGGTAAGCTCACCGATTTGTACGGTCGTAAGCCCTTCTACATGGCCGGAATCTTCCTCCTTCTCCTGGGCTCCGCCCTCTGTGGTTCCTCGCAGAACATCGAGCAACTGATCGCCTTCCGCGTCGTCCAGGGGCTGGGGGCCGGCATGGTCATGGGCATAGCATTTGCCATTCTCGGTGACGTCTTTACACCTGTGGAACGTGGTCGCTGGGCCGGACTGATGTCCGCTGTCTTTGCCTCCGCAAGCGTCCTCGGCCCGCTCATCGGCGGCACTCTAACGGATCATGTTCACTGGCGCTGGGTGTTTTACGTGAATCTCCCCCTCGGCGCCATCGCCCTGGCCGTGCTCTTCTTCGGCATGCCGAACTTGCGCCCGTCCCAACTGACGCGCTTCGATTTCCGAGGGGCGGTCTTGCTGTTAGCGACCGTCGTGCCGCTACTGCTCGCCTTCTCCTGGGCGGGCAGCCGTTACGATTGGGCCTCGATACAGGTGATTGGTCTCTTCGCCTGGGCAGCGCTCGGTCTAACCGTCTTCACGCTGACCGAGCTGCGGACGGACGAACCACTTCTTCCCATGTCCCTCTTCGGGAACCGCATCTTCCTCGTCGCGGCCATCGTCACGCTGATCAGCGGCGTCGGCATGATGGGCAGCTTCTTCTACATTCCGTTGTTCGTCCAGGGCGTCATCGGCGCCTCTGCTACCAACTCTGGCCTCGTGATGATGCCGATGATGGTAACCATGGCTGTCTCCAGCGCCATCGCCGGGCAGATCATGTCGCGCCTCGGTCGCTATCGAGTCCTTGGCGTCCTTGGGCTAGCCGCGATGGTCGCCGGTGCGTACCTGCTGTCCCGCATGGACGTCAACGCCACGCGCGCTGACGTGACGCTGGCAATGATCGTCTTCGGCGCGGGCCTCGGCGCATCGATGCCGCTTTTCATGCTGGCCGTGCAGAACGCCGTTCCCTATCGACTCATGGGTGTCTCCACGTCGACCATGCAGTTCCTCCGCTCCGTCGGCGGAACAATGGGCGTCGCCGTTCTCTTCTCGCTGATCCAGAGCCGCTATCACGAGGGACTCGCCTCGAACGTGCCGGACGCCGTGCGCGCTCGCCCGGAGCTGGCAAAACTCCTCGACGACCCGCAGCGGATAGTCGATCCCCAGACGCGCCAGGGTTTACATGATGCGTTCTCTCAGCTCGGCGATCAGAGTGAGGTTCTATTCACTCAGACGGTCGAAGGGATCAGGGAATCGCTCGCCCTCGCCATCTCGGAAGCATTCTTCCTGGCTATGGGCGTACTAGCTATGTCCGTCATCATCGCAGCCTTCATGAAGGAGATACCGCTGCGCAAGGGACACTACATGCCTGAGGAAGAGTTCGTGGCCGACGAGTTCGGCGCCGCTACACCGGGGGGTGCAGCACCCGCCCTGAGGCCGGTCGCCGGCGGCGCTCCCGACGCGGCGTCTTAGCACTCGTCGCTTCGCCGGGGCGTCCTGATATTATCACTGGCGAAGGAGTCTGCCTGTGTTTCAGCGCTTCTCGCCGTGCATGCGGTTAGTATCGATACTGGCGGTCACGTTCATCATCTCGTCCATCATCCTTGGTTGCGGCGGTGGTAAGGAGAAGCTGATTCTTGGCGCCACCACCAGCGTGCAGGACGCTGGGTTGCTTGATGAGATCGTGCGAGCATTCGAGATGCACAGCGACTACGACCTGATACCGGTCGTCGGCGGGTCGGGTCAGATCCTGGAGATGGCGCGGCGGGGCGAATTCGACGTCATTATGACCCACTCACCTGCGGACGAGGAACAGTTCATAGTAGACGGCGAAGGACTCGACCCGCGGCAGGTGATGGAGAACTATTTCGTCTTGGTGGGCCCGAAGGACGATCCGGCAGGGGTCGTCGGCGTAGTCTCGCTGGCCGAAGCGCTGAAGCGGATCGCCTCAGCCGAGCAGACGTTCATCAGCCGCGGCGACAACTCTGGCACCCATGAGCGCGAGCTGTCGATCTGGCAGAGCCTGTTGATCGATCCCAAAGGCCAAAACTGGTACCGTGAGTCAGCTACCGGACAGGGTCAGAACCTACTGATCGCCAACGACGACGCGGCCTATACTCTCGTCGATACGTCCACGTTCGTCACATTCGGCAGCCGAGTCCAGCTCATGCCGTTGGTGACCGATCGTGTCAAGCCCAACGCGTACACGGTCATTCGGATCAATCGCGAGAAGCATCAGCACGTGAACGTTGTGGGCGCCATCGCTTTCGTCGAATTCATCACTTCAGCCGCCGGGCAGTGCTTGATCGCGGAATTCGGCCGTTCGGAGTATGGGAAGAGCCTGTTCGTTCCCGTCTTGGGCTGCCCTCAAGCTGTCGGGCATCTGGGCTTGACCAGTAGGCGATAAGTGTTGACGCTTACAACCGAATATGGAACTTATCTGGGAAGGCGTCACCGAAGCACTTCACCTTATCTTCAGTGGTGACGCCTACGTTTACGAGGTGACGTTGACGTCGCTGACTGTGTCGGGCTCGGCCACGGCCATCGCTCTGGTCATCGGACTTGGCATCGCATCGCTGCTCGCCTTTCGCCCACCACCCGGACGCACGCTCGCTCTGTCGGCGTTCAACGCCGGAATGGCGCTGCCTCCGGTCGCGGTGGGGCTCATTGTCGCGGTGCTTCTCTGGCGCACGGGTCCGCTTGGGCAGCTTCACCTCCTCTACACGCCCGCCGCCATCGTCGTCGCCCAGGCCGTCATCGCCACACCCGTCGTAACAGCTCTCAGCACCGCGGCACTTCAGAGCCTGCCCTCGCGCCTGCGCCTCCAGATAATGGCGCTGGGCGCGTCGCGGCTGCAGGCGACCTGGCTACTGTTCCGGGAGGCCAGGCTCTCTTTGCTGGCAGCCGCCATGGCCGGCTTCGGCGCCGCGATTTCGGAAGTAGGCGCCACGATCATGGTTGGTGGAAACATCAAGGGCTCGACGCGTACCCTCACCTCGGCAATCGTTCTCGAGGGTCAGCAGGGAGACTTCGAGACAGCCATGGCGTTCTCGATCATCCTCCTGGCACTGATCTTCGTGGTCATACTGACGTTCACGATTGTCCAGCAACGGAGGCCACAGTCTTGAGCCAGCCCATACTCGCGATACGAGATGTCGTGGTCGAGCGTGCTGGACGTGCCATCCTCGAAATCGAGACACTGGAGATCCTCTCCGGCGAAGTGCTGGCCATCGTCGGCCCGAATGGGGCGGGCAAGAGCACACTGCTGCTCGTTCTGGCCCTCCTCGAATGCCCGGCGCGGGGAGACGTGCTGTTTGGAGGCGAACCAGCGCGTCGCGGCGACCTAAAGCTGCGACGCAGGCTCGCAATGGTGTTCCAGGAGCCTCTTCTGTTGGACGCCACCGTGGAAGCGAATGTTCGCTCTGGTCTCGCCCTGCGTGGTGTCCATCGCGCCGAACAGAAACGCCGTGCCGCGCTCTGGCTGGAGCGCTTCGCCATCTCTCACCTCGCGGGGCGTTCCGCGCGCACGCTTTCGGGTGGCGAGGCTCAACGCACGAGCCTGTCCCGCGCGCTCGTCCTGGAGCCTGACGTTCTCCTCCTCGATGAGCCCTTTGCGGCGCTGGACCAGCCCACCCGCGCCACCCTGATCGATGACCTCGACGCTATTCTCGGCCAGACGGGCGCCGCCACAGTTCTCGTAACTCACGATCGCGAGGAAGCGCTGCGTCTAGGCGATCGTCTCGGCGTCCTCATGGGCGGACGTCTCCGCCAGATCGGTGACCCATCCGAGATCTTCGCCGCGCCAGTGGACGAGGATGTCGCCGCCTTCGTCGGCGTCGAGACGATCCTTTCCGGCCGCATTCGTTCTCAGGAGGGTGGCCTCGCCGCAGTCTCAGTTGGCGAGCACACAGTAGAGGCCGCCTCGGACGAGCCAGTAGGGGCGGATGTCCTCGTCTGCCTGCGACCTGAAGATATCGTATTGGCGCCTCGAGACGAAGACGACCGCCCCACCAGCGCCCGCAACCGGCTGCCAGGTGTCGTGCGACGCGTCCTCCCTTCCGGACCCCACGCACGCGTTGAGCTGGATGCGGGATTCACGGTCATAGCGCTGGTAACGAAGCAATCACTAGAGGAGCTTTCGCTCGCACCCGGAAGCGCCGTAGTTGCCTCGTTCAAGGCCACCGCGGTCCACCTCATCCCTCACCGCCGCGCGGCTACCTAGTCGGGCGTTTAGCCCAGCGCCTCCAGCATTCTCAGGTTGTTGCTGATGATCCCCGCTGCGCCCATCTCGATAACCCTCGTTGCGGCCCCTCCTGTATCGATCGTCCAGCAATATGCCTCAACGCCGTGCGCATCCAGGAAGCGCGCTTTTCCCTCGCTCAAGAACCGGTGCTGGATGCACACTTTCCTCGCGCTATCATCCTCGCGGACTCTCTTGACAAATCGCTCCCACTGTCGCGGCGTCTCGATCGAGTACCGTACGTCTGTATCCGGCGCCGATCTCCGCACCTCGTCCACCACGGGCCAGAACTGTCCGCAGACCGCCACCCAGCCTGCCGCGTCGGTCTTGCCCAGGGTGTTCACCATGGCTTGAGCGAAAGCGCGTGCCTCATCGCTATCGTATTTGCCCTTAACATCCAGCAGCAGACGCCGTTCTCCCGCAACTATCCCGAGAATGTCTTGTAGTCGCAGCGGATGGAGGTCAAGCCGGAGATACCATCGCCGCCAGAGTCGAAGGCTCATGGGCGGCAGCGCATGAAATGGCATCTGACGGTCAACGAGCAACGGCAGAGGTCCCAGGCGCGGCCCATGCCGCACGTACACGACGCCCCCGCGGAACCAAACGTCTGTCTCGATGACGTCGATCGACGCAGCCAGGGCCCGCCGCAACGAGTGTTTTGTGTTCCCGTAGGCGTGGGCGATCCGTAACGGCCGTGAGGCCTTGCTCATGCGAGAACTGATACGCGGGTTAGACCCCGCTGCGGGGCGCATCGGCTACTCTCGCCACCTGCTGGTGCCTCAGCCCATATTGAGCGGTCGCCAACTCGACGATTTGCCGCATCGTGTACGTCCCGTGCTCCGGGTCGTTAGCTGGCCGCTCAAGGTCGTCTTCCGCGAGGTCGTGCAGGAGCGTGCCGAACCGCCGGTGCGCAATCTGCACTGCCAGAATCGCCTCTCGCAACGACAGCAGATCGGCCGTCGCCAGACACGGCGGCTGGGGCAGGGACAGTGCCCTGGCGACCAATCGCCCATAGTAGAAATTCAGGTCATCCACCGTGCGCTCGATGAATCGTCTTACCGTCTCACCCGCCGCCTGCTGGACGTCGTATAGCTCAGCCGGGAACGACTCCATGAGGTCGATCAGAACTTGCTTCCCCTGGTCCAACCGGCGCAACAGGTCATCAACGCCGCTGCCCGCCTCAGCCGCGGCGGCTGCGCTCTCTACTCTCTCATCAGCCATCGGCAATCGGCCGCCTTCCCGCGAACCCCGTGTCAATTTCGTGCCACCACTCAATCCGCTCCTCGCCCAACTTCCAGCAAAGATATACCTCGCGACCCTCCATCTCGCTGCGAAAGTCTATCAGCCCTTCGTCAATCCCCTTCACCTCGCAACCCAGCGCCTGGACATCTTCCACCAGACCGTTCACCTCGGCTGCGCGGGTCTCGAGTCCGATCTGGGACTGCTGCACTTCACCTTCCTGGGCGTGGCCGTTCGTGCGAATCTTGCGGCTTAGCGCGCCCACTTTTCTTCCAAACCTCTCGTATTCTTGCTTCAGCGCCCGCATCCGCTCCAGTAACTCGGTCAGGCGTGGCAGCAGCTCCTCGGCTTCCCCCCGGGTGAACAGCCTGGTCGGCATCTCGCGCTCATTCTACACCTGTCAGGCAGCCGAGCGGAGTCGCGTTTCCGGTGGTGTCGTCTGCCTGAGAGCTATGTGGCTACTTCGAGCCCATGGGTTCCGTCTGATGCCCGCGCAGGAACTCGAGCACGGTGGCGTTGACTTCTTCCGCTCTCTCCACAATGAACCCGTGCCCGGCACCCTCGAATTGAACCAGCCGCGCTCCCGGAATCACGTCCGCCAGCACGTGCGCATTAGCCGCCGGCATCACCTTGTCGTCCGTGCCCGCCAGCACGAGCGTCGGTATCCGAAGCGATGGGAGCCGGTCATAGGTGTTGAATCCAACCACGGCCATGAACTGGCGCTGCAAGGCGTATGAGGGCGCTGTCAGGTGGATGTTTTCCAGGGCCCTGCTCACGAGTTCGTCTTTCTTTGCGGCGATGAATTCGTCGCTGTAGACAAGGGAAAGGCCAGCCTCTATTGCCTCCGCGATCGGCAGCCCCATCAGTGAGATGAACTTGATCACCAGCTCCGCCCCGGCGAATGTGGCCTTAGGCCCGCCGCACATCGTGCCACCCAGCACCAGCGTCCTTACCCGCTCGCGACGGCTTAGCGCCAGCTCCTGCGCGATCATCCCACCAAGCGACATTCCGAAGACGTGCGCGGAGCCAATGCCCAGCTTGTCGAGTACACCCGCTGCGTCGTCCGCCATCTGAGACATCGTGTAGGGCTCGTTGGGCTTTTCGCTGCGGCCCGCCCCGCGGTTATCGAAGATGACTACGCGGAACTTGCGGCTGAACTCGGGGATTTGCATGGCCCAGCCGGTTGCGTTCGCGCCCAATCCCTGAATGAGAAGCAGCGGCTCGCCGACGCCGTGCGACTCGTAGTGAATGTGGATTCCGTTGATCTTCGCCGTGGCCATCATTTCCCAGTTATTCGATGTTGGCCGATGGCGCTCTGTTACGCCGGATGGTGGTCTATCGCACCTCGATGAGCTCTATGTCGAAGATCAACGCCGCGCCCGGTGGTATTCCCGATCCAGGAGGCGGGGAGTCTGCGTACGCCAACTCTGTAGGTATGATCAGCCGGCGATTTCCGCCCTCCTTCATCGTCGTGACGCCCTCATTGAACCCGTCGATCACTTCGCCCAGAATGAATGCCGCCGGCCGCGGGTTATCCAGCGAGCTGTCGAACAGAGTGCCACCGTCCGCGAGCCAACCGGTATAGTTGAGGACCACCGTCGATCCCCGCACCGGAGACGCGCCGTCGCCCTCTTCGATGTCGATGTACTGGAGTCCGCTCGCCGTCGTTGTGGGCTTCTGTTCCAACTTAGGCGGCTGAGCCGGCGGTGTGACGGGGCTCTGGCTGGGGAGGGGCCCTGGAGTGGCGAACGGCGTGGCCGTCTGTCCGTCGAGCGATCCGACTTGCTTGTCGCCGTCGCCGAGCGATAGCACGATGAGCACTCCCGCTGCCACGATTCCGATCACCCCTGCTGCCAGCAGTCCCAACGCAAACCACGGAGGGGACTCACTCCCTGCGGGGGCGACGACCTCTGCCTCAGCCGCGGCGGTGCCGCCCGCATCGTCCGCCATCGCCTCGCGTGACTGGTCATAGTCCGCTCGTTGTGATGGGTCGTCGAGAATGTCAAACGCTTCATCTAACTCTGCCATCCGCCGGGCGTCGAGCGGATGGGCGTACTCAAACGGCTGGCACTCGCGCGCCAGCTCTTCATATGCGGCCTCTATCTCCTCAGCGGTGGCCTGCGGGCTCACACCCAGGATCGCGTAGTAGTCCTTGTGACTTGTCATGGCGTTGCGGGGAGGGTGTCCTTTAGCTCAACGAGCTCCACGTCAAAGACCAATGTCGCGCCCGCTGGTATCCCTGAACCAGCGGGTGGACTATCTTTGTAGCCGATGTCCGGCGGGATGATCAGGCGGCGCTGTCCGCCCACCTTCATCGTGGCGACGCCCTCGTTGAACCCCGGGATCAGCCCACCGACGTCGAACTGGACTGCCGTTCCGTTGTCAAACTGCGTTTTCTCTTTCGCTAGCCAGCCTACGTAGTTAACGATCATCTTTTGACCAGGCTGCGGTGAAGCCCCGCTCCCGGCCTTGATATCGATGTATTTCAGACCCGTGGCTGAGACCACCTCTTTCCCGGGTGGGTTCGGTGACAGCGTCGGACGGGCGGGGGTGGCCGATGCGGTGGGCCCCGGTGTGAAAAGTGAACTGGCGGGGGGACTGCCCGTGGGTACTGCCACGAGCGCTTCGTCTCCTCCGGCGATCACCGATATCAGTACGATCGCTATGAGCCCGATCGTCGCGGCGGACACGGCCATTCCTGCGAACAGGAAAGGGCTGCCGAGCACGGCGACTGTCGTCCGCCCCAGCCTGCTTCGCGGTGGATTAACCTCCGCGTCGGCTGTTGCGGGCTTTCTGCGACGCCTCTGCCGATCGTAATCTGAGCGCCGGCGAGGGTCGCTCAGCACCTCGTAGGCCTCGTTAATCTCCTGCCAGCGCTCTGCCGCTCGGGCCTTCTTGCTTGCCGACGGATCATAGATCCGCTTCAGCCGCTCGTAGGCACGCTGAATGTCGTCGCTGCTGGCGTAGCGATTCACTTGAAGGACGGCGTAGTAATCTCGTTGGTCTGCCACGTTTAACCCTTCCCCTTGGACGTGATACCCATTTTAGCGAAACCGCCGCTACACGCTATCGGCGCCTCGGGGGCCATCCGGTCCGACGGCCCCCCAAGACGCCCGGGCCCTATCTCCCGGTCGAGCCGTGTCCCCCCGCGTCCCGCTCCGTTGCGCTCAGCTCTTCAGCCTCAACCACCACTGTATCTTCCACCCTCGCGACGACCATCTGAGCGATGCGGTCGCCGTTGCGGACGGTGTGAGGAAGGCGATGCTGGAGGACATACATGGTTACGAGTAGCTCCCCGCGGTAGTCGCTGTCCACGGTACCGAAAGCAACCATGACGCCCTGCGACGACAGACCTGATCGGGGGCGTATCTGGATGTCGACACCGCGCGGCGCCTCGACCGCGATGCCTGTCGGTACCTTGACCGGTGGCTGGCCGACCTCAAGCTCGCTGTCAACGCAGGCGTAAAGGTCGTAGCCACTTGCGCCCTCCGTCGCCCGCTCGGGTAGCCGAGCTCCGGGGCGGAGGCGCTTCAGGCGAATCGTCAGCGGGTGTCCGTTAGTCGCCATCTGGCATTTCGATGCGGGGGATGGATGAACGGTTGAAATCACCCAGCCCTCGCGGCCCCAACTCATCGACCCGTTCCAGGCACCGTCGCACCTGATCACTCAGAGCCTCGACGTCGACGCCCAGCGTCGACGGCCGGAATGGGGCCAGCAGGCGCAGCGAGTCGGCCAGGAGGTTCACGGTGCCCTTGTGGTTGCCCCGCAGCAGGTGGTGGAAGCCGGCGGCGACCTTGATGATGCCCTGGTAGAAGTTGGCGAGGGTGGCATTGTCGCCCTTGGCTCCGACCTCGCGCCAGACGTCTTCGAGGGTTTCGTGGCAGTCGTAGAAGCGCCAGGAGTTGAACTCGGTAACAGCCTTCGCCAGGGCGGTGGTCCCGGTGGCGCTATTCACGCTTCCAGCATGGCGTGGCAAGGTGGGAGGGTCAAGAAAGGTGGGAGTCTTTTTTCGGTGACGCCCCGCAGCCCCAGGGAACGGTATAATCGTGGCTTGAAGGAGGCCCTGCCATGACCGCTCCCCACGCTCCTGGCCACACCGAGCTACCGCCGCCCAGAGTGGAGGAGATTAGCGACGGTGTCTACGGCTATATTCAGCTCGACGGTAGCTGGGGGCTGAACAATACGGGGTTCATCATTGGGCGCGACGCCGTTGTGGCCATCGACGCCTGCTTCACGGTGCGGCGAACGCGCTGGCTGCTGGAGGCGATTCGTGCTGTATCCACGGCGCCTGTACGGACTCTGGTGAACACCCATCACCACGGCGACCACACGCACGGCAACTTCGCGTTCTTGCCGGACGCGACGATCGTCGGCCACGAGTTATGTCGCAGGGAGGTAATCGAGGCGGGACTCGGGACGAAGGCGTTGTTCCCCGGTGTGGACTGGGGTGAGATCGAGATTGCACCGCCCACGGTCACGTTCGAGCAGCGTCTGAGCCTCTATGTCGACGAGCTGCTGGTTGAACTCATCTACGTTGGCCCGGCGCATACGACGAACGATATTGTTGTCTGGATTCCAGAGCGGAAGGTCCTGTTCGCCGGCGATGTCGCCTTCAACGGCGGAACGCCATTCGTGATGATGGGCTCAATCGCCGGGTCACTGGAGGCGCTGGAGCGTTTGAAGGCGCTTGGTGCGGAACGGATTGTGCCCGGCCATGGTGCTGCCTGTGGACCAGAGGTGTTTGATGACATGGCGGCCTACCTCCGGTTCGTGCAGGAGGCTGCGCGAAAGGGCTTCGAGGCGGGCGCATCCCCGCTGGAGGTCGCGCGGGAGACTGGCCCAGGCCGCTTCGGCGAATGGTTGGACGGCGAGCGTCTCGCTGGGAACCTGCATCGCGCCTACAGCGAGCTGCGCGGGGAAGTGCTCGGAACGGCGCTGCCATTGCAGCCGGTTGTCGCGGATATGATTGCTTACAACGGCGGACAGATGCCGCGCTGCCTAGCCTAGGGCACGCCCTCAGACCAGCGGATAGGACGCGATCGTCTCGAACGTTGTACCGCGCGCCGAGAGGTGGGCGCGGACAAGGTCTACCCGCCGTACCCTGAGCGCCGGGCCCGGGGCCTCGTCGCGCATTGAACCGAGGACCTGCTTCAATCGCGATAAACCGTCGCTGGATGTGAAGCGGGCGATGCTGATGTGAGGGAGGAAGAGAGGGCCGTCAAACGGGTAGCGCGGGAGCGCAGGGATCGCGGACATTAGACGCGCGTTCAATTCAGTGACACGGTCGACATTCCAGACCTCGCTGATCACTACTTCGGGGAAGGCGGCGGGCAGGCCGATCTGGGCCTCGAACGCCGGCTCACCGGCGAAGACCGTCCTCGCGGCTTCGGCTGCTTGCGCCACATCAGGCTCAGCGATTTCGCCGGCGTTTGCCGGGCCTGCGACCTCAAAGCCTGCGCCCTTCACGGTCATGTGCCAGTACGGCTCCGGGTACGGCTCGACGCCCGGAAGCGCGTCGATGCGCTGGGTGAGCAGCGACAGGTGTGCGCGGACCGCCGGGTCTTCGATGGGAACAAGGTAGGCCAGGTAGCTCCTGCGGCCGTGCGTCCACTGCCCCTCGACCGTCTCAGAGGCGGGAATCAGGGAATCGAGGCCTAAGAATCGCCCCCAAGCGGCCGCGAAAGCCTGGTGGGTTTCCGTTATGGCTCGGGCTTCCCCCAGCCGCCGCCCCCGGGAGTCTCCAGGGTGAGAATGTCGCCGGGCCCAACCTTTAACTGCGCTTTCGACGGTAGTTCGACCGCTGTACCGTCCGCGCGCCGCAGCAGGTTGCGACCGGCGGCGCCCGGCGAGCCGCCGTTGAGACCCCACGGCGCTCGTCGCCGGCGGTCCGTGAGAAGGGTCACCGCGGCTGGGGCGAGGAACTCGTAGCTCCGCGCGATCCCGTCGCCCCCGCGATATCGGCCAGCGCCGCCGGACCCGCGTCGCAGGGCGTATTGGACGAGGCGAAATGGGTAGGTCATCTCGAGGGCTTCGCCCGGGGTGTTCATCGTGTTGGTCATGTGCGTGTGCACGGCGTCGAGCCCTGGGCCGCCCGGTCCGGCACCCGCGCCACCGCCGATCGTCTCGTAGTAGGCGAACTGACGGTCTCGCTCAGCGTCCCAGCCACCGATCGTGAGGTTGTTCATCGTCCCCTGGCTGGCGGCCGGTATGAGATCCGGTAGCGCCTGCGCCAGGGCGCCGAGGACGGCGTCAACGATGCGCTGGGATGTCTCTACGTTGCCGGCAGCGACTGCGCGCGGAGGGCCGGAATTGACGACGCTGCGATCGGGCAGGGTGAAGGTGACGGGGCGGAAGCAACCCTCGTTCGCGGGGACGGCCTCGCCGCCGGGGACGAGCGCCTCGAGGAGGCAGCGGACGACGTAGTAGACGGCGGAGTGGGTGACCGCGGCGACGGCGTTGATGGAGGAGGGCCGTTCTGGGCCCGAGCCGCTGAAGTCGCAGTGGACCGCGCCGTCGCGTACGGAGACGCGCACGCGGATCGGCACCGGATCCTCGCTGACGCCGTCATCGTCGAGGAAGTCCTCGAAAGCGTAGTCGCCCCCTGGCACTGCGGTGAGCGCGCCGCGGGTCATGCGCTCGGCGTAGTCCATGAGGGCACTCATGAGCCGCGAGGAATGGCGGAAACCAAAGCGACCTACGACCTCGCGGAGGCGCTCCTCGCCGGTACGCTGCGCGGCCATCTGGGCGTCGAGATCGCCACGGCGCTCGTTAGGGCCGCGCATGTTGCTCAGGAGCAGGTCGAGGACGGGTTGATTAAGCTTGTCTCGGTCGACGAGCCTGATCGGCGGAATGACGACGCCTTCCTGGATCAATTCTTCCGCGAGGGGCATCGAGCCGGGGGAGATACCGCCAACGTCGGCGTGGTGGGCGCGGCTGGCGACAAAGCCTGCGAGAGTTCGCTTGATGAACACCGGCGAGACCATCGTAATGTCCGGCAAATGCGTGCCGCCCAGGTACGGGTCGTTCAGGATGACGACGTCGCCGGGAGCGAACGGCGCGAGAGTCAAGACCGATCGCACCGCGGTGGGCATGGCGCCGAGGTGTACGGGGATGTGAGAGGCCTGGGCGATCAGCCGCCCTTGAGGGTCGAAGACGGCGCACGAGTAGTCGCGCCGCTCCTTGATGTTCGGCGAGTGCGCGGTGCGGCCGAGGGTGACGCCCATCTCCTCGGCCACGGAGGCGAAAAGAGCGTTCGCGATGGCAAGATCGGCAGGGTCGATGCGACGGGGCACTAGCGCGGCTCCAGAATCAGATTGCCCATCCCGTCCACGTCTACCCGCCAGCCGGGCGGGATCGCGGTCGTGGCGTCCATCTGGACGACAATGGCGGGGCCTGAGAGGTGGCAGCCCTGGGAGAGATCAGACCGCTCATAGATTGGCGTCTCGAACGATCGATCGCCGAACCACACCTCACGGTGGACCAGCGGTTTCGCCTGACGAGATGGCACCGGTTGCGCCGAAGCCCTTGCGCCGCCGACTGGCATCGAGGTTGTCGTTGGAGAAGGTAGCGTGAGCTTGAGGCGGGCGGTCACGACTTCGACAGGGCGGGAGAGGTCGCTGTGACCGTAGCGCTCATGGTGGGCGGCATGGAAGAGGGGGAGGAATTCGCCCGGCGCGAGAGATTCGACGGGAATCGAGAGCTCGTAGGACTGGCCGACGTAGCGCATGTGCAGGAAGGTCTGGCTCGTGCTCGACTGACCAGAGAGGCCTTCGCTGCGTAGCTCGCGCTCGGCGTCCCGGCGCAGGGCAGCCAGGATGGTCACGAGTTCTGCTAACGGTACTTCGGTCTGGGCCGTCTCCCGCGTGACAACGAGCATGACCGCGGCCATAAGATCCTTGACGATGGGAGCAGCGGCCATCCCGAGTGCGGAGAGGACGCCGGGGTGCGGAGGGACGAGGACGCGGGGGATCCGCAGCGACGCGGCGAGGTCGCAGGCGTGGAGGACCCCGGCGCCGCCGAAGGCCACGAGCGAGAAGGCGCGGGGGTCATGGCCGCGCTCGACGGAGACGCGGCGGAGGGCTGCCTCCATGCCGGCGTTGGCGACGCGAAGGACGGCCAGGGCGGCGCGGTGCGGGTCGCCGGCGAAGGGGCCGGCAATTGTCTGGAGTGCCTCGAGCGAACGCGCCGTGTCGATGGACATGCGCCCGCCGAGGAAGTGCTCCGGCGCAATGCGACCTAGAACGACGTGAGCATCAGTGACGGTGGGGACCCTTCCGGTCCCGTAGCAAGCCGGACCGGGATCCGCGCCTGCGCTCTCGGGGCCCACGCGCAGGGCGCCGCCCTCGTCGAGCCGGGCGATCGACCCGCCGCCCGCTCCTACGCTCAGGACGTCGACGCTGGGACCCCTGATCGGCAACTCACCGACGCTGGTCTCGTCTCGTTCCACGATGCGACCGGGACAGAGCGAGACATCGGTTGACGTCCCGCCCATATCAAGGGTGATGACGTGGCCGTAGCCCGCAGAAGAGGCGATCGCGAAGGCGCCGGCCACGCCGCCGGCAGGGCCGGATACGGCCGTGCGAACCGCCAGGCGTCCGGCCGTCAACGAGCCGATCGAGCCAGCGTTGGAAGCCATGATACGCAGGAGGTTGATTCCGCGTTTGCTGAGACCCTTTCGGAGGCGGGTCAAGTAGCGCGACATAACGGGGGCGACGTAGGCGTTGGCGACGGTGGTGCTGGTGCGCTCGTACTCTCGATGTTCGGGAAGGATTTCGTGGGAGACGGAGACCGACATCTTGCGCTTTCGCGCTGCGTCGGCAACCAGGCGCTCGTGTTCGGGGTTGAGGAACGAGAAGAGGAAGCACACAGCGAGCGATTCGACGCCGGCAGTCTCCACGGCGTCGAGAAGGGATTCGATCTCGTCTGGATCCAGGGGCTGGATGACCGCGCCTGTGTGGTCGAGACGTTCGCTCACTTCGAAGCGGAGGGCGTCGGGGACGAGCGTCGGGGGGCGTCTCGGCTGCAGATCGTAGAGGCTGGGCCGGGTCTGGCGCCCGATGAGGAGGGTGTCGCCGAAGCCGCGTGTGGTTATGAGGGCAGTGCGCGCGCCGGTGCGCTCGATGATGGCGTTGGTGGCGACCGTGGAGCCATGGACGAGCTCGGCGGGTCTGAAGCCGTGGGCGGCCGCGATCTCGTCGAGCCCTTCCAGGATGGCGCGGGCTGGGTCGCCGGGGGTGGAGGGGCGTTTGTAGATGACGGTGCTTCCATCGTCCGTATTGCCGAAGAAGTCGGTGAACGTACCGCCGACGTCAACGCCGAGGATGGCCATGAGGCGATTCTAGCGGAGAGGGCGTTGCGGAAACAGGAAGCGGAGGCTAGTTCAGTCGATCTTCGTACGAGCGGTAAATCCGGCGGCCGTCGGAGTAGCCGGACTGAAGCCAGGTCGCGCAGTCGGGGTTGTCACGCGGCATGCTGGGCCGTGGCTTTCCGGTGATTGCGGCGTTGTAGCCGGTCTCGTAACAGATCTGCCTGTCGAAAGAATCAAACGCCCGGTCGATGCTGCGGCTGGCTTCATGCGTGGAATACGTGCAATAGCCAAAAAGCATGAGGGCAACGAGGAGGATGGCGAACGGCCAGTGCCATTCCATGTTAGCCGTTTCCGGGTCTACTCACGCGCGGGAGGGTCGTATATATTGTCCTCCGCGTCGTTGTAGCCATTCGTATAGAAGTTAAGGCAAGCCGTGCTGTCGAACGGTGGGGACTCGATATCGCCGGCGGTGCCGTCATAGTATCCGTCGTCATAGCAGAGGACCCGGATCGAGTTGTCAACGGCTGTGTCTATGTCTTTGCTGGCGGAATTCGCCATCATCGCGCAGGCGGCGATGAGGAGGACAAAAATCACAGATCCGCCTAGTAGCCAGTTCATCGTTCTCTCGGGAGGGGTTGGCCCCACCAAGTCTGTATTAATGAGGCGAGCGAGGGGTCAGGCGTTACATCGATAGGGCCCCCAAAGCCTTCCCGCTAACGTGAAGGTTATGGTACTCTGCGAGAGAATCCCCTCGTGAAAGAGAGCGCAACTTTGGGCACGATAGTTGATATGCACATCCACACGATCGTCGGATCGATGGATAGTGACATATCGCCGAAGCGGCTGGGCGAGCAGGCCCAGAACGTCGGCTTGACGGGCGTCGCTTTGACGGAACACCTGCACCAGTGGCAGACCGACGAGGTAGAACACTTCCGCAAGGAGTACGGCCTCTTCGTTTTCAACGCACGCGAGTGGTCGACGGACATGGGGCACATCACGGTGTTCGGGCTTCCCAAGGACGTGCGGGGGATCCACCGGGCGCGGGATCTGCGCAACGCCTGTGACGATTTCGGCGCGTATATGATCCTTTGCCACCCGTTCCGCTACTTTCCCGGGCCTTCCAGTCTTCTATTCGGGAACAGGCGCGACCAGGGGCAGATGACACTGGAGGAGCTTGCCGAACACCCGGTTTTCTCGCTGGCGGACGCGGTGGAGGTGCTGAACGGTGGCTGCATCGACCGCGAGAACCTCCTGGCTATCGATGTGGCGAGCTCGCTCGGCAAGCCGCAGACGGGGGGCAGCGACGCGCACATGCCGCAAGAGGTGGGGCGCTACGCGACGCAGTTCGAGCGACAGCTGACGAGCGAGGATGAGATGCTGGGGGAGTTACGGGCAGGGCGCTTCCGGCCGGTGCGCCGGACGATGCCGGGCGTGTACGAGGCGCTGGAAGCCGCCGTTACCTAGCGGAACTGTCAGGGTGTATCGTCCGGCGAGGGCGAATCGGCGATGAGACCTATTTGCGCCGCTTGAAGAGCCCGCCGCCGCCTTTCAGCCCGCCGAGGAATCGTCCCCAGGCGGCTTCGGCAGACGCCGAACGTTCGAGACCGCGCACACGCTCTTCGACGATATCGCGGACGCGGCCGTCCTCGCCGGCGTCGAGCCAGTAGCCGTGTTCGTCGGTGCAGGCGTCCATCTCAAAGTTATACGCTCGGTAGTTGAAGGAGGTCATGAGTTTCTGGCAGACCGGACAGTCGAGTTCACTCTTGCGCTCGCCGAAGGTGATGGTGGCGCGGCGCTCGGCCTCGGATGCGCCTGTGGTCGCCTCGAGCTCATCGAGTTCGTGGTGGTCGAGCCAGCGGCCGTTGCAGGAGGGGCAGCGGTCCACCTCGATGGCGAGGTGCATCTCGGCGACGAGTTCGCTGTGGCAGCGCGGACAGTCCATGGCTCTAGTTTATCAGCGATTCAGGCGGAGAGTATCGTCTGGATCTGGGCGGCGTGTTCGCGGTCGTGGTGAGTCACGTTTTCCAGGAGGCTGAGGACGCTGAACTCCTCATGCGCCACTGGTTTGACGGTGTAGAAGGCATCCTCGCCGACACTCTCCAACGCGGAGCGGAAGGCGGCTCCCGCGGCTTCGAGCTGCTGGATCGCGTCGGAGACCGAAGCCGGCGCTGACGGTGGCATGTTCGTCGGCCTGGGGTTCTCGCTGAGGTAACCTATTGTACCCGTGTAATACGTATCGCCCTGGATGACGTGGTGGAGGACGCGGGCGATGGTCCAGCCGCCGCGGCGCGCTGCTTCGAGGTCGGCGTCGTTGAGGGACTGGACGACCGTGATCAGCTCGGCGCGCGCCGCATCGAGGTCGCTGCGGGCGGAGGTGAGGTCGGCTTGGAAGGTTGTGGTCATGAGTGCCTCCTACAAAAACAATCTGTAGAGAGCTATGGGGATCATCACGGCAAAGAACAGCAGAAACGCATACTTGAAGACAATCGTCCAAAATTTCTTCGGCCAGAGGAACTCGGAGAGGAGTTCCGCAAGGTCGGCTATCTGCCCCGGCGGCGTCCCATCGCTACGTGTCATTGCCGTACCTTAGCAAGTGCCTCGTTCAAACTCCCCGTTCGGTACCCTGCGAGGTCCAGTGTCACGTAGAGGTACCCCAGCGACTTCAGTCGCTCCGTAATCGCCGCGCGCCTACCGAGGATAGCGTCGATCCCTGCTTCGTCCGTCTCGATGCGGGCGACGGTGTCGCCGGCGGGGAGGACGTGGTGGCGGACACGCACCTGTCGGATGCCCAACGCGCGGAGATAGGCCTCGGCGCGCTCCACGCTGCTCAGCGCTTCGACGGTAACGGGCGTGCCGTAGGGGATGCGAGAGGAGAGGCAGGCCATTGCCGGCTTGTCCCAGGTGGGGAGACCGCGCTCGTGCGAGAGTTCGCGGATATCCGCTTTCGTGAGGCCGGCCTCAACCAACGGGCTGCGCACGCCGTGGTCGCCGGCGGCGCGGCGACCGGGGCGGAAGTCTCCGGTGTCGTCGAGGTTGCAGCCGTCGAGGACGGCATCGAAGCCTCTCTGCCGGGCGATTTCGGTGAGGCGACCGTAGAGCTCGTCCTTGCAGTGGAAGCAACGGTCGGGGTTGTTCTTGACGTAGTGGGGGTCGTCCATCTCGCTGGTGTCGATTAGCTCGTGGGCGATGCCGATCTGCGCGGCGAGCTCCTTTGCTTCCTCAACCTCAGACTGGGGGATGGAGGGGGAGACGCCCGTAATGGCGAGAGCACGATCGGCGAGGACATCGCGGGCGACGGCGGCGACGAAGGTGGAGTCGACCCCGCCAGAAAAGGCCACGATGGCGGAGCGGGCGTCGCGAACCAGCTCTTGCAGTAGCTGGAGCTTGGGCTGAACAGACGCCTCGATTGTCACGGTGGAATGATAGCAGGTTTGCGAGGTGATATGGCCGTGGGCGTGGTTCCCTTCGCCTACGGCGTGATAGCGATTTTGAGCACGCCTTCGGTCTTGCTGCGGAAGAGGTCGTAGGCCTTCGGCATGTCGTCAAGCTTCATGCGGTGTGTGAACATCGGTTCGAGATTAACCCCGCCGTGCTCTATGAGACCCACGAGGTGCTCCATCCGGTCTCGTCCCGAAGGGCAGAGGGTTGTGACGATCGTGCGGTGCAGGAACGAGGGAGCGGTGAAGGTGGGCATGGAGAGCATCGGCGTGAGGCCGTAAACGCCGACCGAGGAGACGACGCCGCCGCGGCGGACTGCCTTCGTGCAGGACTCGAAGGTGCCCTGGGTGCCCACGGCCTCAACGGCGACGTCGACGCCGGAGCCGCCTGTGAGGGCCATGATCTTGCCGACTGGGTCCTCTTCCTTGGCGTTGATGACGACGTTGGCGCCGAACTTCTTCGACATCTCGAGGCGGTCCGGCATCGTGTCAACGGCGATGATGAGGCCGCAGCCGCGTGCGCGGGCGCCGGCGGTGGCGCAAAGGCCGACCGGGCCCTGGGCGAAGATGGCTACGGAGTCGCCGAAGGCGGCATTGGCGCGCTCGATGGCGCCGAAGCCGGTGGAGAGGATGTCGGTGGCCAGGATCGCCATCTCGTCGCTGACAGCATCGGGCACTTTGGCGACATTGAGGTCGGCGAAGGGGACTGTGAAGTACTCGGACTGGCATCCGAAGAGGACACGTCCGCCGCCGGTGCAGGTGCTGTGGTCAACCTTCATGCACTCGTGGCATGCGCCGCAACCGACGAGGCAGGAGGAGATGACGCGGTCGCCTTCCTTGACGCGCTTGACGCCCTCGCCGACGGAGTGCACCGTACCGACGCCTTCGTGGCCCATGAGGAGCCCCTGCGGCGTGACGTGGTTGCCGGGGAAAAGTGCGCCGAGCATCTCGTTGGGGAACTCGTCCACGAAGTGCATATCGGAGCCGCATACCGTGGCGAGCGTGGTCTTGATGACGATCTCGCCGGGATTGGGATCGGGGATGGGCAGGTCGATCATCTCGATCTTGCCGTTGGCGGGTTTGACACAGGCTTTCATTCGGCGACCTCCGTGTTTGTCAGGGCCTTGTGCGTGTTATATGAGCACATGCTAAGCGAGCGGTCAAGACCGGTTGCCACACCAGAGGTCCGCTAGTCGCTACGGTATACTCGCGCCATGCCTGACGAGGGGCCGGAGGCGCGGGACCGATTCGAGTTGCCCCGGCGCGTAGCCGGCAGGGCCGGGTCCGGCGCCGATCGTGTCCTAGACGAGGCTCAGGCGCGTGTCTTCCGAGTCCTGTGGCTCTTCCTGCCGGAGCCGGCGATCGCCCGCAACCTCCAGTTCCAACATCTCCTCGCTTCCCGTTTCCTGTCGGACGCGGGGCAACAGGGCCTGCTGTTCGGATCGCTGGTGTCGGTGACGCGGCAGGGCGGGTCTGCGCTGGAAGGGGCGTTGGTAGGTGTGGCAGCGCTCTTGCCGCCGGCGATGTTTGGTCTCTACGGCGGGATGGTGTCTGATGCGTTGCCGAAGCGCTGGGGCCTGGCCGGTGCGTATGCGTTGCAGGCGATCCTCTGTTTCGTCGCGCCGTCTGTGCCCGGCAGCGACCTCGTCGTGATTGTCGTCTTGATCTTCGCCGTGAATGCGCTGGGGCAGGTTTCGGGGCCGACGGAGTCCTCGGTGCTGCCGCTGGTCGCCACGGAGGAAGAGCTGGCGAGCGCTGCATCGATGATCAACCTCGCTTCGGCTGTGGGTGCTGCATTCGGGACGGCTGTGCTGGCCCCCGTGCTGGTGCGGGCCTTCGGTGTCGACCTGGTGCTCTATGCGTCGGGGCTGATGTTGCTGCTGGCGGCGAGCCGCGTTTTCGACCTGCCAGTTGGCGAGAGCAGTCGCCGCGTGCGCCTGCCGCGGCTGCAGACGCGTTTCCGGCCCGCGGTTCGGTGGCTGGCCCGACATCCCGCCGTGGCGACGATGATCTTCCTGGCCGTGTTGGCCGGCACGGTAAATACCGTCCTGCAAACCTTGGCGCCGCGATACGTGGATGAGGTGCTGGGCGCCGATGCGGCGGACGCGGCTTACGTGTTCGCTCCGTCAGCCTTGGGCATCGTGATCGGACTTGTCGCTGCTCCTGGTTTGATGAGCCGGCATGGCGAGCGAAGGGCGGCGATCGGTGGTCTCCTGGTGGCCGCGGTATCTCTGTGCCTACTGGGGGCAGTTGGAGATGTCGCCAGAGTGATCGATGATGTCAACCCGCTGCACGCGACAGGTCTAGTGGGCATCGATCTGAACGCGAAGCTGAGGACCGCGGGTGTTCTCGCTTTGCCGCTGGCGTTCGGCGTATCGCTCACCGCGACGAGTGTCCAGACGTACATCAACCGGCGCGTACCGCTCTCGTACCAGGGGAGGACGTTCGCGATGCAGAGCGCGCTGCGGAACGGGGCTGCGATAGCACCTCTTGTCGTGATAGGAGCGCTCGCCTCGGAGTTTGGGGCGGAGAATGTCCTGCTGGTCTCGCCGTTGTTCCTCGTCGCCGCGGGATACGGGCTGGCGTATCTGAGCTTCCAGTTCGCGGGGGTGGAGGGGCCGCGCCGACTGGAGGTGCTGGGGAGCTACTGGGAGGAGCCGGAGGCAGGGACTTAGGACTTGGGACTGATAGCGCTTCGGTAAGAGGTAGGTGTAGTGTCTAGGCTTCGCCGCCCGCGGGGAGCGGGGCGACGTCGGCTTCGCCCGGCGCCACGTTAGGGCGCATGGACGGTGCGGCGTCTCTATCGCTGATGAGCAGCGAGGCCAGGGCGCCGAAGATGGCGAGGGAGGCAGCGATCACGAAGGACTCGTGAAAGGCGCTGAGGGCAGCGCCCGTGTCTCCGAGAGGGCCGAGTATCGTGTCGTGAGCGCTGAGGCGGCTGCTGAGGATGGTGGCGATCAGAGCGACGCCGAAGCTGGCAGCGACCTGGCGATTGGCGTTGAAGATGGCGCTGGCGCGACCCATCTCTTGTGGCTTCATCGTGGCGTATGTGGCGGTCTGGATGGGGATGAGGACCATTGCGAAGGAGCAGCCCCGCGCGAACATCATCAGGCGTATCCACCACTGGCTGGTATCGAGTTCTACGGCAATGAAGCATAGCGTTGTGGCGCCAATGCCGAGCATGCCCGCCATCATCATGCGTCGCGGGCCGATGCGTGCGTAGATACGTCCGGCCACCTGCGCCATTGCCACCACCCCGATCGCCTGGGGAAACGTCGTGAGGCCGGCCTCCAGGGGGCTAAGCCCCATTTCCGCCTGCAAGAGCAGGGGTAGCAGGAAGAGACCGCCCATCATACCTCCATAGCCTACGATCTGCGCGAAGTTCATGGCGCTGAAGAGCCTGTTGCGGAACAGCCGCATGTCAATCATTGGCTCTCGCGTGCGGAGCTCAACGACCGCGAAAGCGACGAGCAGTGCCAGCCCCGGGAGTCCGAACGTCAGCACGCGTGAATCGTCGAAGCCGTGGATGCCGGCCTGCGCCAGGGCGTAAAGGAGCGCTCCCAGCCCAACGGCAGCCAAGATAAAGCCTGGGATATCCACGCGGCCAGGGTTCGGTTGGCGCTCTTCCTTGAGGAATAGCGCTGCGAAGGCAAGACCGAGAATGCCCACGGGGATGTTGATGAGGAAGATCCAGCGCCAGTCGTGATACTCGACGAGATAGCCGCCAAGCACGGGGCCGCTGGCCGGCGCGACTACCATTGGCAGCATGAGGATGGCAGCGCCCTTGGCACGCTCTTCCGGGGGAAAGGCGCGAAACAACATCGCTGTACCAACCGGTGTAAGAATGCCGCCGCCGACGCCCTGTAGCACGCGGAAAGCGATGAGCGACTCGAGATCCCAGGCCAGGCCGCAGAGAAGCGATGCTCCGGTGAAGAGAGCCAGGGCGACAAGGTAGATCTTCTTGGTGCCGAAGCGGTCCCCTGCCCAGCCGCTGACGGGAATGAAGACGGCGAGGCTGAGGAGGTAGCCTGTGACGACCCACTGGATGGTGGACGCGCCGTGCTCTGGATCGACCTTGAGGTCGCGGGCAAGCTCCGGAATGGCGACGTTGACTATCGTCATGTCCAGCAGGTCCATGAAAAGACCGAAGACGAAGGCGATGCCGACGATCCACTTGTAGTCGAGACGGGAGATCATTCTTTAGGGATCCGCTGTTGATACTACGCCCAGAGGTACCTCTTAGAGCTTCTCGATCTGTGGAATGACGTCGCGACCGACGGCTTCCAGGGGCTTGATGTTCTCGACGCCGACGAGCGCGCCAAGGACGGCCTGGACGCCTACCTCGGCGAGGCGGCCTAACTGATCGACTGTCTGGCCGGACAGGGAGCCGTCAGGGCCGACGTTGATGACCGAGATGACAGTCTTCTGGATATCGTCGTAATTGCGACCTTCGGCCTCGCAGTGCCGGCGCAGGATGTCGAACTTCCGCACAACGGTCGGAACGTCCATACCGGGAACGTTGCAGGCATCTGCATAACGGGCGACGAGTCGCAGCGTCTTTCGCTCGCCGCCGCCGCCAACCATGATGCGCGGTCGCGGCTTGGACAGGGCCTGTGGGACGTTCAACGTTTCGGCCAGGGAGTAATGCTTTCCCTCGAAGGCGCCAGCCTCGTCGCTCCACATCTGATTGGCAACCTTCAGGGCGTCCTCGAGACGCTCGAATCGTTCCTTGAGGGGCGGAAAAGGGACGCCGAGGCCGGCATGCTCTCGGTCGAACCAGGCTGCGCCGATGCCTAGCCAGGCGCGCCCGCCTGAGAGGACATCAAGGGTTGTGACCTGTTTGATCAAGATGCCAGGGTGTCGATACGTGACGCCGGTGATCAGCGTCCCGAGCCCCACTCGCGACGTCTGCCCAGCGATGAAGCCAAGGGTCGTGTAGGCTTCGAGCATATCGAGTTCAGCGCGGCCGACCATGGGGATCTGGAAGTAGTGGTCCATCACCCAGAGGGAGTCGTAGCCGACAGCGTCCGCCGTCCGAGCGATCTCGGCGAGCTTCGGCCCAAGTTCCGCCGGCCCGCCGGGCCACGTGAAGTAGGGTATCTGCAGGCCGAGCTTCATGAGAGGACCAGGTCGGCGATCGTCGTGAGCATCTGTGGGGATGGAGCGTTCACGAGCATGGTGGTGAGCGCCGAGTCTTTCCAGGCGGGAATTTCGTCCTTAATCTTGCCGATGGGACCGATAAGGCAAACATCCTGGATTAGTTGAAGAGGGATCGCGGCCATCGCCTCCTTCTTCTTGCCCTGGAGGTACAGGTCTTGAATGTTGGCACATTCGGCCTCGTAGCCGAGGCGGGCGATGACCTCGTAGTGGAAGTTGGCGCCGCGCGCGCCCATCCCGCCGATGTACAGGGAAAGCATCGGGCGCATGAAGTCGGCGCCGGCCTCAATGTTGTCCACCGGGATGATGGGGACGAGGGAAGCGACCTCGAAGTCAGCGGCGGAGCGACGAGCGCCTGGGCGAGCGAAACCTTCTGCCAGCGCGTCGCGATAGAACTTGTCGCTCTTGGGGGAGAAGAATAACGGTAGCCAGCCGTCGGCGATTTCGGCCGCCAGGGCGACGTTCTTTGGCCCCTCCGCAGCCAGGTAGATCGGCAGATCGCTGCGAAAGGGATGAACGGTGGACTTCAGCGGTTTGCCGAGCCCCATCCCGTTTTGACTTGGCAGGTGATAGTGGCGGCCGTCGAATTGCACGGGCTCTTCGCGAGCGATGATCTTGCGAATGATCTGGACGTACTCACGCGTGCGCTCAAGGGGACGGGGATAGGGCTGACCGTACCAGCCCTCGACGACTTGTGGGCCGGATGCGCCGAGGCCCAGGATGAACCGCCCGCCGGAGAGATGGTCCATCGTCATCGCCGCCATCGCTGTCGCCGCAGGAGTACGGGCCGAAAGCTGCGCGATCGACGTGCCGAGCTTGATGCGGCTCGTGTTTGCGCCCCACCAGGCCAGGGGAGTGAAGCAGTCGGACCCGTAGGCCTCGGCGGTCCAGACGGAATCGAAGCCAAGGCGCTCCGCCTCCGCGATGCTGTCTTGAGCGCTTGCGGGTGGACCGGAACTCCAGTAACCGGTGGCTAGTCCGAGCTTCATTGGGCGCCTCCTGAGCTATGCGAAATCGTCGTTGTCTGCGGCCCGCAGATTATACTACGAGCGGCGAGGGAGTTCTCCTCAGCCGGGAGAAGTGCATCCAACGGCTGGTCAGGTCATTGACGACCGGTGTGCCGCTCGGATAACCTGAACGGCGTTTGGTAGGAGATAACGATGGCTCAAGCAACACGAACTGAACTGAACGTCAGCCCTCGCGACGTGCTCGGCAAGAAAGTGCGGGCGTTGAGGCGGCAGGGCGTGACGCCCGGAAACATCTACGGACACAGCGTTGACTCGAAGGCTGTCCAGGTTTCCACCGGCGAACTGGTTCACGTGTTGCGGACGGCGGGCAGGAATGAGCTGATCTACCTGCGCCTCGACGGGGAGGACGTGAGGCCGACGTTCGTTCGTGACGTTCAGAGAAATCCGGTTTCGGACGTAATTCTGCATGTGGACTTCCTTCAGATATCGCTCAAAGACAAGGTGAGGCTCGACGTTCCTATTCACCTTGTGGGCCTGGCGCCCGCCGTTGACACGTACGGTGGCATCCTGGTTCACGGGCTGGACCGTGTCTCTGTTGAGGCGCTGGCGACCGAGGTGCCATCGTTCATTGAGCTTGATGTGTCAGGGTTAGAACATATCGATGCCGCGCTTCATGTGTCAGACCTGGTCGTGCCCGAGGGTGTAACTATCCTGACAGACATGGAGCAGGTCGTCGCGAAAGTGTCGCCACCGGCCGTCGAAAAGGTTGAGGAGGAGGAAGTCAGCGAGGTGGAAGGGGCCGAGGCTGCCGCCGAAGGGGCTCCCGCCGATGTGGCGGAAGAGGCCGGAGAGAGCGAAGGGTAGCTACTGGCCGAGGCGGCGCCCGACCATCCCCGGCATACCCCTGACGAAGTCCGCCGCGCCTAGAGCGCGGCGGCCCGCTCGCTGTAGGCGTAGGGGTACAAGGAGCCCTTCTCCCGTCTGAACGCCCAGGCTTGCCCCCGCGGGGCCTTTCGGAAGGCCCCCGCGCTGTTCGTCAGTGAGCTGGAGTACTGTACCGAGTTCGGTTGTAAGGGCTGCTGGAACTGACCACGCCTCCCAGATATGCAGCAGTTCTCCATCCAGCGCCGTGTAGGCGCCCGGCCAGGGATTGTGCGCCCGCACCTGCCTCCAGATGTGATCCGCAGGGCGTGACCAGTCGATGACGCCGTCTTCCTTGCGGAGCAGCGGGCAGGTTGTGGCGCTCACAGCGTCCTGTGGAACGGGATCGACCTCATGTCCGAGCCAGCGGGTGACAGTATCAGCGAGGAGCTCCGCCCCGATACCCGCGAGACGTTGAGACAGCGAACCTGCGCTATCTTCGGGTTCTATTGGAGAGCTACGCTGGGCGAGCAATGGCCCGCTGTCCATGCCGGCGTCCATCAAGATAACGGACACGCCTGTTTCGCGGTCGCCGGAGATTATCGCCGCAGGGATCGGAGACGGGCCGCGCCAGCGAGGAAGGAGGGACGGGTGCAAATTGAGGATGCCGCGTGCGGGAATATCAAGAATATCCTGACGCAGGATCTGGCCATAGGCGACGGTAAGGATGAGCTCGGGCTTCAGAGCGGCGATCTCGGCCACGGCGTCAGGAACCCTGAGTGTAGCCGGCTGCATCACTTTGAGGCCCAGCTCGAGCGCCGCTATCTTGAGGGCGGGCGGAGTGACGTGGCGGCCCCGGCCGGCCTCCCGGTCAGGCTGGGTGACCACGGCCGCGATCTGGTGTCCCCGGGCGACCAATACTCGCAGACATGGGACTGAGAAGTCGGGTGTACCGATGAAGACGATGGCCATACGGGGGAAGCGCTGAGCGACGGTCTCGGCGATTCTAGCACGAGGGCGGGAGCAACGCGAGGCAGTTTCTAGCGTTATAGGAAAAGGAGCGCAATATCGTCATGTCTAGACTAAAGCTTGCACTGGCCATGCTGACACTCGCGGGGTTCGCGGGGTGTAGCAGCGGCGAGGATGGTTCTAACGCCACACCCCGCGGCGTCAACGTAGTTGTGAGGACTCCGACGCCGGATACCACGAACGGTGGGCAGCGGACGCCGACGGCTACTCCGGGACCAACGCCGACGCCGTTACGGGTGTGCGGCGAGAATCCAGACCCCGCACCCCCCTCCGTGCTTCAAATCGAAGAGCCGAAATCAGGCGATCGCATAAGAGTGCCCTTCCACCTGCGGGGCTGGGGAGCGAATATCAGGGCCAACAATGGTGTTGCACTGGGGGTGGTCGACAGCAAGCAGACCGTGATCCAGGTGTCGAACCTACCGCCGCTCCCGGTTGACCACAGATTGCCGCCCAGCGGTCTGAAGGTAACGAACAACACGGCGCCTTTCGCAGCTGACGTAGTCCTCTCCAACGTGAGGGCGCCAACCCCGTTCTGTCTTTGGGTATACTTGGAGGCTACAGACGAGGGGCACCCGCGGGGTGTCGTACAAGTCCCCGTTATCGTCGAACCCTAGAGCCTGGTCGTCTAGGCGGCGTTAGGGCGCGCGAAGGTCCGGTGCAGCCGAAAAGCTCCATTCGTGCGCGTTACGGAAGCGGGAACTTTCGTAGACGAGGACGCCAAGCTGGACGCCCTCTACCTGCTCCGTGGCGAAGTAAGTGTACGCCGGGTAGTAGAGGATGATGCTGGGAATATCGTCGCGAAAGAGCTGTTGGAACGTGAAGTACAGCCGCTGCCGCTCGTCCAGGTCATCCGTAGTACGCGCGTTCTCCATGAGCGCGTCCGCCTCCTCGTCACTATATCCGGCCAGGTTTCGGCCGTTTCCGGCAGCCTGCGAGCTATGCCATGCGGGATAGGGGTCTGGATCGGCGCCGGAGTCGAACCCGAACACTGCGGCCTCGTACTCCCGTGGCGCCAGGAAGTCGCTGATCAGAGTGGCAGAATCCTGTTGCTCGACGGTGACTTTCAGGCCGATTTCAGCCAGCTGCTCAGAGATGGCCCGGGCGATGAACGCGCGCAGCGGGTCGCGGTCGGTGATGATGGAAATCGCCAGTTCGATGTCGTTGCGAAATCGCGCCTCACTTCCATCGCTGATTAGCCAGCCTTCTTCCTCGAGGAGTGTGCGGGCCTGTGCGAGGTCCTGCTTCGGCGGCTCAAGGTCGCCATTGAATGCCCAGCTACCGGGAGCTATAGGTGTGCCTGCCTTTTGGGCGCGGCCGCCGAGTCCGGAGTCGATGATCGCATCTAGGTCGATCGCCAGAGCGATCGCCCGCCTCACCGGTGCCTCGTTAAGGGGTGGGGAGTTGTTGTTGAGGTAGAGGGCCGTGTAGGCGCTTCGGTTGGCCGAGTAGGACTTGATTCTGGCAAGGGACGAGATCGTCTCGAAGTCGTCCTGCCCTGCGGAGGAGTCGAGGAGGATGCCCTGCGCTTCCCCACGGACAACCGCCGCGGCAGCGCTGGGGATGTCGGGGAAGAAGACGAGATCTATCTCGCCGATGAGGTCAGTAGACCGCGCCGGCGAAGGATCGGCGACATCCGGTTGGCTGAGGTGGTATTTCCCGTGACGAACGAGTACGGCATGCTCTTCGTCTAGCTGCGCCAGCCGGAACGGCCCGGTGCCAACGGGAGCCTGGTTAAAGGGGCTATCGAACATGGCCTTGCCGGTCACGCCCTTGAGCGGATTTTTCGGGAGAATGCCGATCGCCGCATACGCCAGGAATGGTGCAAACGGTGCTGGCAACCTGCAAGCAACCAGGAGCTTGGCTGGGGCTTCACACTTTACTTGGCGCCAGAGCGCCGCCTGGTCCGGGTCCCCCTGAAGATCCGGATCCCTCAACAGGTTGTAAGTGAAGACTACGTCAGCGGAGGTAAACTCGGAGCCGTCGTGCCAGGTGACGCCGCTGCGCAGCCGGAAGTTGATGATCTTGCCGTCCTCACTGATTTCCCATTTTTCAGCGAGGTCCGGCAGGACCTCGCTGCCCGCACCAAGGCGGGTGAGCCCGGAGAAAGTGAGGCTGACGAGATCCCGGTCAGCGTCGTTGAGATGGGCAAACAGCGGGTTAACGCGTGAAGGCTCGCCAACAACCGCCTCGATGTAGCGCAGCGTGGGCTTGCTCTTCGATTCGTTTAATGGCTCGGCGAAGGTGAACCAGGCGCCCGCAAGCGACGCTACGCCGATGGCCAGGATCAGGAGCAAGGGCCAACCGAAGCTATGTCCGGACGGCGTGACATCATGGTTGGTCGAAGCCATAGGTAAGAGCGCTGGTGGGACTAGCGAGCGTTGTAAACGGCGAGAATCGAGATTCCCAACCAGAGGACGCTCAAGCCGATGGTGAACTGAAAGAGAGTTTTCTCCAGACCGCGACGCGTGCGGACGAACGAGCCGCTCTGGAGGCCGCCCACACCCTCGCCGCGTACCTGCAAGAGGATTACGGCGATGAGCGCGATCGATACGAGGATCGCCGCCACTGCCAGGTAGTCAGTAAGGTTCATTCGCTGCTGCTAACGCTCACCCGCCACGACGAGTTCAGCTTCTAGTTCGGGCGCTTGGACGGTCGTTTGGTCTCGCTCGTAGTAGATTCGCAACACGGCTTGAGCCAGTTTTTCCGGATCGTGATGGTACCTGTTCTCTTCGCTAACCACGTCTGCTGTGATCAATCGTATGCCATTGTTGTTCGTCAAGTCCACCTGTACGGGTTCGGACTCGGCAGCCTTGGGAATCGGATAGGCCAGGTTGTCGTTGGCCAGGATGTGGTTGATGAAGCCCTTGCCCACATGGTCTTCGAGGACCGAGACGTGGTCTCCGACTGTGAAGTTGTCGGTTTCGCCCTGCTGCGTGGCCACGTTGCAGACGTATAGCTTGGGGGCAGGCGAGGCGAGCACGCTGCGGCGGATGCCCTGGACGAGCAGGTTGGGAAGGACGCTGGTGTAGAGGCTTCCGGGCCCGAGGACGATGAGGTCTGCCTCGAGTATCGCGCGGACGGCCTCGGGGTGGGCAGGAGGGTTGCCGGGTACGAGGTAGACCTCGCGAATTCGCGGTCGCTGACCGGATGCGCCCTGGAGGCGCGCGCCGATGCGAGACTCGCCGTGAATGGTGCGAGCGTCTTCGGTGCTGGCGCAGAGAGTCACATCAGAGAGGGTTGAGGGGATGATCTGGCCCCGGACCGCCAGCACCCGGCTCGTCTGGCGGATCGCGTCTTCGAAGTTGCCGGTTACTCCGGACATGGCAACGATGAAGAGGTTGCCGAACGAGTGTCCGGCCAGGCCGGAACCATCGGAAAAGCGGTACTGGAAGAGCTTCGTCACAAGTGGTTCGGCGTCGGCTAACGCTGTGATGCAGTTACGGACATCTCCTGGAGGGAGCACTCCCAGCTCGCGGCGCAGCACGCCGGAGCTGCCACCATCATCAGCCACCGTCACCACCGCCGTCAGGTTGCCGGTGTGCTCCTTGAGGCCGCGAAGCAGGGTGGAGAGACCGGTGCCGCCGCCGATCGCGACGATCTTCGGCCCCCGGCGGAGGAAGCGCTGGGTATAGATCGTGTTCACGAGGCTTTCCGTGGTGTCGCGGTTCGGCGCGATCACCGACAGGATCGACTGGTTAAGCTTCCACACGGAGAAGAGGATAAGGCCCACCGCGCCGATCATGAATACGGCGCCGCGAATGTAGCGGTGGATGAACTGACCGGTCACGTAGTACATGAAGTCGGGGAGCTCGAAACCGGTGAGATAGGCCTCGCGCACGACGTAGCTCAGGCCGAACGTCATGATGGCCACTCCGATGACGATCAGGCCCAGCCAGCGCTTGATGTGCATGCCCGGGTAGAACCACTTGAAGAAGTCGAAGGAGAAGATTCTATTCATAGTCCAGTCTTAGTAACGCATGAGAAGGCGCTTCGACTACGGTTTGGCATCGAGTTTTTGGTGAAGGGTCTGCAACACTATATCAGGTTTGGCGCGGCCCTTCGTATCGCGCATTACCTGGCCGACGAGAAAGGTGATGGCTGTCTCTTTGCCGCGACGGTAGTCGGCGACGGCCTGGGGATTGTCCGCGATGACCTTATCGACGGCGTCCGCGATCTCATCACCTGAGGTGATCTGGACGAGGCTCGACGTGCGTACGACCTCTTCCGCCGAGCGCCCGCTGCGGAACATCTCCTCGAAGACGCTCTTCGCTGTCTTTCCGGAAATCGTGCCGTCCTCCTGGAGAGCGATGAGATCGGCGAGGCCCGCGGGGCTGAACCTGGCATCCTGGACTTCGATGTTCTCGGCGTTGAGGAGGCGGGCGAAGTCGCCGGTCATCCAGTTGGCGACGGCTTTGGCGGCGGCCGGCGCAAGTGCGACGGCTGACTCGAAGAAGTCGGCGCGGGCACGGATTTCGGCCATGACCTTCGCGTCATAGTCGGACAGTCCGTACTGATCGGAGAAGCGCTGACGGCGTGCGTCCGGAAGCTCCGGCATCTGCGCGCGGATCTCTTCGACCCAGGCGCGATTGATGTCGAGAGTTGGGAGGTCGGGCTCGGGAAAGTAGCGATAGTCGTCAGCGAACTCCTTGGAGCGTTGAGAGACGCTCTTGTGTTCGTCCTCTCGCCAGCCGCGCGTCTCCTGAGCGACGCGGCCGCCGGACTCGACCAGCTTGGTCTGGCGCTCGACTTCGTACTTGATGGCGTCGTAGGCGTGGCGGAAGCTGTTGATGTTCTTGAGCTCGACCTTCGCGCCGAACTGCTCCTGGCCGTACAAGCGGATGCTGACGTTGGGCTCGCAGCGCATGTTGCCCTCATCCATGTTGGCGGTGCTGGCGCCGATGTAGCGCAGGATTTGACGCAGCTTGGTGAGGTAGGCGCGGGCCTCCTCGGCGGAGCGAACGTCCGGCTCGGAGACGATCTCCATGAGCGGCAGGCCGGCGCGGTTGACGTCGACGAGGCTGTAGCTTTCGCCGGCCTGGTTCGTGATGTGGGTCGACTTGGCCGTGTCCTCCTCCAGGTGAACGCGAGTGATCCCGATGCGCTTCGTCTGCCCGTCGACTTCGATATCCAAGTAGCCATTCTTACAGAGCGGCTGGTCATACTCGGAGATCTGGTAGCCCTTCATCAGGTCGGGGTAGTGGTAGTTCTTGCGGTCGAACTTGGCTTCCTCGGGGATCTCACAACCGAGTGCCAGCCCGGTCATGATCGTCAGCTCGACCGCCCGCTTGTTGATGACGGGAAGGACGCCGGGCATACCGAGACAGACGGGGCAGGCGTGGCTGTTGGAGGGCGAGTCCAGCGAAGGCGTGGCGCACCCGCAGAACATCTTGCTCTGGGTGAGGAGCTGCGCGTGGACCTCGAGGCCGATGACGGTCTCGTAGCGGACTGCGG
>Ga0247727_10000273_pt1 | contig 123449 bp, 115 predicted proteins | sample WisWelCaveWW1625_FD_202498 | JGI IMG/M metagenome (GOLD analysis project Ga0247727, IMG submission 202498) | Biofilm microbial communities from Wishing Well Cave, Virginia, United States - WW16-25 | ecosystem: Environmental > Aquatic > Deep subsurface > Groundwater > Cave microbial mat...
AACCCGTTAGATGGAGCTCAAGCCCTCGACTGTCGGCACGAGGCCCGCACACTCCGTGGCGCGGAAACTGTTATAAAATTTTAAGGTTCAGGAGCTTGACTCTTTCCTGATAGGATGCTGAAGGGACTGAAGAATCTCGGTTTTGGAAAGTAGAGATTTCTCGCTCCGCTCGAAATGACATATCGGGAATTACAGTTCATTTTAGCATATTTGGAGAAATTCAAAATGCCACGCACTTGTGCAAGTGCGTGGCAATTTGAATTTTCATTCCATCGGAAACCCGCGCCGTTTCCACCCCGTCGTCCCTTCGCGCACATTAAACACCTGCTTGAATCCTTTTTGCGCCAACAACGCTGCGCCTGTTTGACTCCGCGCGCCCGATTGACAAATCACTGCGACAGGCATTTCGGGATCGAGTTCTGCAACGCGCGTTTGCAATTGTCCGAGCGGAATCAATTTCGCATTCGGCACATGCCCGTTGCGAAATTCCCACGGCTCGCGCACATCCACGATGACGAGACGCGAATCATTGGCGATGCGATTTTCCAATTCCGTCGGATCAATGTCTTGCACATCGCCGCTGGCGACGGGGTAGCCGCGCGCCTCCCATTCGTCCAGATTTTCCAAATAGCCCGCGAGGTTGTCAAAGCCGACGCGAGCTAACATGTACGCGACGCGTTCGTATTCAGTTGGATTGTCCAACATCAAGACAAGTTGCACATCGGGCGGCAGCAACATGCCGACGCGATTGCTCAATTGATCGTTTGCGTCGAGATGCACCGCGCCCGCGAGATGCCGCGCCACATAATTTTGTTTTGCCCGCAGATCGAGCAATGTCGCGCCACGTTGCAAATGGTCAACCGCTTGCTCCACGTTCAACGCGCGCGGCGTCATGTCGCCCAAGACGCGCGGACCTTGGCGATTCATTGCTTTGATCCGTTTGTTGTTGGCGGGTTGTTCAGGCAGATTGGTTGTATTAAATTCGATAAATTCATCACGCGTGCGCGGCGCGAGCGCGGGATTCGTGTGCCGTTCATAGCCGATGGTGGAAACGCGCATTGCGCCCATCGCGCGCCCGCACAACGAGCCCGCGCCGTGTCCGGGGTACACGATCAATCCATCCGCCAGCGGAAAAATTTTTTTGTGAAGCGAATGGTACATTGCCCCAGCGAGTTTACGCGCGGCATCCGCGCCGACGAGATCGGGACGCCCCACATCGCCGACGAATAATGTATCGCCCGTCAACGCGAGCGCGGGTTCCTCCCCACGCGTCGCATCGCTGATCAACAAGGTCATGCTTTCGGGCGTGTGCCCTGGGGTGTGGAGAATTTGAAATTGGAGATTGCCGAGCGTGAGTGTTTCACCTTCGCGCAAATCAACGTGCGGAAATTTTGCGTCCGCGCCTTCGGGCAAAAAAATGGTGGCGTCCGTGCGCGCGGTTTCATCGCGAGCAAGTCGAGCGACGAGTTCGGTGTTGCCGGAAACGTGATCGGCGTGCAGATGCGTTTCGAGAATGTGCGTGATTTTCAAACCGCGCCCCGTTGCCGCGTCAAGATATTTTTGAACGCTGCGATCGGGATCGATCACCGCCGCCGTATTTGTTCTCTCGTCGCCAATGAGATACGACGCGCAGCCGAGACCTTCGATAAAAAATTGTTGGGTGAACATCGGTGTTCCTTTCGGGAGGTGACGGGTGACAAGGGACAGGTGGGGAGGGAACGGGATGTGGGGAACAGTTGACATTATAACGAGGTTGGGAGAGAGAATCAACTGGACGTGGAACATTATGTCACCGTCGTGCGGCGGGATGGTTTGAAAAGCGATACAATTTTTGAAATTGGCGAAATTCGAGCATCGCGCGGCGCGATTTGATGGTATAAGTATTTGAGTAAAAAAACATTTCACGCGCCTTTCACGGTGAGCGTGTAGATTAGTTGAAAAATTCAAGGAGGGGGCTATGGCACAGATTGAAAAAGTCATTACCGATTTCCAATGGTATCGCAATCGCAATCAAGGAAATCTGCATGGCATTGGATTGCTGGTTGACGAGTTTTCGGGCATCGCTGATCCTGATCCCAAGTGGCGGCTCGATACGATTACTCCGTTATTATCGCGGCTCCACGAGTTCGGGGAAGCACAGTTCAATTTTTTTGCGAATGGATTTGACAGTGAGACGCTTCAAATCGTTTCCGAGTTTCCTCCGGCGCGTGTGTTGGAAGCGGTAATCAATCAAATTGGGTTTGATCTCGAGGTGCTGTGGCGCGCTGCCATGCAGCGTCGTTCCGCCAAAAAAGACATTACGAACGCGCTGGTCAAGGCGGACAAACTTGCCATGAACGCGCTTTCCTACGCCCTCACCAAACCCGACAAGCCGAATTTGCTCGAGGGCGTGCCGGGCGATGGCGGATGGACGGTATTGACGTATTTACAAAAATCGCCTGCGGTACGCGTGGTGCCGTATGCGAATGCAGTGCTGATTGGATTGCCGTTGACCTGTTTGGGAGAGCCGCGCGATTACTTGGCAATTGCCCATGAGGTTGGACACGCCGTGTATTGGCGACGCACCGTGAATCACGCCAACGATCCAGTGAACCGAGATATACTCACTGCAACCGACAAGATCAGTTCAGGATATCGTCTCTGGCAGGAGGAACTTTTTGCGGATGTGTTTGGCGCGTTGTGCGCGGGCGCGATCATTGGGCTTGATTTTCAAGACTTGGCGCTGGAACACGCGCTGAATCAATTTCTCAATGAACAGGATGATCATGCGACGCCGATTTTGCGCCCTTATATTTACACCAAAGTATTAGCGGCGCGCGGGCAAGGCGCGCTGGCTCAAAAACTGCATGCGCGCTGGAAAAAGCGCGCGACAGCCAGAATGAAACAAGCGATGGGTTTTGGCGCACTGCGCTCAACAGAGGAAAACCTGGTGGCGCGCGGCGACAGCGAACGAGTGAATTTGGACATTGGAAATGGGTTAGACGCTACAATCCAGCGCGCCCTCGATATTATCGGCGCACGGCACGAGACCGATTGGACCAACGACGGCTTTGAAGGGGAGTTGGATGCAGAAGCTGTTCGCGATGCAGGCGCGCCGATCGGGATCGCCGCCGTGCAAAGTATGTACGATGGGCATGTGACGAAAGCGAACAATCTGATCAAAAACAAGCAGGTTCCGCCACTTGGCGCACTCGGCGGCGAGGGGGGCGTTTGGGATCGGATCATGACGCGCGAACGGTTTTTTGACGGACGCCTCGCCGCGGAGTGGCTGGCGATCCATGGACAGATGCCTGCTGGCACGCTGGAGGACTTGCGGCAGGCGTCAACAAACAAATGGCTCCAAATCTGGCTGGCGACGGGGTGGACGAGTGAGGGACCGGGAGCGGAGCCCAAGCATCCCTAGAAAAATAGATACAAAGGCGCAAAGAGCCAAGTTCTCTTTGCGCCTTGTTACTTGCTTTCGCAATATTCTTTCAATAACGCTTCAAGAAATGGTACGCGGAAATCTTGAAGCGTTTTGGCGTGCTCAAGGGCTTCCTGCCAGAGTTGACATGCTTCTGAGATTCGATCCATTTTTGCCCAAGCAATTCCAAGGCGCCGTGATGCGGCAATAGTTCCAATCTGATTTCTAAGCTCGCGTAGGGTGGCGAGCGCAGCGCGTCCATTTTGTTCTGCTTCATCAAACTCGCCAATCTCTGTCAAGAGTCCGCAAAGCGCATCTTTAATATATGCAACTGCGTTTTGCTCCCCGAGTTCCTCGTAAACGGCGCAACTTGTCTCGTAGTACTGACGGGCAGTTTGCCAACTTTTTTGGTCCTCTGCAATCTGCCCCAAAATATACCAAGTGTTGGCGAGTTCTCCCTTTTCTTGCTGCCGTTCGCATGCGGCTACTGCCTGCCGACAATAACTCATGGCGAGGCTGGCTGCCCCTTCGTCGCGGGCAATCAGCGCAAGAGACTGCAAGGCGTAAATAACTTGCACATCGTCAGCATCGAGAAGTTGCAAGGCTTGCTGCGCGTACTGTGTTGCAAGGGCGTAGTTCACTTCGCGAAATTCCACGAGGCTGAGCTCGATCAAAATTTCAGCCGTGCCTCGGGGGTCTTGCAAAGTTTGATAAATTTGCAAGCCCTCGGTCAAATGACCCCGCGCCGTCGTATGGTTTGACAATTCTTTTTCTAACCATCCCAAGCCGTAGAGGGCAAGCCCAATTCCTTTGGGGTCGCGTGCCATCCGACCCAGTTCCAATAATCGCTCCATGATTATGCGAGCATCCTCATACAAACTTTGCTTGATATAGGAGCGTCCCCAATTAAACATCGCCTCCAACGACCGCTCCTGCTCCTCCTCCCGATCCGCCGCCAAAATCACCCACGGAATAATTCGCCGCGCGTCCGTGTACAAACCGCGCGCAAACAACGCATCCGTCACTGATTGCCCGTAACCCAGCAGCGGCTGCCAGTCCTGCCGTTCGTGCGCGATGGACATGCCCGTTGAAATGTTGTGCCATTCGTCTTCGATGGCGAGATAGTTTTTCGCGTGCTGCTGCGAAAATTGCAAATAGAATTGGGACAAACGTTCGTTCGTCGCGGCGAGCTTTTCGGGCGACGCGGCCAGTTTTTCGCGCGCATATTCGCGGATTGTTTCGAGCAGACGAAAACGCGGCGCATCATTCGCATCAAATTCCACCAGCACCAACGATTTGTCGGCGAGTCCTTCTAAAATATCACGCGCGTTGGAACCGTCACCGTTACAGATGTACTCGGCGGCTTCCAACGTAAACCGCGCGGCGAACACGCTCAACACGGCAAACACGCGTTGTTCCGCCGCGTCGAGCAAATCGTAACTCCAATCCAACACCGCACGCAGCGTTTGATGACGCGCGATTGTGTGATGCGACGCGGCGAGCAATTGAAAACGTTCGTCGAGATGTTCGGCAATGTATTCGGCGGAAAGCGTTTTGACGCGCGCCGCCGCGAGTTCCAACGCCAGCGGAATCCCATCCAGCCGCCGACAAATTTGTGCGACGGCGGACGCGTTCGCCGCGCGCAACGCAAAATCGCCGCGCGCATGGCGCGCATAATGCAGGAAAAATTTTACCGCTTCCGAAGCTTCGAGCGCGGCGATTTGCGCGCGCGCTTGGCCTGACGCAGGAAGGGTGGGCAAGGGCAGCGGCGGCACTTGCAAATCCACTTCCCCCGCGACATGCAAACGCTGGCGACTCGTCGCGAGAATTTTGATGCGCGGACACGCGGTCAAAATTTGTTCGCACACGCGCGCGCAATCGGCAAGGAGATGTTCGCAATTGTCCAACACAAGCAGCATTTCACTGTCGCGCAATTGTTCGCACAACAAATCAATCACCGCGCGCTCCGCGTCGCCGCGCACAGTCAACACCTGTGAAATGCTTTGCGCGACCGAGCCCGTGTCCTTGTCCAATTCTTCCAGCCGCACCCACCAAATCCCTTCTCGAAATTTTGGGATCATTTCGCGCGCCGCATGAATCGCCAACCGCGTTTTGCCCACGCCGCCCGCGCCTACCAAAGAGACGAGACGCGCGCGTTGAAGCGCGGCGCGTATTTTTTCCAGTTCCGTTTCGCGCCCAAGAAACGGCGTCAATGGCGTTGGCAGATTCGAGAGTTCCGCCGTCGTTGAGCGCGCGGCGTTGCGTTCGATATGCCGCCGCAGCGCGCGTGTGGAAGTGGAAGGCGCGGTGCCCACGTCTTGAATCAGCACGCGTTCCAATTCCGCGTAAATTTTCAACGCGCGTTCGGTCTCGCCTTGCCGCGCATAGGCGACGATGAGATGCTGCGCGGCGGTTTCGTTGTACGCATCGCGTTCCTGTGCGCGTGTTGCGTGCTCGATCACGAGCGCCCATTCCCCGCGCGCGCGCGCGTCCTGGGCGAGTTGCAAACACCCTTGAATAAACCGCTCGCGATATTCCGCGCGCCGCGCGTCGAGCCAGGGGAAATCGGGATCGTCTTGAAATTCAGAGAGGAGATCGCCAGAATAAAGGATGAGGGATGAAGGATGCAGGATGAAACCAGAACCGCTGATTTCATCCTTGAATTTTTCCGCGTCCACCCACAAGGACGCGTCAGGATTCAAGCGAATCGTCTTGCCATCATCGCTATCAAGAATCAAATCCGCGCCAAGTTGTTTTCGCAAATTGGACAAGGCTTTGCGAAAGGAGGCGCCCGCGAGTTTGTCGAGGGATGCAGCGGTGGCGCGGCGGCGATTTTCATGTGCCGCTTCACTGCCCCAAAAAAGCATGGCGAGATGGGCGCGTTCGTGCGCGGCGTGACGATGGAGGACGAGATAGGCGAGGAGCGCGGCGGTAGGTTTCGTAGCGAGTTTGACGACGCCCATGTCGTTTTCTACGCGGAAATTGCCGAGCAGGTAGATTCGCAGTGGGGGGCGCGATGCCATTCCGTTCCTGATGCTTCGACGTTTGAAATGGAAAGCTGTATCGGTCTTTATATCTTGAACGCGCGTGTTTGGCAAGGAGATAGGGTGCGATCAACGCGCGCACAGACACGAATTGGGTGTATATTTCAGCCATTCAAAAAATGGCGTCCCTTGTCTTGAATCTCCGCAACGGCGCGCTGCTCGCCACGCTTGCCGCGACACCGATCCTCGTCGGCTTTTTGTGGAACGCGATTTGGGGGGAAACGCGCGCGGTGACAACAGGAACGTATACCGCGCTGATTCTCGCGTGGTTTGCGGCAACAGGAGTTGTCGCGGCAATTTCATTCAACGCGCAGCGGGATGGCAGCAAACTCGATTGGTTTTATCCATGTTCCAAGTGTGGGCGCGGGGTCGCCATTTTCGCGCAACGTTGTATCAACTGCAAGACCCATTTTACATCGCCACCGGAAGCAAGGGCATTTCGCAACGCGCTGCTGCTCGGCGTCGCGGTTTTTTATGCCACATTCACGCTCGGCGCGTTTTTGTTCCGCCAATAACGATGGATGAGATTTTAAAATCCGAAATCTGAAATCCGAAATCCGAAATTCCCATGCTCCCCACCAACACACACATCCTCTTTCCCGAATTTGACTACCACGCGCCGACAACCGTGTACGAGGCGACGGAATTGCTCGCGCAGTATGGTGACGATGCGCGCGTGATGGCAGGTGGAACTGATCTGTTAGTGCAGTTGAAAATGGAACGGCGTCCTACGTCAAACGTCATTTCACTCCAACGCATCAACGCGTTACACACCCTTTCCAAAAACGGTGACATCACCATCGGCGCGGCAATATCCATTCGCGCACTGTATCAATCTTTGATTTCGGCTCTCTACCCCCCACGCTCCACCCTCCACGCTCTCACCGAATCCTGCAATTGGTTCAGCACCGTCCAAATCATGCACATGGCAACCCTCGGCGGAAATTTGTGCAACGCGTCGCCTGCGGCGGATACCGCGCCGTGTCTGCTTGTCTATGATGCAAGCGTGGCATTGAAATCGAAAACGAGTGAACGCCTTGTGCCGCTCACCGATTTTTTTCTTGCGCCGGGGAAAACGATTCTGCGCGCGGATGAACTGCTCACGTTTGTTCACATTCCGCCCCCGTTGCCAAACACGGGCAGCGCGTTTCTAAAAATTTCGCGCGTTGCCGCCGACATTTCCCAAGTGTGTGCAGCTGTGAAAATTGTGCGCGAGGGAACGGTTGTAAAAGACGCGCGCATCGCGCTCGGTTCCGTCGCGCCGACGCCATTTCGCGCGGTGCAAGCGAAAGCCGCGTTGGTGGGAGAAATTTTTTCGCCCGAACTTGCAGAACGCGTTGGGCAAATCGCGGCGCAGGAAATTTCACCGATCAGCGATGTGCGCGCGACGCGCGAATATCGCCAACGTGTTGCAGCTGTGATTGTGCGCGAGGCGTTGTTGAAAGCGTGGGAGAGGAGTTTGGTGTAATGAAAAAACAGATCGCTCATCTTGCTCTCAATCGTGAAACACGCGAGTGGAATGTTTATCCGAACGAACTCTTGCTCAATGTTTTGCGCGAGCAAGAATTTTTGACGGGGACAAAATACGGCTGCGGCATTGGCGAGTGCGGCGCGTGCACCGTTTATATCAACGGCGAACCGATCTTGTCGTGTCTTACGCTTGCGGTGGCGTGTGAAGGCAAAGAGATTCTCACCATCGAAGGGCTGGCGCGCGAGGGAAAACTTGATCCTGTGCAAACCGCGTTTCTCGATCACAGCGCGTTTCAATGCGGCTTTTGCACGCCCGACATGATTTTGATGACGCGCGCGTTATTGAACGAAATTCCCAATCCCACCGAAGACCAAGTGCGCGATTATTTGCGCGGCAACTTGTGTCGCTGCACGGGATACGCAAGCATCGTGCGCGCCGCGCTGGATGCGGCAGCGGTATTGAACGTTCGCCGTAACGTTCAAGCGCCGTAACGTTCAAACGCCGTAATGTTCATGTGAGCGAGGATTGATATGCGCGATTTCGATTTGCTTCAACCCAAAAATTTGTCCGACGCCCTCGATGCGCTCGCACAAAACAATTCTGCGGCTCGTCCCCTCGCGGGCGGCACAGACATGATCGTGGATATTCGCGCGAAACGCGCGACGCCCGATGTCTTGGTGTCTTTACAAAACGTTGCTGAATTACGCGGCATCACGCGCGAAAATGGGACGCTCAGAATCGGCGCGGCGATAACGATTGCGGAATTTTTGAAACATCCCGCGCTTGTAGAACATGACGCGTTGCGGCAAGCTGCATTCTGGTTCGCCAACCCAATGATTCGCAACACCGCGACGATTGCGGGCAACATTGGCAGCGCGTCACCCGCAGGCGATATGCTTCCGCCGCTGCTCGCGCTGGATGCACAGATCGAACTCATCAGCAAGAATGAAATGCGCGTGATGGCGCTATCGGAATTTTTTCTCGGTCCGCGTAAAACTGCGCGGCGCGCGGATGAACTGATTGCGAGTATTCAGTGGGTAGTGATCAGTGAACAGTATTCAGTGGGCAGCGCGTTTTACAAATTGGGTTTGCGGCAAGCCGACGCGATTTCGATTGTGAGTGTGGCAGTATGGCTGCAACGCGACGGGGAAAAAATCCGCGAGGCGCGAATTGCATTGGGGGCGGTTGCGCCGCGCCCGATGCGCGCGTATCGCGCCGAAGAAATTTTGCGCGGGCAAAGTTTCAATGAAACCAACTTTAAAGAATCCGCGCGCAGCGCATCGGAAGAATGTGCGCCAATTGATGATTTGCGCGCGAGCGCCAAGTATCGGCGGCGCATGATTGCCGTATATGTGCGGCGAATGATTGAGCAAGCGTGGAGTAAAACACAATGAGCGAATTACGCACCGAAATTGAAATCAACGCTTCACCCGAACGGGTGTGGCAAATTCTCACCGACACCGAAAAATTTCCGCAATGGAATCCGTTTATTCATCGGTTGAAGGGAAATTTAGTCGTCGGTGAGACCCTCGACGTATTTCTGGGCGAGTCGGAAACAAAAGGCATGACGTTTCGTCCAACCGTTTTAGAGGAGACGCCCAATCGCGCGTTTCGCTGGATTGGGCGTCTTTTCATCAAAGGCATTTTCGACGGCGAATATATTTTTGAAATTGAACCGCTCGGTGAAAACCGCGTCCGTTTCATTCAACGCGAAAAATTCAATGGCATCCTCATCCGCGTTTTCAATTTCGACAGCACGCGGCGCGGCTTTGAGGCGATGAATCGCGCGCTAAAAGAACGCGCAGAAGCAAAGGAATAAAATTTATTTTAGATAGGACTTATGCATGTCATTCTGAAGTGACGTGCGATGTAATCATCGCCAGAATCTCGGTTTTCGCGCCGGAGATTCTTCGCAAAGACGGCTCAGAATGACAACTCTGCGAAAGTCCTATTAGAATTTCGATTTTCAATTTTCGATTTGAACGAGAACGATGACTCAATCGAAAATCGAAATTCAAAAATCGAAAATGCCTCCTAAACTCGTTACGCTCAACATCAACGGACGCGCGCACCACGCCGCGCTCGCGCCGAACACAACTCTCTTGCACGCGCTCCGCGATTTGGGTTACACCGATGTCAAAAGCGGCTGCGAAAAAGGCGATTGCGGCGCGTGCGGGGTGCTGGTCAATGGCACAGTCATCAATTCCTGTTTGTTGCTCGCGTGGCTTGCAGAGAATCAAAATATTGTCACCGTCGCGGGTTTGGGAACAGCAGACAATCCGCATCCCTTACAAAAAGCATTTGTGGATTTCGGGGCAGCGCAGTGCGGCTATTGCATCCCCGGCATGATCCTTTCCGCGAAAGCGTTGCTGGATGAATTTCCACAGCCGACAGATGAACAAATGAAAGAGGCATTGTCGGGGAACTTGTGTCGCTGTACGGGATACGTGCGAATTTTTGAGGCGATTCGGAACGCGGCGAAGGAGTTGGACGCGGAAAAATAATGATGAACGCGGAAATATTTTTTTCCGCGTAAATCCGCGTTCATCCGCGTCCGATAAATGGTTCTTATGATTCAACTCGATCAACCCAACATCGCGAATCTGCCCGAACTCCGTCACATCGGCAAACCGCTGCCGCGCATTGACGCGATGGGCAAAGTGACGGGCGCGACAAAATACGCGGGCGATTATGTGATGCCGAACATGCTTCACGCCAAAGCACTGCGCGCGAAATATCCGTCCGCGCGAATTGCGCGAATAGATACGAAAGCGGCGAAAGCAATGGCTGGTGTAGTGGCGGTTTTAACCGCAGACGATTTGCCCGGCACGCAAGTGGCAACCGACATCCCCGGTGTGACAGGCACAGCAAAACGCGCGGGGACGGACGCGCCGATTCTGGCAAGTGACCGCGTGCGCTTTCTCGGCGAGGCGATTGCGATTGTGGCGGCGGAAGAATTGGCGATTGCGGAAAAGGCGTTGGATTTGATCGAGGTAGAGTACGAACCATTTCCCGCTGTGTTTGATCCGCAAGACGCGCTGAAAGAGGGCGCGCCGATTGTGACGGAGCCGGACAACATTGTTGCGCGCTGGCGCATTGTCAAAGGCGACGCGGACGCGGCGATGAAGAGCGCGGATGTGATTGTCGAGCGCACGTACAAAACGCAATTCATTGATCACGCGTATCTCGAACCTGAAGCGGGGATTGCGTGGGTGGATGAAAATGGTGTCCTCACAATTCGCGTCTCGACGCAAGTGGTCGAACATTTTCGCAACATCGCGAACGCGCTGCAACTGCCACAAAATAAAGTGCATGTGATGGGCGCGATGGTGGGCGGCGGTTTTGGCGGTAAAGAGGACATTACGGTTGAATTGTTTATCGGCCTCGCGGCATTGAAAACACATCGTCCTGTAAAAATGATTTATTCGCGCGAAGAATCCATCCTCGCGCATTGCAAACGGCATCCGTTCACCATCACGCACAAAACGGGTGTGACGCGGAGTGGGCGCATCGTCGCCTCGCAAGTGAATCTCATGGCGGATTCGGGCGCGTATGTTTATCTTTCGCCGTATGTTTTGTTGTACGCAGCAACCGCAGCGGTGGGTCCGTACAAAATCAATAACGTCACGGTCAACGCGTTCGCGGTTGCGACGAATAACACATTCACCTCCGCGTTTCGCGGCTTTGGCGCGGCGCAAGCGTGTGTGGCGTACGAGCAGCAGATGGATGAAATCGCGCGTGAATTAAAGATGGACGCGCGCGAATTGCGGCACATCAATTACGCGCAAGCGGGCGATTCAACGCCGAACGGGCAACACTTTCGTGGCGCGGTGTGGCTGCAAGAAACGGCACAGCGCGCGTGGGATGCGTTGGGGGAAATGACAACGCCAAATGCGCCGCACATTCGCATCGGGCGCGGCATCGCGTCGTACATGCAAAGTTACGGGCGCATCACCTGGTTTCACGACACCTCGCAGTCGTGGGTGGGATTGGAAATGGACGGCAGCGCGGTAATTCGCTGCGGCGTTCCCGATATTGGCGGCGGACAAATGAATACGCTGGCGCAAATCACAGCTGAAGTGTTGGGCGTGCCGATGGAAAAAATTGTGGTGTACGGAACCGATTCCGCATTGACGCCGCTCGCAGGTACGACAACCGCGACGCGCCAAATGTACATGTCGGGCAACGCGACCTATCAAGCGGCGATGGCGGTACGCAAAACGTTGGGGGGTCGCGCATCGCAGTATTTGGAATGTGAACCCGGTGAAGTGGATTTTGCAGACAGTACCGTTTTTGTAAAAAATGATCCGTCGCAAAATATGTCACTGACGATGTTGATTGCGATGTGCGCGGCGGAGGGATTGCCGCGCGCGAATCTTTCGCTCTTTAAAGCGCCGTTCACGGACAAACTCGATCCTGAAACGGGACAAGGCGATCTCTTTCCCGATTACACCTTTGGCGCGCACGCGGTGGAAGTTTCGGTAGATGTGGAAACGGGCGAGGTGCGCGTTTTGAAAAGCGTCGGCTGCCACGACATTGGACGCGCGATCAATTCCGCCGCCGCAGCGGGACAAATCGAAGGCGGCGCGGCGATGGGGTTGGGCTACGCGTTGATGGAAGATGTGCAAATCGTCAACGGCATCACACTCACGCCTTCGTTCGCGGAATATCTGTTGCCAACCGCGAGCGATATTCCTGAAACGCGCTCAATCATTTTGGAATCGGGAACGGGTTTGGGTCCGTTTGGAGCAAAAGGAATCGGTGAGCCATCGTTCACGCCCGTCGCGCCCGCGATTGCAAACGCGGTGGCAAATGCGATTGGCGCGCGGGTGTACGAATTGCCGTTGACGCCAGAGCGGGTGTTGGGGGCGATTGATTCTGTGATATGATTTTGGAAATGGAAGATGCGGCGAAGGAGATTTGAAATGCAAACGATTACAGTTGAAACTCAAGTGTTTGAGGATTTACGGCGTGAAGCGGAAATGCAGGCGCGTGATGTGAGTGAGGTTGCCAACGAGACTCTTTCAAATTATCTCAAGGCGCGGCGGCAGGAACACATTCAAGATGAGGTTGGCGCATATCTGGGTTTGCACGCCGAGCTCAAAGCAAAATATCTTGGCGAGTGGGTTGCGATCTATGAACATCAACTCGTGGATCATGATCCCGAAACGATCAACTTGTATCGCCGCGTGCGCGCGAAATATGGAAATGCGCCTGTCTTGATCCGCCAAGTAGAACCAGAACCTGATCCGATCCTTTATGTGCGGACACCCAGCACAGGAAAAATCAAATGATCAGATTGCCATATTCAAGCGACTATTTTCCGACCGCGCCAATTCTTCGGGTGCGTCTCGGCTTGCCTGACGAAGCATTACGCATAGGTCCACTTGACGCGTTGATTGACACGGGCGCGGATGGCACGATTGTGCCCGCATACATGATTGAAGAGCTGGGGGCAGAATCAGATAACGACAAAATTCTGCGCGGTTATTCGGGCGAAGGCGTAGTCGTCAAAATGTACTATCTGGACATTGCGATTGGAAAGGGACGTTTTCCAGCTGTAGAGGTCGCGGCGGATCCGCGCGCAGATCAAGTAATGATCGGTCGTAATCTCCTCAACAAACTTGTCATCACGTTGAATGGTCCGAAACAGGAGTTGGAAATCAAGGATTGAAAAATTTGGCGTGCAGCGCCACATCATCCAACAATGGACTCTGAATCTACTTGGCTCATCGAAACCACCGACTATGAAGGGACAAAGGTTTTTCTTGCGCGCGCAACATGGGAAACGAAAATTGTCGAGCATCCCGAAATCAAAGAACAACTCGTGGATGTAGAAACAACGATTCAATCCCCCGATCTTGTTTTTCAAAGCACGCGTGATCCACGCGCAAAAATTTTCTATCGCTTGTATATTGGGCGCGAAAAATGGCAAGATAAGCGCTTGGTAATCGTGGTAAAATATGTTCAAGAGGAAAAAGAAAAACGCGGATATGTGAGCACAATGTATTTGAGTCGCGCGGTGTATTCGCGTGGAGAATTATTATGGAAGAATTTCGAACAGAATTCCCCCTCCGAGTAAATTACAACACAGAAGACGACACATTGACTTTCAACTTTACGCCCACACCCGAAGCAGGCGTTGCAGAGGAAGCAGCCGATGAAGTTTGGGTGCGTTACAATCCCGAGACGCGGCGCGTACTCACAGTTGATGTCTTGAATTTTTCCAAGCGCGTGCGAGAGGTGTTCGGCTCAAATCTTCTTTACACGGAACGTACTGATCCCCAACGCATCGAATCCTTGACAGGATTGCCGCTTACTGCTCAAAACTGAAACTCAAGAAAACAAAAAAGCTCGCAATTGCGAGCTCTTTCCAATCTCCAATCTCTAATCTCCAACTTCTAATCCCTACCCCAACGCCTCCCACCCCGCCTCTTCCACCGCTGAAAAAATGTCGGTTTGCGAAATCATCCCCACCATCACGCCGTCTGTGTCCAGAACGGGCAAGTGACGAATGTTTAACGCGTGCATTCGTTCCGCGCATTGTTGAAGCGTCCAAGAGGATTGCGCGGTATGCACAGGCGACGACATTATTTCCGCCACTGTTGTCGCAGCTGGATCACGTCCCGCCGCCACAATTTTGTCACGAATATCTGTTGTCGTCACAATGCCATACGACACCTTGCCGCCTTCGGAACAATCTACAACGAGACTGTGGATGCCGCGCCGTTTCATCAGGGTCATTGCTTGTGTCACAGGCGTTGAATCGTCAATCACAATGATCGGGCGCGCCATCCAATCGCGGACAACATAACTCATATTGATTCTCTCCTTGAAAAGGGGTAATGTGGCGGGTGACAGAGAAATCACGCACATCCCATTGCTGTCGTGATCGGGCGCAATCATACCACAAGAATCAATCGTAAAACAACCATGCCACACGAAACGCTCGACACGCTCATCACCAACGGACTCGTCGTCGCCGAAGGTAAAATCACGCGCGCGGACATTGGCATTCGCGGCGAGAAAATTGTTTCCGTCGCTCCTCCCTCCTCCCTCCACGCTTCACGCATTATTGACGCTTCCGACAAATACATCTTTCCCGGCATCCTTGACGCGCACGTTCACCCGATTTATCTCGATGACAAATATGACACCTCCGCCAGCGCGGCGTTCGGCGGTGTGACGACAATGATTCACTACGCGTATGTCAAACCGAATGAAAAAATCATCCCCACACTGGAAAAATTCCGCGACGATGGCTTGCAAAATTCGCTGCTCGATTTTGGGATGCACGCGGGTTTGTTTGAGGTGGAGCATCAGCTTCAAGATGTTCCAGATGCTTTTCAAATGGGTGTCACCTCGTTCAAAGTTTTCATGACGTACGCGAAACTGAAATGGATGACCGACGATTATTGGATGACGGCGTTGATGGATGTGGTGGGGCAAGAACGCGGACTGGTGCATGTGCATTGCGAAAATGGTTTGGCGACGGATTATTTGGAAGACAAATACAATCGCGCGGAACTCGACGCCAAAAAAATGTTCACGGCGATGCGCCCCGCGCTCCTCGAAGCGGAAGCGACGAATCGCGCCATCAGCATCGCGCAGGTGATGAACTGCGCGGTGTATATTGTTCACAACAGCGCGGCGGAAAATCTGGAACCGCTGCGGCGCGCAAAACAAAACGGCTGGCGCGTCATCGGCGAAACCTGTCCGCACTATCTCGCGCTCACCGATGAGACGACGCAGCAACTTGGCTCGCTCGCAAAAATTGGTCCGCCGCTGCGAACGGCGCGCGACAACGACGCGCTGTGGGAGGGATTACGCGAAGGGACAATCACGACGATTGGCAGTGACCACGCGCCGAAAGCGAAATTGGGAAATTTTTTTGATTCGCCGTATGGCGCGCCGCATATCGAGACGATGCTGCCCGTGTGTTACGATGAGGGCGTGGGTAGGGGGAGGGTTTCCCTCCCCACCCTCATTGCGGCGCTGAGCGAAACGCCCGCAAAAATTTTTGGGTTGTATCCGCAAAAGGGCGCGCTGCGCGTGGGTTCAGATGCGGATTTGGTGATTTTCGATCCGCACAAGACGTGGACAATTTCAAATACGAATCAACATTCCAAAGCGGGATTCACGTTATACGAAGGGCGAACGGTGACGGGCGCGGTGGAATTGACGATGCAGCGCGGGCACGTGATTGTGGAAAATGGGGAGTTGCGTGGGGAAAAAGGGCACGCGCAATTTCTATCTACAGATACCTCACATCTCTACGAATAATCGAACCGCGAATCCTCGCGAATCTACGCGAATAAATAAAAAGATTCGCGTAGATTCGCGGTTTTCAAGTTGTGGCAATCTCTAAGGCAAATTTGATTAACCAAATTGACTCCGAACGCCTCGCGCGTCACATTGAGGAATTGTCCGAAATCGGGCGCACAACGCAAGGCGGCGTGACGCGGCTGGCGTTCACGCGCGAGGATGTATCTGGGCGGAATTTGCTGCGCGGGTGGATGCGCGAAGCGGGATTGGAGATTCAACGCGATGCAGTTGGAAATTTGATCGGCACACTGCGCGGGCGCGATGAATACGCGCCGATGCTCGCGTGCGGTTCGCACATTGATTCGGTGGTGAACGCAGGCAAGTATGACGGGATTGTGGGAATGGTTGCAGCGGTGGAGTGTGCGCGTGTGCTGCATGATTACATGCTGCATGAACACCACGGGCTGCATTGTGCGTTGAACGTGATCAATTTTGTGATGGAAGAATCGTCGCGTTTTGGCGCGGGGTACGGCTTTGGCAGCCGCGTGATGGCGGGATTTTCGATCACGAAACAAGAATTGTTTGCGCGGGATCGCTCCAAAGTGTTGCAAGCGCGCGCGATTCAGGAGTTGAAAGGATGGGAAACGGGTGCGCGCATCGCCACCGAACGAACCGCTTTGCGCGCGGCACAGCAAGATATTGACGCGTCGCGTTTTGATTGGTCGCGCGTGCGCGCGTTTATCGAATTGCACATCGAGCAGGGGCCTGTCTTGGAGCGCGCGCAAAAACAAATCGGCATCGTCACTGCTGTCGCTGCGCCGACGCGTTTGCAGATCATTCTTACGGGTGAGCAAAATCATTCCGGCACGACGCCAATGCACATGCGCCATGACGCGCTTGCCGCCGCAGCAGAAATCATTCTCGCGGTCGAACGCATTGCGAACGAGTACACTACGCGTCAAGTCGTCGGCACGGTGGGCGTGATTCAAAACGAGCCGAATGTGATGAACGTGATCCCCGGACGCGTGGAATTGCGCGTGGACATTCGCAGTGCGGACGCGGACGCAAAACGTGAATGTATTGCCGCGATGCAACATACCATACGCGAAATCGTTTCGCCGCGCGGCATTGCAATCGAAATCGTTACTTTGACCGACGAAACGCCCGTTCAATTTTCTGACAAGGTTGTCAACGTGGTCGAACGCGTTTGTGCCGCGCAGAGTTTGGACGCGCTGAAAATGCCGAGTGGGGCAGGACACGATGCGGCACATATCGCGCGCGTCGCGCCGACGGGCATGATCTTTGTGCCGAGTCGCGGCGGCATCAGCCACGACCCACGCGAATTTTCGCCCCTCCCAGAAATTCGACGCGGCGCGCAGGTCTTGTTGGGCGCGCTGTTAGAGTTGGATGAAGGATGAAAATGACGCTTGACACGCAACGCGTTTAGTGGTACATCTTGCTTATTCAAATCGCACACAAAGGAGGATTCCCCCAAAACACGAAAACATTATCCATTTCCCAACCCGCTTTTATTTCTGCACGAATCAGTTAGGAGGCAAACCATGAAAAAAGTTTTGTTCGTGCTCGTTGCAGTACTGGCTCTACTTGCGCTCGTTGCCGTGCCGTCACACACCACCCTTGCTGCAGCGGACGCGACTTGCGTTTCGGATCCCTCCTCGGGTCCGGTTGGCACTACGTTCGTAATGACCTGTTGGGGTTACACGCCCAATAGTTATGTGTACGCCTATCTCGTCGAACCCGCAGGCGTTGCGACCACGTTGTTCGGCAATGGCGCAATCAAGGTGGATGAGAGTGGCTACATTTCGTACTCTCAACCCTCTGCATATCAACCCTTTGTGACACTTGCTACAGGCACATGGGGCTTTGTCGCGGAAGAAACGGGTCTCGCCAAAGCAGTGATCCATCGCGGCGAAACTACGTTCACCATCACGGGCGGCACCGAAGGCGTAAGCGGCGCGTCGCTTTCTGCTGATCCAATGACGATCAACAAACCGATCCAAGGCACAGACCACATCTACTTTTCGCCGTTCACCCTCAATTTTCTGAACGTTAGCGATCCGGTGACGCTCTCGGGTTCGGGCTTTGCTCCGTACGAAATGGTTTCGTTCTGGGTAGAACCCGCGGGCGGTGGTTGTCCTTCTTCTACGGTTCATTACAAATGGAAGCTAGGGATTATCATTACCGGGGTCGGTGGTGTGTACGCGAACTATGAAGAGAATGATCCCATCTTTGACTCGTACGGCGCGCAAGCGTTCGGCACAGTCAAAGCCGATGCCAGCGGGAACGCCGCCATCTCTGCCTTTTTCACATCGTTGGCGTGTGAAGGCGCGTGGCACTTTGTCGCGCGCGGCAATGCCAGCGGCTGGGGCGCAGACACACATGTGACCGTAATCGGGAATGTGGTTGAAACGACTGCATCGTTGTCGGCAAGCCCCGGCAGTGCCAGTGCAATGTTCGACCGCATCTGGTTCAGTGGTTCGGGCTTTGCGCCAAATGAACACGTTTCCTGCTGGCTCACTTCGCCGCGCGGGCAAACGTTGGGCTTTCCGATTGACGAATTCTTCACATTGAATATCCCGCCTCCGCCCGTCGGGTTCTATTCCAAGAATCAGTCCATCTTTGCGGGTCCGGATGGCAGCGTGAGCTTTGACATGGTGACGGGCAGTGTCTATATCAAAGGGGACCTGACCCTCGTCATCGGTGGTGTATCCGATTCCGCTACTTTTGACGTTCATCTGCCCATCCAAAGTGAAGGCGCGTTGGGCGAATGGGCAATGACATGTCGCGGTGACACAAGCGGCGCAAATGCGATTGCGCGCTTTACCCTCACCGGCGGCTTTGTTGACCCGTAGATCGCGAACTACGACAAACAAACCAAAGAGAGAAATCAGATTAACCTAGCACAATGTCATTCTGAGCAGAGCGAAGAATCTCGGTTGTCGCACTGAGATTCTTCGTCCCTCAGAATGACAAACTCGGCGAACATTATTCGATTCCTCCATAAGCAAGGCAACGGGACATTCTCGCAAGAGAGTGTCCCGTTTTTTCATGCCACATTTATTTTGTGAAAATGACGCTTGACATGCAACGCGTTTGGTGGTACATCTTGACTATAAAAATCTCACAACAAGGAGGACTTGCCACAACCCAAAAAAAACTCTATCCCCCACCCTGCTTTTATTTCTGCACGAACATCTCAGGAGGCAAACAATGAAAAAGTTTTTGTTCGCGCTCGTTGCAGTACTGGCTCTACTTGCGCTCGTTGCCGTGCCGTCACACACCACCCTTGCTGCGGCGGATGCAACCTGCGTCTCGGATCCCTCTTCGGGTCCGGTTGGCACTACGTTCGTAATCACCTGTTGGGGCTATACGCCCAACAGCTATGTGTATGCCTATCTCGTCGAACCGAGCGGCGCCGCGGGACAGCTCTTTTTTCAAGGCGGCGCGATCAAAGTAGATGAGAGCGGCTCCATTTCGTATGTGCAAGCGTCCTCGTTTGGGACCGCCGCCACTCTTGGCACCGGCACTTGGCACTTTGTTGCCGAAGAAACGGGACTTGCCAAAGCGGTGCTACATCGCGGCGAAACAACGTTCACGATCACCGGTGGCACCGAAGGCGTGAGCGGCGCATGGCTCTCTGCCAGTCCTTCCGTCCTTTACAAACCGGAAGACGCGTATGGTCGTTTCTCGTTCCCTCCAATCAACGTTAATTTTCTGAACGCGAGCGAACCTGCAACGATCTCTGGCGGCGGTTTTGCGCCGAATGAAATCGTCAGTTTTTGGGTGGAACCCCCGCGCGGCGCCTGCTCTTCGTTCACCGATCATCTCAAAGCGGACACGAATTTTGTCATCCCGGGACTTTTCGGGTTGCACATCAGAGAGGACTTGAATCTGCCCATCTATGACGGCATTGGCGCATTCGCGTTTGACTCAGTCAAGGCAGATGGCGGCGGCAATGCGAGTACCCAAGCATTCTTTTTCTCTGTTGCCTGCGAAGGCGATTGGCACTTTGTCGCGCGCGGCAATTCCAGTGGCTGGGGTGGAGACACGCATTTGACGGTTATCGGCAATCCAATCACAACCAACGCTACATTGACCGCAAGCCCCGGCACCGTAACGGCACTGTTTGATAAGGTTTGGTTCAGCGGTTCGGGCTTTGGGGCAAACGAACATGTAACCTGCTGGTTGACCAGCCCACAAGGGCAAACCTTGAGTTTCCCGAATGCCCTGTTCTTCGACATTTCGTTCCCGCCCCTATTGACCCAAAAGTCGCGCCAGCTCTTTTCGGACGGCGGCGGCAACATCTCCTTCGACCTCGTTACGGGCAGCATTTATTACAAGATAGATGCCGCGCTGGTCGTCACCGGGGTTGGCTCTTTCAACTTTGAGGACACAGATTACATTCCTGTGGCGAGTGAAGGGGCATTGGGCACATGGTATATGACCTGTCGCGGTGATTCAAGCGGCGCAACGGCGATCGCGCCCTTTACCATCACAGGCGGCTTTGTCGATCCGTAAATCGCGTAGGGGCGATGGCTTGTCCTCGCCCTCGATCTAGTAATCCAACGGGACATTCTCGCAAGAGAGTGTCCCGTTTTTTTGCCGCGTCGCAAGACCTGACAGGTTTTTGTAACAGACGCGTCACGCAGACCATTCGCGGTGTATAACCCGTTCGCGTCGCTCGAAGCAACTGCCACGAAAACCTGTCAGGTCTCTCTTCGTACACCGCTATTCAAATCCGCGCGATTCGAGTACAATCCAAAAAAATTTTCCGACGGAGTTTTTTATGCGAATCCTCACCCGCGCCGATGTGGAGCAAGCGATCTCGATGCGCGACGCGATTGCAACGATGAAAGACGCGTTCGCCCAACTTTCCAACAACGCGACGAATGTACCACTGCGTCTCAATATCCCCATCGAAAAACATAACGGCATTGGTTTGTTCATGCCCGCCTATCTCTACAAGAGCGATGCGCTTGCGATCAAAATTGTGGGTGTGCATTACAACAATCCCGCACGCGGTTTGCCGCTCATTCACGCCGTCGTCATCGCGCTTGATGCGGAAACGGGGCGCGCGCTCGCATTGATCGAAGGCAGTTCGCTCACGGCGATTCGGACAGCGGCGGGCGCGGGCGCAGCTACAGATTTTCTCGCGCGTCAAGATGCGGGCATTGGCGTCGTCTTTGGCGCGGGTGTGCAAGGACGCACTGCGGTGCTGGCGCTTTGCGCGGCGCGCAATTTGGAAACAGTTTATTTGTTTAGCCGCACGATGGAAAAAGCAAACGCGCTGCGCGACGAATTGCGCGGACGCGGTGACGTGCCAATTGATGTGCGCGTGTTGGAAAACAACGCGGAGAATATCGCCCGCGCCGTGCGCGAGGCAAACATTATTTATTGCGCGACGACTTCCGCGACACCCTTGTTTAATGGAGGCGACGTGAATGCAGGTACTCACGTCAACGCGGTTGGCACATTCACGCACGACAAACGCGAAGTGGACTCCCAATTCATCAAACGTTGCAACAAAATTGTGGTGGACGCGTACAGCGGCGCGTTGACGGAAGCGGGCGACTTGTTGATCCCGATGGAGGAGGGCGTGATTTCGGAGGCGAACATTTACGCGGAATTGGGTGAAATCAGCGGCGGCAAAAAAGAGGGGCGCACGCGCGACGATGAAATTACATTTTTCAAATCCGTCGGCAACGCCGTGCAAGATGCTGCGATCGCGCAAGCGATTTTGCGACGCGCGGAGGAATTGAATTTAGGAACGGAAGTGGATTTATGATTTTGACGCTGAGTTGCCACGCACTTCCAAAAGTGCGTGGCAACTCAACCCACGCGTCGCAATACAATAAATGCGATAAGCACGACGACGACAATAAATTCGACAAGCGTGCGCCAACTCAATTTGCCAAAGAGATGTTGCTGCGACAAACCGGTGAGAATATAAAACATAATTAGCAGCGTCACACCGCCGAGCAGCGTCGTCACATTCCAATAATTCAACGCCCACAACGCTTCACCAAGTCCGAGTCCAATCGTCGCCGCATAAAGCCACGTGCGCCGCACATCCGCCTCACTCGCGCGTAACAATTCGAGCGCGAGCAATGCCGCCGCAATTCCGATCAACGGCGCGGATAAAATGCTGCGAAGTTTGAAGGCATAAATCGCTTGAAACAAGGCAAGGGCAGCGAGATACACCGCGAGATTCAAACCGAGCCGCGCGAACGCATACGCGGGGTCTTGCAAATCCACCGTGAGGTATTCACCCAACACGACGAGAGCGAGCACAAGCGCGGTGACGAGGATGGTCGAAATGGCAAACGGGGCGGAATCGCGAAACAGGGGCAAGATCAATGCCGCCCCGGCGACGATCAGACAGGGCAGAATCCACATGATCGCGGTGTACGGTGTTTCCGAAAGATGCACGCGCGGATGCGCGCGCATGATGGATTCGACACCTGCCGCCGTCATTACGCTCAACAACATGGCAAAGAGCCACGGACCCGAAAAAACGACATTCGCTTGCGAACCCAGAAAAGACAATTCGTAGGTTCGTTCAGGCAGAGCTAACAACAACGAAAGGGTCAAACCCAAAGCGTTCATGCCGACTAGCAAACTCAATTGTTCCAACGGCAAGCGTCGCGTCGCGCGCGGTTCGGAAGAAAGCATGTGGGGATAATACAGTAAAAAGTAAAAAGTAAAAAGTAAGGATCTACCCTTTACTCTTTACTCTATACTCTATACTTTTTACTTTTTACTCCCTACCTTTGATGGTCATCGTTTTATTTGCGCTCCTCGGCATCCTCGTTGGCATCCTCATCAATCGCGCCGCCGACAATCTCCCGCCTCCCGCGCGCCGTTCATTTTTCGCTACACCGCGTTGTCCGTACTGTGACGCGCCGCGCGCGGCGGTGGAACAATTCGGCATTGTGAGTTTTGCGCTGCGCCGCGATAAATGTCATGCGTGCAGCGCGCCGCTGCGTTTGCGCGCGCCGTTGGTCGAATTTGCGACTAGCGCGTTGTTTGCGTTTCTCGCGGCGCGTTACTCATTCGACCTTTATTTGGTCATCATTTGTTTTTTCACCGCGATCCTTATCCTGATCACCGTCATTGATCTCGAACACAAACTGATCTTGAACATGGTTTCGCAGCCCGCCACTGTGCTTGCGCTGCTTGCGAGTCCGATTGTTTTTGGCGGCGCGGAGGTTTCGCTTGACACGTTGAAATGGAATCGAATTTTGTTGTCCCTCTTGGGCGCGGGAGTTGCATATGCGATTACCCTTGCAATCTATTTCTTTGGCGTCTTTTTTTTGCAACTCGTAAATCGCACTCGCAAAAACAAAATCAATACGGTCGCGTTCGGCATGGGCGATGTAAAATTGGCGGGCTTGCTCGGCGCGCTGATCGGCTTTCCCGCAATTTTTTACGCGCTCATTTACGCAATCTTGTTGGGCGGCGTCGGCGCGATCATTGCATTGGCAATCCGCGCGATCCAAAAAGGGGGTTACAACGCGTTCATGGCAATTCCCTACGGACCCTATCTTGTGATTGCGGGCTGGGCGTTCTTGATCTTTGGAAGCGAATTGTTAACATGGTTGCTTGGGACTTGATGGTACGCAGAACCGGCACAGTGTTGTTCAGACAATGTTTCGGACTGCCAGACTTTCGAGGTTTTCGGGCAGCTGTGGCAATTTTCGCAGCTGTGACAAAACCTCGAAGTCTAACGCACAAGTAGTTCGTTAGAGATGCACTAGCAAGACACGAGCATTCCCATGCCAAACGCAATTTTTTCGGGGTCTGTCCGGGAGCTTGACTTCTTCCTTTCTGATCCTGCTTTTTTGGATTAATTATCCGCCGAATTTCAAAATGGATTTGGCAACCCGCCTTCCTCCGGTGAACAAGCTGCTTGGCGCGCCTCACTACCTGCGCTTGTAGAGATTTTGATTCAATCCGGTTTCAGCGGCTACCCCATCCTCATTGAATACCGCTTGCCTTTCGATGGCGAGCGCTGTGACGCGATCCTCCTCGGAGAAAAGGAGCAGCGGATTCAGGCGCTCATCGTCGAACTCAAACAGTGGACGCGCTTTGAACAGGTCGCCAACAATTCGGAAATGGTTACGACTTCCGGACTTGGGCTGCAACCGCACCCCTCTTATCAAGCAGTCAATTACGCCGGGAAAATCCGAAACTTTCCCTCACTGTCCGGTGAGGTGGATGTCAAAGCGTGTTGTTTTTTACACAATGCAGATTTATTTGGTGATTACCCACAACGCGTAGAAGGCGTTCTCTAACGCCGAGTCGGTCGCGTTATCAAGTGGTTGGTTCGTATGGCGAACCCATCACTTGCGAACGCTCCCTACGCGAGATGTGGGTAATCACCAGGGAAAAATAAATGTTGCGTGAGAGAATGTGAACGATGTTATACTCTTTGCGTATGATGCAAACACTCCCCGTTCGAGAATTTTTGATGACCGATGAGATTGCACGGCTCGATCAAAAACTCACGCAACAGTTTTCCAAGAAACTCGTTTTGCAACCGGCGCTCACACGTTCGTTGGTCAGTTTTCAAGCCAACAAGACGCGTCCTGTGTATCGCTGGTACAAATACAAAGAAGCATTTTCGGCGGGGCTCGTTGAATTTCTGTTTGGAAAATACGATGTCGCGCGCGGGACGATTTTCGATCCGTTTGCGGGCAGCGGCACCGCGCTATTTGTCGCAAGCGAAATGGGGATGAACGCGGAGGGGATCGAATTGCTGCCGATTGGACAGCAGATCATTGCGACAAAAAAACTTGTCGAGCAAGAATTGACACACGCTGATCTTGAACGTATAAAAAATTGGGCGGATGAATGCGCGTGGCATCACGCTGTGCAGCGCGGTTCAGTTGCCGAGTTACGCATCACACACGGCGCATATCCGCAAGCGACGCATGAGGCAATCGAATATTATCTGGGCGCGTTGACCCAAGAGAACGCGCGCGTGCAACAAGTCTTGCGCTTTGCTTTATTGTGTGTTGGAACAAGTGAGTTACACGCGCAAAGATGGTCAGTACCTGCGTTGGGATTTTCGTTCGGGGCGCAAGCAAGGCAGCAGACCGTTTGATAAAGGAATTATTCTGGATTTTGATCAAGCTATTACCGAAAAGATTTATGAGATTCTGGATGACCTCAATTCCAACTCACCACAACCGTCCTTGTTTGCGCGTTCGCATGCCAGCGGTGATATTCAAGTTTTGAATGGTTCATGCCTCGATTTGTTGCTAAGCCTCGCCGCAAAAAAATATGACGCCATCATCACTTCCCCACCGTACTGCAATCGTTATGATTATACGCGAACGTATGCGCTCGAACTCGCGTTGTTGGGCGTAGATGAAAAAGGATTGACCGCGCTGCGTCAAGCGATGTTGAGTTGTACGGTTGAAAATCGCGCCAAAGATTTGTGCGCGCTAAATCCAAAATGGGAAACAGCGATCCAGATCGCTGATTCGCAAGAATTGTTGCAAATGATTCTGACGTATCTCGACGCGCAAAAAGCAGCAGGCGCGTTAAACAACAATGGCATCCCGCGCATGGTGCGCGGCTATTTTTATGAAATGGCGTGCGTGATCTATGAATGTGCGCGTGTGCTGAAAGCGGGCGCGCCGTTGTTTATGGTGAATGATAATGTGCGTTACGCGGGCGCAAGCATTTCAGTGGATTTGATTCTTTCAACAATCGCAGAACAACTTGGGTTCGAGGTAGAACAAATTCTTGTGTTACCTAGCGAGAAGGGAAACAGCAGCCAACAAATGGGCGAACATGGACGCGAAGCGTTGCGGAAGTGTGTCTATGTTTGGAGAAAATGTGGCAGAATATCTCAATGAAAGGTGTCATCCCCAGCCCCCTCCGCTACCCCGGTGGCAAATCGCGCGCCGTTGCAAAAATCGCGCAGCAGCTCCCCGAACATTTTTCTGAATACCGCGAACCGTTTGTGGGTGGGGGTTCCGTGTTTGTGTATTTGCGCCAAATGTTTCCACAGGTACGCATGTGGATCAATGATTTGAATTTTGATCTATTTTGTTTTTGGATCGAGACACAGCGCGATGCGTCATGTCTCGCCTCTGCGATCCAAAAGGTCAAAGACGAGACAAGTGATGGGCGCGCATTGTTTGTGAGATTGCGCGGGCAGGCGGGAACGCCGCTCACCGATTTTGAACGCGCCGTGCGATTCTTTATTCTCAACCGCATCTCGTTTTCAGGCACGGTGGATTCGGGCGGTTATTCGCAAGGCGCGTTTCATGCGCGTTTCACCGATTCTTCGATTGCGCGCGTGCTTGCGTTGGGGACATTGCTGCGAGACGTGAAGATTACGAATGAGGATTACTCGCAAGTCATTCACGCGCGCGGCGAGGAGGTTTTTCTCTTTCTCGATCCGCCCTATCTTGCGGCAACCAAATCGCGCTTGTACGGACTGAACGGCACATTGCACACCTCGTTTGATCATCATACCTTTGCGCGCGAGGTGAAAAAATGTTCGCATGCGTGGCTGATCACGTATGATGATTCGGCGGAGATTCGCGCGAATTTTGACTTTGCATTTCAAGAGGATTGGGAATTGCAATATGGCATGAACAATTACAAACGCGACTATGCGGCGAAGGGCAGAGAATTGTTTATCACCAATTACGCGCGACAGCCGCGCCGCGTGAAACAACTCGCGCTGTTGCAAGATAAACGCATGTATCGAACCCAGCAAGCAAAATCGCATAACAGGAAAACAAAATGAACCTCCTCATCCTCGGCGGCACAAAATTTGTGGGACGCCACATCACTTCCGCCGCGCTCATGCGCGGGCATCATGTTACTTTATTCAATCGCGGCCAAACGAACGCGGATTTATTTCCCGAGGCCGAAAAAATTCGAGCCGACCGCGTTAGTGGACTTGACGCGCTGCACGGACGCACGTGGGACGCGGTGTTGGATGTCAACGGCTATCTGCCGCGCGTCGTCAACGCGTCCGCGCAATTGTTGGCGGATTCTGTTGCGCGTTATGTTTTTATCTCCACAATTTCCGTGTACGCCGATTTTACGCGCGTTGGGCAAGATGAAAACGCGCCGCTCGCACAATTACAAGACCCAAACACCGAAACGATTAATGGTGAAACATACGGCGGCTTGAAAGTCTTGTGCGAACAAGCCGTGCAAGACGCGTTTCCTGAACGCGCATTGATCTTGCGCCCCGGATATGTTATCGGTCCGAACGATCACACGGATCGCTTTACCTCTTGGCTGCGACGCATTACGCGCGGCGGTGAAATGCTTGCGCCGGGAAATCCCGATGCACCGCTGCAATTCATTGACGGGCGCGATCTCGCTTCGTTCACGATTGATCTGGTGGAACGACACGCGACTGGAATTTACAACACGAACGGTTTGGACGTGCGCGTGAGTAGGGGCGAATGTTTTGAAAAAGCGCTGATGGTTGCAGGAACGGATACAACCCTCACTTGGGTCAGTGAAGCATTTTTGCGCGAACAAAAAGTGGGCGAGGGTGATTTGCCCATGTATGCGTTTGCGGAAGATGCAGGTGCGTTGACCATTAACAATCATAAAGCCATTGCGGCAGGTTTGCATTGCCGCCCCACCACCGAAACGATTCGAGATACGTTGTTGTGGGATGCGGCGGAAGGGACACCCAAATTAGGATTTACGCCCGAACGCGAACAAGAATTGTTGCGCGCGTGGCACGCGAATCAATAATGCCAACACCCCTTTACGAATCCAAATCTGCATCCTTTCTCGCCGTTGACAAAAATTTTTACGAACGCCTCGCGCGCGAAACGGAAACGCGCACACGCGTCAACGATTTTGTCATTCCGATGCGCTCAGGGCGCGCGTGGGAGGTACGCGCGGGGCAAGTGTGCCGCATCGTCGCGGTGGAGGGCGCGCAGGTGGGCGATTTGAACCTGTGGAATTTGCATAACCCGCGCGAACGCTTTTGGGCAGCGCGCACGAAACAACTTCACAGCGCACATATGCGCGTTCATGATCGCTTTTGGTCAACTTTGCCGTACCTCCGTCCGATGGCAACAATTACGTCAGAGAGTATTCAATACGGATATGACCAGGACGGCGCGGGGTGCCACGATTTGTTGGGGACGCGCTGCGATCCGTACGTGCATAAATTGTTGACCGGTGAGGAGTTGGATTGCTGCTGCCACTCGAATTTGATTCGCGCGATTGCGCCGTATCATCTCACCGAACAAGATGTGCATGATGTTTTGAATGTGTTTCAGGTGACGGGCTTGACGGCGGACGGACATCAATACTATTGCAAACCGTGTCCCGCCAAACGCGGCGATTATTTTGAATTTTTCGCCGAAATAGATTTATTGTGCGCCCTCTCCACCTGCCCACACGGCGACATGACGCTGCCAATTTGGGGCCCGCACGCGGTTGACCCGATTCAAATTTGTCGTCCGCTCGGCGTCGAAATTTATGATGTGGAGCCGAAATTGTTGGAAGGATGGCACGAACCCCATATAGCGGATTACGCGGGGTTGCACAGTTTTCGGTAGGGGCGGGGTTCTACTGCCCGTATTCGCCCGCCCTCCCATCCAATCGCGCGCAAAATGAAATTTGCCAGACGCGACAAAATTTATTTTTTGTGGTATAGTGCGCGTGTAACCCGACGGCTTTCGCCGTGCGCGTTTTGACGCATGTGCAGAAAGGAGATTCGTATGTACCGCAAAGCAATCGTTCTGATCGGAACGTTCGTAATGGCGCTGTTGCTCAACATCGCGCTCGCGCCACAAATCAATGCCAGTCCGTCGTCGCAAACCGGTGTTTTCCAAACGCGTTACTTTAATTACTTTGACGCAGGCGGACGTGAATGTCCCGACGCGAACGCGTCGTATGTCACGAGCGACACCGAGATATTCAAGTATTGGCCCGAAGGCACATCACCCGTCCCCGGCATCATCAACACTACAAATTATATGGTGTGTTGGCGCGGCACGGTTCATTTCCCCAGCGCCGGAACCTATACTGTGTACACGCTGAACGATGACGGCATGAATGTTTGGGTGAATGGCAATATCGCCATGAACGCGTGGTACAATCAAGGTCCCACCTTTCATCAAGGCGATTTCACGATTCCCGCGCCCGGTTTTTATAACTTTGAAGTCAAATACTATAACGCGCCGAACGCCGGTGTCGCGTGTGTGACATGGGCGCACAAGGGGCAGCCGTACACATGGCGTTGTCCGTACCCACCCGCGCCACCGCCGCCACCGCCGCCGCCTCAACCAACGCCCTGTAACATTTTCCCCAATTGTGTGCCACCGTGTCCCACGTGGCCCAACTGTCAAATTCCACCACCCTGCTACCCGTGGCCCCAATGCAACCAGCCACCGCCTTGCCAACCGTGGCCCAATTGCAATCAGCCGCCGCCGGTGACAACCTGCTGGTATCGCATTCGCTACGGGGACACGCTGTACAGCATTGCTTGGAAATTCGGCGTGACCACCTGGCAATTGCGGCAGTGGAATTACATCCCCAATCCGAATGTGATTTACGCGGGGATGGTCATCAAAGTGTGTGCATATTAGTACGTCGTATCAGACCTTCGAGGTTTCGCGATGTAATCATCGCAAAAACCTTGAAGGTCTTTTTTTTTTCGCGCATCGGAACAAGCGCGCATACAATAGCGTCCAAAGCATATCCGCCCCGTCACTGAACTTGCCCTGAGTATGTCGAAGGGTCACCCAATGAGGTTTGCATGTTTCGACGCATGAGATTCGTTGCGCTCTTTATTTCGTTCGCAACGCTCACTGTCGTTTTTTCTTTCCCCTCCCCCGCACACGCACAAATTCCATTTTCGGGATTTCAAGCGACGTACTATCAAGGAAAAAATTTTCAAGCCGATCCAATTTTGTCGCGCCTCGAACCTGTCGTGAATTGGACCTACGACGCGGGCGGTACACCCGCGCCCGGCGTCGTCCCTTCTACTGATTTTTCGACGCGCTGGGAAAGCTGGTATTACATCGATCGTCCGGGCGCGTGGACCTTCACCTACACGTCCGATGACGGCGGACGCGTGTACCTCGACAACGAGCTTGTGATTGATCTTTGGTACGATCATAGACCGCTTACGCGCACGAAAACGCAAAAACTCGCCGCGGGCTATCATTTGCTTCGCGTCGAGTATTATCAAGCCGTTGGCGGTATGACTTCGCAATTGATCATTACGCCGCCCGGTCTTTTCCCCGAATGGATGGGCGAGTATTTTGACAATCCCTACTTGCTGGGCGAACCGCGTTATCGGCTCAACAGCGCGGACATAAATTTCAATTGGGGCGGCGGCAGTCCCGATCCGCGTCTGCGCTCGGAAAATTTCTCTGTGCGTTGGACGCGCTTGCATAATTTCGCAGCAGGGAGTTATACGTTCACCGCTACGGCGGATGATGGCATCCGTGTGTGGGTAGGCGATACATTGGCGATTGATGGCTGGCTGCCGCAGCAAGCAAAAACGTACTCCAACACCTTGTATCTGAATGGGACGCTTCCGCTCCGCGTCGAATATTTTGAACAAGGTGGACAAGCTGTTGTCAATTTTATTTTCCAAGCGAGCAATGCGCCGCCCCCCGCCGCGTCGAATGAAAGCTGGCGCGGCGAATTTTTCAACAACGCGCATCTCACGCCACCCGCGACATGCGAACAAAACGCGTCGCAAATAAATTTTAATTGGGGCGGCAATTCTCCGGGCTGCAATCTCGCTACGCAATTATTTTCTGCGCGTTGGGACTCGATTCGCAACACACCCGCGACGGGCTTTTATACAATCTATCTCACCGTTGATGACGGCGCGCGCATTTTCGTTGACGACCAATTAATTCTCGATGGCTGGCGCGAGCAGCCGCCCACAAACTATTCGACGACGTTGTATCTCGACGCGGGCGCGCACACTTGGCGCGTGGAATACTTTCAAGGCGCGGGCGGCGCACAACTCGCGCTCCATGTTGTTGCGGGCGTCAACCCACCTCTATCGTTTCCTGTCGCTTCGGATGAAATCATTGTGGACGCGTCGGGAGAAGGTTGGACGCAATACGGCAACCCGTTGGCATGGCAGACGGCATCCAACGGGTATGACGGTGGCGCGCTATGGGCAACCAACAATGCGTTCATTCAGCCCTTTTCAAATTCAGGGCGTTGGTATCCGCGTTTGCTCCACGCGCGCAACTATCAAGTCTTGGCGTACATCCCCGAAGGCATCGCGACGACGCAGCACGCGCGCTATTGGATTTTTCATAATGGGGTTTTTGATTCTATTTCCATTCCACAAGCGCAATATAAAAATGCGTGGGTTTCGCTTGGCACATTTTTTTTCACCGGACAGGGCGGCGAATTTGTTGCGCTCTCAGATGTGACCTACGAATCCGATCAGGCGACGACGCTGGTATGGGATGCAATAAAATTTTCTCCGCAGTAAAGATTTCTATGTTGAGCAACACGCTATCGTTGAAACGCTTGCTCTCGTCGCCTTACTATCGTCTCGCGCTGCCGCTGTTACGGCGTTTCCATTTCGCGCGCCCATCCGCGTTCGATTGGGCCGCGTACCATCTGGAACGCCTGAACGTACCCGTCACAGGTATTTTGGATGTCGGCGCATTTGATGGCACGATTGCGCTGCATTTGGCGAATCTATTTCCGCGCGCCGAAATTTTTTCTTTTGAACCCGCGCCCGCGAGTTTTGCTTTGCTGGAAAAAACCGCGCGTCAACAACCGCGCATCAAACCGTTTCGTTTTGCAGTAGGAGAAACCAATGGACAATCCTTTTTGAACATCAATCGTTCGCCCGGCACAAATTCTCTGCTCCCGATTCAACCGTCGCGCGAATTGGAGGCCGTGTTGGGGAATGGCGGTGAAACAGTCGAACGCGTTCCGTGTGAAACGATTCGCCTCGATGATTTTCTACCGCAGCATCACACCTTTCACTGTGCCCTGCTCAAAACGGATACGCAAGGGTTTGACCTCCATGTTTTGCGCGGCGCTGCATACGCGCTGCAACATTCGATTCGCGCAGTCATCACCGAATTTCGTTTTTATGCAAACGCGTATCAAAACGATACAAGCAGGTTGTCATCCCTAGACGAATATCTCGCCACATTGGGATTTCAATTGATGTGCGTGCCAAGCATTTCGCCGCATCCTGAATCGCGCCGCGCGTTTGAAGCGGACGGCGTATGGATTCGTCCATAGAGACGTTTCACTGAAACGTCTCCCGTTTGTGGTAAAATCAAAATCGCTTCACATTTCCTTTTCCACACATGGCTGATCAAGACTTTCAACCGTTTCAACCCCTGCAACCGCGCCGCAAAAATTCCGCGCCCGCAAAGCAACCCACGCCTCCGCCTCCGAGCATGACGCCCGAAGCGCGCATCGAATTGCGCCGCGCGCGTCGTTCGCAACCACGCGCTCTACCAAAAATTGGCGCGCCGATTTTTGTCACCGCGTTGTTTGTTTTGGCAATCGTTGGCGCGTTTTTGGGTTATCAATTTTATTTACGCGAACGCGCGGCGCCCGGCGTGCGCGTGTTGGGGGAAGAAATCGGCGGCATGACGCGCCCGCAAGCGGACGCGCACATTCGCGAAAAATTGGGCGATCCGAATGTGCTGCTGGAACGTTTTGGCGGCGAGCAAATTGTTTTGCGTGATGGCTCGAATGTGTATCGCGCGTGGCCGTGGGAACTTGGCTTTCGCAGTGATTTGAAACCCGCGCTGGACGCGGCATTTGAAATCGGACATCGCGGCGACTTTGTGGCGTCATTGATCGAGCAAGGGCGCGCGTTGATTTTGGGCGCGGATGTGAACGCCTCTGCCGCGTTTGATGAAACGGTGGCGAAACAATATGTCAGCATCCTCGCCTCACAAATTGATCGCCCCTCACGCGACGCGTCCTATCGGCTCGAAGGCATGAAACTTGTCGAAACGCCCGCACAAGCGGGACGCCGTCTTGAGGGGGATGAAACCTTCAAACGCATCCAGACATTCGCCGCGAACCCAAACGGTCAAGTAGAGTTACCGATTCAAGACCTTGCGCCCCACGCGATAAATGTGAAACAAGCGCAAGCACAAATCACCGCGTTCCTCGCTGCGCCACTCGTGTTGCAATTTCAAGAGCGTGCGTGGGCGATTGACCAAGCTGCGCTCGCGCGCATGTTGACGCTACAACCTGTTGCCAACGCGGATAATTCCTTGAGTTACAAGGCGGCGCTGAACGAAGCGGCAATTCGCGCAATGGTGGAAGCGCTCGCGCGCGAGATCAATCAATCTCCACGCGACGCGCGTTTTCGTTTCAACGAAAGAGTTCTCACGCCAACCGTGATGAGTCAAGAGGGACGCGTGTTGAACCTTGACGCGACGGTGCAAGCTATCGCGTTGAAATTTCAACAAGCCACCGCGCAAACGCGCGTGAATGGCAATGCCGCTCCCGACTCATCCATCCACGCGTTACGCGCAAACACGATTGAACTTGCCGTGACCGTAACGAAACCCGAAGTGGATGCGCGCGACGCGGATAAATTAGGCATCACGGAATTGGTGTCGAGCGGCACGAGTCAATTTCGCGGCTCGATCCCCAATCGCATCATCAACATCAAAACCGCGCAAGCATCCTTCGACGGCGTGGTCATCCCGCCCGGCGCAACATTTTCGTTTATCAAATATCTGACGGAAATTGTGGAAGCAAACGGGTACGAGGACGCGTATGTGATTTTTGGAGATCGCACTGTTTTGGGACCGGGTGGCGGTGTCTGCCAAGTTTCGACAACAATGTTTCGCGCCGCGTTCTTTGCAGGTTTTCCGATCACAGAACGGTGGGAACACGCGTATCGCGTGGGCTATTATGAACCGCCGAAAGGTTTGGACGCAGCTGTATTTGTCCCAAGCGCGGACATGAAATTTGTGAATGACACGCCCAATTACATTTTGATCGAGTCGGTGATTGATGTGAAAAATCTAAAACTCACCTTCAATTTTTACGGGACAAAGCCGAACGGGCGCGAAGTGAAAATGACAGAACCCGAAGTGACAAACAAGGTTCCGCATCCGCCGACAAAATACATTGACGATCCGAATATGCCGCGCGGCACGACCAAGCAAATTGATTTCGCGGTGGACGGCGAAGATGTGACGCTGTACCGCGAAATTTATCAGAACGGACAATTGGTGTCACGTCAAAAATTTGTCAGCCGCTACGAACCGTGGCAAGCGATTTTTTTGCGGGGGACGAAATGAAAAATAAAAACTGCGCCGTTGAGACGGCGCAGTTTTTATTCCACATTGGGCAACCCCATACGATTACGAATAAATTGGCGAACCTGAGATCCTCTTCCGCTATATCAACCCACTCTTGCAGAATTTCGTTCATATAAAGTTCTTCCGCGTGTTGTGATTTCAGTCAGAAACGGATCGCCTAATGAGACTCGGTGATCAATCCGCTGTGGTGTTTCAACAAGAATGTCCATCGGAAAAGGGTAGGGCTTGAAGGACAGCGAAATCTGCGCCTCTTGCTTTGGCCACCGCAAGCGCTTTTTCATTACCACCAAAAAGTCCACATCACTCTCTGCCGTCGGCTTGCCATACGCATACGAGCCGAACAAAATAATTTTTTCGGGATCGAATCGTTCGGCAATGTGGCGCGCGACAGCGGCAATCTGACGACGGGTTACACGCTTGCCCGGCGGCACGCGTTTGAGTTTCAAAGGGCGAATTTGTTTTGCCTTCATTTGTTCGGAATTATATCATCCACACTGAAACGCATCAAGCTATTTTCGGCACACTCAGTATTTTTTGCATGTCCGCTTTTTGCAAAAATTGTTTTGCGAGTCCCAACCCCTTTTTCATCAAGCGCGGATTTCCCGCCAACGCCCACACCATCGAACTGCTCAAAAAATTCGACGCCATCGCTTCGCCAAATTGCTGCGCGTTCAAATGATTCAAGAGCTCGATCCCTTCATCCCACTGCGCGTCGTTCCAAGCCGCGATGCGTTTGTTGATGAGGGCGGCAATGCGTAAATTTTTGCCGTACTGCTTGCGCCATGTTTGCTCATAACGCGCGAGAAAATTTTCTGAAACATCATTCGCCCTTAACGCGTCCGCCGCAACCTCCCCCGCCAACATGCCGCCGCGCATCGCCCAACGGATCCCTTCGCCCAACAGCGCAGAGGGCTGCCCCGCTGCGTCGCCGAGCGCGAGCATGCCATTCATAGCAAATTTTTTCGCTATGCCGTCAGACGGAATCAAGCCGTAATGATATTCGAGCGGCTGCGCGCCTTGCAAATTGATCTTGAAATCCTCCGCGCGTTCCACAAACTTGTCCAAATAATCGCGCGGATTTTCCTTCGAGTCGCCGTGAATGATGCCGACGCCGACGCGGACGCGATGATTGCCATACGGCGCAGTCCACGCGTAACCCGCGGGCGCGAACGCGCTGCCAACAATTCCCACTGTTTCGCTCTCGTCGTAATGCGGCGCATACATGTCATATTCCGCGCCCACGCCGAACCGTTCAAAGCCCGCGTGCAAGCCCGCGCGTTTGGATAGAGTCGCGCGATATCCTGTCGCGTCAAACGTCAAACGCGCGCGAATTTCGATTTCATGTCCGCGCACATCCTTTGCGCGCACGCCAACAACATTTCCATTTTCCATCAAAACATCCGTCGCGGTCGTACTCATGCGAACCCGCGCGCCCGCGTCAATCGCGCGTTCGGCGAGAAATTGAAACACGCCGCGCACATTCAAGATGCACGCGAACGGCGGATCATAGTCGCGTGAGACAACGCGATGTGCCGAATGCATCCGCCCGCGTTTCAGGGGATGATACAAATGCGGCGGGATACGCAAAGCGATAGCGTCACGAATGAACGTGCCACCCGTCGTGCGCGTGGGCGAACCAATTTCCGCGTTCGCTTCGAGCACGAGAACGCGCGCGCCGCGTTCCGCCAAAATTTTCGCGGCGGACAAGCCACCCGGTCCGCCGCCAGCGATGACAACATCAACTTGATCCATACTGTTTGAAATTTACATGCCACGCACCCAAGTGCGTGGCATGTAAATTTCATCTGCCGCGAATTTTTTGGATTGCCTTATTCAAAAAATAGCGCGGCGCTTTTCGCAGCGATTTTCTGACAAGCGCGTGATAGTCCATGTCCGCGTGCGCGAGTTCCGCTGTAAAGATGTGCAGCGGTTTGGATTCGGTATAAACATTCAACAAGGCAACGGGCATGCGATAAAAGATGCGCCCAAGTTTCTGCGCGTAACTGTAATCGCGCGTAAATTCGTGCTGAATCTGCGCCGTGTACTTTGCAAATTCCAAATCGCCCGCGTTCATGCCGCGCGCAATATGTTCTGCCGCAAGTCCGCCACTCTTGATCCCCGCGTAAATACCCTCGCCCGAAAATGGATCAACGAGGTTCGCCGCGTCGCCGACCAACACCACGCGTTTCTTGCTCACCCGACGCGTTGTGCCGCCGAGCGGTAAAGTGTGTCCGTGATACGCGATATGCTTGGCATTGTGCAGCGTGGGCTCGGACGCAATGTATTGTTTCAAGAGTTCGCGCAGATTTAATTTTTGATTCGCGCGCACAAACGCGCCAACGCCGACAGAAAGATGTTCCGCTTTGGGAAAAATCCACGCATAGCCATACGGCACCGCGCCAAAATCCAAATGCCACACCCCGCGCCAATGCGCGACTGAATCGTTGGGCAATTCCATTTCCGCTTCCAACGCCGCCGCAAGTTTTCGCTCACTGTGCAAACCCGCCGCGCGCGCGACCAGCCCATTCGCGCCATCCGCGCCAACGATCACCTGTGCGCGCAACTCATCCCCATTCACTTGAACGCGCACGCCCTCACTATCAATCTCGATCCGTTTGACGTTTGACGCATCCCGCACGTCCGCGCCCGCCTTCGCCGCTTCGTCTGCCAGCAGCGCATCAAATTTATCGCGCATCACCGACCAACCCACAGGTTCGCTGAACTGAACGGGGAAACGAATTTGATCTCGAAACGCCACCGACGCGCGCGCAATCGTATCCTCCACCGTAGTTGAAAAATCTACATCGAGAACATTTTTTACTTTCGCTGTCACACCCCCGCCGCACGGCTTGTAGCGCGGCATTTTTTCCTTTTCGAGCAAGAGGGTTTTGATGCCCGCACGCGCGAGATGGCGCGCGGCGGTTGTGCCGCTTGGACCCGCGCCCACCACGATTACGTCAAAGCGATTATCGTTCAAAAGAAAAATCTCTATCAAAAATCAAAAAATAATTTTTTGATTTTTGATACCTACCCTCCCAAGTACTGGAGCGCCGCGCGCAATTTTTCTTCGAGCGTTGTGCCGCGCACCGAACGCGCGGCGCGCTGCGCCTCTGCCGCGCTGTACCCTAAATTGATCAACGTCGCCGCGACTTCGCCATCGAGTGGCGAAAGTTCGCTGATTTCTTCACCGAGTTCGACTTTGCCTTTGAGTTCGAGGACGAGACGCTGCGCGGTTTTTTTGCCGATGCCGCGAATGCCGCTCAAGATTTCGAGATTGCCCTGCGCGATGGCAGAGCGTATCTCATTCGGCGGCGCGGACGAAAGGATACCCAACGCGACTTTGGGTCCGATGCCCGAGACACTCAACAACAATTCAAAGAGATCGAGTTCGTCCTGCGTGGCGAATCCGTACAGCGACAGATCGTCTTCGCGCACATGCAGGTGGGTATAAAGTTCTGCGCTCGTTCCCAAGTCGCCCAATGACGAAAGCGTGGTGGTGGGAACGCGCACGCGATAACCGACGCCGTGTACGTCGAGGAGGATCGAGTCGGGCGCGCGTTGGAGGAGGGAACCGCGGAGAAATGAAATCATAAGTTCAGACCTGTGAAAAGGTTAAACGCATTTCTTGTGCAAGTTCGAGTGCGGCAACTGCTTGGGCGCGCGTAACAGAAGGAAAAGCGTCAAGAAATTTATCAAGCGAATCACCCGCTTCAAGATAATCCATGAGATTTTTTAACGGCACGCGCGTTCCTGCAAAGACCGGCACTCCACCCTGAATTTCGGGATCCGTAATAATCACCTGTTCTTGATTTTTCATATTGTGATGCCTCCCTTTTCGCTATTGTTACAGATTCACGGTTTCGGTGTTGGCGTCAACGGACGGCACGAAACGATACGAACGATTGAGCCACGCGGCAGTTGTGTGCCAAAGATCGGGTCTTGACGTTTGAGGAGACCGCCGCAATACGTTGATGATTCGACCTCGACCTCGCCGCGCAGACCGATTGCTTCCAAAAGTTCGAGCGCGCGTTCGGGAGAATAAAAAAGGAGATTGGGAACGTCAACGAACGGCGCGGTAGAGGTTGGGAAGCGGGTCAAACTTGGAATTGCCGTTGCAGTCGGCGCAGCGGCGGTCAATGTTTTTGCAGCGGCGTTAGGGGTTTCTGTTTGTGTTGGGGTCAACGTGAGCGTGTGTGTGTGTGATGCCGTGCCGGGGCGGCTTGGTGTTGGCGTGGGCAGAGTCGGTCTTTGCAAGGCGAAATTGTCAAACTCAAAGGTTGTCTCATCTCCCTGTCCCATCTCAATTGCCACGCCGGGTGTACCATACGTCAAGCGGTAATCCTCTAAATCCCAAACATATTGGTCATTGATTTCAAACACAAAATGAGACCCGACCCCACTCACGCTCAAGCGATTCGTCTCGCTCGCCCGAATGGCAGGCGAATCGGTCCAATCCACAATCGTAGTCCATTTCCCTTTGAACCTGCCATCCACTTTGAACTCTTGTGTCTCTTTAACGCAAAAGCGATAGTAATTGTCCGAATCAACAATCCGAAAAGCGGCGCAGTAAAACGAGGTAGGACCTCCGCCAATTTTATACGCGTCAATGCTCAATCGAAAGTCTTGGAATTTTGGATTTCGCGGGATCGAGTACCAAGTCGTGCCTTGCAGTGCGCGGAGCTTCCACCGATAGACACCCTCTTCAACTTTTCGGCTGCCCACGGTGCGCTCCGTATTGACGTTGCCCGTGTACCATCCCTCAGGGTTTGAGGTTTTTTCAAACCCATCCGCCATAATAACTTGCCAATTCGCGCGCGCGGTGAGCGTGGGCGCCCATGCGGTCACGGTTGCTTGCGCGTTCTGATCTTTTTGAGTTGGCGCGCCGTGAACTTTAACGTTGTCAAACTCCAAAAGTGTTTCATCTTGCGCGCTGAGTTCAAATCCAATCCCGATGCGCCCGCGCGCGAGACGCGAATCCTCAAAACTATCTACGTACACGTCGTTGATAAATAGATCAAACTGTGAGCCGTGTCCACTGACAGCGAGTTGGTTTACGCCTTGCGTCTCAATCGCGCGCGAAAATTGGCGCGGGACAACGGTTTCCCATTCGCCCTTGTATTTCATGCTGACCGAATACTTTTGATTTTGGTCAATGCCAAACCAAAAAAAATTTCCCCCATCCGCCACACGAAATGCAATCCCGAATCGTTTGCCCGTCGGACCTTTTACTTGGCGGACTTTTGCGCTGGCGAAAAAATCCTCAAGTTCTTTGACCTTTGGGGTACGCAGAGCAAAAAACCCCTTTTTGGCAGTGGATTGAATCGAGAGGACGCCATCTGCAATGCGTTCGCGGTTACTAAAATAGTCATCTTCAAAATCCGCGATATCCCATTCATTGGTATTTGAGTCAAAGGTTTCATTAAAGATAAGCGGCTGTGTCTGCTGCGCGGCACGCGTTGCGATAGCGACAGTGGCGTTCGCCGCGACAGCCGTCTCTGTCATTTCATAGGGGGGACGCCGGACTGGCACTTGAGTTTGAAACGCATTGACTATTTCTTGCGATTGCGTGGTCAATAGATAGCCCGCCCCGATGAGGGTTAGACACAAACAAACAATCAGCCCTCCAAGAATATAAAGTACCAGACGCGACTCGCGCTGCGTTGTATTATTTTCCATAAATCCTCCAAAAAGTTTTTAACTCTGCGAAGCGATCAATTCTCTCAACCGCGCGTTTTGCAAGTGGCACATGGCGATTGCCACCGCATCCGCCGCGTCGTCGGGTTTTGGCACGGCGTCGAGATGAAGCAGCATCCGTACCATTTGCTGCATTTGCTGCTTGTCCGCGCCGCCGTACCCCGAGACCGCTTGTTTGATTTCGTTCGGCGTATACTCAAAGACCGCGAGACCCGCTTGCGCGGCGGCGAGCATCGCGACGCCGCGCGCGTGTCCGACGGCGATGGCGGTGGTGATGTTGCGCGCGAAAAAAAGTTTTTCGATGGCGACTTGGGCGGGTTCATGTTCGCGAATCAGTTCGACGAGTTTTGCGTGAATGATGAGCAAGCGTTGATCGAGCGGCGTTTTCGCGGGTGTTGAAATCGCGCCGCAGGTGACGAGTTCCATCTCGTCGCCTACGACGCGCACAATGCCATAGCCGCACAGCGCGGTGCCGGGGTCAATGCCGAGAGCAATCACAAGAATAAAGGATGAAGGATGAGGGATGAGGGATAAAGAACGCTGCAAATTCATTCATCCTTCATCCTTTATCCTTCATCCCTGATTTTCAAACGCCGCCATTGCCTCGTCGGTAATTTCGAGGTTTGAAATGACGTTTTGCACATCATCCAATTCTTCGAGGTCTTCGATCAGCTGCATCGTTTTCGCCGCGTCTTCGGGACTCACGGCGGCGGGATTTTTAGCGATGAGGGAGACTTGCGCGTTTTCGATGGGGATGTTGCGTTTTTGCAATTCCTCGCGGACGGGGCGCAAATTTTCGGGCGCGACGTACGCTTCAATATGCTCATCATCGGCTTGCACATCATCAGCGCCCGCGTCAATCAATTCGAGTTCGAGGTCTTCGGCGTTCTTGCCTTGAACGGGGATGGTAAAGACGCCGCGCTTGTCAAACATCCACGCGACAGAACCGGTCGAGGCAAAATTCGCGCCCGCGCGCGTAATGAGGCGGCGCACTTCGGCGGCGGCGCGATTGCGGTTGTCGGTGAGAACTTGGACAATCAAGGCGGTGCCGCCGGGACCGTATGCTTCGTACGAAATATCATCGAGTTGTGCGCCGTCGCCGGTGTTGCCGAGACCGCGTTGAATCGCGCGCTCGATATTTTCTTTGGGCATGTTCGCCCCGCGCGCTTTATCCCACGCGAGCCGCAAGGAAAAATTGGTGTCGGGATCGCCATTGCCGCTTTCGCGCACGGCGATGGTAATTTCACGCGCGAGCCGCGTAAACACTTGACCGCGTTTCGCGTCCGCCGCGCCTTTTTTGCGTTTGATCGTTGACCATTTGGAATGACCGGACATGGGAAACCTCCGTTTGGGGAATCGGTGAACAGTGAACAGTGAGTAGTGGACAGTAATGAGTAACGAGAAAAAAACCACGCTGGCTATTCGTTCGCTGGCGCGAGGAATAGCGACAGCGCGTTGCTAGGAGGTTTGCGAAAGGGGATGCCGCGGCGTTTGTGACGCAACATGGCGCGTACATTCAATGCACAGATTTCCAAACTGTGCCAAGCGCCATGTTGCGTCAGTGGCTTGAACAAAATGACAAAGGAATTCATTGCGCGGGAATTATACCACGCGCGGGGAATGGGATAAAAAAGGGCGAGCGATGTTTCCATCGCTCGCTATAAAAACGAACCGCTGCTTTCGTTATGGCAAAATTCTAAAGTGGCGGACTTCGGAGGTGTTACAGCCGTGATTGTTGCATGCCTCAACCGTCCACGTATAGCGTCTGCCCGCTTCCAACGCGATGGTCTTGTATTTCAACTCGGTCAAGCCCGTTGCCGAGTCAACCACATTGTTCTTGCGGCGGACGGTCACGTTGTACGATGTAGCACAACTTGAAGCCGCCCATTTGAGAGTGGGACGCGTATTTGTAATTTCAGCGTTGCCCGCAGGCGAAGTAAGCGTTGGCGCAAAGGGCGCGTTGGGACATGGATCAGGTGTATTGGTTGCCGTTGGCGGGACGGGCAATGGTGTTGGCGTCCGCGTTACACCGGTCGGCACGTTGGTCGGTGTGATGGTCGCTGTGCGCGTGGCGGTTGGATTCACCGCGCCTGCCGCTGCACCAAATTCATACGCGCCAATGTCACAGATGTCACTGGGAACTTTGATGCGTAAAAAGATGCGCGCGTCCTGATTGAAAACGCCGCCACCACCATCGGTGCAAATCCCGGTGTCGCCTTGATCGCGCGCGGGACTATCGGAGGCAATCGCCATGGTCTTGTTCGGACCGCCATTGTCGACGAGCGCAAAGATTTTTGGATCCGTGCTGCTCATCGAACCGTTGGCGGAACCGAAACCGCATGACGTTCCGGAATCAATGTTCTTTAGCTGATTCACGAGCGCGCCCGAACAATTTGCGCCGCTGCTGATGCCAAAGATCGTGTTGTTGGTTGAGAACGTGCCGCCCGCGACGTTGACATTGCCGCCGGTGGTCGTTGTGTTCCCCGCGATGGTGTTGTACACGGAATTGGTTGTCCCTGTCGTGTACGTTGCGCCACCCATCGTCGCGGCGTTTTTCGAAAGCGTGGTGTTGTATACATTCACCGCGCTCGTTGCATACAAACCGCCGCCGGTGGTTGCCCCATTGTCATTAATTGTCGAGCGATAGATATTGGCAGCGCCGCCGCTTTGATAAATGCCGGCGCCCCCTTTCGCCAGGTTGCTGGCAATGGTGGTGTTGATGATCGTTGCGCCGGAACCATTCAAATAAAAACCGCCGCCGTTGCCGCGCGGATTTGCGCCGTCGCCGCTGTCGTTGCCACTGACGGTAGAGTGCGTGATTTTGAAGGTGCCCAAGTTGTAAACGCCGCCGCCGTTGCCTGCCGCAGCAGTCGTAATACCGGAGGTGCCGCCGATGCCTGTCCGATTTCCGATAATTTCGCTGTTGGCGATCTCGATTTTACCCGTTGCGGCGCTGTAAATCCCACCGCCATCGTAGCCGGGGGTGGGTCCGCTGGACGAACCTGCGGCAGTGTCATTAAAGTTGACGGCACTGTGGTTCAATTCAAGATAGCTCTTGTTGTAGATGCCGCCGCCTTGATTGCCCAGACTGTCTGTGATGCTGCTGTTGTTCATGATCAGCGAGCCCTCATTCCACAGACCGCCGCCGTTGTTGGGACTCCAGCCATTCGACATGCTCACATCGTTGAGCGTGAGGATGCCGCTAAAGTTGATTTTGAAAATGCGAAACTGCGGCGTCGCAGGATTAAAATCGCGATAGATGGAAGAACCATGCCCGTTGATCGTAATGTTGCTGGTAATGACGGGCAAGCCGTTCGGGTCGGTGACAAAACCGCTGTCCACGACAGAGAGGACATAATCCAAATTGTTTCCCAATTCAATCGTGTCCGCGTTAAAGCCCATCGCGCAGTCAATTGAATTTGGGGGATTGAGAGAATCGGCGTTAGCGTTGTTGATCGCTTCGCGCAACGTGCATTTGCCATCGCCAATGATATACGTGTCATCGGTGCTGTTCACGACGATCACGTTGTCCACGCGCGCGAACGCGGTGGTTGCGCCGACGATAATTACGGCGAGGGCGACGACGATGAGTAAAATTTTTAGATGTGGACGTGCCTGCATGGTGAAGCTCCTTTAAGGGGGTGGAAGATAAATGGTGCCAACTGCGGGAAGAAGATGTTTAGCCGATAGACCTCTCCTTTGTTGCGGCGCGCCCGAACGCATTAACGGGGTTCAAGCGCGGCGCAAGATTTCCGTAAGTATAGCAGAAAATTGGCGTTATGGCGCGGGCATTTTGCAAAAATTTTCCGGGTTCTTTTGGGCGAGCGAGGCGCACAAAGGCGCATCAAAAGTTGTATGGTAGAATATCAACCCCGCCCTTGAATCTCCAAACGAATTTGGTTTCGGGATGCAGTTGATTGCTTTTATGAATGGATCCCAACGACGCTGGGTAGTCGTCCTCGTCGTCCTGAATGTGCTTGTGGTGTGCGCGCTTGCGCCCGCTTTTTTGATCCAACGCGAAGCGATTCGTCAGACGCTGGCGGATTGGACCGGCGAAGAAGATTCCTCGTATCAACTCCGCGCGCTCGGTTTCCTCGTCCTCTCGCTGTTTCAATCCCCGCGCGACACCGCTGATTTCGCGCCGATGCCCTATACAGATCTACCGCCCTTTGGCATAAATACATTCTTTGAACAAGAAGTCGAAGATGGCAAAATTCGCGCGGGGATGCAGTTAATCCGCGATGCGGGGTTTCGTTTTATTCGTCAAGAATTTCCGTGGGAAGATTTAGAGCCAACGCGCAAGGGCGAATTTTTTGATACCAAATTCATCAAGAGCACGTGGGAAAAATATGATCGCATCGTCGCGCTGGCGGACGAATACGATTTGGAAATCATTGCGCGCATCGACCATCCCCCCGCATGGACGCGCGCCGATGGACACGCGCGCGGCTATTTTGCGCCGCCCGACAAGTACGACGATTACGGGGATTTTGTGCACGCCGTCGTTTCGCGGTACAAAGACAAAATCAAATTTTATCAGTTGTGGAATGAGCCAAACATTTATCCCGAATGGGGCGAGCAACCCGTCAACGCAAACGATTACACGCGCCTTTTGAAAATTGGGTACGAACGCGCAAAACAGGCGGACCCCAACTCTGTCATTATCAGCGCGGGGCTCGCGCAAACCTTGGAAACGGGACCGCGCAATGTGAGTGATTTAATTTTTTTGCAGCAAATGTACGACGCGGGCGCAAAAAATTATTTTGATATTTTGGCAGTGATGAATTATGGATTGTTCACCGGCCCCGGCGATCAGCGCGCGGACGCGGCGCGCACCAATTTTTCACGTCCCGTTTTGATTCGTGAGATCATGGTGAAAAATGGGGATGCGAACAAACCGATCTGGGCAATGGAAATTGGTTGGAATGCTCTGCCGGTACATTTTGAAAACGCGCCGTACGGACGCGTGACAGAACAGCAGCAAGGGAGATATGCGGCACAAGCATACGAACGCGCGCAAAACGAATGGGCGTGGATGGGGGTGATGAACTATTGGTTTTTCAAACGCGCCTACGACAATGAACGTGAACAGCCCTTTTATTATTTTCGTTTGTTCGATCCTGATTTCACACCGCGTCCCGCGTATGAAGCGATCAAATCCTATACGCGCACGGCGCGCTGGCTGGGCAAAGGATTTCATCAAGAGACACATTGGACGTTAGAGTATTTGGGTGATTGGGGGGTTGGCGCATTTGGCAATCGTGTAACCGATCAATACGCGATTGGAATTAAAAATGACATTTTGCGTTTTGCCTTTCGCGGCAATGACATAGAACTCGCGCTTGCGCCGAATCCGTATTATGGAGTGATTGAAGCGCAGATTGATGGCGGTGCATGGCGCGAGTATGATTTGCGCGCGACGGATCCAAATGGAGCACATCGCATTGTGCTTGGAAAAAATTTGTTGCCCGGCACACACCGCGCGGAAATACGCGTCAAGCAAGGCGAGCTGTGGTTGGATGGAATTGTGGTGAAACAGTCGAATGGGTGGTTGTTGCAGATGGGGGGATGGGTTGTGGTGGGTTTGGGATTGGTGATTATCGGAGGGGTTTTGCTTGTGCGCGGTCGTTCCTCACCCCCAGCCCCTCTCCTAAAAAATTTTTGGAAAAAATTTTTTAGGAGAGGGGAGTCAGCAACTCCCCCTCTCCCGAAAACATTGCGAAAGGAGTTTCGCATCGTTTCTCGGGAGAGGGGGTTGGGGGGTGAGGCGGCGTGAATTGTCCCCTCTTTCGCGTCTCCTCCTCTTACGCCGCGCAAGCTGTTGATGACGAATGGCTCTCGTTGAAAAATCGTGTATGGGTATTCATCGCGCTCGGTGTCGGATTTTTTGTGCGCGTCAATGAGCTCGGCGCGCAAAGTTTGTGGAATGATGAAGGCACTTCCGTCGCGCTGGCGCAAACGAGTTTAAGCGCGATCATGAACGCCGCTGCGCGGGATATTCACCCCCCACTCTATTACTGGTTACTACATTACTGGATACCTTTCGCGGGCATCAGTGAATTTGCGCTGCGCTTTCTTTCGCTGCTCGCGGGCGTGTTGGTGATCGCGGTGACGTTTCGGATCGCGCGCGAATTTTTCGATCAAGAAGTCGCGGTGATTGCGGCGGTGTTGTCCGCGCTGAATCCGTTTCAAACCTATTACGCGCAAGAGACACGGATGTATATTTGGGTGACGTTGTTTGCCGCGTTGTCGGTGTGGGCAATGGTCGTCATGTTCAAGCCCCCGCGCGAAAAAAAGCCACCACCCCTCGCGCGAATGATCCGCATCCGCTTGCTTGCGCTCGCAGGGTATCTGTTTTTTACGCTGGCGGCGTTGTACACAAACTATTATGCCTTTACGCTGATCATTTTTCAAAACCTCGCGTTCGCCGCGTGGCTGATGTGGGCAATGCACGCGCGTCGTCCGCGTTTGGGACATTCGGTTTTGATTTGGATTGCGGCGCAATTGGTGATTGGGTTGGCGTATCTACCCTGGTTAAATTTTGCGCGCGCGTCACTGACCGCGTGGCCTGGCATCAGCGAGCCGTTGTCTTTGTTGGAAATGACGTGGCGCATTTTGAGCGCGTTCACGACGGGCGCGGATACGCCGCGCGATTTCCAAGTGCTGCTCGTTGCCGCCTACGCGTTGTTTTTTGTGGGTGGATTGTTACCGTCACGCGATTTGTTCAAACAGAGCGCGTGGGGAATTGTCACGTGCGCGTTGTGGGCAATTGTGCCGCTGCTCGCCATGTATTTTGTTTCGCTCACGCGTCCCGCGTACAATCCGAAATTTTTGCTGCTCGCCACCCCGGGGTTTTTGATCATGGTGGCGCGCGGCGTCTCGGTTTTGTATCCCGGCTTGTTTTTGCGCGAACGCGCCGCATACGGCGGCGGCACAGGATCGCTGGGGCGTCGGCTGGCGCGTCAATACATTGGCATTGGAAAATTCTTGGTCGGCGCGTTATTCGCGGCAGGCACGATCTCGGCGCTGCAAAATTTATTTGTTGACCTGCGTTTACAGCGCGACGATTATCGCGGGATTGTGAATTACATTAACGCGGTGGCAACGGAACGAGATACGGTCATTGTGAACGCGCCGGGGCAGTTGGATGTGGTGCGCTACTATTATCACGGCGCGGCGCAACTTGTTGGCTTGCCGATTGGGCGTCCGATGGATCAGAGTGCGACGCAACGCGCGTTGGATGAACTGTTACAACGCGAAACAATTTTCGGCATTTTTTGGGCAACGGAACAAGCAGATCCCGAACGCGTGATCGAGCGCCAGCTGGCGGGAAAAATTTTCAAAGCAAGTGATGAATGGCATGGCAATGTGCGCTTGACGCAATACGTCAGCGCCGATGTGCCTGACGTGACTGCGTTTCAAGGTGGCGCTGGCTTTGGTGATGAAATTAGATTTGAAGGGTACATGTATCCTCAGCCGCCGCGCGTGGTCATCGGTTTTGTGCCGATTGAATTGGAATGGCGTCCGATCAAATTCCCACCGTCCGCACGTTTCAAAGTCTTTGCCCAATTGCTTGACGCGCAAGGACGCTTGGTCAGTCAACGGGACACAGAACCACAGGATGGATTTTTTCCAACGACGCAATGGACGCGCGATGGGACGATCATTGACCGGCTTGCCATTCCGATTCCACCGGGGCTTGCGCCCGGCGAGTACCGCGTAATTGTCGGTGTGTATCGCGCGGATACGGGGGAACGATTGATCACCTTTCCGAATCAAGATTTTTATTTACTCGGTACCGTGCAGATCGGAAAAAAGATTTACCCGCGCGACGCATTTTTTTTCACGCCTAGCTTGAATGCACAATTGGGGTCAATCGAGTTATCTGGATATGAATTCAAGCCGCAGGGACGCGGGACCTTTGCGCGCGGCGAATTGATCCCCCTCGTGCTATACTTTCAAGCGCGCGAAAAACCTGTGAGCGATTTGAAGATCGAGGTTCAACTGCGCGATCAAGGCGACAATCTCATCGCGTCGTCACGCGCGTTTGAAACGTATCCCACCTCGCGCTGGGGCCAGGACGAGATCGTGCGCGATATTCACTCGCTCGCTATTCCGCAGAACGCGCCAAGCGGGGAATACAAAATTGTGGTGATAAACAGCGCGCAGGTTTTTGAGGTGGCAAAAGTGCAAGTTCGCTGATGGCGAATGGCAGATCGCAAATGGTAAATCGCCATCTGCCATCCGCCATCCGCTATCGGCTATCCGCTATTCCATGTATCTTGGTCGGAAACCGCAACGGCTCCCGTGGCTCCGCAGCTGCTTGCTTATCATCGTCATTGTGATTGGCACAGCGTACGCGAGTTTTTTGCTGCTCGCGACGCGCGGCGTGTACGTCGCGCCGACCGCGTGGCTGCCAGAGGTGCTGCATCCGACACCAACGATTACGCCTACACCTACGGAACCTGCGATCAACATTGTGAATCGCGCGGATGGTTTTTTTCGCAATGGACAAGTGGATCGCGCGATTGAGGAGTATCGCCGCGTGATCGAACTGGATCCGGGGAATGATACCGCGCACGCGCGGTTAGCGCGTTTGTTGATCATTCGCCGCCAGTACGCGGAAGCGGAAGAGAACGCGCGGTTAGCGGTGGAATTGAATCCCGATGAAGCGTACAACAATGCGGTGCTGGGTCTCGCGCTCGATTGGCAGGGACAGTACGATGAAGCATTGCCGCACGCGTTACGCGCGATTGAATTGGATGAAAACAATGTGTACGCGCAAGCGTACTTGAGCGAATTGTATTCAGACATTGGGCGTGTGGACAAGTCTGTGCCGACGGCGCGCCTTGCCGTGCAACTCGACGATAACAATTGGGAAGCGCATCGCGTCTTTGGGTACGCCTACGAAACATCGGGCAAGTATCGCAACGCGATTACGGAATATCAACGCGCGATTCAGATTCAACCGAATCTCGGTTTTTTGTATGTCGCCGCGGCGCGCAACCTGCGCGCGATTGGGCAATATCGCAATGCGCTGGCGTTGATTCAACAAGCGATTCAAGCCGATCCCAATTCCGCCGAAGTGTATGATGAGTTCGGCTGGATTTATTATTTTCTCGGCGACTATGACGCGGCGATTTCGCAATTGCGCCGCGCGGTGACGATTGATCCGAATTACGCGCCCGCGCATGGACATTTGGGGATTCTTTATTTTGTGCTGCAGAATTGGGAAAATGCTGTGCCGAGTTTTGAAAAAGCGATTGCGTTGGGGGGTGAACGCGCGGAATACTTTTATTCGTTGGGCATCGCCTATGTGAATTTGGACAATTGCGCGAAAGGGCGCGAGTGGATTGATAAAGCGTTGAACGTAAATCCCGACGATACCGCAGTGCAAGCGGCGGAACAGTACTATAACGAAAATTGTTTGGGTCGCAACGCGCCGCCGACGCGGAGACCAGCGACGGCGGTGCCGCAGCCGTAGAAATAGAAATGCCACGCACGTTCGGATGTGCGTGGCATTTTTTTCTCAACTACTGGCTTGGGCATCGAGTATTTGTATGAATTCTGCGGGCGATACAATCTGGATCCCTTGATATTCTTGGAGCTCTAACAAATCCTCGTCGCCAGTGACGATATAGTTTGCGTCCACGTCAACTGCACATTCGAGAACGCGGTTGTCATCCGGGTCGCGCTTGACAACATCAATCTGTGATGTTGGCTCATGGTTCAGGGGAACCAAGCTCAGTCGCCGCAGGGTCTCCTGCATTTCCTCCTTCGATGCCTTGATATTTTTTTTAACTCGAGGATATTCTAACGTTTGCGAAAGTTCGGCACGGAGCGTCGGCGAAGTTGCAATCTCGAACGTTTCCGCCTCCCAACGTCGCAACACTTGGGCAGGAGTTCCGCGCGGCGAAAGAAACGCGCTGATGACAACGTTCGTGTCAAGAACGACAAGCATTATTTTTTGCGTTCCTTGCGTACGGCGCGGACTGCTTCCGCCGCGATCTTGTCAGCCTCATCCGGATCAAGATTCGCCCGCATTTGAAAAACCCGAATCTGATCGAAAAATGCTTTGCGCTCGCGTTTCCAATTTTCGTACACTTGGACAGGCACAACTGCCGCGGCGGGCTTGCCATTGCGATTAATAATGTAGGATTCTCCCTTTAGCTGCACTTGATCAACGATTTCGCGGAGTGTCGTCCGCGCTTCTGCAATCCCGATACTTTTGTCCATAATCACCTCTCAACGTACATATATTACGATTTGTAATGTGTGTACAGTGTATTCCCTTTGGCATTTTCGTCAAATACCAAGAGTTGTGAGGCAACAAGCAAGCACATGCCACGCCGTTAATCAGGTAGCGCTTTTGAATCCCATTGCTCCAACGAACGCTGCGGCGAACGTTTGCTACATTCATCCTTCCCCCCTCGTATCCTGCTGCTCCATCTGCTGCACCACCTTTGCGACTTCTTGAATCGCGACGCGCTGTTTGCGATACAGGTCGCTTTCACTCATGGCGAGTTTTTCTGCGACTTGGCGGATTTTCATGCCTTGAATCACTTTGAGTTCGAGAATGTTGTACAAGACCCATTCGGGCGCGGTGAGGGAACGCGTCCCATCGGGACGCAAACCCTCGATGGCATCCGCGAGAACGGCGCGTAACGCGCGCGTCGGATTTTGATCGTATTCGTCGAGCGATTGCTGCACGATATTGAGCTGCAATAGCGGCGAGTGCAAAAGTTTCGGTCCGCCCCAGTAATCCGCGAGCGCGCCTTGAATCGCGCGGTTGAAATCGGGCGAGCTGATCAGTTCTTCTTCGACGCGTTCTTGCGCGGTGCTGCCAACGACGCGTTGTTTCGATTGGACGCGCTGCAATGCCTCCACTTGGCTGCCGATTTGTTCCAACGCGTCAAAGACATTTTTTTGCAGCGTGCGATCCTCCAGCGCGAGTTCCGCTTGCGCCGCGAGCGCGTCCACCAATTCGCGTTCGTGTTCGGTCAATTCGGGTTGGGGTGAACGCGCCGCGACGCCAATGACGCCAACAAGCGTTTCACTGCCATTCACCTTTAAGGGATACAACCAATAATCGCCGTTGGCAAAAAAATGCGGCGCGTTCGTATCGCCGTTGGTGAGCGCGGGGGGCGTGTTTTGTCCCGCGATAAATTTTTGAATTTGCTCGCGCGCGCCCACCATCGCTTCGAGTTTCCATTCGTCACCTTCCGCCGCGAGGATGAACCCATTTTCGACGCGCAAGAGATCGCACATCGCCGCGAGAATGTTTTCCAATATTTGGCGCAAGTCGCTCGTGGTCAATAAACGCGCGTCGAGTTGTTGGATTTGTTTTACTTCGCGGCGGTCGCGCCAAAAGAGCAGGCGATCCAGATACGGCTTGCCGCGACTGATCAGCAATTCAAAAACAATGATGCCGATGATGACGGTGGCGGCTAACAACGTTTCGCGCGTCACATGCAAAAAATCTTCGACGAGGGGAACGATGGCAAGCGCAGACACTACCCCAACGGCGACGAGTGGACCACGCAGCAAAAAGTGAATAAATTTTTGCTTGATGATGCGATCCGATTGCAGCGCGCCTTGATACGTGACCGTGTACGCCATGACGACGAGCATGATGATCAACGCAATCGTTCCAAAAAACGTGAGCAACAATAAAACGATTGGCGGAATGAGCGCGGGGAATCCCGAAAAGACGAGGTAGGGAAACACGCCAAACGCGGGCGCGAGAAAGGCGTATCCCAAACGGCGCAAACGACGGCGCGAGGTAGGCGTGAGCGTGCGGCGCCGCGCGAGTTCGATATTGTAAATGCCCCACGCGGTTGTGGCGAAAAAATAAACGGCAAAGAGATAAAATAGCGGACCGGCGCGCAACTGAGTCGCATACGGATAATTGAACGGCTCGCCAACGACGAAATCGGTGAACACGACGAACATGAGAAAAATCATGCCGACGACGTACGCGCTCCCCGTCGCAATCCGCCGCACGCGCGAGTCATAAAACGTCGAACGCAGCACCGCGTTTGAAAAATGCAAGTACGCAGCTGGCACAAACGCGATGCCGATCCATTTGAAGCGCAGCCAAATTTCTGCCGCGTCTAAAGTGGCAGTGCGAAGCAGAAACACTTGCCCAATGTAAACGATGCCGACACAGAGCAAGAGCGCGCTAAACGCGCGCTGCACAGGATTGCGCCAATTTTGCGGAAAGAGCCACAGCAAAAGCGCGAACGTGATAATGACGAGGGTTGCCGCGAGGAGAAAGTTCCAGAGGGAGAAAAGTTGTAAGAGCAGGTCGAACATAATCTCAAGTATAAAGGGAGATAGGGAAACAAGGAAACAAGGGGAAACAGGGAAATCGGGAAATCGGGAAATCGGGAAATCGGGAAACAGGTAAATAGGGAGACAGGGAGAACATTGCAAGCGCGTTACTTGTTTTCCTGTTTTCCTGTTTTCTTGCCTACTTGTAACCTAGCACGAGAGTAAAATAAAAATACGCGAACGTTAACGGAAAGAACATGCTGTCGAGGCGATCAAACGCGCCGCCGTGACCCGCAATGAGTGTGCCGGAATCTTTTACGGACAGATTGCGTTTGATGAGCGATTCGGTGAGATCGCCTGCGGTTGTGAGTAATGCAATAATGATCCCACCGAGAAACGCAAGCAGCGGATTCATTCCCAAAATGGATCCGAGAATCCCAACCGTGAGTGTGCCGGCGACAAAGCCGCCGATCGCGCCTTGCCGCGTTTTCTTAGGGCTGATGTCCGGAAAAAATGGGTCCTTGCCCCACACGCGCCCTGACAGGTACGCAAAAATATCGGTGAGCCATGTGGCCAGTAGGGTAATAAATAAAAGTTGCACGCCGTCTTGCAAATTTCGCAGCGCGAACAAGTACGAACCCAACACCCCAATATACATGACACCCAACACCATCAACGCCCAATCGAGCAAGAATCCTTCGTGTGTTTTTCCTGACAATTCCCACAAGGCAGGGAGGGCAACCGCGAGGACGAGAAGCAACGGCACAAAATCGTACGGCAGGATAGGTTTCCACAAGGCGTTGAGGTGCAAGCACGCGATAAAAAAAAGCGCGGGAATCCATAACGGTTTGTGCTTGCCCAGACGCGTCATGTTGAAATATTCAAATGCAGCGATCAACATGCCAACGCCGTACAAAGCAAACAGCGCCCAGCCTCCTAAAATAATCGCGAGGACGGCGAGGACGAGCAGAATGTTGGCGGAGATGATGCGGGCAAGCACAGGGGGAAAGGATGAGGGATGAATGATGAAGGATGAAGAATGGTGCAGCGATGTTAGGGTTTCAGCACTTTGCCAAAACGTCGTTCGCGTTGACTGTATTCCTCCAGCGCGCGATACAATTCATCCTTATCAAAATCGGGCCAATACGCGGGTGTGGCGTAATACTCGGCATACGCGGATTGCCAAATCAAATAATTCGACAAACGCATTTCGCCGGCGGTGCGAATCACCAGATCGGGATCGGGCGTGTTGCCGGTGTACAAATAATGTGTGAATAATTCTTCGTTGATGTTTTCCAGCGCGACGCCATCCGTGACGATGCGCTTTACCGCGTCAATAATTTCCGCGCGCCCACCGTAATTGAACGCGACGTTGAGCGTGAGCCGTTCATTATTTTTCGTCAACGCCACCGCGTCGCCGATTAATTTTTGGAGATGTTGTGAGAGTCCGTCGGTTCGTCCAAGATGGCGGATGCGGACACCGTTCTTGTGGAGTTCGGGCGTTTCGCGTTGAATCGTCTGCTCGAGAATCGTCATCAAGCCGCGCACTTCATCCAACGGACGATTCCAATTTTCCGTCGAGAACGCGTAAATGGTCAGGTACTTGACACCAAATTCCACCGCCGCGTTCAAAATGGCGCGAATGTTTTCAACGCCTTGCCGATGCCCCATCAAACGCGGCAGCCCGCGCGCCTGCGCCCACCGTCCATTGCCGTCCATGATGATGGCGATGTGTGTGGGAACGCGGGTGAGTTCCGAGAGGGGGGGGGGAGCAGGAACGGGAGACATAAGGCGTGGAGCGTGGAGCGTGGGGCGACAATCCGTGTCACTCCACGCTCCACGCTTCACACTCTCCAATCCTACACCGCCATCACTTCTTCTTCTTTTTTCGCGCTGATTGCGTTCGCTTCTTCAATATATTTGTCCGTCAATTTTTGCACAATCTCCTTGCCGCGCTTGTGTTCGTCCTCGGTGATCATTTTTTCGTCTTCGTACTCTTCCAAATCTTTCATGCCTTGATGCCGAATGTTGCGAATGGCGACGTGGGCTTCTTCATTGCGCTGCTTGACGAGTTTCGTCATTTTGCGGCGGCTTTCTTCAGTCATGGACGGAATGTTGAGCCGAATAATCTTGCCGTCGTTGTTGGGCGTGAGTCCCAGATCGGACGCGAGAATCGCTTTTTCAATCGCCTTGAGCGTGGAAGGATCGTGCGGCTTGATTACGATCATGCGCGCTTCGGGCACGGAAATGCTGGCGAGTTGCAGAAGCGGCGTTGGCGCGCCATAAAATTCCACTTTGAGCGGCTCAACGAGTGTGGGCGACGCACGCCCCGTTCGCATCCCTTGAAAATCGTGGCGCATCGCTTCCAGCGCCTTTTTCATTTTGCTTTCCACTTCGGATTTTACGTCGTCTATCATACGGGGGACAGGTGACGGGTGACGGGTGACGGGGGCTGCGCCCCGTCACCCGTCACCCGTCACGCTTTATTTTCCTATGACGGTTCCCACCATCTCGCCCATCACGATACGTTCAATCGCGCGGCGGTCGTTGAGGTCGAAAACGATGATGGGGAGATCGTGTTCTTTGCAAATGGTAATCGCGGTGTCGTCCATCACGGTCACTTGTTCGGACAAGAGCGCGTCGGTGTACGAAAGATGCGCGAATTTTTTCGCGTCGGGATAACGATACGGGTCTTTGTCGTACACGCCATCCACCTTTGTCGCTTTGAGGACGATCTGCGCGTTGATTTCTTGCGCGCGTAACGCGGCAGCAGTATCGGTGGTGAAAAAGGGATTGCCTGTGCCTGCGCCGAAAATGACAATGATGCCTTTTTCGAGATGATGAATCGCGCGGCGGCGAATGTATGGCTCGGCAATTTGGTGCATTTCAATCGCGCTCATGACACGCGTTTCCACGCCGCGTTTTTCTAGCGCGTCTTGGAGCGCGAGCGCGTTGATCACCGTCGCCAACATGCCCATGTAATCAGCGGTGGCGCGGTCAATTTGTTTCGCGTATGGATCATTGCCGCGCCAAAAATTGCCGCCGCCAATGACGATCGCGATTTCGACGCCGTGCTGTTTAACCGCGATAATTTCATCGCCAACATGCGCGACCATTTCGGGATCAATGCCCTGTTCGCCGCGTCCCGACAACGATTCGCCGCCAAGTTTCAAGAGGATGCGGTTGTATTTTGGTTGCTGCGCCATTCGTCCTCCCTGTGGATTATACACAAAAAAAAGGGAATTGAGGTTTTCATTTCCTCGCTTCCCTTTTTCATTTTCTATTTTTTCTATTCTCCCAACGCGTACCGTGTAAATCTTCGCACCACAATTTTTTCACCCGTCTGCGCGCTTGCCGCTTTGATCAATTCCTCAATCGTCTGCTTGTCGTCTTTGATGTAGGGCTGACGCAAGAGGCACGTTTCCGCGAAAAACTTGTCGAGTTTGCCTTGCACGATTTTTTCGACAATGTGCGCGGGCTTGCCTTCGGCGAGCGTGGCATCGGTGAAGGTTTTTGTTTGCGCGGCGAGTTCGTCGGCAGGAATTTCTTCGGGGGAAACGTATTTCGGATTCATCGCCGCGATTTGCAACGCGACCGCGTGCGCGGCATCTTGAAACTGCGGCGTGCGGGCGACAAAATCGGTTTCACAATTCACCTCCACCATCACGCCAACTTTGCCGTTATGCACGTACGTTTTAATCGCGCCGTCCGATGCAGTACGTTCCGCTGCTTTTTTTTCTGCTTTCGCGATCCCTTTGGCTTTGAGGATGCTCAGTGCCTTGTCGAAATCGCCGCCCATGCTGTCGAGCGTCTTTTTCGCGTCGAGAATCCCCGCGCCTGTTTCTTCGCGTAATTTTTTGATTTGTTCTGCTGCGGTTGCCATTATGCACCTATGGTCATTTGTCATTCTGAATGGAATGAAGAATCTCGGTTTGGCAATGGGGATTCTTCGCTCTGCTCAGAATGACATTTCGATTCTTTATGCGCCTATATCTGCGGTTGTCATTCTGAGGGACGAAGAATCTCGATCTTGAATGTAGAGGTTCTTCGCTCCGCTCAGAATGACATTTCGATTCTTTATGCACCTATCTCTTGAACAACTGGTTGTTCCATAACCAATTCAGGAACTGTTTCATTCGTCAACAAATCGGAATCGCCGGGCTCGAACGACAACGCTTGTTCGAGTTCGCCTTGCAATTCGACGGGGACGCCACCCTCTTCGAGTTGTTCCGCCGCGACAACGCCGCGAATGTTTTTGCCTTCGATCACCGCGTCCGCGATTTTGCCCGTAATCAACTTGATCGCGCGAATTGCATCATCGTTCGCGGGAATGGGATACGCGATCGGAAAGGGATCGCTGTTGGTGTCGCACATTGCCACAATCGGCACATCGAGCGTGGTCGCTTCGTTAATCGCGATTTGTTCGTGCAGCGTGTCAACAATAAAGAGCAAGCGCGGTACGCGTTTCATTTCGCGCAAGCCGCCAACGCGGATTTCCAGTTTCGCCAATTCGCGTGTGAGGAGCAGCGCTTCCTTTTTTGGCAGCTTGTCGAGTTCGCCCATCGCTTGGCGTTCTTCCAAACGAATCATGTAATCAATGCGCGCGCGAATCGTGCGAAAATTCGTCAGCGTGCCGCCGAGCCAGCGATTGTTGACATAGGGCATCCCACAGCGCATCGCTTCTTGCTGCACTGTTTCTTGCGCCTGCTTTTTTGTGCCGACAAATAAGATCGTGCCGCCATCCGCGACAATATCGCGCACAATTTTGTACGCTTCTTCGAGGCGGCTCATGGTTTGCTGCAAATCAATGATATGGATGCCGTTGCGTTGGGTAAAGATAAACGGCTTCATCCGCGGATTCCAACGCCGCGTGCGGTGACCGAAATGAACCCCCGCTTCAAGCAGGGATTTCATGGGGAGAATACTAGCCATGATGGCTCCTTTGTGTTAGGCGTATTCAAGACCCTAAGGTGTTTTCTGCGATGGAGTTCATCGCCAAACCCTTAGGGTCTTGAATACCGACGACACCCGTTCAAGCGACGCGCATTGCATTTTTTGGGGCGCAACACACACGACGCGGGGGAGGTGTCTGATTGATTTTTGGCTTTGCTGCACTCGGTTGTCATTCTGAGCGGAGCGAAGAATGACATGTGACGCGCAACGGTTCGATATTGTATGCGGAAATTGGTTTTGGACAAATCGTGAGCCGCGCGCGCGAATTCGTTTCAAGCGCGGTTGACCGCGCGTTCTTTTATACCTCCTCCGAAACCTTGCGCGTCTGTCCCATGCCTTGCGTTGTCTTGTAGCCAGTTCCACAATAAAAGGCGAAATCGGCGAGGAGATGCAGCACGCGGCGCAGTGCGAGCTCTTCCGAATGAATAGTGTAACGGCAAACCCCGAGCCAGCCCGCCTCGCGAAATGCGCCAAAATTCACGTCTGTCGTGGTGAGTTGATAGTGACGAATCGAGACAGCTTGCGCGAGGTGCGCGATCAAATCCTGTTCCAAGGTAGGCGCGCCGTGCGCGTTCCACGCGGCGAGATATCCCGTAAAAATTCCTTCAGGCAGCGGCAGCAGCATATTGCGATGAATGTGGCGATACGCGGTGGGACTCGCAAATTCTAACGCGAGTTGTTTATCCACCTGCCGCGTTTCGTGAAACCATTTTTGCCACAAGCTATGCGCGTCGCTGATGCCCGCCCAGCGATGCTGCGCGCGCGCGGTGATTGACGCGCCGACCTCAAAGCGCGCTGCGCCCAGACGCACCTCGCGCGGCAATTGCGGCAGCACCTTTTCCAACACCGTTTGCGATAAACGCGCGTCGAACGTTGTCACGCGCCATGCGAATTGTTCCCCCGCGCGAATGGGTTGCCCACTTTTTGAAAACATTTGCGCGCGTCGCGTCTCCCTAAGCAATTCGCGCGTCGGATTCGAAACGGTAAAGGGTTTGTCGCCGCGCGGTTCATGCCGCGCGTCCGCCAAAGCGGGGTCTGCGTCCGCGACCAAATTCAGAAACAGCGCGTGCCCCGCGCGTCCAAAAAAAGGAGGGGGTTCGGGAGGAAGCGTGTTGAGCGCAGTTAGGGGAATGATAGCGGCGAGAAACATCAATGGGGAAAGGGGACAACGCGCGCGGCGGTTGCCAGCGGACGATGCGGTAAAGGTCACAGCGAACGGATGAGCAGACAGCCCCCGCGCGCTCATCCGTTTATCCGCTTATCCGTTTTTCAATCCGTTGGCAACGCTCCCCGCCATCCTCGCGTTCAATCTCTGTTAGAGCATGATGGTCTTTTGAACATCCCGCGAATGATTCCGCATTGCGTGTTCTCTTGGTTGCAATCTCTGTTAGAGCATGATGGTCTTTTGAACTTTTTTGGAGATAAGAGCAGTGGAATACGCGTTGTACGGTTGCAATCTCTGTTAGAGCATGATGGTCTTTTGAACTGGGAAAATCCTGTCATGGCGAATCCGTTTCGGATGTTGCAATCTCTGTTAGAGCATGATGGTCTTTTGAACTCACAGCAGTCGTTTCGCTCGTGCCATTCGTCGTATGTTGCAATCTCTGTTAGAGCATGATGGTCTTTTGAACCGCGCGCGAAAGGTCTCAACATCATTTTGCTTGAAGTTGCAATCTCTGTTAGAGCATGATGGTCTTTTGAACCGCGTAGCGTTCAAACTCAACGCCGCCTTTGCCGTCGGTTGCAATCTCTGTTAGAGCATGATGGTCTTTTGAACTGCCCCTGAACGTCCTGTCCAGACCGCGTTCTCGGCAGTTGCAATCTCTGTTAGAGCATGATGGTCTTTTGAACCATTGTGGCAGACCCAAACAGCATTGAAAGCAAAGGTTGCAATCTCTGTTAGAGCATGATGGTCTTTTGAACTTTGCACGCGTCCAATACACGTCCCGCCCTTTGGAGGTTGCAATCTCTGTTAGAGCATGATGGTCTTTTGAACGAGGGTTTGCCGCGCCGATCCATCGTTCAAATAGCGGTTGCAATCTCTGTTAGAGCATGATGGTCTTTTGAACCGGCGGATGGCGTCGCAGAGGACGCTTTCGTTAAAGTTGCAATCTCTGTTAGAGCATGATGGTCTTTTGAACTCCGCAGGGGATTCCTGGCGCAATCGTCGTCGAGGAGTTGCAATCTCTGTTAGAGCATGATGGTCTTTTGAACCGCGGCGCGTGCGGCGGGTTTGCGCGTGATGCTCAGTTGCAATCTCTGTTAGAGCATGATGGTCTTTTGAACCGGAGCCGAGGGAATCCGACCCGCTGACGGTATCGTTGCAATCTCTGTTAGAGCATGATGGTCTTTTGAACCGTAGAGGTTGACCATTATGTCTGGGGCTATTGGGGGTTGCAATCTCTGTTAGAGCATGATGGTCTTTTGAACTGCCCCATTAATCTTTTGGAAAATTCCCCACAATGATTGGGAATCGGGCTGATACAGGTAATCTCTGCCCCACTTTTTCGCTCAACATGCGGAATCCATCATGGATACGCCCCACATTTTCAAGCCGTCGCAAACCTCCTCCGCGGACGGTGAAAACCCTGCCTCCTGTAATAATTTCGCGACCTATATTTGCTTTTCTCGTCGTAAATGGACGGCTTTTTGTTGCGAGCGGCGATTTGCGAAAAGGAGATCACTTTACTGCTCGCTACATTTCGGTTACCGTCAATTTCACTCTCCCGCCGCCCTTGGACTTGAAGCCGCCCATCAAGTCAATCGCCTCCAACCGCTTGACAATCAACTCGTCCAAAATTTTCTCGCGCGTCCATTTCCCATCCGCGAGCCACACATCCCCGCGCGTCGCGGCGGATGGAAGTTTGCGCGGTTTGCCCAATTCCCAGCCGCGCACGGGATCGCTGAGCAGCACTTGTAACGTTCCCACAAACGTCACGTCAGGCGCGATAATTTGATAATCTCGGTTCGTTCGTTCCGCCACCGTTCCCGATGCGCGGTCAATCCGCACCGCATACAAATCTTCTGGCACTGCTTCGCTAAAGAGATACGGCACGCGCACAAACCCCGTGATGCCTTGTGCGCCCAAAAGATAACACGCGGGACAAATATATTCGTTGTCGTCGAGCGGTTGATTGTTGCGGCGCGGTTCGGGCTCTTTATATTTGCACCCGTCGCCAATAAATATTTTTGCATCAATCAGTTGCTGTTCCGCCGCGCTCAAACCCGATTTGGGCGAAGGAATACAAGGGCGCATCCCCGCCGCGTTCTTGAAATTTTCAATCAAGTAGCGTTCCACCTGCGCGCGCAGCGCGCCCTTGAGCGAAGACCCTTGCACCACCACACGCCCGCCGACGCGTGTCACGGGATTATGCACATCCGACAATGGATTTTCGAGCGCGCCGATCCGAAATGGCTCGATCGTTTCCAACGTGATGCGAAATTGTTTTTGTTCCATTTTTATTTGCCCTCCTCGAATTTCAAAATCTTGTCCAGTCGTTTGAGAATCAGTCCGCCCAACATAGGTTCGCGCAACGTCGCGTGAATATCCTCCAGCGCCTCGACCAACACGCGTTCCATTTCCGCATCGCGACTCACCAGATAAATCCGCGCGGCATTATAACCATATTTTTCATAGATACTCCCCGCAACATTCAATTTTGTGGGCGCGAAAACAATCCCGCGTTTTTGCGCGTTTTTCGCCAACGTTTGCAAACGCTTGATGAGCGTGTCCACTTCGCCTTCGTAAGCCATCTCTATTCCTCCATCTCTCGACCCGAACAGTTTTCAAAACAGATGCGATTCGTAACGTGCGTGTTTCAAAAACCCTTTGGGGCTCAATCGTCGCGCGGCTTGATCAGAAACGCGCATCCCTTTACCAAACTTTTTTCCAACAACGCGCGCACGTAACGTCCCGAAAGGGAATACATCTCCCCGCGCGGATTTGGTTGAAACATATATCCATACAGCGGTTTATAAATCGTCTCAATTCCGACGAGCGCACATTCACTTTCCAACAAACGACTCTTGAGTTCGCCCGTTTTGATTTCCAACGAAACGGGACGCGGATTCAAAGTCAGCGTCGCATTGCCGATGCCGCGCGCGCGAAACGCGCCCAATGCCAAATCCAATGTTTGAAATGGCGGCGTGTCGTCCATGCTTCGCACAAACATTCGCGCGCGCACATCGCGCAAGAGCTGAACTTCGAGCGGCAACTTGGAAATGTCCGTTTGCTTGTCGCGCGGCGCATACACCATCCGTTCGATCAAGGGCTGCCGCGCGTACTCGTCGTCCAAATATCCAATCGCCCACAAATCCGCGCGCTGGGCTGCCGCGCGCACCGCGCCCGTCGCTTGCGTGGACGGAATGGTTAGCAGCGTCGGACGAAACGTCGCCTTTTTCACGCGTTCGCCCAAGCACAGCGTTTCCGCTTCCAATTTGTATTCCCAAAAATGTGGCTCTTGCATCACCGCCTCACCATTTTGAAGTAGTTCAATACTTCGCGCCAACTCAATTTTCCATCTCGCAGCGCGGCAGCAATCTCCACAGGCAATTTGCGTTCATCTTGCATCAATTCCACTTGCGTCAAAATACGACTGTGCGTTTTCGCTTCAATCGTCGCGACACGATGCAAAAACGCGCTCACCTCGCGCTGCCCCACGGGCAGCGTCTTGAGCAAATCGTACTGCGCCACGTCGAGATGGAGCTCCGCGCGTCCGACCATTTGGACGTTGATCACCACATCGTGATTTTGGCAAAACCGCCAATGTTCAAAAAACGGATGTTTGACCGCCGCGACGCTTACGCTGATCCGCACCGCCGATTCTTCTAACGCGTGGGGAAAACACTCCCCAAGCGCGGTGCGATACGCGTCCAAGAGATGTGAGACATCGGACGCGCGTCCCAAGCGCACGATGCAAAACTCGCGATACGCGCGCGTCAATTCTACAATATCGCCTTCACTAAAACCGCGCCACGCCTCGCGCCCCGCGCGCAACAATTCATGAAAACGCTGCGTAAATTCGCGATAGGCGCGCGTAAAATCCGCCAAGAGCGCGACGGGACGCAAACTCGACTTGGCATCCTCCACAGCCACTTGAGAGATAGAGTGCCGCAGCTTCAACTCATCCAAAAATTGTTCAAAGAGCGATTCAATATGAAATTGAGCCCAATCATAATCCAGCGCCAATTTCACCCACGCCACTTGCGTATTCGGCGCGTTCTGTTCCCATTCCGCCAACGCGCCCTGCGTGTCGCCTCGTTCACGAATGTGATAACACACTTGACACAAATTCTCGCGCAACAATCCGTCGGGCGTTGTCCACTCGCGATCAGCGGGACGCACTTGGCACAATTCGCAAATTGAATCTGTATCAAGTTCCGCGTATGTCGCAATCGGTTCGGCATACAAACTAGCTTCGTGGACAACAATGGACGATGCTGCATTTGCGCGCGTTTGCCAACGCGTCAAGGACGCGCGTTTGGCGGGCAGCAGATTTTTTTGCGCGTCCTGAATGTGCTGATTCAACGCGTGAATCTCTTGACCCATTTTTTCTTTTTCAAAATTGCGCGCGCTTTGGATGCGTCTGCGTTGTTCCTCCAACTGGCGCGTCCACACGCGCACCTCTTGTTCCAATCCATTGAGCTCGCGTATCTGGCGCGCGATTTGTAATTTCGCTTTGGCTTGCACTTCGCGCGGCGCAAGCGTCAATTCGCGCAGCGGCAAAATGGTCTGTTCCATCTCCACATAAAAACCATCGTCGAGATACGGTTTCAAAATTTCTTGAACGCCCACCGTTCGATCCAACGGTAAAAAGATAAAGAGTGTGTCCGTCGTATGAAACAACACATACGCGCTAAATTCTGAAGCGAGCAGGGAACGAGTGTGATTTTCCAGCAGAGCAAACACATGCAGATCGCGCACCCGCGCGGGCGTTTGCGGAAACGACAAGCGAAATTTTATCAATTCAAATTTCCATTTTTGTTTTGCCTCTGCGCGGCTCACTGCAGAGACGCCGTTGTATTCCAACGCGCGCGGGATTGTCCCATCATACAAAACGTGCGTATGCCGTTTCAACACCGCGTAATACTGGTTCACCAACTGCATGTGGGTTGCCAACGAGGTGACAACGGAGGGTGGAGTTTTATCTTCGGGGATCTGGGCAAGGTATGAGCCATACCTTGTAGAAACGGACTCGGCATCATCGGCTCGTACCAGTTCCATCAGTTCGAGCGCGGCTTGCGTATTTGTGATGGGAGTCCAATTGGGGTTCTCGTGCGACGATGGGGGATTCCAAAGCGTTCGCACAACAAAGTGATTTTCTTCCAGATCGAATCGCGTTTCCTGATCCACTGCGCGCGATGAGGTTGCGGCGAGATTGTCTGCAATCATCAACAGGACAATATCCGCCTTTAGCGCGTCGGGGGCAGGAGAAGTTTCAAGTGAAGCATAAGCCGAGTCGTGATGATGAATCGCGCCCAACCAACTGGCATTGGTGGGCGCATCAACCCCAAGCGCGTTCCAATCTATGTTGGCAAGCGCATCGGGTCCATGCCAAACAATTTTCTCTTGATTCGTTTTTGGAAAATCATCAATGTCGTGCGAAATGATTTTGCCAAAATCGTGTAGTTCGGGTTTCAAGTCAGACACAGTTGCTCCAACGCAATCAATCTAAACGCATAGAGGATACTTTAATACATTTCGCAAAAATCTTCAATCCGCGATTGCACTCATCTCTCCTACCGCAAAATACTCAACGCCCGTCCCGCCAGCACCACAATAATCAGCAGCGACAACGCCGCTTGCAACATCATCAACAATTTCGCGCGTTGTGTCAAGGGCAATGTGTCCGTCGGACCGAACGCGGTAGTCGTCGTGAACGCGAGAAACAGATAATCAAAATACGCGGGCTGCCAATCGGCAAATTGCGGCGCAGAGAGGTTGTATTGCGGAAACAAAAAGTTGTTCAGTTGGTCCGTCGGCGCGCGCGGCTGCAACGGATACGCGTCAATGATCCAGTACCACAAAGAAAAAACGAGAATGTTGATCAGCGCGACAATGATCGTATCGCGGATCAAGCCAATCGCGTTCCGATCCGTCGTCAACGAAAGCGCAAGGAACAAAACGCCCGCAAACAATTCAAACGTCAACAATGCCAAACTCACCAGCAGCGCATAACGCAAATGTTTCCGCCGATTCAAAAGCCAGAACGCAATGATCGGCACAAGCACTAAAATTTTGATGCCGAGCCAAATCTGATTCGTCAGCGTCAATTCCAAAAGCCCACGCACATTGCGCGGCACAAACGCGCCAATTTTGATTTCTTCCGCCAGCGTATTTTGCAGCACAACAATCACCACGATCACAATAATGATCCAAACCGTGAGATTGAGCCGCGAGAGAAAAGATTTGTAGAGGGTGTTCATGGGGGGATTATATGCGTTTTCGTGTCCAAGACCTGACACAGTACATCACAATTCTTTGTTTCGGACGCGGATTTTCGCGGATAAACGCGGATTTCCAAACTGTTTTTTTTCGTTTCCGCGTTCATCCGCGTTTATCCGCGTCCTAATCTGTGATCTACTGTGTCAGGTTTCCGACGCGGATGTGGTGCGTGTCGCGTGCGCGTCATACATCGCGCACGGTGTATCCGACGCGCACGCGATCCAAACCTGTCAGGTCGGTACACGCGCGCCAACCCATGTTTGCTTTTTGCATTGTTTTTTAGAACGCCTTGTTCAGACGTCGAATTCAATTCGATGCTCGCCGCGCGTGTTATAATCGCCCCATCATGAGCGCCACATCGCCCGCCCGCCCCGAACCCAAAACGGGTCTCTTGGTTTCCCCCGAAGCATTGGACACGCCGGGGCATCGCAGGTTCATCAAGTACGGCGCGAAATTTTTCAATTGGCTGTTCAGCACATTTTATCAGTGGAAGATCGTAGGGATCGAAAACGTGCCAACAACCGGACCGCTGCTCGTCACGATCAATCATCTTTCCGTAATGGATTTGCCCACACTCGGCACCGCGCTCGTCAACGCGGGGTGGCAGCCCGGTGTCAGTATGTTCACCATCTCAAAACAAGAATTATTCGAGAAACCCTTTCTGCCAAAACTGATGGCGCAGCTTGGCATGTTTCCTGTCTATCGCAATCAAGTGGATGTGAACGCGATGCGGACGATGCTTTCGATTTTCAAACGCGGCGCGTTACTTGGCATTGCGCCCGAAGGCACGCGCAGCCCGACCGGACATTTGCAATTGTTTCAACCCGGCGTCGCCAAACTCGCGATTCAAAAAAAGATTCCCGTTCTGCCTGTGGGTTTAGTAGGCATGGAAAAAGTGTTACCGATTGGATCGAAACTGCCGCACCTCGTGCCGATTGAAATTCATTTTGGACGCGTCTATGAATTGAGCGAGTACTATCCTCAAGAATTGACGCCCGATGTGTTGGAGCGCGCGGCGTGGGACATGCGCGCGCGCGTCGCGGAACTGCTGCCCACATGGATGCGCGAGTTGCCGCCGCAAGAGGCGGATGTGCGCTTTGGCAGTGTGCTTTCGGCGAGTGAAAAATAATGTGCCACGCACCTTCAAGGTGCGTGGCACATTTTTTTAGGTTTGCCGCCGTCGGTCTATTGCCGCTTTCATGATCCGCGCAAAATCGCCGCGCGCGTTCGTACTTTTGATACTTAGATTGTCGCCGTGCAAGCGACGCCATAACACCACATCGGGCAAGAGCATCTCGCGCAAATTGAATTCTTGCGCGCGCGCGTACCAATCTACAAATTCTCCAATTTTGTAAGCGGGGTTGAATCGCCCTACGCGTTCAAACGTTGCGCGCCGCAGCAACATCGCGGCAAGCGAATAGCCGGGCAGCGGTTCTGGCGGACAAACATAACGCTGTGTAATTTCGGGGCCCAGTTCGGGACTGAAAAAATTTTGCACATGCCCAAAAACGAGATCGGGCGTCGGACTTGCATCGAAAGCCGCCAACTGTTTTTCGAGACGCCCGCTTGCCCAGCGATCATCGGCAGCGCAAAACGCAAGATATTCGCCGCGCGCGTATGCGAGTCCACAATTCAGCGCGGCAGCAATTCCACCATTCACCTGATAAATGTACTGAATCTTCGCGCCAAAACGCTTGGCAACATGCGCGGTTTCATCGGTGGAACCATCATCCACCACAATCAATTCAATCAAACGCGCATCTTGCGCGAGAACGCTTTCGATTGCTTCCGCCAAATAGCGCGCGGCGTTGTACGCGGGAATGATCACACTCACGCGCGCGCGCTCATTCATCCTGAACACTCCCCGCGCGTTGGCGCAGCACTTGGGCGCGCATCATCGCGAGCAATTCGTGATTAAACGTCTTGCTCAATGTGGGTTCGCTCGACAAATTGTGGGCGTGAATCCGTTTATACGTCAACACGCGCGGAATGACGCCGCGCGGTTCATGCAAATTTTCAAGCCGCGCAAACCAGTCCACATCCGACGCCATGCGAAACGTTTCATCAAATCTGCCGACACGCTCAAACAATGTTTTCCGCGCGAGCAACGATTCGAGTAGAATCGCCAAGTGTTCGCCGTGAAACAATTCTGTCCGAAACGCGCGCGGCGGGGTCTCGCCTTCAATCAACACGAACTTGGTCAACCCGAACACATGGCGCGTGTCGGGATGGTCGCGCAGATATTCCACTTGCAGCTGCAATTTATTTTCATCCCACAGATCATCGCTCGAAATCATCGCGACAAACTCGCCGCGCGCCGCGTCCATTCCTTCATTCACCGCGTTCCACATGCCCACGCCACTTTGTTGCATGTACCGCACACGCGCAAAAGATTGTGCAATACGCGGCGTCTCGTCTGTCGAAGGGCCATCCACAACGATCACTTCGAAAGGCGCGTAGGTTTGCGCGTCCACACTCGCCAACGCGTCACCGAGAAAACGCGCGGCGTTCAACACCGGAACAATAACACTTACGAGGGGTTGCGAAAACGTCTCGTTCATTTACACTTTGCGCGCGGGCCATCCACTGTCATCAACTTCGTGAATCGGATCGAGCAGCAGCACCTGGCGCATGTCGGTAAATTTTTCGAGGATGGGGGGGGTAAATGGCGCGTTCGTGGTAGAAAGCGCAAGAGTGGGAATGGGCAAAGAGTTCGAGGAGGAATTTGGTTGCGGCGTGATCAGAGTCTCTTGTTCCAATTCGTTCAAAAAATTCTGTGTCGCGTGTTCGATCATTGCGGGCTCGCCAGAGAAATGTTGCGCGAGCTGCGTAACAATTTCTGCGCGCGATGCGCCCTGCTTGAGTTGTTCCCAAATGAGCGCGCTCACCGCGCTCAGCGCATAGTACGAACCGTTCTTTAGATTCACAACCACATATTCGCCATCAAACACTTCATCAATCACATCCGGACGATTGATGGTAAAGCGCGTGCGATCACTCATGGTTCCGTCCTTTCAAAAACTTGGCTAGTAGTTTGACAATATGAAATTGCGAGGCGGGTGATGAGATGCCACGCACTTTCGGAAGTGCGTGGCATCTCATCACCCCGCAATTTCATCTTGTTCGAGTACTAGGATCCGCGCTGTTTCACTTCGTTGTAAAAATTTTTGGTCTCTGGCGCAAACAAAAAGCGCAATGCCAATGCGCCGAACACAGTGCCGATCGGAAATTCGATCAAACTCACGATAGCGCCAATGATGGCAACGAGGCGCGCCCACGCGCGTTCGCTTCTCATTCCCATTCCCCCAATCGCGCCGAGAATCAAAAGCAGTGGGGACGTGACAAGCGCAATCAGACCCGCGAGGGCGGCGATGGTATAGCTCGTCAAATCCTCGTCCCCTTGCGCCGCAAAGGTACCGCCAAGCGCGAGACCTAACGCAGAAAACCCCGCGCAAAAGACGAGAAATTGAAACAGCGCAAAGAGGACAAAATACAAACCCCACTTGCGGTTACGGACGTTGATCGGATCCATTTCCAATTTTCGATAGACGGTTGACGTTTGATGTTTGACATCTCACGGAGACGTTTCACCGAAACGTCTCTACGGTTTGTCCAACGCGTATTTTTTCAATTGCGCCAGCGTCACCACTTGCAGCGCGGCATAGTGCGTGCCGCGCAAAAACACCGGCGGCGCAACCCCCGCGTCCAACGCCTCTTTCCAACGATCTACGCACAAACACCAACGGTCGCCCGGTTTCAATCCGGGAAAATCATATTGGGGCGCGGGCGTGGCGAGATTGTTGCCCATTTTCGTGCTAAACTCCAAAAATTCTTTTGTCATTTGGGCGCAGACAACATGCACGCCAAAATCTTCGGGTCCCGTGTCGCACGCGCCGTTGCGATAAAAACCGGTCAGCGGATCGAAACAGCAGCCCTCCAGCAACGTCCCCAAAACATTTTTCGGTTCGTGATGTCCGTTCGATTGATGTTGTCCGTTGGTCGCAATCGTCATGTCAGCCCCTCGCGGGGAAAATGTGCCACGCATCCTGAACTTGTTGAAGGATGCGTCGCACATTTTCACGCACCTCGCTGCGCGATAATTTTTTCTGCAACCTCCTGCAGGTCCTTGCCGATAATGTCAGGACGCGGCGCGAGTGGATCAAGCGCCATATTGGGACGCGCGATAAAGCCCGCGTGCGCGCCCGCGCGCAACGCGCCCGTCACATCCCACGCGTGCGCGGCGATCATTCGAATTTCAGAAATTTTGACACCCATCTCGCGCGCGGCAAATTCGTAGGGGGCGCGCGCGGGTTTCAAACGTTTGACGGAATCGGCGGAAAAGATTTTTTCCATGAGCGGCGCAAGCCCAGAGTTTGTCATTTGCGCGTCGGCAACCGCTTGCACCGAATTGGTGAGCGCGCACAGGCGAAACCCTGCGGCGCGTAATTGTTCGAGCGCGTGAGGCACTTCGGGATGTGGCGGCAGTGTTTTCAAACCACCCATTATTTTTGTCTTGTCATCGGGCGCAAGTGACACACCCCAACGCGCGGCGACCTGCTCGATTGCCGCGCCGCCGATCACACCAAATGGCTCGTACGTATCGGCAATGATCGAAAGCAGCGCGTTCTGAATGAATTGCGCGAACCAAACTCGGCGCATCTCCGCGTTCCCAAACACGCGCGCAAATTCGGGATCGAGTACGCTGATGTCGAGCAGCGTTTCGTTCACATCAAAGACGAGGACGTTTGGCATGTTTGATCACATTCGTAGTGATGAATTCATTCATCCCTTCGTGGAGCGAATGAATTCGCGACTACAAGAATCGTTCTTGTGCGTTTGGAAAATTCACCAGACAAGTGTTACGCTGCCCAAACATTTGATAGCGATGCGCCGCAACCCAATCATACGCCCAATCGCGCAATGACAACGGCACAATTTGGAACACGCACGCAAGTGACCACAAGCCGTTCAAATGTCGCGCAATGCGTAACGCCGCTTCACTTTTGACAAACATCTGATCATTTTCGATCAACACCACACTGTCCGGCACAATAGGCGTGACTCGATATTTTTTCAACAGCTGTTGACCGAACGGCGATTGCAGCGAAGCGAATTGAAAATAGCCGCGCGGATCGCGCGGCAAAATAAATTGCACCGTCCACGCACACAAATTGCAAACGCCATCAAAGAGGATGATGGCATGATCATTCGGCATTGTTTGGATCCACGCACCAAAAAGAGAGAGAGGCAATCCTTTCTTGCCTCCCTCATTATACCAATGTTTGCGGCGCAAGCCGTTCTAAACGCGCATGAGACGCGCGCTCATTTATTCAGAACGACATACACCACAATCGCGACCGCGAGAATGAAACTCGCCCAGACAATGCCGACTGCCATGTTGCCTTTGCGTAACTCTTCCCATTCGTTCAGACCCGGTGTCAGCACATTAAAGATACGCAAGCCAATCGCTATCGCAGCTGCAAAGCCAATCGCCGCAAAAATAGACCATGCGATCGCCGCGAGCCCGTTGGTCAAAAAGGAAACCGGATCGAATCCCCCGCCGCCGGGGAGCGGCGGAATACCGCCTTGAAAAATATCCATCGTATTGTTCTCCTTTGGAAATTGGAAATTGGATGTTGGATGTTGGATGTTGGAATCCAACTTCTAATTTCTAACTTCTAACCTCCAATCTTTATCCGCCCGTGAAATTCTTGTTGATGAAATCTTTGAAGGTCGAAATCGGTTTGCCGTTTCGGTCGACATACGCCGCTTTGGCAAACACGAGCGTCAGGAAATTCGTGAACGCTGTTTGTTTTTCCGCGTCCGTTTTCGCTGCCGCGATTGCTTTCCCTAATGCGTCATACTCGGCGCTCGTCGCGGGAAACATGAGCAGATTCTCTTGATACGGAATGACCACGACGAGGGTCGTTGCTTCCGGATAATTGATCCGCAGCGCGGTCATGCCATAAATGATCGGACCCGAGATTTGACTGAGGTTATAGCTCGCGCCCAAATCAATCAGCACCGCAACCGACGTTTTCGCCTCGTCAATGAATCCGACTTTCGTGGCGTTATAACCTTGCGCGCTCAACGAACCGATCACGTTATCCGCCGCTGCGTCCGCACTGCCCTTGCCAACGGTAATGACCCCTGTGCCGGTTGCGCCGCCCGACGAGGCGGTGATCGTAGCTTGACCATCCAACTTGCCAACGGTGAACACGGCATCCGCTTGCCCATTCTCATCAGTCGAGGTCACGCGCGGGCGAATCGAACCCCCAGCTGAGCCAGCCACTTCAAACGTGACTTCGGCATCCGGCACGGGCAAATTCTTTTTGTCGTACACCGTGACGGAAACGATTGCTTTGCTCGCGCCGTCCGCAGGCAACGACGCCGGCGAAACCGTCACGCGCAAAGAACCGATGCGGCTGGTGGATTTGGAAACCGGCGGATTCGGTGGTGCTTGATACGTGCCTCCACCGAAATTTTTGTTGATGAAATCCTTTGACGCGCTGCCAAGATACTTGCCTTGTTCATTGTCGTACACATCCACGCTGATCGTTTGTGAGAACGCGCTAAAATCATTGTCGTTGAGATACGCGTCCACATCCACCGGATCCGCCCAGTACGCGATTTCATACCGCGCATCATAGCGCAAAAAAGTGTACAACGTCCCCGACTCTGGAAACGTTTGGCGCAGTACGCCGAGTCCATCCACAATTTGTTGTGTCGTCTCAGAGCTGTACAAATCGCGGCTCGCGGGCGTCATGATCACGAAAGCAAAGAGGTTGTCATTTTTGCCCTCGAGTTCCGCCAACTCCAAGACCTCATAGCCCGCATCGGTGAGCGTCTGTATTGCGCTCTCCGCCGCATCGCCCTGAGCTGTTTGATTCGCGTCCTCGAGCGTAAAATTTCCCGACGCGATCAATTTACCACCGACTCTATATTCGACCATCCACTGTCCGGTCAATTTTGCATTCGGCTTATCGGCAACCTCAATGAAACGACGCGCGACATTTTCGTCATCAAACGAATCTGCATCCGCCGGATACGTCGTTACTTTCCCGGTGTCATTTTCGAACCACTCGGATTCCACCGGTTGACCATCGGGCGAAAGAAATTGCGTCTCGACAGTGAACTGTTTCTGCTCCGCGCCGTTCTCTTCAACAATCGTTGCCCACGCGTAAATTGCCGCAACATCGGGCGTGAACGACGCGACGTAGGTATTGTCCGTTGGATCGGACGAAAAACTATAGAGCAGTGTATAGCCCGGCGTATTGCTTTGCAACGCGGGCGCGGGCTGAATCTCGCGCCGTCCTTCTTTGAAAAAGCGCGCGCCGCGCATCGGACCTTCCGCTCGCGTCACAGTTGAAACAATCGCAAACGCGCTCATCCCTGCAAGCAGCAAAACTGCAATGCGTACAAGCCATCGTGTCACAAATGCGCCTCCTCTAAATGTGACGGGTGACAGGTGACGTGATAAAGTCGTACACGTCGCCCTTCATCCATCGCTGTTGACACATCACCCTTCGGAATAGAGCTCACATATTTTAATCGGCATCTGCAATCCGTGTCAATCGCGATTTTCTTTACTTTAAGGATGCGGATTGCGCGCGCGGTTCCAACAACGCGCAAAAATCCTCGACGCGTACTGCCATCTCGCCCCATCCCAATCCCTTCGCCAATCGCATCAACTGCGGCGCATCCAACGCGGCGCGCGTCAAAATGGTTTCATCCGCAAAAACACGCGCGTCCCCGCGCGCAATGATTTGCCCTTGCGCCATCACAATCAATTCCTCGAATTGTTCCGCCGCGAAATCTACATCGTGCGTCACCGCAATCACTGTCACGCCCGCGCGTTGCCATTCGTCCAAAAGATTCGCGAGGTGCGCTAACCCCAAGACGTCCTGCCCCGTCGTCGGTTCATCCAAAACCACAATCGGCGTTTGCATTGCAACCACCGAAGCAATCGCGACCCAGCGTCGCTGCCATGGGGCTAAATCGTACGGATGCGCTTCCCGCACACTTTCCAACGCGCATAACTCTAGGGCGCACGTCACGCGTCTTGAAATTTCCGCCGCGTCCAACTTTAGATTTGTCGGACCAAACGCGATTTCATCCTCCACGCGCGTCTTGAACAATTGATCATCGGGATTCTGAAACACAAACCCCACGCGCCGCGCCATTTGAGCAATCGAATGTTCCCGCGTATTCCAATCGCCCACGCGCACATCGCCGCGCGTCGGTTTCAACAAACCGTTCAAATGTTTGATCAACGTGGTCTTGCCCGCGCCATTTTGTCCCAACAACGCGACGCGCGAACCCGCGCGAATGTCCAGCGACACACCGCGCAAAACGGGCGCACCGTTGGGGTAGGAAAATTCGAGATTGGAAATCCCAATATGCAATTTCGATTTTCAGTTTTCGATTGTGGCGCACGTGGTGCCCACAATCGAAAAACTTGTCCTGAATGGAATGAAGGATCGAAAATCACCATTCAAAAATTTCTACCGCCTCCTCCACCGTCTGCGGCAACATCGCGCCATTTTTGATCAACCCGCGTTCGCGCGCCACACGCGCCGCGCGCGCATATCGCGTCTCGTTCAAACTCCATTCGCGCGCGCGTTGTAAAATTTCGCGCGGTTCGCCATCCGCGACGAGCGCGCCATCGTTCAACACCAATACACGCGACGCAAGTTGCGCGATCCATTCCAATTTATGTTCCACCAAAACAATCGTGCGCCCTTGCGCGGCGAGCGTTTGAATCGTCTCCATCACCTCGCGCGTCCCTTGCGGATCGAGTTGCGCCGTCGGCTCATCCAAAATCATCACCGGCGGATCCATCACAAAAATCGAAGCGAGCGCCAGCCGCTGTTGCTGCCCGCCCGATAAAGCAAACGGCGATTGTTGCGCGACCTTTTCCAAGCTAAACAGATCGAGCGCGCGTTCGACTCGCGTTTGCATTTCAGCACGCGCAATGCCAAGATTTTCTAAACCAAATGCAATTTCCTCAAACACCGTCAATTTTGCGCCTGAAATTTGATTGAACGGATTTTGAAACACCATCCCCACTTGCGTCACTACGTCGGCAAACAGAGTTTGTTGTGTGTCCGCGCCATTCACACGCACCGCGCCTTGCATCTCCCCCTTGAAAAAATGCGGAATGAATCCCGCCAGCGCATAACACAACGTAGATTTCCCCGCGCCATTCGCGCCAAGGATCGCCGTGACGGTTCCGGCTTGAAAAGCGCACGTCACATCGCGCAGCGCGCGCGTCGTCGCTTGCAAATATCTGAACGATAAATTTTCGACAGAGAGGATGGGCATTGAATTTCAATTCGATAAAGCCCGCGACAAGAGAGGCGCGAAAAGAGAAACGAGAATCATCAAAAGTGAAAATGCAATCAGCAGCCAGCGCACCGCGCGCTGCCATCGCGTATCCCGCAATTCGCGCCAACTCGTTTTCGGACGCGCGGCGCGAAACGCGCGCGCATCCAACGCCAACGCGCGTTCTTGCACATTCTCCAACGCCCCATACACCAACGGCGCAATGAGTGGGACGAACGCGGCGAAGCGAACGCGCAAACTCCCCGTCGTTTCCAAACCGCGCGCTTGCTGCGCTTTCAAGATCCCATCCGCGTGCGCCTGCATTTCAGGCAGCAATTGAATCGCCGTGACGATGATGTACGCGAGTGGATACGGCGCGCCCGCTTGCACCAATGCGAGCGCGAGATCAGCAGGATGCATCGCATACACCACCACCAAGCCCACGCTTGCGATCACGATCAAGCGTGTCCCCGTCACAAACGCAAATTGCAATCCTTCGCGTTTCAGTGCCAAGGGTCCGATTTGAAACAAAATATCTTGCGCGCCCGGATAAAAAAATCCTTGCACAAGCGCGAGCGAAATCGCAAGCGGCAAAATCACCAGAAATGTCGCGCGCAACACCTCGCGCGAAATTTTTGCCCACAGCGCGAGCGGCAGTACGAGCAAAACAAAAAGTGCGACGGAAATAAAATCCCATCGCACACTAAACGCCGCGATGATGATCGCGAACGCGACGGCAAGTTTGGTGAGAGGATGCAGCGCATGCCAGCCGCTGGCGCGCGCGAGGTAGAAGGATTGATTCATGGCGGTTTGAAAAAATGATTTGGTATGGCGTCACGAATCATTTTTCAAACTAACTCTCCGTCACATTTTCACCACGCGGAAATTGATGGATGAGCCGTTTCGACAGTCCGCCGACAAGGACCCATACGACAAGATATGAAATTGTTTTGTCAAGCGGGTCCGAAATAAACCCCTGGACGGTCGCGGCTTGCATCAAATTCGCGCCCGTTGCTTGTGCGGCGGCGACAATGAGGTCCGTTCCCGATCCGGTCACACCGCCAAAGACAAACGCGGTGATGGGCGCAGAAACGAGCGCGGCGATCACGCCTGTGAGGAGCCCCGCCACAATCGTCAGCGCGATATTTTTGAACGCGCCATACGAACCCGCGACGCCCGCGCAAATTCCAATCACAAACGCGGTGATGGCGTAGGGCGCGGAATTGGGGGAACTAAAAACCACCGCCCAAATTAGATTCGACAATACGCCCGTAAGCGCGCCCGCAATCGGTCCCGCCAGCGTGCCGACAAGAACCGTGCCGATGGAATCGAGATAGATCGGCAGTTTCAACACATTCTGCACAATCTGTCCCATCACGATATTGATTGCAATCGCGACGGGGATGAGCGCGAGTGTGATCGTGGTGAAATCTTTTAAAAGGCGTTCGATGATGCTCATGGGTGTTCTCCTATCTTTGAGTTGTAGTGACGAATTTATTCGTTTGCCCGGCACAATGCAGCAATTTGTCACCCCATTTTATCCAGAAACGCGCCGCGCGTCCAATACATTCGGCAGGCGTTCGATTTTATTCAAAATGCGCGAAATTTGATTCGCGTTGCAAATTTCCAACGTCGCCGTCACCAGCGCGGTATTGTCGCGGCGCGAGATGCTGCTGACCGCGCTCATGTTGACCCCTTCTTCGGAAACCACGCCCGACATATCATGCAAGAGACCCGAACGATCAAACGCGCGCACTTGAATCGTCACGGGATACACTTGTTCCTGCTTCATCCCTTTCCACAACAACGCAATCCACCGCCCCTCGCCGCCCTCGTGGTCAATCACATTTTTGCAATCGCGGCGATGAATGGCAATGCCGCGCCCGTGCGAAATGTAACCAATGATCTCATCGCCCGGCACCGGTTTGCAGCATTGCGCCGTGCGGGTGAGCAAATTGCCCACGCCGCCGATTTCCAAGCCAACCTCTTTCGGCGCTTTGGAACGTATTTTTGTTTCGAGGATCGGCTCCGGCGGCGGAGCATTTTTGGTTTGTTCCGCTTCCAACAATTTCACACCCATCGCTTGCAAGCTAATGTTCGCGTAACCAATCGCTTCCGCGAGTTCGTCTACCGTTTTGAAATTAAATAATTTCGCAATGTCCTCCAAATTCTTTTGTGCCAAACCGAGCCGATGCAATTCCTTTTCCAACAACGCGCGCCCTTCCGTGCGCGCCACTTCGCGTTCTTGTTTCGTAAAGTACTGGCGAATTTTTTCGCGCGCGCGCGTTGTATGCACCAAGCCGAGCGTTGCGTTCAACCAATCGCGCGAAGGTCCACCTTTTTTCGCTGTCAGAATTTCTACGCGGTCACCCGTTTTCAACGCGGTTTCGAGAGCAACAATTTTGCCATTCACCTTTGCGCCGCGACACCGATTGCCGACCTCAGTGTGAATGTGATACGCGAAATCAATCGGCGTCGCGCCCGCCGCCATTTCAATGATCTGTCCCTTGGGCGTAAACACATATACCTGATCGCGAAAAATATCGGTTTTGAGCGCATGGACAAAGTCACTCGCCGTCGTCACCTCCGCGCGCCACTCTTGTAACTGATGCAGCCAATTGATTTTTTCTTCGAGACGCGGATCGCGTTTGCCGCCCGGTTCCTTGTAACGCCAATGCGCGGCGACGCCATATTCCGCGATTTGGTGCATCTCGCGCGTGCGAATCTGCACTTCCAATGCCTTGCCGCCCGGACCGATCACTGCGGTATGCAGCGATTGATACGCGTTCTCTTTGGGTTTCGCGATGTAATCGTCAAACTCGCCGGGGATCGGCGTCCATAACGAATGAACGATGCCCAACACGAGATAGCATTGGCTCTTGTCTTCCACCAAACATCGAATCGCGCGAATATCGTAGATGTGCGACAACTCACGTTTTTTCGCCAACGCCTTTTTGTAAATCGAATAGATATGTTTGGGGCGCCCGCTGATTTCCGCGTGGACGCCTTCTGCCGCCAATTTGTCACGCAATTGCGTGATCGCTTGTCCGATGTAGGAAGGGCGATCATCGCGATCATCCGCCAGAAATTCTTCCACCTCGTCATATTTTTCCGGTTCCAGATATTTCAAGGCAAGGTCTTCCAGTTCACGGCGAATGTTATAGATCCCAAGGCGGTTCGCCAACGGCGCAAAAATTTCCAGCGTCTCGCGCGCGATTTTGATTTGTTTCGCGTCCGACTTGTACGCCAACGTCCGCATGTTGTGCAGACGATCCGCGAGTTTGATCAAGACGACGCGAATATCATCCGCCATCGCCAAAAACATTTTGCGTAGCGATTCCGCCTCGACTTGATCTTGACCATAGCGCAATTGCGAAAGTTTCGTCACCCCATCCACCAATTGTGCCACATCGTCGCCAAATTGTTCACGCAATTCTTCGAGCGTGACCAGCGTGTCCTCTGGAACATCATGCAGCAGCGCCGCGATGATCGTATCCTCATCCATGTACAAATCTGTAAGAATTTTCGCGGTAGCGAGAGGATGCGTTACGTAGGGTTCGCCCGACGCGCGCATTTGTCCCGCGTGCGCGCGTTCCGCCACGCGGTACGCGCGTTCGATCCGCTCCGTGTTTATTTCGGCGTTGTACGTTTTTACGTGCGCCAATAACAATTCTAAATCCGTCATACGTTCATCCTAATTACCCGATGATTTTACCTGTCCGTTTGCATTTTGGCAAGGAAAAAATTTCTAGTGAGCGCCCAGAAATTTCCAAACCCGTTTTCGTTCAACGAAAACGGGTTTGGAAATTTCACCTTGCCACGCGAGGTTCACAGATCATCACCCAAAAATTTTGCTTGACACAAATTCAGCATCTCTATACACTTGGTCTTGATGCGTTCCCTCTGCTTGCTCTTTGTCCTCGCGACAACCCTTCTCAGTACCGCTTGCGCTGCGGCACCCGTTACGCCGATTTTTGTGAATGTTTATCCTGTTACATGGACGCCCGAACCGACGCCGACAAACACCCCGCGCCCACCGACGGCAACGCTTGTCATTCAACACACCCCCGGACCGGCACCGACACGCGATCCAAATCTGCGGCGCATCCCCAACGCGCCACGCGGCGGAATAGGCGTATGGCTGGATGCCGCAAACATCAAACCCGCTTTGCTTACCGCGCTTGTGCCCCGCGTACAGATCATTGTCGAACCTGTCGACGCGTCCAACGCGCGCCCCTCGGGCATTTTTTATTTCCTGAAAATAGACGCCGCGCAGGGCAACGCAAGCGAATTGGCGGCGCGCTATGATGGGGTTTTGATAGAGAACGCAACCCAAGAAAAAGTCACTACCCTGCGGGCTAAAGTCGCCCCGCGCCTTGTGCTGGTCGAGCCAATCCTTGAACAAGCCAATGTGCTGGCGGCTCGCATACCGGACGCGGATGGAATTTGTTTTTGCAATTTTTTGCGTGAAATAGACACGCCCCGCGCGAGCTTCAAAATCGAAACGGATTGGAAACGCGATGTTGACACGCTCGCCGCGTTATCGTCGCAGCCAAACACCATCGTCCTCACGGCAACGCGCTTTCCAGACGACGCGACGGAAAAATTTGCTCCAACGCAGCAGTGGCTGGATTACGCAGCGGCTTCGTTTTTGCTCGGCGCTAACACTTCGTACACCTTTTTTGGTTTTCAAGGCAAAGGCGCGCAAGAATTTCTCGGCGCGCCCGCTATCGCCGCGCAAATCGGAACACCTAACGGCGCAATGTTCAAAGCGAGCGGCGTCTATCAACGCCGTTTCACGCGCGGCTTGGCATTGGTGAATCCAACGAATGAAACGCGCGCGTTCGCGCTTGCCCGTAACTATGTGACACTGAACGGAACGGCGATCACGCAACTTGAAATGGCGCCACATTCGGGGATGATCTTGTTGAATGTAGAGTAAAAGAAAAATCCACCGCACAAAAACCAAACCCGTTTTCGTTCAACGAAAACGGGTTTGGTTTTTGTGCGACGATGCGACAGATTCTATTCTAATCGTCAATAAAAATTTCCTTGAGTAGCACGCTAAACCCCGGCAGTACATCTCCGCCATCAAGCGTATCCTTCAGCGTGAGAACTCGAATGTTGTCGAGAGAATAATACACCGTGATCGTTTTTGTGCGCGGGTGCAAGTAAATCACCATCCGCGTTCCCGCTTCGAGATAATCAATCACCTTGTCTTGAATGTCATCGGAACTTTCACTTGGTGAGGCAACTTCAACTGCGAGATCGGGCGCGCCATCAAAGAAAAAATCCTTGTCCGTTCTTTTTCCTCTTTTTGATGCAAACGCAAAACGCGGGGCACGCACTGTGTCTGGATTACGCGCAAGCACAAAACCTGTCGCCAAATAGGAACGCCCCGCTTTCGTCTGCTTGATAAAGCGCGCCAGCGGAAACGCCAAATTCGCCACACATTCGCCTTGATCCATCGTCAGAAAACTGTGACGAATCATCTCGCCGCGGACTAACTCACTCCGTTCATTCTTGGGCGCACGTTCATAAAATTCTTCTGCGGTCATCAATTTCGGCTCCGCAATCATTTTGCCCTCCTCGCACCCAGAGTGTAAATCCATTCGACGCCCCTTGTCAAAAGAAAAAACGGCGAACGAATTCGCTCGCCGTTGTCCGTGTATAATTTATTTGCCAAACACCAACTCGACCAACTCGCGCTGGGATTGTTTCCATTCCTCTTCGCTTCGTTGCGAAAGCGCGCGACTTGCCAGATATTCTTGCTGCCAGATTTGCGTCAGTTGTTCAAGCCCGCGCGGCGGTGAATGAATTTCGATTGGCAGTGGAACGGCGATACCCGCCTTTTCCATTACCGCTTCCGATGCAAAAATCGGACTCTTCATTCGCACCGCCAGCGCAATCGCATCACTTGGGCGCGCGTCAATCTCTACGGTTCGATCTCCTTGCCGCAGGGTGACCACTGCAAAAAATACATCGCCTTGCAAAGAATCCACACGCACCGATTCGACCGTCGCGTTGGCGGCGGCGATCAGTTTCACCATAAACTCAAACGTCATTGGGCGCGGCATCGCTTCCCCCACAACGCCGAGGGCGATGGCAGTTCCTTCAAACGGACCCACCCAAATCGGCAACGTGCGCTGTCCTTGCGCGTCATACAAAACGACGATGTGGTTCGGAAATACATTGCCTTGTTCGTCCTTGTGTTCGCGTCGTACAACATCGGCAACAGTTACTGGAATCATCTTTTTGCTCCTTTCGGGTCTTGCATAGTCCGCATACACCGCAAACAATTCTTGTCGCAACCGCGCGCGCGATTTATGCAAACGTCCCTTCACCGCGCCGACGGAAATATGCAGCAGCGTTGCAATTTCGTCGAGCGTCAAACCGTCGTAATAAAACAACAGCGTCGCCGCACGATTTTCTTGAGATAAGGCGTTGACCGCATCCAATACGCGTTCATGCAATTCGCGCGCTTCGGTAAGCGTTTGCGGATCGGTTTCGCTCGAAAACGGGATTGCCTCAAAGGCGACGCCGCCCGCGATTTCCTCGAACGAAAACGTTGTCACTTTGCGATCGCGCAAATGACTGCGACACACATTCAGTGTGATCCCGTACAGCCAGCTCGCAAAGCGTTCGTCGTCGCGTAATTGATCGAGCGACAAATACGCGGCAAGCAGTGCCTCCTGCGCCAAATCGCGCGCGCGTTCTTCATCACGCACCATCTGACGCGCGACGCGCTGCGCCATCGTCTGGTGACGCGTAATCAATTCCCCAAACGCGCGCTTGTCACCGTCACGCGCGTGTTGGACTAACGCCGCATCACTTTCCGTTTGCATTGCAATTTCTTTTGAAACGTTTCGATCTATAGTGGTGAAACTTTGCGAAAAGGTTACTCGACATCCGCACAAAAAAAACGACACGATGATTTTATCACCGTGTCACCCTGCCAGACGTATCCATCCAGACGTTTCACCGAAACGTCTCTACATCACCCCTTCACCCCTTCATCCCTCATCCCTTCATTTATTTTGCAACGCCTCCACCCCCGGCAGCACGCGTCCTTCCATAAATTCCAAACTCGCGCCGCCGCCTGTTGAAACATGCGACATTTTCGCCGCAACGCCCGCGACCTCTACCGCCGACGCGGAATCGCCGCCGCCGATCACCGTAATCGCATCGGGCAATTTCGCGAGCGCGTGCGCGATGGCGAGCGTGCCTTGCGCGAATTTTGGAAATTCAAACACGCCCATCGGTCCGTTCCACAATACCGTTTTCGCGTCGCGCAAATACTTTTCAAAAAGTTGGATCGACTCGGGTCCGATGTCGAGGATGCGCCAACCGTCGGGAACGTTTTGAACATCCACGACGCGCGCTTCCGCGTCCGCCGCGAATTTATCGGCAATGATCCAATCTACAGGAAAGACGAGTTTCCCTGAACTCGCTTGCATCGTTGCGCGCGCGAGATCGAGTTTGTCGTTTTCCACGAGCGAATCGCCGATGGGATAACCTACCGCTTTTGCGAACGTATTCGCCATGCCGCCGCCGATGAGCAGGTGATCCACTTTCGGCAAAAGATTTTCGATCACGCCGATCTTGCCGCCAATTTTCGCGCCGCCGAGAATCGCGATAAAAGGGTGCTTGGGATTTTCCAACGCGCCGCCGAGATAATTCAATTCCTTTTCCATCAGGAAACCTGCAACGGCAGGCAGATAATCCGCGACGCCGCGCGTGGACGCGTGCGCGCGATGCGCGCTGCCAAATGCATCATTCACGTACAGTTCGCCAAGCCGCGCGAGTTCGCGCGCGAACGCGGGATCGTTTTTTTCTTCTTCGGGATAAAAGCGCACATTCTCCAGCAGCAGCACTTCGCCAGCGTTCAATGCGTGCGCGTGTTTCACCACCGCGTCGCCAATCACATCGTTCGCCATTTGCACAGGTCGGTTCAACAACTCTTGCAAACGCGCCGCGACAGGTTTCAAAGAATATTTTTCTTCCTTTTCTTTCGGGCGTCCGAGATGCGACATGAGAACAATTGACGCGCCATGCTCGAGCAAATAATTGATCGTGGGCAATGCCTCGCGGATGCGGCGATCATCTGTGATGTGTCCATCATTTTTGTCTTGCGGCACATTGAAATCAGCGCGGATGAGAACGCGTTTGTTTTGTAAGTTAATGTCGCGGATCGTTTTCTTGTTCATTTTGGGATAGTTGAAGGTTGAAAGTTGAACGTTCACTCTTTCAACCTTCAACCTTTAACCGTCAACTACAATCCCTTATCCACCATGAATTTCGTCAAGTCCGCGACGCGGCTCGAATAACCCCACTCGTTATCGTACCACGCAACGACTTTGAATAAATTGCCGCCGATCACCATCGTCAATTCCGCGTCCACGATGGAAGAACGCGCGTCGCCTTTGAAATCCATCGAGACGAGTTGTTCTTCGCTGACGCCTAGAATCCCTTTCATCGCGCCTTCGGAGGCAGCTTTGAACGCGGCATTGATTTCCTCTGCGGTCGCTTCGCGTTTCAAATTGCCGACGAGGTCAATGATCGAGACGGTTGGAGTTGGAACGCGCAGCGCGTAACCGTGAAATTTGCCTTTGAGTTCGGGCATCGTCAACGCGACTGCTTTTGCCGCGCCCGTCGTCGTCGGAATAATGTTCATTGCCGCGGCGCGCGCGCGCCGCCAATCGGGATGCACCACATCGAGAATTTTCTGATCGTTCGTGTACGAATGAACTGTCGTCATCAACGCTTTCTCAATGCCGAAGGTGTCTTCCAATACTTTGGCAACGGGCGCAAGACAATTTGTCGTGCAGGACGCGTTGGAAACAATGAAATGTTTGGCGGGATCGTACGAATTTTCATTCACGCCCAACACAATCGTAATGTCCTCGCCTTTCGCGGGCGCAGAAATAATGACGCGTTTCGCGCCCGCGTCAATGTGCGCTTTCGCTTTTGCCGCGTCGGTGAACAATCCGGTGGATTCGATGACGAGATCAACGCCCAAATCTCTCCACGGCAATTTCGCGGGATCGCGTTCTTTCAACACCTTGATCGCGTCGCCATCAATGACAATGTTGTCACCATCAACACTGACCGTGCCGGGATATTTGCCGTAATTTGAATCGTACTGAAACAGATGCGCGTTCTCTTCGGGCGACGCGAGATCGTTGACCGCGACCAAATTGAGATCGGGATAGCGTTCCTTGAGCGCCTTTGTCACTTGGCGTCCAATGCGTCCGAAACCGTTAATGCCGATGCGGGCTGACATGTATAATTCTCCTTAAATTGGGATTGGAAGGAAATGAAGGAAATACGGGAAATGTCTCCTTTTTTCCCTGACTACTGACGACTGACCGCTGACCACTGACGACTGACCACTGACGACTGCTTACTGATTCACTATTGCGCTTACTCTGGCGCGTGTACCAACGTAAAACCGCGCGCGCGAGTTTTTCGGAATCGTGCCGCCACGGACGTTCATCATCTACGACATCGGCAAACGCGTACGGAACGCTCGCTGAAGCGTTCCCTTCCGCAGCATCGGAACGCGCGGCAGCATCGGAACGCGCGGCAGCATCGGAACGCTGCGGCGAGCGTTCCGTACGGACAAATTCAATCTGCGCTTGCGATGGCAATTTTCCCGTCGTAATGTTATTGATCAAAACACAGTTGATAGGCAATTCGTCACAATGCGCGCGCAGCGCGTTCAAATAATCTTCCACCGCGTAGCCATCGGTCTCGCCGCGTTCCGTAGCTACATTCACGACAAACAATTTTAGCGCGGACGAAACTGTCACAGCTGCACAAAGATCCTCGACCAAAAGATTGGGCAGCAAACTTGTGTACAAACTGCCGGGACCCAACACAATCAAATCCGCGTCCAGAATTGCGCGCGTCGCGCCGGGATAGGCGGGGACGCGTTCGGGTTCGAGAAAGACGCGTTCAACGGGCTTGCCAAATTTTGCGATTTGCGATTCGCCCATCACCCGCGCGGTTTGGGATTCGTGCGAGCCGCGCACCTCCGCGCACAGCGTCACATTTTCCAACGTGCTGGGCAAAATGCGCCCGCGCACGGCGAGGACGCGCGAGGATTCAGATAACGCGCGTTCGGAATTGCCCGTGACGCCCGCCATCGCTGCGATGAATAAGTTGCCAAACGCGTGTCCGCCCAATCCTGAATCATTTGGAAAGCGATATTCGAGCAAACGCGCCATCAACGGCTCTGCATCCGCCAGTGCAGCTATACATTGCCGAAAATCGCCGGGCGGCGGCACGCCGAGTTCCGCGCGCAATTTTCCCGAACTGCCGCCATCATCGGCGACGGTAATGATCGCGGTGAGGTTGTCGGAACAATTTTTCAAGCCGCGCAGCAGTGTGGACATGCCCGTCCCGCCACCGATGCAAACGATTTTCAAACCGCGCTGCCGCATCCGCCGCCGATACAAATATTCCACGAGCGAAGTCGGACGCGTCGGAATGCCTGCCAGCAGGGCGCGATTGATTCGATACAACGCGAACGCGACGACACCTATGCCGAACGCGGCAAATAATATCGCGCGCAAGGCGCGCGGTAAAAACTGCAACGTGAGGTAATAGACAAAATCGGGAAAGGGCTGCTCGCGATACAATTCAACGAGCAGATACGCCGCGCCGAGCGAAAGGAACGTGATGCCGATGAGCAAAACAACCAACCACCGTTTGACGCCGATGCCAACATAGAGCCATTTCCACGCGGAGGAACGCGCGGGGGAGAGACGAGAGAGGGAGTGGAGGAAACGCGACATGGACAAGAAGTGAAAGTGATTATAACATAAGCCCTGTTTGATACGGTTGATTATCTCAAATTTCAAGGAGATTCATCATGCAAAAATCATTTTTGATTTCATTTTTGTTGCTCCTCGGTACGAGTTTGGTTCATAGCCATCAGATCACTCATGCCGCGCCGAATGGAACAACGATCACGGTCAATACAACAGATGATGAACTGAACGGCGATGGCGATTGTTCATTGCGCGAAGCGGTGCGCGCGGCGAATCTTGATCAAGTGGTGAGTGGTTGCGCGGCGGGCAGCGGCGCGGATACGATTGAAATTCCAGCGGGAACGTATGGGTTGACATTGGTGGGCGCAAATGAGAATGAGACGTTGACAGGTGATTTGGACATTAAAGCAGACGTGACGATTAGCGGCACTGATACAGAAACAACGATTGTGGATGGGAATGCAACTGACCGTATTTTTCATATTGCGCCCTCATCCGTCGTCACCTTGACAGCGCTATCGCTTCAGAATGGAAAAACAATACCCGTAAATGGTGTGCCTTCCACTAAAGATGGAGGAGCAATCTATGTAGATCATGGAAAAATTGCGGCAAGCGATTGTGGTTTCAAAAACAATATAGCAGAAGCTGTCAGTGCTGGGGCTGGTGGTGCAATCGGAAATATCGGTGGCACAGTTGAAGTTGCAGATTGTCTTTTTTCGGAGAATGAAGCAAATTCGGGGGGCGCAATTGCCAACTTTTATGGTGGTGTCACCACTATCAACGACAGCGCGTTTGTTCAAAATACAGCACTATTTCACGGCGGCGCGATCGCAAATTACTTTGGCGCAGGAGAGCTTGTCATCGCTGACTCTACCTTCACTCTCAATAGTGTATCTGGAGCTCAATCCAGTGGCGGAGCAGTTTACGTGTACTCAGAAACGAATGCGAGTATCACATCCAGTAATTTTGAAGAAAATTCTTCCCTTGAATTTGGTGGTGCAATTGGCAATGATGGTCATGCCCTAAGTTTGCGACAGAGTGTTCTCTCAAATAACCATGCTTACCGAGGAGGTGCGCTTTTTACTTTTGCAGGCGCGAACGTCGAGGCAACGACATTTTCAAGTAATACTGCCAATAAAGGGGGAGGGATTTATTCATATAGCAATTTGGACATCTGGGCGAGTACTTTCCAGCAAAATTATGCTTCCAGACAAGGGGGGGGAATTTACAATTACATTGGAGAAATGGTGTTGCGGTCATTGACGTTCACTGAAAACTCTGCAAACACCTCAGGAGGAGCAATTGCGAATGGAAGTAGAATGATTGCAACGAACATCACGCTGGCAAACAATGACGCGCCGGATGGAAGTGCGCTGCATAATTTTTCATATGCTTTGCCTGAGTTGAAATCAAAAATTGTCAACGCGACATTTTCACTCAATTCGTCATCTGGCTCGACAATACTGCATACCGGAGGCATTCTTTCGATTGTAAACAGTCTTGTGTCAAGCAACTCGAGTCAGAACTGTATAGCCCTCTATGAATTGGAAATTTACAAAAGCAATGACTTGGTAACACCATTCGTTAGCAAAAGCGCGATTGAATCGAACGGCAAAGCAAAACTTGCGAACGGAAAATTCAGTTGGCGCGTTCGCGCGTGCAATGATCTTGCATGTAGCGATTGGACACCCTTCCGCAAATTCACCGTTGCACAATAAGAAATCTACTCGCGCCTCCCATGTCCCCCACCCTCCAACTCTTACTCGCCCTCGCTGTCATCATCGCCGCCGCAAAAGTGGGCGGCTACATTGCCACACGGATTCGACAACCAGCGGTGTTGGGCGAATTGCTCGTGGGATTGGTGTTGGGTCCTTCACTCATCAATCTCTTTCACATCGGACCCTTTGCGAGCGGACACACCGACGAAATTATTTTTGAACTCGCCGAAGTGGGCGTCATCTTTTTGATGTTTGTCGCGGGATTAGAAGTGGATGTATCTGAAATGTTGGAATCGGGCAAAGTCGCACTGCTGGCGGGAAATCTCGGCGTAGTTGTTCCACTCATTGGCGGCACCCTGCTCGCCCTCGCATTTCAACGCGAACTCTATCCCGCAATCTTTGTCGGCATGATTCTCACCGCGACGAGCGTGAGCATTTCCGCGCAAACCTTGTTGGAACTCGGCGTATTGAAAAGCAAAGAGGGACTCGCGTTGTTGGGCGCGGCAGTCGTGGATGATGTCGTAGCCATTCTCGCCCTTTCGATTTTTCTCGTGGTCACCGGCACGGGCGATGCAACGCGTCCGATTTATCTTGTGATCGGGTTGATGCTCTTATTTTTCATCATCGCCATCGCGTTCGCCGCGCGTTTCTTTGCGCCCCTCACGCGCTATATGGAAAAATTACCGATCAGTGAAGGACTCGTCGCGTTCGTCATTGTCGTCACCCTCTTGTTCGCGTGGTCCGCTGAAGTTGTCGGCGGCGTCGCAGCGATTACGGGCGCGTTCATCGCGGGCGTCTTTTTCGCGCGCACCAAATTTCGTCACGAGATCGAACGCGGCATGCACACGATCACCTATGCGTTTTTCGTTCCCATCTTTCTTGTCAGCATCGGCTTGCGCGCGAATTTGTGGGACTTGGATACGCAAGGCCTCTTTTTTCTGATCGCCTTGATCATCGTCGCTGTTCTCACCAAAGTGATCGGCTGCGGCATCGGCGCGCGGCTCGGCGGCTTTGACAATCTCGCCTCGTTCCGCGTCGGTCTGGGCATGATCTCGCGCGGCGAAGTGGGACTGATCATTACGACGATTGGTTTGAACGCGGGACTTGTAACGAATCAAGAATATTCCCAAGTCGTGATCATGGTTTTGGCGACGACGTTGGTGACGCCGCTGCTGTTGCGGTGGGCGTACAGTTTGACCGCGCGCAAAGCGGCAACGGTTTCCGAATAACGCGCGGAGAAAACCAAATGGCACATTTACTCGTACTCGTAATTGATGATGACGATCTCACGCATGATATTTTGGAAGCATGGGAACAAGTAGGCGTCCCCTCTGTAACAATGATTGACACGCGCGGCAGTCAGCATAAACCTCCCGAAACGCGCGACGATTTACCTTTCGTCGTTTCCCTGCGCTCCGTTTTAGAGGTTCAAGAAAAAGAAACGCGCACTCTTTTTTCCGTCATCGAAAGCGATATCCTATTACAGCAAGCCACTGCCGCCGTCCTCCGCCTCATTCCCGATTTCGCGCAAGGACATCGCGGCATCATGTTCACCACACCCGTAAATCAAGTGTGGGGGTACACAAATGCGCGGTGAATCGGATGCCACGCACTCTGAGCATGCCGAAGGGTGCGTGGCATCTCAATCACCTCATCCAATTTTCTCATTCCCCTTTCATCTAAAGGATGATAATAAGGGGAGGTAAATCAACCCGCGTCATTTTTTCATCAGGATCCGCTGGCGATTTCATCATCTCCCATCCTTCCATTTTTATCGAGGTCAAGTTGAACCGTACTACCCGTCTCGCATTACTGCTCCTCTTATTCGTTTTCGCGCTCGCCTGTCGCACCACCGAACTCGTCGCCCAATCTCGTCCTACATCAACCAACACGCGCCCACGTCCTACACGCACCGAAACGCGCAAGCCGCGCGCCTCGCGCACCCAAGTCGTTGTCGAAGCCCAAGTCATTCCTGTCACCAATACACCTGCGCCCAATGCAGCTGCGCCCACGGACAAGCCGCGCGCGACAAACGCGCCGAACACTCCGGTTCCCAAAAATCCGACCAAACCGCCCGCCACCGCGCGTCCCACCAATACACAGCCAGCCCCGACGCCCACTTCTCAATTCCTCTATCAGGTTACGGAATCGCGTTGCGGACCCAATGTGCGAACGTACATCGAAGGCACCATAACCGAAAATAACACGCCGAAAAATGATCTCCTCGTTCGCATCTCGCAAGGACCGGATGGACAGCCCGATCCCAACGATGACTTTCGCACGGGCAGCGATCCGCGCAAAGGATATTATTTTCACAACATCAACGTTGGCGCGCCACACGGCGGCACGTGGTATATTTGGGTGATCGATCCCGCGACCCAGCAGCGCATCTCGGCGATTGCGATTGTCAAAACCGATTCCGAACGCGTCGAAGATTCCGGAACGAGCGCGGGTTCGTGTCAATCCGCCACCGTCAATTTTTCCAATAAAGCGCCGAGCCCCGCGCCCCGCACCCCAACCCCCTCACGCACGCTCGATCCCAATGCAGGTCCTACTCCAACAAAAACGCAAGACCCGGGGAATGACAGCTAAACAGAACCCTCCGATGTCTTATGCGATGTGCGATGATTACATCGCGTACATCGCCATCATCGGAGGTTTTGATCATGTCACACGCGCAAGTCCATCCAATTCACGCCACGCTGCTTGTGCCGCCTCGCGTGTTGTCACTTGAAACTTCACGGGTTCCCCCGCGCGTTTTTGCGCCAGACGCGGAATGTCGGCGCGAATCATCACCGCGAGGATCGGATAGCCGCCCGTTGTTTGATGGTCCGCTTGCAGCACAATCGGTTGTCCATCGGGTGGAATTTGAAGCGCGCCGCGCGTCACACCGCACGACAAAACCTCTCCCCCCCCGCGCGCAATTTTTTCACCCACCAAACGCGTCCCCATGCGATCAGAAACTTCACTCACGATAAATTCTGTGTCCAAGAATTTCTCGCGCGCCCCATCCTTAAAAAATTCATCGTGCGGTCCAAACAAAACGCGCAAAGGCGCGTCACTCGCGTAATAACGCATAAATTCGTCACGACACGCGTTGCCCGCCCGCTCAACCGAAAAATTCACAAACCCGTTTTCTCCGAGAAAACGGGTTTGTGAATTTTTCAACACATCTCCAACTTGCAACGCGCGCCCCTCCATTCCCCCAAACCCATCACGTAACGCCGTCGCCCGCGAACCCAACACGCGCGGCACATCGCATCCGCCCGCGATTGCCAAATAGGCATAACGTCCCCACGCCGCCACGTCGAAGCGCAACACCTCACCTTCGCGTAAAAAAATCGCGCTGTTCATCGGCACGCGCCGTTCGCCCACGCGCAGCGCAAACCCCGCGCCCGCGACACCCACAACACAGTTTTCCAACGCGCGCACGACAACTCCACTCGACGCAATTTCAATCGCCGCGTCGTTTGCGTCATTACCCACCAACGCGTTCGCCGCGCGCAGCGCCAACGCATCCATCGCCCCGCCGCGCGTGACGCCGTACTGTTGATAACCGTCGCGCCCAAGGTCTTGGATCGTCGTCAAAATTCCCGCTTCAAGAATTTCAAGAGACATAAAAACAAAGGAATTAAAGGAAATGAGGGAAATATATTTATTTCCCTCATTTCCTTTAATTCCTTTTCTCCTCCACAAACCGCACTTGATCCCGCGCGCGCAAAAACGTTGGCGGCTCTCTGTTTGCATCAAACAATTTCACATCCGTTCGCCCAATCAACCGCCAACCACCCGGCGATTCACGCGGATAAATTCCCGTTTGCCGCCCCGCAATCCCCACTGAACCGGTTGGCACGTGTAGGCGCGGCGATTCCAAACGCGGCGCAGCAATTTTTTCATTCACAATGCCCAAATATGGAAACCCTGGCGCAAAGCCCAACATAAACACCTGATACATTTCGCGCGTATGAATCTCGATTACCTCCTCGATCGAAATTCCATTATGCCGCGCGACAAATTCCAGATCAGGTCCAAACTCACCGCCGTAGCGCACCGGGATTTTGATCACGCGCGGCTCGTTCATCCCCTCATCATTCTTCAATTCCACCGCGCGCGTAATTTCCTCGCACAACGCGTCATATTCGCACAATGCGGGATCGTACTCGACCAGCAGCGTCGTGTAACCCGGCACCAGCGCGACCACTCCGCGCAAACTTTCCACCCGCCGCGCCAATGCGTGAACCCGCGCGTTGACTGCCCCATCGAGCGTATTCCCCAACTCGATCAGAATCGCCGCCTCCCCCATCGCGCGTATTTTCAAATCATCCATAAACACCCCCATCGAATTGAATTCGACGTCTCAACAAAGCGTCCTAAAAAACAACGCGAAAACCGAACCTTGTTGAGTACCCTAGAGTCGAGTTCATCCACAGACTCTAAAGACATTCCCCCTCTCCTGAAAACATCTTTTCGTTTTCAGGAGAGGGGGCTAGGGGATGAGGAGTTCCACCCCCTCCGCCCGCAGCGCCTCATGCACCGCGCGCGCCATCTCCACCGCGTTGGGCGAGTCCCCGTGTATGCACAACGTATCCACTTGCAACTCCAACAATTTGCCATCAATCGTCCGCACTGTCCCTTCGCGCACCAACTGCATCGCCACCTGCAGCGCGCGCGCGGGCGACGAAACCACCGCGCCCAATTCCGAACGCGGCAAGAGTGAGCCATCGCTTTTATACGCGCGGTCAATGAATCCTTCGCGCGCCGCGCGCAAACCAAATTCATTCGCCGCGTCAATCAAAAACGAATTGGCAAGCCCCACCAAAATCAATTGGGAATCGAACCGCGTCACCGCGCGCGCAATCGCTTTCGCCGTCGGCATGTCTTGCGCGGCAAAATTGTACAGCGCGCCATGCGGTTTCACATGCCGCATCACCGCGCCCTGCGCGCGTGTGAACGCTGCCAACGCGCCGAGTTGATAGAGCATCATATTTTCGATTTCACTCTCACTCATTTTCAAAACGCGTCGTCCAAACCCCGCGAGATCTGGATAGCCCGGATGCGCGCCGATGCCAACGCCGTGCGCTTTCGCCAATGCTACCGTTCGCTGCATCACCTGGGGATCGCCGCCGTGAAAGCCGCATGCGATATTCGCGGAGGTAATGTGCGGCATCAACCCCTCATCATTCCCCAGCGCATAAATCCCGTAACTCTCACCTAAATCTGAATTGAGATCCATTCTCATGGCGCTTGCACCTCCAATGTGCCGAGTGTGATCGAGCTCGACCAGAAAGGCAACCCGCCGCGCACTGTCACACGCGCAGTATATTTTCCTGCCGCAAGGTTGGGCGGCAATTTCAATTCGAGTTCTTGGCGCGCGTATTGTCCCGCCACAATATCCCCGCCCCCCACGCTTCCATTTTGCGTCAACACCACGTGACCAAATGGATCCGTAAGCGTGACCTCATATTCGCGCGCAACTCCATTTTGCATCACGCGCCACAGCAACGTCAACGGCACATTCGCGCCTGCGGCGAATGGTTCGCTCACATCGAAATCAAAGCCGCTCAATTCGATCCCGCCCAAATCGCGCAGCGGCGTTTCTTGCACGCTCAACAATTCGCGCGGCACACTTGTCGTTTGCGTGGAAACAGTCACGCGCCCCAATTTCTGTTGACCAAACACTTGCCCCGAAGCGGGATCATACATTGTCACTTGCAAAGCGTATTCCCCGGGCGCTGCGCCAACGAAAATTGGCACATCGTACGTATCCACAATGGATTCCCCATTACGCCACGCCGTCGTTGGGTACGCATCGAGAACAGGATTACGATCTAATTGCCCCGCGAGTATGCCATTCGCATCAATCAATTTCAACGACACCAAACGCGCGTCGGGAATTTTTTTCTGCGGCAGCCAATACAATGTCAGACGCGGCGGCTGCATGGTCAACGCCAAGTCATAGCCCAACAATTTAACATCGCCAAAATCCGCATCTAATTTTTGCGTCGGGGTGGAGGCATTGTTGCGATTCGCCTTCGGCTGCACCTGAACCAACGATCCGACAGAGGTGAGCGAATTTTGTTTTTCAATCCCGCTCAAGGGACGCGTGAGAAAAACAGTGCGCTCGCGTTTCAATGCCGCATCAATCGCCTTGAACCGATCCTCTTCCTTGTCCGCCGCAATCGTTTCCACATCCGCGCGCAAATTTACGTTCTCTTGCAAATACCGCAGGAGCGACATTTCGCCAAGAATCCCAATGATCGTTGCATTCGGCGGAAGCGGTTGCGTCAAAACCGCGCGCCCATAAGCGATCACATCCGTCTTGTTCGACAAATCTACGCGCGCGTAATGTTCGCGCAACAACGCGAAGGGAATGATAAGCAAAACCATCGCGCCAACACCTGCCGCCATCGTCGCCACGCGATTCGGCAACGCGTAATACGCCAGCCACAGCAATCCTGCCAAACCCGCCGCGAGAAAGAGCGCGACAATCACAAATGTCGGAATGAAAAAAACGTTAATGTCCGCGACGCGATACGTCAAGACAAACGCGAGATTGGCAAGCAGCGCGAGCGTGAGCAACACCCATTCGCGCCACGCGCGCAAAAACAACGCGACAAAGCCGCCCAGCGCGGCGAGCAAACCCCACGCCCCAAAATCATTCACAAACAGATCGAAATAGTACTCCGCGTCGCGCGTTTGATTGAATGGATTTTGTGTCACAAACACTGTGTAAGCTGTTCCCAAAATCCAATTCAAAAAACCATCGGACGTATTTTGATACGCGCCATCCAGCGATGATGTCACGGTTCCGCGTATTGGCAAATACAGATACAACAACAGTGGCAGCGCAAACGCCAACGCGATTTTCAAAAGCGTCAACGGTTGCTTCAAAAACGCGCGTTCATAACTCAACACATAAACAACCAGCGCGGGAAACAAAAGAACGGTCAAGCGGTGGTGGGTGAGCATGAGACCCGCGAAAAACGCGAGAGGGAGGAGGGAAGCGTGGAGCGTGAAGCGTGGAGCGTCAGCCGCGCGTAGGAGGCGTTCTCTAACGCCGAGCGAACCCCATCGCAACACCAGCCACAACATCACCGCCGTCAAAAACGCTTGCAGCGCGTACACCTCCGCAATCACCGCTTGTGACCAAAACGTTTCACCAAACGCGAGAATCAACGCGGCGATCACTGCGGGCGCGCGCGTGAGAATTTCACCCACGAAATTATTCGCGTTGAAAAATTTTTCCGTGAAGATTCGCGCGGCGAGATAAACAAACATCACCGCGCCCGCGCCGCTCAACGCGGAAACCAAATTCACGCGGTACGCCACATCGCCAAAAGGGAGAAATGTCGCCAGCTTGATCAAGATCGAATAGAGCGGATACCCCGTCGGGTGCGCGATTGCCATGCGCGAAGCGAGCAATTGAAATTCGAGCGAATCGTCAAAGAGATACGCGACGGAGGGGGCAAGAGTGCGGAGATAGATGAAAAAAGTAAGGACAAAGAGAGCCAGCGCGACCAACCAATCTACGCGGACGCGTCGGAGGATATTCGATTCGGAAGTTTGCATCGGCAAAACTATAGCACGAAAAAGACACGGGCAAAAGAATTTGACACGCGTGCGCGGACATGATAGGATTTCGCCGCAATACAAAACGCGTTGCCGATTCAAGTAGCATGTGCGAACTTGCAGCGAGTCGCAGAACGGTGGAACTGTGACAGTCAGCGCAAGCGAAATCCAAATTGGCGGGCATTCGTTGGGGCGGGGTCATCCCGCCCCCAATCCGATGCCAACGCAGCTGTGACAAACAGTTTCGGTTCGCTCTCGTTATCGAGCCGTTGAGGTTGTGTTCTGTTTTCTCAAGTAGCGCGCGAAGGATCATTTGTGGCATCCGAGATTTCTCGCAAGCGCGGCTCGAAATGACACTTGTGCGGCACAACAAACAAAGGTGGCACCGCGAGCCAACGCTCGCCCTTTCAAGGGCGGGCGTTTTTTATTTTCCCAACCTCCCCCTCTCCCCAAAACATCCTTTCGTTTTGGGGAGAGGGGGCAGGGGGTGAGGCATGTTACCGGACTATCTCGCACCCAATCTAAAAATCATCTTCATCGGTCTCAATCCCGGCACATTTTCTGATCAAGCGGGACACTATTTCGCGCGCCCGACAAATTTATTTTGGACCGCGTTGTACGAATCAGGTCTTGTCAAGCAACCGCTTGCGCCCAACGACGACGTTCGCATCAATGAATTTGGTTTCGGACTCACCGATCTCGTCCCGCGCGTCACGCCGAATATAGATTCGCTCACGGCGGAAGAATTTGTCGCGGGCGGAAAAATTTTGCGGGAAAAGATCCAAACGTTCACGCCGCGTATCGCTTGTTTCATCGGCATCACGGGTTACCGTGCCGCGTTCAATAAATACGCCGAGTTGGGCGCGCAGCCCTTTTCCTCCATGTGGGGGGAAACAAAAATTTTTATCGTGCCATCTACCAGCCCGCGCAATGCCTACTACCGACCACAGATCATCGAGTGGTTCAAAAAACTAAAACAATTTCACGACCTCACGTAGGACAAATTTGTCGCGATGAAGTTTATCGCCTTTGTCCCGCCCCGACAAATTACAAATTTGTCCCACTCTCTCAAGGAGAAAAACATGAACGACATTCGACTCATCCGCGAAAATCCAGACGTAATGCGCGACGCGCTCGCGAAACGCCAAATGGACACTGCGCCCGTTGACCGCCTGCTCGCGCTCGATGAAGAACGGCGCGCAAAACTTTCCGAACTCGAAACCTTTCGCGCGCAGCGTAACAGCGCATCGAAAGAGATTGGCAGAATGAAAGAGGAGGCGCAGCGCGAAACGATGAAAGACCAAGTGCGCCTCATCAACATTCAAATCGAAGGTCTCGATACGCTCGTGAGTGAACTTGACGCGCAATTGCAAGAAGTGTTGACAGAACTTCCCAACATTCCCGATCCCGAAGTGCCGCTGGGCAAAGATGACAGCGAAAATGTGGTGCTCAAAAATGTTGGCACATTGCGCGAGTTTGCGTTCACGCCGCTGCCCCATTACGAACTCGGACCCAAACTCGGTTACATTGATTTTGAACGCGGCGTGAAATTAGCAGGCACGCGTTTTTATGTGACGAGCGGGCCCGTCGCCAAATTGCAGCGCGGTTTGATTCAATGGCTCCTCGATCATCACATCGCGCGCGGCTATCGCGAGTTTAACGTGCCGTTCATGGTCAAAGAAGAGATCATGTTCGGCGCGGGACAGTTGCCCAAATTCCGCGAAAATTTGTATCACGATGTCGAACGCGACGCGTGGTTTGTTCCCACCGCTGAAGTGCCGCTCACGGGTTTGCACATGGGCGAAATGCTCGATGGTGAACAGCTCACACTCAATTACACCGCCTACACCCCTTGCTTTCGCAAAGAGAATCTCGCGGCGGGCAAAGACACGCGCGGCATCAAGCGCGGGTTTCAATTCGACAAAGTGGAAATGTACAAATACTGCAAGCCCGAAGATTCGGAAAACGAATTAAACAACATGGTGGGGGACATTGAAGACATTCTCGCGCAACTGAAAATTCCGTACCGTGTCAAGCAACTTTGCACGGGCGATCTCGGCTTTTGCGCGACCAAAACATACGACCTCGAAGTGTGGGCGCCCGGCATCGGCGAATGGCTCGAAGTGTCGTCGGCATCGAACGTGCGCGATTTTCAAGCGCGGCGCGGCAACATTCGTTTTCGCCGCGCGCCCGGCGCAAAACCCGAATTTGTTCACACCCTCAACGGTTCAGGTCTCGGCATCCCGCGCACCATGATCGCGATCCTCGAAAATTATCAGCAGGAAGATGATTGGATCGAAGTGCCGGAGGTGTTGCGCGAGCACGTGAAATTGGACGTGATTACGTAGCAGATGGCAGATAGCGAATCGCGTATTGCAAAGAATGTGTGCGATACGCGATTTGCTATAGGCGACACGCCACATGCCAGATCAAAAAGTAGAAATCCTCAATCTAAAATTTGAAACGATGGCGCAGGGTGGCGAAGCGTTGGCGCGTGAAGCGAACGGACGCGTCATCTTTGTCCCCTACGCCCTCGCGGGCGAGACCGCGCGCGTCGAAATCACCGAATCGCGGCGTGGATTCGCCCGCGGGCGCGTCATTGAAATTCTTGTCCCCTCCCCTTTCCGCGTCACTCCTCGCTGTCCTCACTTCTCCCCCTCTCCGGAAAATTCGGTTTCTGAATTTTCCGGAGAGGGGGGCAGGGGGGTGAGGTGTGGCGGTTGTCAATGGCAGCACATTTCCTACGCCGCGCAGCTGCAATTCAAAACCCAAATCGTCCGCGATCAATTCGCGCGCATTGCGAAAATGTCCAGCGCGCCAATTCTCCCAATCCTGCCCGCGCGCCACGAATGGTTTTATCGCAACAACATGCACTTTGGCGTGGACGAAAATGGCGCGTTGTGTTTACAAGCACCCGATTCACATACACTCGTTCCGATTCGCGAATGTTTTATCGCCGACGAACCGCTGCGTGAAATGTTCAAAACGCTTGAACTCGATCCAGCAAGTTTTGATGGCGTCACATTGCGCGCGGGCGAAAACACGGGCGAAAAATTTATCATTCTCGAATCCGACGATCCAGAGACGCCCGAAATTGAAACGGATGATCCCGTGTCCATCGCGTTTCGTTCGGGCGATGTGACGATTCCAATTTTGGGTAATGAATTTCTCACCGAAAAAATTGGTGAACGCATCTTTCGGATTTCACCCGATTCATTTTTCCAAGTCAATACTGCGATGGCACATACACTTGTTGAACTCGTCACCGAATTTCTCGCGCCGCGCGCCGACGATATCCTGCTCGACGCGTACGGGGGCGTTGGATTGTTTAGCTTGTCCCTCGCGCCCCAAGTTTTGCGCGTGATCGAAATCGAAGAAAATCCGAACGCGTTAGAGGACGCGAAATACAATGCGCGTGATTTGAACAATGTGTTATTTCATCAAGGGCGCGTGGAAATTATCTTGCCAACGCTTGATTCACGCATAGACATCGCGGTTATTGATCCCCCGCGCGCGGGTTTGGAACGCGCCGCGCTGGACGCGCTCGCCGCGAAGCAGCCGCGCGCGATTGCGTATGTTTCATGCGACACCGCGACACTCGCGCGCGATGTTGCGCGTTTCATTGAACAGGGCTATCGTCTCGAACGCGTGCAGCCCGTTGATTTATTCCCGCAGACGTATCATATCGAATGTGTCGCGCAGTTGGTCAGGGTTTGAAACGCGGCTAAAATATCGCGCGTGATCAAAAAAGTATGGGTATATCTCATCCGCGTGGGTACGCCCGACATCGAACTGCTCGTCTTTGATCATGTGGACGTTGACGCAGGGGTTCAAATTCCTGCGGGGACCGTTGAGCCAAACGAAGACCTTGCGACTGCGGTCCAACGCGAACTCATGGAAGAGGCAGGCATAGCCGTTGAATCGTTCACCGCGTTAGAAGTTTTTGAACGAGAGTGGGATGGTCAACTTGTGCAAGCACATCTCTTTGCCGCATGGGCACCGCCCAATGTCCGCAAAGAGTGGATTCATCATGTCAAAGGCAAAGGCGAAGATGATGGCATCTTGTTTCGTTGTTACTGGCTGCCGCGCGCGGAATGGAATAAAGTGTATGGCGATTTCAATCTTGGCTATCCCGCGCTGAATCAATTCATTACAAACTCGCGCCTCAACGAAAAATTATGAACGCACAAGAACTCGTCAAAAAATACGCCGCAGGCGAACGCGATTTTTCCAACGCGGATTTGCATGGCATCAATCTCGCGGAAGCAAAATTGCGCGGCATTAGGTTGCACGGCGCAAATTTGGAAAAAGCGAATTTTGGTTGGGCGAATCTCGAAGGCGCGGATTTGTCCAACGCGATTCTCAAAGGCGCAACGCTCAACGCCGCGCATTTGCACAATGCCAATTGTCAAGGCGCGGATTTTTCGGATGCCAAAATGAAAACGTGCGGTTTGCGCGACGCGAATCTCGAAAACGCGAATTTGCGCGGCGCGGTTCTCGTCGGCGCAAAATTGATGGGCGCGAATTTGCGTAACGCGAATTTATCCAAAACGCATCTCGACGGCGCAGATTTTACGGGCGCAGATACGGAAGGCGCGGATGTGACGTTTACGGAAACGACAAACACCGTTGGCTTGGCGATGCCCAAGGACAAAGTATCACTCAAGCATATTGATCGCTCTTCTTGAATCAAGAACCGCCGAAAAATTTCGGCGGTTCTATTTTTCAAGCCCTTCCAAAACCGCGCGCGCCTTGCTCGCCGCGTGCCCGCGATGACTCACGCGATTTTTTTCCTCCGACGACAATTCCGCCAAATGTTTGCCGCGTTCGCGCACGATAAAAATTGGATCGTAACCAAACCCATTTGTCCCGCGCGCTTCAAACGCGATTTCCCCTTCGCACGTTCCTTCCGTCGTCCACGTATTGCCCCGCGCATCCGCAATCACAATCACGCACCGAAAACGCGCGGCGCGTTTTTCGCGCGGCGCGGCGCGTAATTTTTCCAACAAAAACGCGTTCCGTTCCGCATCGCTTTTATTTTCACCCGCGTACCGTTTCGAAAACACGCCCGGTTCGCCACCCAACGCGTCCACTTCCAACCCCGAATCATCGCCCAACGCGAGCAGCCCGCTTTGTTGCGCGTACGTCACCGCTTTCAAACGCGCATTCTCTTGCAGCTTCGCGCCCGTTTCCTCCACATCCTCCGCGATTCCCACATCCTCCAACGTCACCAACGCGAAATCCAAATCGCCCAAGAGCTCTTGATATTCGCTCAATTTTTCGCGATTGTGTGTCGCAATTAACAATTTGTTCACTCGATCTCTCCTTCTCTCCATCCCTCGCTCATTTTGAATTTTCCCCAACCCTCGTTACAATCCCCGCAACCTTTTGCACAAGGAACATTATGGATTTTGAACGCGGCTTTTCTCTCGTCGAATTGCTCTTATTCCTCATTCTCGGCGTCTTGCTGATTTGGATCGGCACGCTCGAATTTCGTTTGCTGCGAATCACCAAAACGCTGCGCGCGCTCTTTAGCGGACGCACGGGCGCAGATTTGGAACAGGTCTTGCGCGAGTACATGGAACGCATGGATCGCACGGACGAAACGATCAGGCAATTCAATCAACGCGCTACACTCGTCGAACAAAAAGCGCCGTTCAATGTTTCCCATCTCGGCGTCGTCCGGTTCAATCCCTTTGCCGATAAAGGCGGCGATCAAAGTTTTGCCGTCGCGTTCTTGGATGATCATACGGATGGCGTTGTGTTCACAGGTCTCCACTCGCGCTCCGATGTGCGCGTCTATGCCAAGCCCATCGTCGGCGGCACCTCCACCTACCCCCTCACAGACGAAGAAGCCGAAGCGATCAATCGCGCGCTGACTAGAAAATAATACTCGTAGTTGCCGCAAAATAGAAACCGCGAAATTGAGATGCCACGCACTTCCGCAAGTGCGTGGCATCTCAATTTCGGAATATGCTATAATCGCCAAACCAATGCGTTGTGCGTTGATTATGACGGTCAAGAACGAAGCGGACGCGCTGCCGCGTTTGTTCGAGACGCTCGCCTTACAAACCAAACCGCCCGACGAAATCATTGTCGCGGACGGGGGCTCGACGGACGATACTGTAAAATTGTTGCGAGCTGCGTCAGCCCAATTTCACTTGCGCGTGTTGGAATGTCCGAACGCAAACATTTCGCAAGGGCGCAACGCGGCGATACGCGAAGTGAGCGCGGAAATTGTAGCGAGCACGGACGCGGGTGTGCACCTCGATCCACATTGGTTTGAAAAGATCACCGCGCCCTTTTTTCAAAACAACGCTCCCGATGTGGTTAGCGGATTTTTTCTGCCCGACCCGCGCGGCGCGTTTGAAACCGCGCTCGCCGCGACAACCCTGCCCGAATTGCGCGACATTCGCGCCGAAACCTTTTTGCCCTCCTCGCGTTCTGTCGCCTTTCGCAAAGCCGCGTGGGAAAAAATCAACGGCTATCCCGAATGGCTGGATTATTGTGAAGATTTGATTTTTGATTTCGATCTGAAACGCGCGAATTTTCGTTTTCAATTTCAACCCAGCGCGCTCGTTTATTTTCGTCCGCGTTCCACCTTACAAAAATTTTTCAAACAGTACTATTTGTACGCGCGCGGCGACGGCAAAGCGAATTTATTTTGGAAGCGGCATCTCATTCGCTACATCACCTATCTCATCGCCATCCCACTCTCGTTTCTTCCTTCACTCTGTTCAGGACAGGCTGCCTTTCGTTTCGCGCCTCTCATTTCAATTCTCATGTGGCTCATTGGCGCGTATGCGTTGTTCGGCACACCCTATCGCCGCTTGTTTCATTCGTGGAAAAGTTTATCGCATGTTGAAAAAATAATCGCGTTCGTATACGTGCCAATCCTTCGCATCACGGGCGATGTTGCAAAAATGATTGGCTATCCTGTTGGCGTGTGGTGGCGATTTACAAAAATTTCGGACGCGGATAAACGCGGATAAACGCGGATACAAAAAATTTTTTCCGCGTTCCCCCGCGAAAATCCGCGTCCAAAAGGTCTTTTGATGAAAATCGGCTACCTCTATTCCCCTCTCTTTCTACAACATTCCGCCGCGGGACATCCCGAAGCGCCACAGCGTCTTGAGGCGATCATGCAAGTGTGGCAAGACACGCGCTTGCTTGAAAAACTCGTTGCCATCGAACCCACACCCGCGACGGATGAACAACTCTTGAGTGTTCATTCGCAAAAACATCTCAATACAATTGAGTACGCGAACCGACGCGGCGGGATGCAAATTGACGGCGATACGTACATGAACGAATACTCGCGCGACGCGGCATATCTCGCGGCGGGTGCGGCGATCAACGCGGTGGACGCGGTGATGACGGGAAAATTGGACGCGGCGTTTTCTTTAGCGCGTCCACCGGGGCATCATTCGACGCGCGATTTGGCGATGGGTTTTTGTTTGTTCAACAATGTCGCGGTAGCTGCACAATACGCGGTGGATCAGTACAAACTCGAACGCGTTCTCGTGATGGATTTTGACGTGCATCACGGCAACGGCACGCAAGATATTTTTTACAGTTCCCCAAACGTCTATTATTTTTCCACGCATCGCTACCCGTTCTATCCCGGTTCGGGACATTGGCGCGATGTGGGCGCGGAAGAGGGACGTGGGTACACTTTTAACGTCCCTCTGCCGCACAGCGTTGGCAATGAACAATTCGCGCACATTTTTGACGATTTGTTGTATCCCGCGATGGCGCGGTATCAACCGCAGCTCGTTTTGGTTTCCGCAGGATACGACGCGCATTGGGCGGATCCACTCGGCGCGTTGACCTTGCTTGATGCAACGGGCTACGCCTACTTGACTCAAGTGCTTCACAGCATCGCGAAAGACTACGCGCAAGGACGCATCGTTTGTGTTCTCGAAGGCGGTTACAATTTCGACGCGCTCGGCTGGTCAAGTCACGCGACGGTAGAAGCATTGCTCGGCAACACAGTGACAGACGATCCCGTCGGCGCGCCGCCGCGCGAAGAACGCGACATTTCCGATCTGATCGAACATTTGCAAGGCGTTCACCAACTCGTCTGAAAAGCGCGAATGGCGGATGGCAATTGGCAGATGGCATATCGCGTATTGCAAATCGCGTATCGCAAATCGCAAAGCGCTGAATACTGAACTATCGCACTATCGCACTACCACCCTATTGCACTCTCGCCTTATCTCACTATAATTTCCCCGTATGGCTGATGTCCTTTTGCGTGAGTATGTAGATCAACTGCGCGACACGCTTCGCGCAGGCAAGTATGCCGACGCGTTCGCGCTCGGGCAGCACATCCTCCACTATTTTCCCAAACACGTTGAAACGTACACCCTGCTGGCACAGGCGTGTCTTGAAACGGACGATCTGGCGGGCGCAACCGATTTGTTCCGCCGCGTCTTGAGCGCGGATCCTGAAAATATCCTCGCGCTGGCAGGGATGGCGTTGTTGAGCGAAACGCAGGACAAGTACGACGACGCGCTGTGGTATTTGGAACGCGCCTACGAAGTGCAGCCGAGCCATGATGATTTGCGCCGCGAATTGTTGCGCGTGCGCGAAATGTTTTATGGCGCCGCGCCCGCGCGTTTGGAATTGACTTCGGGCGCGCTCGCGCGCGTGTATGCGCGGCAGGGGCAGTACGCGCATGCCATCAACGAATTTCGCCGCTTGCTTCGAACCGACAGCAAACGCTATGATGCGCGCGTGGGTTTGGCGGAAACGTTGTATCGCGCGGGACGCACCGATGAAGCCGCCCAAGTCGCGCAAAGTGTGATGGCAGATGCGCCCTTTGCGTTGAAACCGAATTTGATTCTCGGCACGCTGTGGTCAGAAAATGCTGTGCCAGAAGGACAACAATTTCTAAAGCGCGCGCAGCAGCTCGATCCCGAACATCGCGTCGCGCGGCAATTGATTGGCGCGCATTTTGCGGATGGGCAAACGCCGCGTTTGCCGCAGTTGGGCGAACGCGCGATTTCGTCCCCGCTTGACGATCAAGAAATCGGCGCGGTGAGTCAAACCTTCACCACCGATGCCGCGACGATTCGCGCCGCGGAATTTTTGCGCGAGCTCGAACGCGCCCAGGAACCCGAACCGGAGTTGGAAGAACCGCTTTTTGGCGATCTCGATGCGTTGAGTTTGGTTGAAAACATTCCGGTTGTCGCAGAACCAATTCCAGCTCCGTCACAACCTGTCGCGGAAGAAATTGTCGCGCCAATTGTTGAAGAGATTGCACCGCAGACTCTGGAAGCAGAACCCGCGCCACCTGTCGCGGAAATGCGCGTGGAGCCAATTCCCGAAACACCCGCGCTCGAAACCATTGCGCCCGACACAACCCTGCAAGAAATCGCGCAGGCGGAACAAATTTCCCCCCCCCCCGCGCCGACCAAGAAAAAATCCGAGTTCGCCGCGCGCCTTGCGCGATCCAAAACGGGCGAGGGCGTATCTACCGATGCGATTGCCGCCGCAGCCACCGCGCTCGCCGCGAGTATCGCGCTGGACAAATCCAATCAACCCACACCGACGCTGCGCGCGCATCCCTCAATTCCCAAAGTGCGCCCCGTGATACGCGGCGCGGCAGAAAAATTACCAACGTGGCTTCGTCTTGGCGCAACGCCCGCCGCCGCATCCGCGTCGTTTGATGTCGCACCTGCAACTCCTCTGGAAGATCGACCCGCGTGGCTCGTCGAAGCACAAGAGGTTGCCGCGCGCGAGCCGATTGTGGCGCAAGAGCCAGAATTACCCGATTGGCTCAAAATAGCCGCGCCAACGGAAATTGAAAAACCAATTGTCCAGACACCGCGCGCTGATGTTCCGTCATGGCTGCGCGATGAAACTCAAATTGAATCGCCGCGTATCAGTGAGAGCGCGCCTGCTGAATCACCTAAAACCGCAGTCGCAATTCCCGAATCGTTAAAACATGAAACGGAAACGCCACACGCTGCCGCGCCTGGGATCGAGGAAACACCAGAGAGTGTGCAAGAGACGGTGAGCGCGCCTGTTCAAGAAATCATTGAAGCACCAGTCGTGGAACGAGTGGTTGAACCGCCTGTCGCCATTGCAGAAACGATCAGCGAACCGATTGCTGTTGTTGAAGAAATCGCGCCCGAACCTGTCGCGGAGATCGAAACAATTCAAGAGACAGAAACGCCTGTTGTTGAAACAATCACCGTAGAAACGCCACCGTTTGAAGAGGAACCGACGCCAACCCAAGTGCTGCCCGATTCCGCGACGATGCTGCAAATGGCGCGCGACAAACGCGCGGAGGGTGATTTGAAAGGCGCGTTGGATTTGTACGAACGCGTTATGCACCGCCGCCCGAATTATTTGGATCAGATCACAAACGATCTGCAAGAGATTATTCAAGCGGGCGGCGCGCCGACTAGCGCGAATCGGTTGCTCGGCGAAGCATACGCGATGGTGGGTCGTTTCAAAGAATCGCTCGAACAATTTCGCATTGCGATGGGGAAATAACCTGCAAAAAGATGCCACGCATTTCCGAAATGCGTGGCATCTTTTTGCAGCGGCATCTTTTTTTGCGAATTGCGAATTGCGCGTATGATTGCGCGCGCTCTTATTCCATTCTGGAGGACACTCTTGCAACGCACACTCGTTATCATCAAACCCGATGGGGTGCAACGCGCGCTTACGGGAAAAATTCTAGCGCGTTTTGAAGAACGCGGTTTCAAACTCGTCGCGCTCAAAATCGTTTCCGTTTCCACCGATCTCGCCGAAGCGCATTACGAGATTCACAAAGGAAAATTTTTCTATCAAGGGCTCGTAGATTACATCACCTCTAGCCCCGTCGTCGTGATGGTAATGGAAGGACACGAAGCGATTGGGGCAGTCCGCAAAATGGTTGGTGCGACGCGTCCGTGGGAAGCGGAGGCGGGAACGATTCGCGGCGATCTCGCGTTGATGGGTTTGCGAAATCTCATCCACGCCTCCGACGCGCCCGAAACGGCGGCGAGCGAAATCGCGCTGTGGTTCAAGGCAGATGAATTGGTGGAATATACGCGCGAGATTGACAAGTGGGTTAATGAATAAAAAAATCGAGGTTCGCTGAACCTCGATTTTTTTATTCATTGAATCCGCACAACCACCGGCGCATTACTCCACAAATCTTCCAAGTCATAAAAATCGCGCGTCCCCGGATCGAAAATGTGAACAATCACATCCCCATAGTCCATCAGCACCCAGCCCGAACTGCTCTCGTGGTCTGACATGCCAAGCGGCAATTTTTTGTGCGACTTCATTTTTTTCTCAATGTCATCAATGATCGCCTTTGCCTGACGTTCACTGTCTGCCGTCGCAATCACAAAATAATCGGCAATCGTGGAAACTTTGCCCGTATCCAAAACAACAATGTCCGAGCCTTTTTTGTCGGAAATAATTTCGGCGATTTCACGCGCCTGTTCGATGGGTTCCAGAAGCATTTCTCCTTGTAGGACAAATTTGAAATTTGTCCTACGAATTATAACACAGTCATTCTTCGCCAAACGCATCGGTGCGACGCGGCTGCACGGGAATCACATGCGCGGCTTGCCATCCTTGCGGCGTTTCCTTGACGCTGAACTCGACAACCTCGCCGCGTTCCAAATTGCGCTGTCCCGCGCGCGCGATTTCCGAATAATGCACAAACACCTCGCGCGCCCCTTCTTCCCAAATGATAAACCCGTACCCCTTATTTTTCGCAAACGATTTTACCACGCCGCGATAGCGTTTCTCTTGTTCCATCATTTCATATCATTCCTCGCCGTTCCAAATGCCACGCGAACGCGTAACCGAATGGAATCGGCAGCCAAAAGGAAACGAGGCGATACAATACGGTCGCGCTCACCGCGACGGGCGCGGGAATCCCCAACGCGGTGGACATGAACGCCAGCGTCGTTTCCAACACGCCGATTTGTCCGGGCACCGCTGCGAGTGTTGCGATGGAGGATGATACGACAAAAATCAACAGCACGGTTCCCGGCGCGACATCGTAGCCAATCGCGCGAAACGCAAAATACAACGCGATCCAATCGCAAGCTAAACGCGCGAACGCGCAGAGAAACGAAATGAACACGCGCAAGGGCTCGCGTCGCGCAAACGCGAGCGCGCAGTAAAAATCATTCACCGCGCCGCGCACGCGTTCCGCGTCATACAAATTGCGCCGCAAAATTTTCCCGATCACACGATTCACACCGCGCGCGATGCTGTCCGCCGCGCGTTCGACCAAAACGCGTTGTCGTACAAACATGACAACCGTGTACACCAACGCAATCGCGCCCACAACAAAAATCGCGATCACATCCCAACGCAATCCCGCCCCCGCGCCACTCGCCGCGACAACCGCAAGCCCCGCAATGAACATTAAAGAAATCGCGCACAGGGAAACCACATCTTCAATCCCTTCCACCGCCGCGAATGTCCCACCGTGCATCCCGCGTTTCAAAAAAAATGCGCCGCGTATCACCAACCCCGCCGCGCCGCCAATGAACGTTCGATTCGCCGCAGATGCGGCAACGGTGGTTTGAAACATTGGCAAGAGAGGCACGCGTAATCCAACAATCGCCGCGACGACGCGCGTCGAAATCGTCATGGCAACGTAACGCAACGTTTGAAAAAAAATCATGCACGCGACGAAAAAAAGATTTGCGTTGAGGAGAAGCGAAAATGTTTGCGCGGCGCCCGCGAGGAACGTGAGAAGGAGCGTTGACGCGAGACCGAGAGTGAGGAGAACAAGAATCCAACGGCGATTGGGCTGGCGGAGAGGAGGCGGGGAATAGATTGTGGTTGTCGGTTCAGAAATCATTTCATCCACTCCAGATAGGGCGCTTAAATCAAAGCGGGATGATCGGATTTTTCGCTTCGGCGCAATGGCGTTCGGTTACCTGAAGCGGTTGGTTTTGGATTCTATGCTTTAGCAGGTTCCGAACTCGACTATCGGACCCGCTAAAGCGCAATGGCATTAAGTTAAGCCCACGAACCAGTTTGGGACTCTACGCTTCAGCGGGTTTCTGACTCGACCAACGGACCCGCTAAAGCGTAAAATCCACTAACTTAATGCCATTGCGCTAAAGTGTAAAATCCACTAGCGCAATGCCATTGCGCTTTAGCGAGATCTTCGGATCTCAACCCGTTTCTCATTACGCGTTTCACGCGTCCATTATTTCTTGCGTCTCCGCCACCAAATCCGCTTCTTGCTGCGCCAACAGCGGGATGCGGTTACGAATGTCCGCCTCGAATTTTTTGAAAAAGAAATAGGCGAGGATGATCGGAAAGGGCAGCCATAGAACGCCCCAGAAAATGAGCGGGTCGAGAATTGGCTGCGCGGAAAAACGATCCAAATTATAAAGGATGAAATACACACTCGTGCCAACTGTAAAAAAATTTGGAATCGCATCCGTCGCGTGAATGAGTTTCGCGCCCGTTGAACGAACCTTGGTGATCGGCCAAAACAAGTTGCTGCCCAGATAACCAAGTTGATCCTCCAACACATGCGCCAACAATGCGCCGAATCCGATCAATCCCGCCGTGAGTCCAAACAAACCACAGATCGTTCCAAATAGCAGCGCCATAAAAATAGAGTGCGAGTATTGCCGATGCCACGGAATAAAATCAATTTCCACGCGATTGTTGCGCCATTCGATAGCAAACGAAGGACCGCTAAAAATATCCACAGCTGTAAATTCGCCATATGTGGGCAAAAGGGGGGTGTGAATTTTCGCGCGTCCTTCAGGATGTTCGCGCAAACTTTCGGGCAAGGGAATTTGGGACGTATTCACAATCGGACCGAGTTTGACGATCACCTCACTTTTTTGGGTGTCAAACTGGATCGAATACTGCTGCCACCAATCGGGGCCTAACCGAATCGTATTGCATTTCAAAATTTGTTTCTTGTGCGTCTCGCCTACGCGATCAATCCCCGCTGCGATCTCGTCCGCGATTTTTTGAGATTCAAATTTTTCGGGATGCGGATCAATCAAAATATCGGGTTCTTCCACAAAGCGCGCGAATTTGAAATCCAGTGTATCGGGCAGCAGCCCGCCAATCCCGCCCAACACGAGAAAAAACGACCCTGCCGCCGCTTGCTGCACGGCGTCAGGAAAAAATGTGCCGACGGCGACGCCGGTGACGAAATGAGAAATGCCCTTCATGACAAATTGCGAATTGGAAATTGCGAATTGGAAATTTCCAATTCGCAATTTCCAATTTCAGATGATCCTCAGCCACTGCGCGACCATCGGACCCAACCCCGCGAGATTCAGCGTAATCGGCACGAGCAGGACGCCGAGACAATTCAAACGCCGCGAACCCCACAAGACGGGCAGCCAACCGATGGGTGTTGCAATGAGCATGATCGCAATGCCGCCGAGACCGGTAAAAAAATAGACGAGCGCGACGAGGAGGAATAACGTCGCGATGGAAATGTAGCGATAATTTATTTTTTCAATGAGCCAGATGGCAAAACGCGCATACACCAACAGCAAGAAAAAAGACAATACACCGCACACCACAATCATCGCGACGCTCAAGTAATACAAGCCCGCGCCTTGCGGCGTGTAAATCGTCGCTAACATGCCCGACATGCCGCCTTTGGTGATGCGCGCGGCGGGCAAAAAGAAGAGCCAGAACGCGCCGACAAAGTATAAAAATTTTGACGCGCCTTGTGAAATAATAAAAACGCGATCATCGCGCTGCGCCGTCGCGTGTCCCGCGAGATACCCGCCGATGCCGCCCGTGACCACAGGAAAAAACGCGGCGAACAATCCGCCCAACGCGCCTGAAAAAACTCCGCGCGCAATCATGCCCGGGGGCGCGTCAAAAGTGTTGGAGATGTGCTGCTTGGGAATTTCCGTTCCCGAAATGATATTGTCAAAAATCCACGGCACGGCGAACAAGCCGACGAACGCGGGCAATAAATTTTGAAACGACATTTCCAATGGCACAGGCGATTTGTACATCAACACCAATCCCAAAAGACCCGACAATAAAAATGTGAGGAGGCCCGCGCCCAGTCCTCGCCACGCGTCCCACAAACGCGCCAGCCCCGTCGCGCCGCGATCCCCGCCTTTGGGCCATTCCGCCATCAACATGTACGCAATGATCACCGCGAGAATCCAATGCAAGTGCGGGATCAAAATCGTTCGCAGCGTGCCAAACACAACCGACGCGAACGGCGACAACACAAGCAACACGACGATTCCGCCCAACGCGCCAATGCCTGTCAACACGGCCGCTTCGTACCCGCGCGACATGAGCAAATACTTTTGCCCGGGCAAAACAATAAACACGGTAGAGTCATCGGGCGCGCCAAGAAAAATCGCGGAAATTGTATTCAGCATCGCGTATCCAACAATCATGCCCAGCAGCAGCATAGCTAACTCATTCGCGCCGATAAAATTTTCGATACGAATCGTGAGCAAAATAAAAATGCCCGCGACGTTGTACACGTGCAGTGAAGGCACAAGCGCGAGCGCGGAGGCAAGCAGCGTGCCTGCGATGGCGTAAGGGACGAGGGCGAGATATTCCATAAAGGTAACTTATTTATTTCAAAAATTTTCTGCGAAAATTTTTGAAATAAATTAACCTAGAAAATTATCTCATCCGCCACAATCTCCAAATTCCCGCGAAACACATTTACTTTGCCGCGCACAGAAACTTGCGCGCCAATCGCCAGTTTATCTTGAATCGGCGTAAGAACATTTTTGAAAACGGTGACGCGAATCGAGCCGCTGTCGTCTTGGATCGTCACGTACTTGCCTGCGGAAAAATCTTTCAGTTCGGAAATGGTGGCTTGAAGTAAAACAATTTGATCCAAATCATTTGTCGAAATCGAAGCGATGTTGCGGATCGTGACGGTCGGCACAACGGCGGCAGCGACGAGTTCTACATCTTGCGCGCGTTCGGGAATGATTTCGAGTTCGTCGTTAAACACATCCACCTGCCCTGTCACGCGCACTTGCGCCCCCGCTTTCAAATCCGCCCGCGCCGCGATTTTTTCCAACACATCCGCCCAAATCAAAAGTACGATTCGCCCCGTCCCATCGTCGAGCGTGTACCGCATCCCATAAGAGAATTGATTGGCGCGCGCAATTTTCGCTGTGATGATCGCGCGCGCGTCCTTGTCGGCAGCGGTGATGCTGGCGATGGTGCGCGCAACGGGCGCGGCGGTGGGCGCGCGGGTGGGGCGCGGCGTGTTGGTGGGTTCGGCGGTTGCATCGGCGTTGGGCGTCACGATGTTTTGCACAACTGACGCGCTGATTTTCACATCGCTCGCGCGGTTGGGGACAATTTCCAATTCGCCGCGATATTGCGTCAATTTGCCTAGCACTGTTACTTGCGCGCCCTTTTGCAATTCACCCGCGTTTGGAATTTGACCATACACATCTTGCCACAACACCAACGTAATTTCGCCCGAATCATCCGCAATCGTTGCGCGCACGCCTTGCGAAAATTTTGAAACGCGCGTCACTTGTCCCGAAACTTGCACGCGTTGATTTACGCGCGCCGCGTCGAGTGCGCCAATTTTTTCCGTCGTCGATGCCGCCGTGTTATCTGCAGCCAATTTTTTCAAATCGCGCGGATGACGTAACAACAATTGCGGTGAATCGCGAAAAAAAGTGACGATACCCTGCACTTCTACCGCATCCCCTAAATCGAACGAGGGCAGCGCGCCGTACAATTTTTCCAGATCGGCGTTCACCGCGACATCGAGTTCGCCTGCCGCGTCGCCGAGCGTGACGAGTGTGAGCCCTTGATACGGCTGACGAATTTCGCGGACATCACCGCGTACGCGAACGTAATGCAATTCATCGTCGTACCCGATCTCTTTGATTGTAATTTCGTTGGGCGAGGGGGGAGTGAGTTGGAGTTTATCGGCGGAGGAAACGTTGAACGAGGTGAAATCATCACGCACGCGCAATGTGCCTTCAACAGAAATTTTGTCGCCCGTCGTCGGAATTTTTTGCTGTGCGACGAGAACCTCTGTCACATCGCGGAAACTTGCCGCTTGCATTTCGCCCGTCTCATCGGAAATGTAAAAACGCAACGATTGCGCGTCCGCATCATAAATCGGACCGCGCGTGATGATGCCCTCCAGCCGCACATACGCGTGGTTCATCGTCGCGCCGACATTCCCGATTTTGGTTGTGGGCGTGGATGCGCCGCTGACGGCATAAATCAAAACCGCAACTCCAAGAATGGCAAGCGCGAGACACGCCAGCCGCAAATACTTTAACGGCAAACGCTTTTTGATGTCCGCGCCGCAGTACGGACATTTTTCCAACGGACCGACAAAGCGTCCACAAGAAGGACACGTTGCGCCAACTTGATGCGTGATCGCGTTCATCGAAAAAAGTATAGCACAAATTGGAGGTTAGAAGTTGGATTTTAGAAGTTGGATTTTGGATTTACGCTATGCCATTCGCTCTCCGCCGACTGCGCTTTCACGCTTCATCCTTCATTCCATTCAGAACAAGCAGTTTGACGTTTCACGTATGCTATAATCACGCGCGCCAACAGACGTTTCACCGAAACGTCTCTACACGATCCAACATCCAACTTCCAACTTCCAACTTCCAACTTCCAATCCCCATGTCCCTCACCCGCGCCCAAGTTTCCCACATTGCCGAATTGGCAAAACTTGAATTGACCGAATCTGAAATCGAACGCATGACGGAGCAGTTGTCCGCGATTTTGGAATATGCGGAACGGCTCAATGAACTCGACACCGCCGCGATTGCGCCAACAGCGAGCGTGATTCCCAACCAAAATGTAATGCGCGCCGATGTCGTCACGCCGTCACTCACGCGCGCACAGGTTTTGCAAAACGCGCCCGATACCGACGCGAACCGCGAATTTTTGCGCGTGCGCGCGATTTTGGAAGAGTAACAAGTGGCAGGTGACAAGTGACAACGAGTTGGTTTGCCCTGTCATCCGTCACCCGTCACTTTACCCCCATGAAAATCGCTTGGTTCGGGCATGTTGCGAGTGAACGCCATTACGGCACTGTGTCGTATTCGCGCATGATGCTGCAAGGTCTTTCGCAGCGCGCGGTGGAAGTGGTTTTCTTTTATCACGCAACGCGCGAACGCCATCTTGTCACCCCGCCGAACGTGCGCGCCATTCGCATCGGCGCGTTTGATATTTTGAATCGCGCGACGGTTTCTTCGCTGCGCGCGGAACAGACGATCAAAAATGTCTTGCGCGCGGAACGTCCCCAAGTCGCGCACGTTTCCCTTTCCTTTTCCAATCTCGACGCGACGATTCCTGAATTTTGTCACGAGTACGGCATTCCTGTCGTCGCAACGTGGCACGCGCCTTTTGGTCCGCCCGGATCGTTTTGGGGCACGGCGATGCGTTTTGTGTATCGCATGTATGTCAACACATTAGACAAGTACGATGCGGTGATTGTTTTTTCGGAGAATCAAAAACGCATGTTGGAAAAATACGGCGTCGAAAATGTTTCGATGCACGTCATCCCCAATGGCGTGGACACAGAAAAATTCGCGCCGGGCGCATCAGACTATAAACAGGAATTGGGCGCGCGCCTCTTGATTTCGTATGTCGGACGCATCGAACCCGAAAAAAATGTGAGCGCGTTGTGCGAAGCATTTGCCGCGCTCGATTTGCCTGACGATCATATTTTGGTTCTCGCGGGCGCGGGCATGGATTTGGGACGCTTGCGCCGCAAGTACGATGATGACCCGCGTATCATTTTTCTGGGGCATATCACTGACGCGCGCCACGTGCAGCGCATCTTGCGCGCGTCGGACATTTACGTTTTGCCCTCCGCCGTCGAGGGGCTTTCAATTGCGATGCTCGAAGCAATGGCGAGCGGTGCAGCAATGATCGTCACGGACGTTGGCGCGGATGGGGAAGCGATGCGCGGCGCGGGCATCGTCCTTGATTTGGAAAATTTGGAGGGGCAATTACCGCTGGCATTACGCCAGCTGATCGAGTTCCCCGAATTTCGGCAAGAGTTACGCCAACGCGCGCGGCAACGCGCGGTGGAACAATATTCGTTGAACGGCAATCTCGACAAACTGGTGCAATTGTATCGGCAACTGGAAACCCACTCCCATTCTCAATTCTATGGCTATCGAAACTAAGTTACACGAACTCACCGCGTATCGTGCGGCGGAATTATTGCGGCGCGGCGAAATTTCTTCTGTCGAATTAACGCGCGCGCTTTTGGAACGCATTGACGCGCTGGATCCAAAAATTCACGCATATCTGCATGTCACGGCGGAACGCGCGCTGGATGCGGCGCGCGCGGCGGATGAAAAATTGCGCGATGCGCGGGGGACGGGCGGGATGGGCGGGATGGGCGGGATGACCCCGCCCCTACACGGCGTGCCAATGACGATCAAGGATGTGATTTCGATTAAGGACGTTGTGACCACCGCGGGCTCTCGTATTCTGGAAAATTTTGTCCCCGTCTATAACGCGACAGTGATCGAACGCTTGCAAAACGCGGGCGCGTTTTTGATCGGCAAAACGAATCCCGATGAATTTGCGATGGGGTCTTCGACGGAAAATTCCGCGTATGGGGTCACGCACAATCCGTATGATTTGGAACGCGTGCCCGGGGGTTCTAGCGGCGGCAGCGCGGCGGCAATGGCGGCGGATGAAGGGATTTTTGCATTAGGCACCGATACGGGCGGCAGTGTGCGCCAGCCCGCGTCGTTCACGAATACCATCGGCTTGCGTCCCAGTTATGGGCGCGTCTCGCGGTGGGGCGTGATTGCGTTTGCGTCGTCGCTGGATCAAGTGGGACCGATGACCAAAGATGTGCGTGATGCAGCTTTGATCCTCAATCTCATCGCGGGACAGGACGCGTATGATTCGATAACCGTGAATACACCTGTGCCAAATTTTCTCGATGCGCTGGGGGGTAGGGGCGGAGAGATGGGCGAGGAGGGGGGCGGGATGACCCCGCCCCTACGCGGCGTGCGCGTGGGTGTGCCGCGCGAATATTTTGTCGAGGGGATGGCGCGCGATGTCGAAACAACCCTCCGCGCCGCCATCGCGCATTTGGAAACATTGGGCGCGGAAATTCGCGAGGTGAGTTTGCCACACACCGAATACGCGCTGCCAACCTATTACATTCTCGCGCCAGCTGAAGCGTCTGCGAATCTCGCGCGTTTTGATGGTGTGAAATACGGACCGCGCGCGGAAGTAAGAGGCGATGTGTGGGACGTGATGCGCGCGACGCGCGGACAAGGTTTTGGTTCAGAAGTGAAACGCCGCATCATGCTTGGCACATACGCGTTGAGTACGGGATATTACGACGCGTACTATTTGAAGGCGCAAAAAGTTCGCACACTGATCAAACGCGATTTCGATTTAGCTTTCGATCAAGTGGATGTGTTGGTAAGTGCAGCTTCACCTGTTCCCCCATTTCGCATCGGCGAAAAATCGGATGATCCGTTGCAAATGTATCTCGCGGATGTGTTCACCCTCGCGCAGCCGTTAGCGGGGATTCCCGCGATTTGTATTCCTGCTGGTTTCAGTGATGGTTTGCCGATTGGCATGCAAATCATGGCGCGCGCGTTCGAGGAAGAAAAAATGCTGCGTGTCGCGTATGCGTACGAGCAGACGACAGAGTGGCATAGGCGGAAACCGCAACTCTAAACGCGCGAACAATGAAAAATTTTTCGCTTGCAATTTCTTTGCGAGTCGCTCAATTCAAAGGAGAGAGAATCATGCTTTGTCATTTTTCTGGTTTCAATCGCATCAACACTTTAATGCGAGTTATCCTGATTTTTGTGCTGCTCACCCTTTCCGTTTTCGATGGATTATTCAAGGAGGGGCAAGCAACAGGCGTGGAGGCGGCAGCCATTCTGGCTTGCGAACCGGTTTGGAAACAGGCTGAGAGTCCGAGTCTGGGAGAGTACAGCTGGCTGAATGGAGTCAGTGCACTCTCCGCAACCAATGTTTGGGCAGTTGGATACTACACTCAATTTTTTGTTGATCGTACTCTCATCTTGCATTATGACGGAGCCAAATGGAAAAGAGTTGCTAGTCCGAATCCTTCTCTCCACAGTAACGAGTTAGCCGCAGTGGACGGGACAGCTGCGAATGATGTTTGGGCGGTTGGCTATTCGCAAGATGGAAATAGCGGAGCATATCGAACCCTTACGCTGCACTGGAACGGATTGCAATGGGACACGGTGCCGAGTCCAAATGTTGGAACGCAAGCGAATGAATTGTTCGCCGTCGCAAGTATTTCTGATACGGATGCGTGGGCTGTAGGGTCCTATCAAGACGGCTCTGCAAACCATTCGTTGGCAATGCATTGGAATGGAACGGATTGGACGATTGTTGAGACACCCGATACTTTGTCGGACACACTCATGTTTAATCTACGTGGTGTTAGTGCAGTCGCGTCGAATGATGTTTGGGCTGTGGGTTTTGGTACACAAACTGAGCCAACACAGTCTGGATTGGTTTTGCACTGGGATGGCATCAACTGGGCACAATTCCCCGGACCTACAAGAGATGGGTCATTTTTCCACAACCTTCAAGGTGTCACTGCGATTGCGGGGAATGATTTTTGGGCGGCTGGATTTGTTACGACCGATCCAAGAGAGCCGGTCACTGCCCATTGGAATGGTTCCGCATGGCAGAGCGTTGAGAGCGAAGGAACTACAGACATGAGCAATGGTCTCTCCAGTATCGCAGCAAGCTCCGCAAACAATGTCTGGGCTGTGGGTGGCAGTACTGATCCTGTGACAAACGATCGGTTGACGCTAACGATGCATTGGGATGGAAGCGGATGGACAACAAGGCAAAGTCCAAATCCCGGTGTGGCAAAAGATGGCGCGGCTCGATTTAATACGCTCAATGGGGTAACAACCGTGTCGCCCAATCAAGCATGGGCAGTGGGTTACTACAAAAATGGCAATGAGCCGGGCAAGACCTTGATCTTGCAAAACGCGATTCCAACAGGAGCCCCCGTTCGACCCGAGTTGGAATTGCCGATAAACGGAGCCGTACTCACCACTCGGCGAGTCTTGCTTGATTGGGATGACACGAATTGCGCGACACAATACGATGTGACCGTTCGCCAAGATTCAAAGACAGGCGCAGTGGTAGATAGTAAAACAGCATTAGGTCAATCGCAATTCAAGACCAAGAGACTTGCGCGTGGGCATACTTATTTTTGGCAGGTGCGTGCATGCAAGTCGGCAACTTGTGGCAAGTGGTCCAAATGGAGTCATTTTTCAATTGAGTGATATTGAATAACTCACGTTACTCACCAAATGTCATTTCGAGCGGCTTTTGCGAGAAATCTCGCGTGGGCAAACCGAGATTTCTCATTGCATTCGAAATGACATGCGTAACATCAGTGAAAAAAAAAGCGGCGAGCAAATTTGCCCGCCGCTGTTTTTTTCCCTCCCCGCATCAACACTCCACAATCACTCTGGAACCCGAAACCCATCCAACGCAATCGTTCCGCTTGAGCGCAAAACTTGGATCGTGTGCGCGCCCGCGCTCAAGCCCGTGTACAATTTTCCGTACGCTACATCCGCGCTCGGCGGCGTGAAAGTGTCCACTGTCACATTGTCTATTTTGACAATGATCGTGCCATAGTTGCCAAGCGTTAGCACTTGAACTTGTGTGCCGCTGAAATCCATGCTCGCGCTCGCGCTCTTTTTTATTTTGTGAATCGCGCCCTCCAAGCCAAGCGCGTTCGCCGCCCCCGTCCAACCGTCCAAGACGACTTTGTTGCCCGACTCTTCGTATGTCGTCGCGCCGACAACAAATTTGTCCAAACTCACCGCGGTGCCGCCGCCGCACGCCATTCCGGTTGGGCGAATCTCGATTTTGTGTTTCGCGTCCGTCAGGTTTTTGATCGTTTTGTTGGCAGAGACGGTAGTTGCGTTGTAGAGACAGATCGTTTTATTTTTCAGGTTGTCAATATACACATCCACTTTGCCCATGCCCGCGCCCTTGATGAAAGAGTATTTCACGGACGTGCCGTTGAATTTCAAAGATGCTTTGCCTGTCGTATCGCTGCTCATGCGATAAGCCCCGCCGCTCGCCACGCCATCGCTCACGCCATCCCAACTGCCGTACGCGATTTCGGGTGAATCATCGTCCACCGTCACCATCCCCGCGCCGCTGCAGGTTGACTCCGCGCGGTCAAGGGCAGCCACTTGCGCTGCGTTCAAGGGCCCATCGTACAAACGAATGCGCGCCGCCGCCCCCGCCGATTCTTCACCGCCTGTTGAATTATCGTCAATGAAAAAGCGCAGCGTGTTTGCTGTGTCAATCAAGCCGTAATCACTCGTGTCACTGAAATTGAATTGCTCTACGCCGTTAACATAGCCAATGACATTTTTACTACTGTCGCGCGTGAGCGCCACTTGGACGTACGTGCCATCCGTAATTGGCGCGCCTGTGCCAGAAGCGACGGGATACAAACGCAAGTTGCTGCTCAACACGTAGAGCCCCGAGTCACTCGTTCCGTTTTTGAAATCAACCAACTTGCGATAGCCACTGGTCGTGTCCAAACGGAACAAGAGAACAATCGTGTAGGCGTCACTGAGAATTGTCCCCGTCGTTGGGGTGACGGAAATGCCGTTATCCGTCGCCCACGTCAACACGGTACAGCCATTGCCATCCACCGTATCTTGGGCAAAGGTTGTTGTGCCAAGATCGGTCAAGGCGGGCGCGCTGCCGACGGAACTTGTCTTGATATTTTGCAATTGGTAATCGGCGACCAGCGACACGGCAGCATGAATTGGAGTTGCCGAGACGCCGAGAAGGAAAATGCCGACGAGTAGTGTTGAGAGGGTTATACGGAAACGTAGTGTTTTCATGGATGTCCTCCGAAATTCCGCAGAGTTAAACTGTGATGGGCAACTATACCATTAAATCGTTCGGAAATCGTTCGGAAAGGAGAGCCACGCCGAACAAATTTACAAACCTATACCAACGTAGTAAAATGCTCGCCAAATGATTCCCCCCGTCATTCACGATTTGCGCGCGTTGGCGGAACTTGGCGCGCACGGCGTCGAACTCGATCTGGAACGCGGGCGTCTGTCCTCGACCTCACCGTTGACCGACGCGCTGGCGTCACGCGTCTCGTTCGGCAACATGGGCGCGGAAACGTTCGTCCTGTACGCCAACGGGCGCAAGCAGCACGCGCTCGGCGTCGTCCAAGCGCGCCCGCGCAAAAATCGCCCCGAAGCGGACATTACGTTCATCGCGCCATCGCTCGATTACGATCCCGACGCGGCGACGACGTGGTATCGACTGCTTTCGGAAGCGACGAATAGTTTTGGCGAAATGGGCGTTCAACGCCTGTATGCCCAAGTGCCAAGCGGCAATGGCGCGGAACAGGTTTTTGGGCAAGCGGGCTTTTCGGTGTTTTCGCACGAAGACATTTTCTTGCTCCCGCCCGAAAAAATTGCGGCGCGCGAAAAGGGAAAAGTGATGCTCACGCTGCGCCGCATGCGAAAACGCGACGCGTGGAATGTTTTGCGTTTGTATTCCGCCGTCACGCCGCGCAATGTCCAGCACGCGGAAGCGATGCGGACGACGGAAGGCGCGCTGGGAAAACTGGATGACTGGTGGGAAAATTTGAACGGCACGAGTTATATGTTTGAACGCGAAAATTCACTGGCGGGCATTGTTCGTATTACGCGCGGACATCTCGCTTCGTGGGTGCGTCTGCATCTGCATCTGCATCCCGACGCGCAAAATCTCGCCGACGAAATGATTGCGGAAATGATCGCGCTCGTGAGCAAAACACGCGCGCGTCCGATTTATGTTGGCGTGCGCGATTACGAAGGCGGAATCCGCGCGGCGTTGGAAAACGCGGGCTTTCAATGGCAAATGGAACGCAGCCACATGGTCAAACACACAACGGTGCGCGTGCGCGCGCCCGTGTCATGGCTCGCGCCTGTTTTTGAAACCAAAAAAATTCCTGCGATTCGCACGACCCAAGTGAATGTGACAAGCGACAAGTGACAAGGATTTGCCCCGTCACCCCGACACATCATCACGCATTGCGCGACTCGATACGCGTGTGCGTGATGGTGTGTCGCCGTCACCCGTCACCTTTGTATTGATGGAACAAACACTCACAGACGATCTCCAAGTTCTCACTTCTGTTTTGCCGCCCCAACTGCAAGCGGCACTGAACGATATTAACGACCCCAATAATTTACTCGAGATCGTTCTCGATCTCGGCAGAATTCCCGAAGCGCGTTTTACGCACGGCGAAAAAGATTTAGCGCCGCACGAAATTTCCGAAGCGGACATTGATTATCTTGTCGCGCGCATCGGCGATTTTTCGGATGATAATCGGGCGGGGATACCCCGCACCCTACATCGTATCTCTGCGATCCGCAATCGCAAAGCGCGCGTCGTGGGTTTGACCTGCCGCGTCGGACGCGCGGTGTTTGGGACGATGGACATTATTCGCGACATTGTGGAATCGGGGAAAAGTGTTTTGCTGCTCGGACGTCCTGGGATTGGCAAGACGACGATGCTGCGCGAAGCGGCGCGCGTGTTGGGCGATAATAAACGTGTTGTCATCGTGGACACCTCGAACGAAATCGGCGGCGACGGCGATATTCCGCATCCCGCGATTGGCAAAGCGCGGCGCATGCAAGTGCCGACGCCCGCGCTGCAACATGAAGTCATGATCGAAGCGGTCGAGAATCACATGCCCGAAGTGATCGTGATTGATGAAATTGGGCGCGAACTTGAAGCGGAAGCGGCACGCACGATTGCGGAACGCGGCGTGCAACTCATTGGAACCGCGCACGGACAGACGCTTGAAAATTTGTTGATGAATCCGACGCTGATGGATTTGGTGGGCGGGATTCAAAGCGTGACGCTTTCGGATGAAGAGGCGCGGCGGCGCGGCACGCAAAAAAGTATTCTCGAACGCAAAGCGCCGCCGACGTTTGATATTCTCGTCGAGATTCAAGATCGCAACAAAGTCGCGGTGCATAACGACGTGGCAGCTGCGGTGGACGCGCTGTTACGCAATCGCCCCTTGCCGCCCGAAATTCGCACGCGCAATATGGAAACGGGCGAGACGGCGGTGAGTCGTCCCGAAACGCGCGTGCATGTTGCCCCGCGTCAAAGTGAACGCATGGCGGCGCGCCGCGAACGCGAACGCGGCGACGGCAAATTGGGTGATCGTCCCGCGATGTCTCCACAACGCGAACTGGGCGCGGCGCGCAAACCAATGCGTCTCTTTCCATACGGCGTGAGTCAAGATCGTCTCGAAACCGCTGCAAAAGCATTGGAAGTGCCGATTCGCATTGTGGGTGAAACCGATGAAGCGGACGCGGTGTTGACGCTGAAAAATTATTACAAGAAACGTCCCGCGCCGATTGTGGACGCGGAACGCGGCGGCATCCCCGTTTATGTCTTGCGCTCCAACACGATCGCGCAGATGGAAGGGATTCTCGAAGATTTATTTGGCGTGCAACCCAAGAACGATCCCTTTGCGCTTTCGATGGCGGAAACGGATGATGCGATTCAACGCGTGATGAACGGCGCGCACAGCGTCGAACTCGCCCCGCAAAGCGCGTTCATTCGCCGCTTTCAACACGAACGGATCCGGCAAGCGAATTTGTTTTCGCGATCGTTGGGGAAGGAGCCGAAGCGGAGGGTGAGGGTGTACGCGTCAGAAGTCGGATAGTCTGCGTGTCGGATAGTCGGATGGTCAATGACCAACCGACCATCTGACCCTCCGACCAACTGACCAACCGACGATGTTTATTACTTTTGAAGGCATGGATGGCAGCGGCAAGTCCACACAGGCGCGATTATTCGCGGACTATTTGCGCGAAAAATTTGGCGCGGAGAAAATTGTGCTAACGCGCGAACCGGGCGGCACAAAAATTGGCGAGCAGATTCGCGAGGTGGTGCACACGATGCGGAATCAAGAGATGGCGAGCCGCACGGAATTTTTGTTGTATAACGCGGCGCGCGCCCAAGTGGTTGCCGAGATCATTCGTCCCTCGTTGGCGCAAGGCAAAATTGTGTTGTCAGATCGGTTTGGAGATTCGACGCTGGTGTATCAAGGATACGGACGCCACCTGGATTTGGAGATGGTGCGGCGCGTGATTGATTACGCGACGGGCGGTTTGAAACCGGATGTCACATTTTTTATTGACGTGAAGATTGAAGAAGGTTTGGCGCGGCGCAACAACGGACACGCGCGCGGCGAGGAATTGAATCGGATGGACACGCAGACGCGCGAATTTTATGAACGCGTGCGTGTGGGATACGAAACGATCATACATGAGGAACCATCGCGCTGGATTCAGATTGACGGAACAGCCCCGATTGAACAGGTCCAACTCGAATTACAAAAACGTTTTGCTTTTTTGCAATTCACTCCACCCACCGAGACGGTCAAGTAATTTTCACTCTGTTGAAAATTGCTTGACCGTCTCTCTATTTCCACTGTAGGACAAATTTGCAATTTGTCACGGGTACGACAAATTTCAAATTTGTCGTACGCGCTCAGGAGGTTCACCCATGAAACTTGTAATCGCAATCGTGCAAAGTGATGATGCGGGCGCGTTGAGCGACGCGTTGCGCGAGGCGAATTTTCAATCCACGTTGATCAGCAGCACGGGCGGTTTTTTGCGCGAGGGGAATGGCACGCTCTTTATCGGCGTCGAGGACACTCAAGTGGACGCGGCGTTCAAAGTGATTCGCGAAAATTGCACCACGCGCACGCAATTCGTGAATCCGATGCCGCCGGTGATGGAACCGGGCGAATTGTACATGCCGCCGCCGGTGGAAGTGCAAGTAGGCGGCGCGGTGGTGTTTGTGGTGAATGTGGAGCGGTTTGAAAAGTTTTAAATGCGCGCGGATGGTGGATGGCGGGTAGCAGATGCCTGATAGCAAATGGCAAATCGCCATCGCGTATCGCGCGTTACTTTTCGCGCGCGCGATGGAGAATGAGTTTGCGCGCAAAGGAGGGAACGTCTGAGTCGATAAAAGCGACGACCTTTTGAGTTCATTCGGATATTTTGATAATGGAGATTGATGGTGAATGATACAAAACACAAAACACAAAACACAGTCCGTCTTTGAGAATTGATGTTCGCGCGCGACAGGTGTGGATGAATGAGTGTGAGTTACAATTGACGCGATTGGAGTATGAGGTATTGGTGTATTTGGCGCGACGAGCTGGGGAAGCGATAACGTATCAAGAATTGTGGCGTGAGGTTTGGAAGCACACAAGTCCGCTGGGTGAGGGCGAACAAAGAACGGTACGGCAAATTCTCAAGCGCGTGCGAAACAAGTTGGGAGAGACCTGGGAGGCACCGCATTTTTTGTATTGTGTGCGGGACGTAGGGTTTCGATTAGAGGCACAGGATTCGCAAATTGAAAAGTAAGAAAGATGTGCAGGCGAAATTTTTCGCCTGCTTTTTTTGTTCAAAGGGGATGAAAATCTGTACCGTATTTGTACCGAGATTTTAATGTGTGAAATATACGTTTGTGGTAGATTGTTATCGTTCTGCACGTCTGTTTCACCACTCTCAAAACTTACCAAAGGTCCAAACTCCAGCCACTCCAAAGGATTCAAAAAATTGTACGCAAGTTTCACCACTCTCAAAACTTACCAAAGGTCCAAACAGGCCCAAGCGAACGGACGGGCATAATGCCCGGAAGACCCGTATGGAGGACTCAACATGATACGCTATCTACTCTTTGATTCTAGCTGTTCAACATGCACTCGGATTGCACACGATTTGGAGCAACAAGCTGATAATTGGTTAGTTGCGCGCCCACTTAACAATCGAGAAATGATTTCACTTTTGGAGGGCGCAAGACCTCATTGGAAATTTGAGCCGACTTTGCTAGAGGTGAATGGTAGTCAGATACGTGCTTTTACGGGTACTGTTATGCAAGCGCGGCTAGTAATTGGGTTGGGACCACGTAGAGCATGGCGTATTTGGAGAATTGTACGCCATCATCAAAATTTACTTCAACGCAAACCAGTTGCGCCTTGGCTTGGAAGACGAGATTTCTTGAAGCAGGTCGGTAGATATATCGCCGCCTATAATTGACCCCGAAAACCAGACCACAGGTTAAGGTGGAAAAACGAGTACAATCACCTACCTGCGGAGGAAATCGAATGTCAAAATTACGTCGCCGCCATAGCGCCGAATTCAAATTCAAGGT
>Ga0247727_10000274_pt1 | contig 123185 bp, 117 predicted proteins | sample WisWelCaveWW1625_FD_202498 | JGI IMG/M metagenome (GOLD analysis project Ga0247727, IMG submission 202498) | Biofilm microbial communities from Wishing Well Cave, Virginia, United States - WW16-25 | ecosystem: Environmental > Aquatic > Deep subsurface > Groundwater > Cave microbial mat...
GTAGGATTTGCCGTAAACTTCGTTCCATGAGATGGCTCCTTGTTCCTTGGTCTGATACCCAAAGGATGCCACATATCCTGGCTGGAGTCATCTCTTTTTCCCTTATCTAAACAGTATTGGGTTTAGCACGGTAATCAACAAGTCTGATTCGTATTGGAACGAGCACACCACCTATGTGTTAAGCATCCTCTGTAATAGAGAGTCTCCCCAACCTCCCAACATCCATATACTCCTCCATCGCCGCAAACAACGCCCGCATATCCGCCAGCGTCAACTCGCCCATGTGGGCGATGCGGAAGGTGGTCGGTTTGATCTGCCCGTACCCGCCGGCGATGCGCATGTCGCGCGTGAGCAGGAATCTATTGAGCGCGCTGATGTCGAGATCCTCGCGCTTGCAGAGGGTGGAGACGGTATGGGAGCGGCAGCCCTCCGGAGCGAATAGCTGCAACCCGCGTGAACCCGCCCACTCCCAGGTGGCGCGCGCCATGGCTGCGTGCCGGGCGAAACGTTCGTCCAGCCCCTCGGCAAAAATCCGGTCCAACTGTTTGTCCAGCGCATAGATCAGCCCGATGGCGGGCGTGGCCGGGGTGGTGTCCTTGAGCCGGTGCTTCTCCAGCCGCACGAGGTCAAAATACCAGCCGCGGTTGGGGATGCCCGCCGCCCGTTCCATTGCCCGGTCGGTGGCCGCCGCCAGCGCCAGCCCCGGCGGGAGCGCCAGCGCCTTCTGCGACGAGGTGAGCAGGAAATCCAGCCCCCAGGCATCCATCTCAATCTTCACGCCGCCCGCCGAGGAGACCGCGTCCACGCAGATGAGCGTATCCGGGCTGGCGTCGCGGGCCGCCGCGGCAATCGCCTGCACCGGGTTCATCAGCCCGGTCGAAGTCTCGTTATGGACGACGCACAAAATATCGTAATGCCGCCGCTTGAGCGCCTCGGCCACGAGTTCGGGCGTGATGGGCGCATCCCAGGCCGTCTCCAGCTTGTCGGCCTGTTTGCCGTTGGTGAGCGCCACCTCGTGCCAGCGGCTGGCAAACGCCCCGTTGACGCACATCAACGCGCACCCGCCATCCGGCAGGAAGTTGCGCACGGCGGCCTCATGGAACCCCGTCCCGCTCGACGCGCTCAGGAACACGCGGTACTGCGTATACAACAGCCGCCGCGCCTTCGCCTCCGTGCGATGATAAATCTCCTCAAACGCCGCGCTGCGGTGGGGCAGCATCGGCGCGGTCTGCGCCTGCGCAATCTCGTCGGCCACATCCACCGGGCCGGGGACAAACATCGGGGACATATTCTGCTCCTGGAAAACGGGGGTTTCGTCCGCTTGCGAAATCGATTCTACCAAACCGGGTAAAATGCCGCCCATACCAATTCCAAGTGCGACGCACTGCTGTCCTGAGCATGGCGAAGGATCAAGGTGCGTCGCACTTTAATGAGAGCGCGCCCATGAAACTCCGCCTGACTGTTTTTATTTTCCTCCTCCTGTTGGCCTGCCAGATCACGACACCGGTACCACCCCCGACGGCGACCCCGATCTCCACCGCAACCCCCACCACCACGCCGACGAGTACCCCGACACCAGCGCCCACCCCGACGCTGATCCTGCCCACACTCGTCCCCACGCTCGATCTCGCCCCCGGCGATTTCGACGTGCGCCTGCACCCGGATGGCGGGCTGTTCCCCGGAGACCAGATCAGCTTCGAGGTCATCGCCCCCCCAGAGGCCCAGTTGGATCAGCAGGAGGTGCAGATCGCCACAGAGGATGGGATCATCCTTGGGACGGCGGGATTTGGCGGGTTCGGGATCGGGGATCGACAACAAGCCACGCTCCAGTGGGTATGGGACACCACCGGGCTTCCCGAGGGGGCGCATACCCTGTCATTCAGCGTCGTCCCCGATGGCTTTACCTTTACCGAAACGATCACCCTGCTCCCGGAGAGCCTGCGTCCGTACCCCGAACCGAATGCGGTTTGGGCGCTGGGGGAAAGCGATTGCTGCCTGTTCTATTACGTGACCGGCACCGCCGCCGAGCGTGACCTGGCGATGCTGATGGACACCGCCGACGCTGAAGCGGTCTCGACGATTGCGCAACTGGGCGGCGAGTTTACCGAGCCGATCACGATCGTCTTCCTGCCGCGCGTGCTGGGGCATGGCGGCTTTGCCGGGGGGGAGGTGTATATCTCGTACCTGGATCGCAATTATGCCGGCAACAGCCCGGCGCAGGTGATCCATCACGAAATGGTACACATCCTCGACGGGCGCAAAGGCGGGGATTTCCGGCCTTCAATTTTTGGGGAGGGGCTGGCGGTCTTCCTGAGCGGCGGGCATTTCAAACAGGAGGACGTGGTGGCGCGTGTGGCCGCCACACTGGGCTTGGACTATTACATCCCCCTGTCCGGCCTGTCCGATGATTTTTATAACGCCCAGCACGAGGTCAGCTACGCCGAGGGGGCCGCGCTCATCCAGTTTATGACCGAGACCTGGGGGTGGGAGGCGTTCGAGACGTTCTATCGTTCGATCCAACAGCATCCCAGCAACCTGCCCTCGGCGGCCATCAACCAGGCCTTGCAGGTGCATTTTTCCATCACCTTTGACGAGCTGGAAACACAGTTCACCGCCTGGCTGGCCGCCCAACCCGCTGACCCTGCCGCCGCCGAGGACATCCGCCTGACCGTGCTTTTCTTCGAGACCGTGCGCCGCTACCAGCAGGCCCTCGACCCGTCAGCGTATTTCCTGACGGCCTGGCTGCTCGGCATTGGCGAAATGACCGAACGCGGGATCGTCGCCGACTATCTGCGCCACCCCACTGCCGCGGAGAATATCGCCCTCGAGACTCTGCTCGTCAACGCCGACAAAGCCCTGCGTGCTGGAGATTATCCCGCCGCGGAACGTGCCCTTGCCGCCGTCAACGCCGTCCTTGATGGATTTGCGGCCAGCAATACCTCCCCCTTCCATGCCGACCCGCTGGCAGGCGATCATTATGCGATTGTATTGGCGTTACTGGAACAAGGCTACGACCCTCAGGAGATTGCCGTGGATGGACAAACGGCGCGCGTGCTGGCAACTTTGAATTCGACGGAGTTGTTGGAGATTGGGATGGTGAGAGAGGCGGAGGGGTGGACGGTTGCCAATTGAATGTGGAGTACAATAGGGAGAAATATCCACATAAAAGGTTAATTATGAAAACGATACAAATGACGATTGAAGAAGCCTTGCTGGCAGAAGTGGACAATACCATTCAGGCCATAAATACCACGCGGTCGGCATTCATCCGCCACGCCCTTCGGCTTGCACTGGAACAATTCAAGATCCGGCAACTGGAAATACAGCACAGGGTTGGATATGAGGATCATCCTGTCCTTGCGGGCGAGTTTGATGTCTGGGAAGCGGAACAGTATTGGGGCACTGTATGAAGAGGGGGGAAGTCTATTGGTACACGTTTCAAGAGCCAGACAAACGTCGTCCGGTATTGATCCTGACCCGCACCGGGATCATTCCCCACTTGAATGCGGTCACGATTGCGCCAATTACGTCAACTATTCGGGATATTCCATCCGAAGTGACACTGGATAACACCGATGGCATGTTTGGCGAATGCGCGGTGAACCTCGACAACATCCAAACGGTGCCGAAGGCCAAAGTTGGCGAGCTAATTACAGTTCTTGCGACTTTTCGCATGGATGAAATAGATACGGCGATCTCATTCGCGTTGGGGTTGAGATCTGGCTGATAGCTCACAGCTTATAACTCCCCCTTAAAACACCGCCAGCCCCACCCCCACCATCGCCGCCAGGATGCTCACAAACATAAAGCGGTACACAATTTGCTGCTCGCTCCAGCCTGCCATCTCAAACGTATGATGGATCGGGCACATGGGGAACACCCGCCGCCGCTCGCCATACCTGCGCTCGGAATACGCAAAATACACCAGCTGAATCGCATCCGTCACCGCCTCCATCACAAACACAAAAGCGATCACGGGGAACAACAGCCACTGCCCGGTCATAAAAGCCACAATCGCCAGCGCTGCCCCAATCGCCAGCGACCCGGTATCCCCCATAAACACGCGCGCCGGGTGTGCGTTGAACCACAAAAACCCGCACAGTCCCCCCACCATCACAAAACAAAAAATCGCCAGGTAGGCTTGCCCCTGCACGTAGGCGATAATCCCATACGCCGCAAAAGCCACCGCCGCCTGATTCCCCGCCAGCCCGTCCAGCCCGTCGGTAATATTCACGGCATTTGATGCCGCCACAATCACAAACATCGCCACCGGGATATACCACAGCCCGATCTTGATCTTGAACGGGATAAACGGGAAAGCCACCGAATTCAAATCCAGCGCATGATACAGCGCAAAAGCAAACCCGCCCGCCAGCACCAACTGCCCGGCAAACTTCGCCCGCGCGCTGATCCCCTCCCCCTTGCGCACTCCCCGCGTCCCCTCCCAGTCATCCACCGCCCCCAACAACCCATACAGCACCAGCGCCCCCACCGGCATCAAAATTGAAAGCCCCTCCAGGTTTCCCTTCACCACATTCGCCAGGTTAATCAGGATTTCTACAAACACGACTGACAGGATCACCAGCGCCCCCCCAAACTTCGGCGTCCCCGCCTTTAGCAGGTGATGGCTCACCACCGACGCCGCCCCCCGCATCCGGATTTGCGACCCCAGCTTGAATTGCCGCAACATCCGGATGATCACATCCCCCCAAATGATCCCCAGCCAGCACGTCAGGATGCCAAACGAAATCGCCAGAACCACGGGCTAACCGGCTCCTTTCACGGGCTTGCCCTGAGCGGAGCCGAAGGGGGGAGGTAACCCCTGGGGGGGACTCATCCCGCTTTTGGTTTCGATACGGGCGGCAAAACCAGCCGCCCTACTCAACCAGCCGCTGGTCGGGTAGCCGGAGCCGTTGGTTGAGTAGGTTGCGTAGCAACCGTATCGAAACCGGCTCTGGCGTATGGAAACCATGCCTGTCATCACGCCCGCCCCTTCATTGCAAAATATTCATCCAACGCGGCGTGTACCGCGGCAAACTCATCCCAGGGGTATTCCGTTGTCCCAAAACACATGCTCCGCTCGTGGGCCTTCCCTGTCGTCACCACTACATCCCCCTCCTGCGCCAGTTGCTGGATGGCAAAGGCAATTGCCTCCGTGCGGTCGGGGATGCGGAAATAGGTCTCGTTCAGCACGCCCCCTTCACTCTCCACGCCGCGCGCCGCCTCATCGGTAATCCTGTCCAGTTCCTCCGTGCGCGGGTCTTCCGCCGTGATCACGGTGAGGTCGGCATATTTGCCCGCCGATGCGCCCATCGGGAAACGTTTGAATGGGTCGCGCTCCCCGGCACAGCCAAACACGACGATCAGGCGTTTCTCTTTCACGTCGTGCAGCATCTTTAGCACGCTGTCCAGACCATTGGACGTATGGGCAAAATCCACGAATACACTAAAGGGCTGGCCGCGCTCCACGCGCTCCAACCGCCCCGGCGGAGCTTTGGCGGCTTCCAATCCGGCGGCGATGGCTGCGGGGGACACGCCCAATGCGCGGGCCGCGCTGGCCGCGGCGAGCATGTTTGCCACGTTGTAATCGCCCATCAGCCGGGTACTGACGGTGATGCCGAGTTCGGGGATGGTGAACCGCGTCCCCTCCGGGGTGTGGCTGATCCCTGTGGGGGTCAGATCCCCCTCTCCCATCACCCTGAGCGGAGGCTGGCCGCCCCTGCCAGCCGCAGTCGAAGGGCCAGCCGAAGGGCCAAGCCCGTAGGTCACGATCTTCCCCTTTGCCAGCGGGAGGAGTTTTTCATAGGAACGGTCATCCCGGTTGAGGACGCTGGTTTTGACGCCGCGCAACATGCGGGCCTTGTCGCGCAAATATTGTTCGTAGGTGCCGTGATAATCGAGATGCTCGTTGGTGATGTTGGTAATCACGCCGATTTGGTAATTACAGCCGAGCACGCGGTATTGTGCGAGACCGTGGGAGGTCGTTTCGAGGACGATGTAGCGCGACCCGGCAGCTTTGGCCTGGCGCAGGAAATCCTGGAGTTCGAACGGGTTGGGCGTGGTGACGTGCAGGCCGAGCGGGGTATTGTCCCGCCCGTGGATGATCGCGCCGGTGGTGCTGATCAGGCTGGCGGGCAGGTTGGCGGCGCGCAGGATGCTGTACAGCAGGTGGGAGGTCGTCGTTTTGCCATCGGTGCCGGTGATACCGATGACAGTCAGCCCGCGGGCCGGGTAGCCATTGAGCAGGACGGCGAGTATGCCGCGCAGCCAATGGTAGGCGTTGAAGATGGGGCGGGGGAGGAGGCGTTTGAGTTTGCGGAGCATAATTGACTTGTGTAGGGGAAATGGCTATACTGGGCTTATTGATGAGGTGCCCTGGACTGCACGGGGATAAATGGCAAAGTTGAAATGCTTTGCGCCTGTCAGGATTATTGCAAAATGAAAGCGCTCACAATCCGGAGGATTGTGAGCGCTTTCGCGTTATGGTATTGAGATAAGCTTGATCTTGGTTCGCATCAAGTTGTACGCGCGCTCAAGTGTTTCATTTCTGGTATGCCCGGGTCCGGTTTTTTGGAATCCTGGCTGGCGATTAGCAGGGCGTTCATTCCCCAGCACATCAATAAAGTAGGCAATAAAATCTGCCAACTGAAGCCCAACGTAAAATGCAGAAAAACCAAACCAGGGCAGGTCAACGAATTGCGAGACTTTGGCCCCGGTGGATAAAGTCCAGTCGAGGTACGCATCCAACAAACGTCTATCCTGCACACTGGAGTGCATATCTGAGCGGGCATCTACCAACAACATACCACTTTCTTTTTGGGTGATAAGTTGTGTGTTTAATTCATCCAACAACCGCCAGAATGCAAGGCGATACAAATCCGAATCCGATTGAATTGACTCCGGCAGATTTTTTTTGTCCACCTGAACAGCAATAAAACGGCTTGGAAGTTCCGCGATTAAACTAGCTATACTGAAAATCGCATTGGTGCGTTCGCTCCATTTTTGTGATGCGAAGAATTTTTCGCCCCGCCGGATGTCACGTCCTTTGATTTCCCAGTCTTCCGGTTTTGCCCAAGGGATCAAGTTTCTTTTGAGCTGATTAACCCTGTGGTTAACTTGGTTCCATTGCCCCATTGGAATGCTTACCGCGCACAAAATGAAATAAGGCGTCTGTTTTCGCCCCAGCCCAGTCCCACTTTCATCAAGATAATACAAGAACATTGCGCTTTCCTTTTCTGGTTGGCTTTCACCCGGGATTGTACCCTTTCGCGATAAATTCACATTCCGTGCACTGGTGATAGAACGGGCAGGAGATGACCGTACACCCGACGGGCTGGCCCGCGAGAATCAGGGGGATGCGCTCCATGTGGCGCATGAGGGAGCCTTTGAGGTAGACCACATCCCCCGGTTTGCCGCGTTCCCGCAGGATGGCCGCGCCCTCATGGACGTTGCCCACGGCGAACACTTGTGAGGTGGTCAGCCCATTTTTACGGGCGGCTTCGGCGGTGTAGCGGGTGAGGTCGCCGACCGTGATCAGGAGGTCGGGTTTGCTGGCCGCTGCGGCCACGCCGATTTCGATGTGCTGGGGGATGGCGTGTGCGCCGAGTTCGCCCATTTCGCCGAGGACGGCGATTTTGCGGGAGCGGGTGTTAAGCGCGCCGAGGAAGGCCAGCCCGGATTTGGTGGAGGCCGGGTTGGCGCGCAGGGCGTCGTTGATCAGAATCAGCCCGCGGGGGCCGGGTTCCACGTTGAGGCGGCCTTTCAGGGGGGTCAGTTCGGCAAAGGCGGTGAGGATAATCTCCGAGGGCACGCCGGCTTGTTGGCCCACGCAGGCCGCCGCCGCGAGGTTGAGCGCGTTGTGCGCGCCGAGTAATGGTGTGGAGATTTCCATTTCCCCGCTGGGGGTGAGGAGGGTGAAGCGCGTGCCGGTGAGGGTCTGGCGAATGTTGCTGGCGCGGTAGTCGCTGCCTGCCGAGGTGCCATACCAGAGCACGCGGGCGGTGGTGCGGGCGGCCATCTGGCGCACGGTTTCGTCGTCGCGGTTGAGGAGGGCGGTGTCGGTGGGGCGGAGGACTTCGATGATGCGCCCTTTTTGCTGGATGATGGCTTCGAGTGAGCCGAGGTGTTTGTCGTCGGCGTGGACGGGGCTGATGCCCGTGATCACGGAAATGCGCGGGCGGGCGATGCGGAGGTGGTAGTCCATTTCGCCGGAGGTGTCGATGCCGAGTTCAAAGATGAGGTAGCGGTGCTGGCGGCGGAGGCGCAGGGCGGTGATCGGGACGTTGTAAATCGTGTCGAGATTGAGGTCGGTGACGAGGGCGCTGGCGTGGCGGCGGAGGACGGCGTAAATGGCGCTGGTGGTGCTGGTTTTGCCATAGCTGCCGGTGATGGCAATCTGGGTGACGCGGCGGTGCAGGCCGTTGAGCCAGAGGCTGGCGGCGAGGCGGCGGGTGGCGTGGAAGATGGTTTTGAGCGGGGAGGGCATGCGGTTTGCGAAAAAATGGGGTGTGCGGCAGGTTTGCGTCGCACACCCCATTGCTGGTGTTTAGGAGGATGTCAGGTTAATCTAGCAACCCGGAATAAAGGGCATGTAGGTACACCACAGGTTGTTGGCGTCAATGTAATAGAGCGCGCCACCGATGATCACACAGGCCAGGAGAGCCAGGCAGCCGCAGCCGGCGATGAGCGTGGTGCGGTTGCTCTTCTGGGGCGGCGCCTCTTCCTCGGCGGGCGCATAGATCGGCGGGGGCATGGCCTGGCCAGTGTAGGTGGCCGCTGGCTCGGGCTGGAGCGGGGCGGGTGCATACATCGGCGGCGGGGCCTCGTATTGCGGGACGGGCATCTCTGGCATGTATTGCGGAGGGGGCGATTCCGGCACGTACTGCGGGACGGGCGGTTCCACAAGCCGGGCCATCTCCCGGGCGGTATTATCCTTGGCCCCCATCAGGGCGGTGGCATCCGGGTCAAAAGTGGCCGCCTCAAAGACCACGACCACGTTCTCGCCCATCTGCACGGTCTGGCCCCCGGCCAGGATGTGAGGCCCCGAAATCCGCTGCCCATTGATGAACGTGCCGTTGGTGGAGCCGAGATCCTCCAGCGCATATTGGCCGGCTTGCAACATCAACCGCACGTGTTTGCGGGATACCTCGGCATCGTTAATGACAATGTCATTCCCGATATCGCGCCCAATATAAATTTCCGTCTTGTTGAGTGTGAAAGTTTTGCCCGGTGTAGGCCCCGAACGCATAACCAGTTGAGCTTGCGATGCCATGCCAGTCTCCTGCGGTTGAATTTCAACGATAGTTTAAGGGTTTTTGGGATTTACGTCAAACAAATGCGGCTCAATCATGGCTGATCATCGTCCTGGGCAGCCAGGCTTTCAGGGCCGCGAGGGCACCCGTTTCCAGCGGATTATCCCGCACGATCAGGATTTCCAGCGCTCCCAACTGCGAAATCGAACGGGGGAACCGGGTTATCTGATTCCCCTGGAGATACAACTCCCGCAGGTTTGCCAGCCCCCCGATCTCCTCCGGCAGGCTGGTGACCTGGTTGCCCTGCAAGTGCAGCTCCTCCAGGCCGGGCAGGGCGCAGACCACCAGCGGGAACTCGGCCAGCTCATTTTGGCTGAGGTTTAGGTGATACAGGTTCCCGAACTTCAGGATATTTTTGTGCACGCCGCGCAGCCCGGAGCGGCTCAAATTCAGCCGCCGTACTTCGGCAGGTTTTTGAAAGGCGTTTGCCAGGTCCAGATAAGTTTTTTCTTCAGCCGCCATTTAGCCACTCTTCCTGCGTTTTTCATTCATTTGATCCAACCTGGATTCCAGCAGCCTCAGCCGTTCATCGAGACTGCGCCGCTCCAGATTAAACAACTCCTCCTGCGCCCGCGAAAGCCGCATACCCGCCAGCAGGTGGACGCCCAGCGCCGCGCTTACCACGATCCCCGAATACGTGGTGGGCTGGCTCCACAGACCATACGGGGCGGAGAGGGTCGTGAGATACACGAGCAAGAAGCCTGCTGTAATCGAAATGACCGTCATCACTGGGTTCGCCGTACCCTGCACGAGCGCCATCCCGGACGCGCTGACCATCAGGGGCAGGGCAATCATCTCGACCCCGACAAAGAACAGGAAAACCAGGCTCGTTGCCTCCTGGGCGGATGGCAGCCCGGCGCGGAAGGACATGAGCACGAACACGAGCAGGGTGGTAAACCCGGCGGCCAGCCACAACCGCCGCTGCCGGACGCCCTGCCGTCCTGCCAGGTGAATGCGTTCCTGCTTGAGGAACTGGATTTCCTGCCGCAGGGCGGCGGATTGATCGGGGTCGCGGCCCTTTGCGGGGGCGCCGTTTTCGCGGGGGAACGCGGCCCCCCCGGGCCCCCGGAATTTGTATTTGCGGGCCGGGTCGTGCCGGGTCCACATGACTTCATGATAGGCCAGTCGTTTGGCCGGGTTGCCCAACGTGTCATAGGCGGCGTTGATGGCCTTGAGGTTTTCCTCCGCCTGCGCCCGGACGCCCGGCTGTGCATTTTGCATTCCGTCAGGATGATACTGGCGTGCTAGTTCGCGGTATGCCGCCCGGATTTCTTCCTGCGTGGCCTCGCGCGGCAGACCCAGCATGTCATAAAAGGTCATCGCGCCAATTTTAGCAGGAAACGATGCTAAAATCCCCGCCGACCCTGCCATGATTACCGCCAGCCACCTCTCCCGCCAGTTTGGCCTGCTCAAGCCCAAGACCGCCGTGGACGACATTTCCTTTGAAGTCGCGCCGGGCGAGGTCTTCGGGTTCCTCGGGCACAATGGAGCGGGGAAAACGACGACCGTGCGCATGCTGACCGGGCAACTGCGGCCCACGGCAGGGGCGGGCACAATTGCCGGGTTCGATATTGTCCGCGAGCGCGCCAAAATCCACCCGCTGATCGGTGTGGTCTTTGACGAGCAAAACCTGTACCCGAAGCTGAGCGGGCGCAAAAACCTGTACCTGTTCGCCGACCTTTTTGGGGTGGAGCATGCCCGCGCCAATGAACTGCTGGAACTGGTGGGGCTTTCCGGGCGGGCGGGCGACATGGTTAAAAAATATTCCAACGGGATGAAACAGCGCCTCCTGATCGCCCGCGCCCTGCTCAACCGGCCGCGCGTCCTCTTCCTCGACGAGCCGAGCCGGGGGCTTGACCCCACTTCCGCCCGTGAGGTGCGCCGCGTGATCCAGGAGTTGGCGCTGGAAGGCACGACCGTCTTCCTCACCACGCATTACATGGAGGAGGCTGATCAGCTTTGCCGACGGGTGGCCTTTATTAGTGAAGGAAAGCTGATCGCCCTTGATACCCCTCGGAATCTCAAACTCAAATTTGGGAGCCGGCGTGCCCAGATCGTGTTACGCAATCCTGAGGGAGCCACTCCCCCCCATGAACCCCGCGAGATTTCACTGGACGACCCCGGGGACGCGGCCAGCCTGGAGAGGTGGATGGCCGAGGGGCGTGTGCTGACCATCCATTCTCAGGAAGCGACGTTGGAGGAGGTGTTTATCCAATTGGCGGGGAGGGTGTTGTCGTAGGGGCGGGTCGCCCGGTATGCGAGGTCGTAGGGGCGGGTCGCCCGTTATGCAAGAAACGCGGGCTGGCGGATGATGTGGAAACCATGAACACCTGGCCTGAGCTGGCGACCCGCCCTTACTTACCTTGAGAGGGTGTAGCCTGACCGGGCGCCCCGCCCTTACCTTGCGAGGGAGAGGCCTGCTCTGGCGACCCGCCCGTACGCGGTATGCGAGGTTGCAGGGGCGGGTCGCCCGTGATGCGAGGAGTGCGGGCTGGCGTAGTAGGTGGAAACCATGAACACATGGCCTGACCGGGCGACCCGCCCTTACCTTGCGAGGGAGAGGCCTGACCTGGCGGCCCGCCCCTACGGTTGGATGAATGTCAATTCCAGCGTGCCCCAGATCAATATGCCGTTGCCTGGGTCGCATTGTTCGGCGGTGATGTCGGGGATGAGTTGTGAGCCGTCGGCGAGGCGGAGGGTGTAGGTGAGGCCGGGGGTCATCTGGTAGTCGGCGAAGCCCAGCCCGAATTCCGGTTTCAATCCCGTGAAGAAGTGTTCTTCCTGATCCAACCAATTGAGGATGATCTCCACGCCGGGGACGCCGTTGCCGTTTTTGGCAAAGGTGCGGACGATGAGGAGCGGCCCGGTAAAGGTGGTGCTGCAAGCCAGGATGCGCGAGTCCAGGATGAAGGTGCCAGGTGTGGCGGTGGGCGTGGGGCTGGGGAGGGCCGTGCTCGTGGGCGTCGGGGTGCGGGTGGCGGTCACGGTCACTGTAATCGTCCCGGTTATGGCTGGTGTGGCGGTGTTGCGCGGCGTGGGGGAATTCCCGACGGGGGTGCGCGTGGGGGTGGCGCTGGCTGCCGGGGGCAGAGTGGCTGTGGCGGGAGGGGTGTCGCTGGGGGTGGGATAGACGGTAAGCGGGACGGCTGTCGGGATGCCGGGGGCGGGAGCGTTGGCGACGGCGGCCAGTTGCCCGAGGGCGCGCACTTCCTCCGGGGAGCGCCCGGCGGCGTTGGCGCGCTGGGCCTGTGCGGCCAAGCTGTCGGCGGGGTTGTCGTCCTGGAGCAGGGCGAGGCGGGTCTGCGCGCGGGGAATGTCGCGATTGGCGAGGTGGGCGAGGGCGATCAGGAGGCGGTACTCATCCTTGAGGTCATCGCGCAGCGTGTGCGGCTCGGTGTCGGTATAAGATACGGGGGCGACGACCCAGCCATATAGTACGCCGAGCGCCAGCCCGATCAGCAGGCCGGTAAGCAGGTACCACGGGCCGCGGCGTTCATTCATGGTGCGCCCCCGGTACCCTCGGAGGTCGTTGGGTTCCAGAGTTGCAGGGCGTCCCGGAGTTGGATGAGCCGCGCCAGGTCAGGCTGGGGCGCGGACACCGGCAGGGCCGCCTGTTCATAATAGATAATGGCCTGCTGGACGATCTGGGCGGGCGGTTCACTGCCCAACCTCCCCAGCCTCCGCGCGGCCTCGGCGGGGTCTTGTTCCATCTCAAAGATTTCGGCGACCATGAGCGTGTAGTCGGCGCGGTAATCGATGCGCAGGGTGTCGGGCGTGGTGTCCACGACCTGGACGGGGTTGACCAGCCAGGCGTAATACAATCCGGCGGAGAGGCCGATCAGGATGGCGAGGAAAAATTTTATCCAGCGGGACATGGGCGATTTCGGGGGTCAGGTGGCTCAGAGGCTCGGTGTCAGGTGTTCCCGTATCACCGGATCACATGACACCGGATCACCTTGTCAAACAATTTTCAGGAAATGGTCAACGACCTCAGGGTCAAAGTGTTTCCCCGCTTGTTCCACGATGTAACGGATGGCCCGTTCGCGCGTCCACGCGGGGCGGTATGGGCGGTCGGAGGTGAGGGCGTCGAAAACGTCCACCACGGCGAAGATGCGGGCGGGCAGGGGGATTTTGCTGCCGTCCAGCCCCAGCGGGTAGCCGGTGCCGTCCCAACGCTCGTGATGGCAGAAGGGGATGATCAGCGCCGGGCGCAGGTACTCGATGGAGGAGAGCAATTCGTAGGCATAGACGGGGTGCTGGCGCATGATCTCCCACTCATCGGGTTCGAGGTCGCTCTTTTTGCCCAGGATGCGGTCTGGGATGCCCATCTTGCCGATGTCGTGCAGGAGCGCGCCGCGCCGGATGTGTTCCAGTGAGTCGTCGCCCAGACCCATCTCCTCTGCCAGCCGCACGGTCATGCTCGTGACACGCTGGCTGTGGCCTTCGGTCTCGGCGTCACGCAGTTCAAGCGCTTTCGCCCAGCCTTCCAGCGTGTTGACGTAGGAGCGTTTCAAATTCTCGTTGGCGCTTTGTGCATCGTCGTAGAGCCGGGCGTTATTGACGGCAATGGCGGCGTGGTTGCCCAGTTGCATCGCCACCTCCAGGTCGTCATCGCTGAAACGGTTGACTTTGCGGTCATCCACAATCAGGAGCGCGCCGATGGCCTGCTCACCCTTGAACAGCGGGACGCCCATGATGGAGCGGACGTGGAAAATGCCGCTGATCCCGGTGTGGATGCTCTCATCCACTTCGTTGATGCAGATGGCCTTGCGATCCCGGATGACACGCGCCCCCAGGTTGACTGGATCAATTAATGGGACGCGCATCCCCACAAATTTATCCCGCTCCCGGCCAAACCCGGCGATCCCTTGCAGGAAATCCTCGCCGCCATCGGGATTTTTGCGCACCAGCCAGATGTGCGTGGAATCCACTTCAAACAGGTGGGCGCTCTCCTTGCAGATCAGGTCAAGCAGGGCTGGCATCTCCAATACCGCGCTCATGGCCTGGCTGACCCGCCCAATCGTCTCCGCCTGCTGGCGCAGGTCGCGCTCGGAGAGGAGCAGGCGCTCCCGCTCGGCCTCCCCCTTTTTGCGCTCGGTGATGTCATGGATGGTCGCCACCACCCCGATGATCTCGCCCGCCGCGGAGATGTGCGGGCTGAAGACGGCGGTGTACCAGCCGATATTGCCGCTTTGCGGGACGTGATAAAGTACATCATCGGTCTGGATGGTCTCGCCCCCAAGGGCGCGCTGCAGGTACTCTTCCATGCCCTGCTTGCGCAAATGCGGAAAGAATTCCACCGCATGTTTGCCGATAATGTCCTCGGCCAGTACGCCGGTGAGCGCTTCCATATAGTTGTTCCAGACCAGGTAATGGAGTTCCGCATCATACACAATCACGCCCTCGCCCACGCTGGAGATGATCGTCCTGGTAAAGTGCATGGATTCCTGGAGGGCCGCGCTGGACTGGCGTTTGCCAGTAAGGTCCTCCACAACCCCCTCATACTGGAGCGTTTCGTCGTCCACGCGCACGACCCGCGCGCTGATGCTGACCCAAATGGGCCGCCGGTCAAACCGGCGGAACTCCACTTCGTATCCGTGTATGCTCCCCGCGGCCTCCAGCTCCGCCAGCAGGGCCGCCCGGTCATCCCGGTTGTGGTACAGCGCCTGCGCCCGCGTCCCCAGCAGGGCAGCCTTGTCGGGATAGCCCAGCATCTCCACCAGCGCGTCATTGACTTCCAGCAGCGCACCGCCAGGCGCGGATCGAAACCGGCCAGGAGGGGCCTGGTCAAACAGGCTGGGGGAATCGGATTCCGGTTCGGCCATCTGGTGTAGCGCAGGGCTTAGCATTTGCACCTCGGAGTACATTCTCCTCCGTTTCGGGGCAAAACCCCTGCATCCTCAAAACATCAATCCGGGCAATTTTACAGGAATATTCTGGGACGGGGATTAAGTTTAAGTTTCAAGTTTAAGTTGCCCCTCCCGCCTGCATTACAATTCCGCCATGCCCGCCGTCACCGACATCGTGCGCCAGCGCCGCCAGCGCACCCAGCGCGCCGCCCGCAGCGGCCAGCGCCGCCTCCGCCGCGCCAGCCTCGCCGCCATTACTGCCGCCAGCCTGGGCGTTGCCGTTATTGCCATCACCCTCGCCCTCGCCTACAACACCCTCACCCGCGGCCTCCCCAACCCTGCCGCCCTCCCCGCCCTGCTCAACCCGGCAGACGGCCTGCTCAACCAGCCCACCATCATCACTGACCGCACCGGGGAAGAAATTTTACTAACCCTCGGAGGAGGGGACGGGGTTCACCGGGGGTACCTCCCCATTGGGGGGGACGGCCCCCTCCAGCTTTCCCCCAACCTGCTCAACGCCCTCATCGCCGCCGTGGACCCGCTCTTCTGGCAGCATCCCGGCTACAACCCCGAAACTCTTACCGGTCTCGAAGCCGATACCATCCCCCTCAAACTCGTCTCCGACCTGCTTTTTTGGGACGAGCCGGCAGGCTGGCCGCGCGCCCTGCGGGAACGCCTGCTCGCCGCCCAGATCATCCAGGATTATGGCCGCGAACAGGTGCTGGAGTGGTACGCCAACAGTGCCCACTTTGGCCGCCACCTCTACGGCGCCGAGGCCGCCGCCCGCCTCTACTTTGGCAAATCTGCCGCCGACCTGACCGTCACCGAGGCCGCCACCCTCGCCGCTGCCGCCCGCACCCCCGACCTCAATCCCTTCGATACCCCCGAACTCGCCCTGGCGCGCCGCAACGAAACCATCAGCCAGATGCTCGGCCTGCGCTTTATCACCGCCGCGCAGGCGCTCGAAGCCCTCAACGCCCCGCTCGGCACCCTCCCCGCACCGCAAATTGCACCCGACGCCAACAGCGCCTTCACCGCCCTCGTCCTCGACGAAATCGCCCCGCACCTCCCGGATGACGTGCTCCACCGCGGCGGGCTGACGATCATCTCTACATTGGATGCCAGTTTGCAGGATCAGCTCACCTGCGCCCTGCACGTCCAACTCGCCCGGATCACCGCCGGGGCCACGCAAATCCCCGAGGGCTGTGACGCCGCCCGCCTGCTCCCCACCCTCACCGGGGAGGCCGCGCCCGCCGCGCTGGCCGCCGAACTCGTCGCCCTCGACCCGCGCTCCGGGCAAATCCTGGCGTTGGCCGCGGCGGATTCCAGGGGCGCGGTACCCGCCCGGTTAACCGCGCACCCCGGCGGGTCCCTCCTCACCCCGTTTGTCTATTTATCCGCGTTCACCCGCGGTTTCAGCCCGGCTTCCCTCGTCTGGGATATTCCCGCCAACCTGCCGCCCGGTCTCAACCACTCCCCCAACCTGGACGCCGCGTTCCACGGCCCGCTGCGCATCCGCACCGCGCTGGCGAATGATTACCTGCTCCCTGCGGTGGATTTGCTTGACCAATTGGGGGAGGCCAATGTTTGGGAGACGGCGGCCCGATTGGGTCTCCCATCCCTCCTCGGGGCGGACGCGGGTTCGCCAGGGCTGCTGACCCTTGAAGGGGGCGCGCTGCCCCTCGTGGAGGCCGCGCACGCTTTTGGGGCGTGGAGTACGCAGGGCGTGCTGATTGGCCGCGTGGAGGCGGGCTTCCCGGCCACCTCGCAAATTCCCGCGCCGCTGAGGCCTTCCACTGTATTGCAGGTGGTGGACGGAGGGGGCCGCGTCTGGCTGGATTTTGGGCCGCCCCAGGCGCGCCCGGTGATGAGCGCACCGCTGGCTTTTTCGTTGACGCACATGCTCAGCGATGAGGCGGCGCGGAGGGAGAGTTGGGGGCATCCGAACGCGCTGGAGATTGGCCGGCCCGCGGGCGTGAAGACCGGCTTTACGCAGGACGGCATGAACGGCTGGGCGGTGGGGTATACGCCGCAGGTTGTAGTCGGCGTGTGGGTCGGCTCGGAGGCGGGGGAGGCCGCGGGCCTTGTCCAGGCCGCCAGCCTGGCTCAGGCCGCCGCCGGGCTGTGGCATGCCGCCCTCACCTTTGCCGTGCGTGACCTGCCCCCGGAGGGCTGGTCTGCCCCGCAGGGGATCAGCGCACTCGATGTGTGCGACCCCTCCGGGATGTTGCCGACGGTGGATTGCCCCAACATCGTTCGTGAGATTTTTATCGTCGGGAACGAGCCGACCGAATTGGATACCCTCTTTCAGAGATTCCAGATCAACCGGGAGACCGGCCTGCTGGCAACTGTCTTCACCCCGCCCTCGCTGATTGAGGAGCGCGTCTTCCTCGTCCCGCCGCCGGAAGCCGCGGAATGGGCGCAGCAGGCCGGGCTGGATGTCCCGCCGGAAAATTATGATCTGGTTAGCCAGCCGCCTGCGCCGTCGCCGGAAGTGCGGATCACCTCGCCGGAGATGTTTGACTATCTGGGCGGCGAACTTGTGATCCGCGGGTCGGCGTATGGGGCTGGTTTCGCCTCGTATAGTGTGCAGGTGGGCCGCGGGCTGAACCCGCAGCAATGGCTGAACCTCGGCGCAGCGTCCACCGCGCCGCAGCTGGACGGCGAGTTGGCTCGCTGGGACACCGCCGGATTGAGCGGGCTGTATGCCATCCGCCTGCAAGTGGTGCGGGAGGACAACCGCATTGAAACGCACATCATCCAGGTGACGCTTGACAATACGGCTCCCCAAGTGGCCGTGCTTTATCCCACCGCCGGACAGTCTTTCACCTGGCCCGCCGATGACACCGCGACCTTCCAGTTTTCCGCCTCTGATGACCTCCTGCTCGACCGCGTCGAAATATTTATGGATGGGCGGCTGGTGCATACCTTTACGCAAGCGCCCTACGCCCTGCCCTGGGACTTGCTGCCGGGGACGCACACGCTGCGAATTAAGGCCTACGATGCGGCGGGCAACCTGGGGGAGGCGGAGATTGAGTTTGTGGTGACGCGCTAGGGATGCGCAAGGATTAGCCAGCTTATGCTCGTAGCCGCTCGTAGGAACTCATCGGAACTCCCATGAGTTCCTGCTACCGGACACTTTGTTATAAGAGCACTTCGCTGGTCAAGTAGGCGGCGCTTTCCCGCCGTATCGAGACTCATCGTGGCATAACTGGCCCGAAGTAGGGTCTCGATACGCCCCGCCAATAACGGGCGGGCCTACTCGACCAGCACTTAATTTGAAAGTGTCAGGTAGTTACCCATAAGTTCCAGAACTATCAACAGGAGACCTCATGCTTGCTTTTCAATTCCACCATTATCTCAAACCCGAATTCATCGAGGCCTATCTGGCGGCCACGCTGGAGAATGCACAGTCCACGCTTGACGAACCCGGCGTGCTGCGTTTTGACATACTCCAGGATCAAAAAGACCCCACGTATTTCAGCCTGTTCGAGGTCTACCGCGATTTGGCCGCCCGCGAGGCTCACCTGCAAACGGCGCACTTCCTCAAATGGAAAGAGACCGTCAAGGGGCAGGAGATGTTTGCCCGCCAGGGGCACGGGGATGAGTTCGAAACCCACGCCCCCCAGGGGACGCGCGCCCCAGGGGTGGGCCGCGGCTCCGTGGTTACCCTGCGCGAAGTGACGGCTGATTCCCTTGGGGAGGTGATTAGACTCAAGGTTTCCGGGAGCCAGCAGCATTTCGTCGCCCCCAATGAAATTTCCATCGCCCAGGCGCACTATCAACCCAAAGCCTGGTACCGGGCGATTTATGCGGACGAGACCCCCGTGGGTTATGTCATGCTCCTCGATGATCCTGAAACGCCGCGCTATTATCTCTGGCGGTACATGCTGGATGCCCGGTATCAGGGGTTGGGCTTTGGCCGCGCCGCGCTGGAACAGGTGATCGCGTACGTCCGGGCACGCCCGAACGCCACGGAGCTGACCCTAAGCTACGTGCCCGGCGAGGGCACGCCGCGCGGCTTTTACGAAAAACTCGGTTTCCGCGACACTGGTGTGGAACATGGCGGCGAGTTGGAAATGCGGTTGGAATGGGGTAGCAAGTAGAGGCGACTTTAGTCGCGTGTAACAACTAAAACATGTGGTGAGCGCAGCCGAACCATCGTTACTACCTTTATAACCAATGGATCGTGATCTGTTTATCCAGCGCTTTGAACTCCGGGTCCCCGGTTACCAATTCGGCGTCCTTCAACTTTGCCAGGGCCGCCGCGAAACAATCGGCGTAAGACATCTTGTGGAGGGACTTGAACTTTGCGGCCTGTTGTGTCAACTGCCAATCGGCATCCTCAAATTGAATTCGCAGGTCTTTGAGTTCTTTGACGCTCATATCGGCTTCTTCGGCGGAAACCTCACGTGCAATCGTGTACCAAACCTCGCCCACGTTAATGACGGTCATATAGATCGGGTTTTTTTCCTCATGGGCGCTCGCAATCAGATCCGCGACCTGCTCGCCAGCCGGTTCGTCCTCAAAATAGGCGATTACCGCCCAGGCGTCCAGAACGAGCGCTTTGGCTGGCATCAACTTTCCTTCTCCCGGTTTTTCTCAGCGATCAACGCTTTCATCAGTCCTTTGCCTTTGTACTTGCCGCGCAGGGATTGGATGTATTCCCGCGTTACGGGGGTCAGGATCAACCGGTTGTGCTCATCCACTTCAATCTGGATGCGCGTCCCCTCCTTGATGCCCAGCTGGCGTCGGATTTTTGAAGGGATGACGACCTGTCCTTTGGATGTTGCGATGGTTTCCATCTGATTTCTCCTCGGAAGTATTATCGCAAGTATACCAAGCGGCAAAAAGTAAGTATATGCTAATATTTCTTACAAAATGTAAATCTTCCTGAAATGAGCCGGAACCTCGCTCTCCGGGGGGCGCGAACCCTCAGGGATCGCGCCTCCCGGCGAACCCCGTGACCCGCTACGGGATCAGATACAATAGTGGAACAGCACATATCCCCTCGAGGAGTACATCATGTCACAGCCCAAAGCCATGCCCGCCCGTAGTGAAGTCCCGCTCAAAGAAACGTGGGATTTGGCCCATATATTTGCCACCCCCGCAGATTGGGAGGCTGGCCTCAAAGATCTGGAAACGCGCATCCCGCAGATTGCCGCGTTCAATGGCCGCCTCGTGGAAGGCGCAGCTACCGTATTGACTTATTTTCGAGCGCTTGAATCAGCCTTCCGGCTGGGGTCGCGCGTAATCGTCTATGCCATGCTTGGCAGCGCAGCGGACACCACTGACCAGACCGCCACGGCCCGCGTCGGCCAGGCGCGCAGTGTGCTGGGGCGGCTCAACGCCGCCGCCTCCTTCAGCGACCCGGAATTGATGGTCATCGGCTTTGACCGCCTGCGCGAGTGGATGCAGGGGGAACCCGCCCTGCAAGTGTATGCCCATTACCTGGAACGCCTGGAGAAGCGCCAGCCCTACGTCCGCTCTTCGGATGTGGAGGAAGTGCTGGCGCTGGCGGGCGAGCCGCTCGGTACTTCGCGCGGCGTCTACGCCATGCTTACTGACGCCGATATGAAATTTGCCCCCGCCCGCAGTGAGGACGGCACGGAGCACGAGGTCGGGCAGGGGACGATTGACAGCCTGACGCATGGCACGGATCGGGAGGCGCGCCGCACGGCTTTCCAGAATTATGCGGATGGCTACCTGGCGCACAAGAACACGCTGGCGGCGGTGCTGACCGGGGCGGTGCAGGGCGATGTGTTTCGCATGCGCGCCCGCGGGTACCACTCGTCCCTCGAAGCTTCCCTCATCCCGAACCTGATCCCGACCGAAGTCTTCCACAGCCTGATCGACACGTTCAAGAAGAACCTGCCCACCTGGCATCGTTACTGGGAAATCCGCCGGAGGGCGTTTGGCTATGACGAGGTGCACTGGTATGACACTGCCGCCCCGCTCACCACTGCCCCGCCCGCCGTGTCTTTTGAGCAGGCCGTGGATTGGATTAGCGCCGGGATGCGCCCGCTTGGGGAGGACTATGTGGCGGATTTGCGACGCGGCTGTCTCGATGAGCGCTGGGTGGATTATGCGGTGAACAAGGGCAAGTCGCAGGGTGCGTTTTCCAGCGGCACGTACGACACCCCGCCGTATATCCTGATGAGCTGGGCGGGCGACCTGTTCAGTATGAGCACGCTGGCGCATGAACTCGGCCACTCCATGCACAGCTATTACTCCCGCAAAACCCAGCCTTACGTCTATTCCCACTATTCCCTCTTCGTCGCCGAGGTGGCCTCCAATTTCAACCAGGCCATGACCCGCGCCCATCTTTTTGAGACCAACCCGGATCGCAATTTCCAGATCGCCCTGATCGATGAAGCCATGTCCAACTTCCGGCGTTACTTCTTCATCATGCCCACCCTCGCCCGCTTTGAACTTGAAATGCACGAGCGCGTCGAGCAGGGCCGCCCCGTGAATGCAGACATCCTGATCGGCCTGTGCGCTGATCTCTTCCAGGAAGGCTTTGGCAATACACTCCAGTTGGACCGCGACCGCATGGGGATCGAGTGGGCGGAGTTCGGTCACCTGTACGCCAACTTCTACGTTTACCAGTATGCGACCGGCATCGCCGCCGCGCAGGCCCTCGCCAATGGTGTTCTTGCCGACAAGTCCGGCGGGGCGGGCGGGCGTTACCGCGACTTCCTGGCCGCGGGCGGCTCGATGTATCCGCTGGATGCGCTCAAGCTGGCCGGGATCGACATGACTACGCCCGAACCGGTGGAGAGCGCCTTTGCCGCGCTGGCCGGGATTGTGGATCGGCTGGAGACTCTCGTGGATGCCTGACCCCGGCCTGTGCGCGGCCTGCCTGCACGCCCGCCGCCTCCAAAATGACCGCGGCAGTGTCTTCTGGCTGTGCGAGGCAAGCCGGGATTACCCGGAACTCCCCAAATACCCGGCCCTCCCTGTGCGGGAATGCATCGCCTTCCAGCCGGAAACAGAAAAAGAAAAAGGGTCACGACCAAAATCGTGACCCTTTTTTCGTAGGGGCGTGGTCTCCACGCCCCGGATGACTGTCTGCCCAAAGCTTGGGCGGGGGGACCCCGCCCCTACGTCGTGCGCATTCCCCGTAACTCCTCAAATAGCTTAATTTCTTCCGCCGATAATTTTCCCGGCAACACGACATTCACAACGGCCAGGAGGTCGCCGGGGCTGTCCGGCTTTTTGTGGTCGGGCATCCCCTTGCCGCGCAGCCGGATAATCTTGCCATTCTGCGTGCCGGGTTCAATCGTCAGGATTACCGGGCGTTCCAACGTCGGCACGGAAACCTTCCCACCCAGCAGGGCGGTGAACAAATCCACGTTGAGGGTCACGCGCAGGTTGTTTTTCTCACGGGTGAACTGCGGATGCGGACGCACGACGATTTTGAGATATAGGTCGCCCGCCGGGCCGCCATAGACGCTCCCGCCTTTCCCGGCCACCCGCACCCTCGAGCCGGTGCTGACCCCCTGGGGGATGGCGACCTCAAAGCGGGCATCACTCCCCTGGAACACGCGCTTTGCCCCGCGGTAGGCCTCCTCGAGGCTGATCTCCACTTCCTGCTCGGCGTTCTGCCCCCGCTGGGGCCGCCGTTGCCCGCCAACGCCGCCGCCCCCAAAGAGCGTCTCGAAGAAATCGGAGAAACCGCCGCCCCCCACCCCGCCGAAGATGTCTTCGACGTTGACTCTCTGTCCACCGCCTGGCGCGCCGCCCCAGCGTGACCAGTCGAAGTCTTCCGGGCGGCCCCCGGTGCGCGAGTATTGCTCCCAGTTGGAGCCAAATTGGTCATACTTCTTGCGCTTCTCCGCATCGGAAAGCACCTGGTTGGCTTCGTTGATTTCCTTGAACTTATCCTCGGACCGTTTGTCCCCCTTGTTCTTGTCCGGGTGATATTGGCGCGCCAGTTTGCGGAAGGCGTCCCGGATTTCGTCCTGGCTCGCACTCCGGCCCACGCCGAGGGTTTTGTAATAGTCTTTGTAATCCATCGTATACTCGGAGGGAGATTATAACGCCCGGCTAATTGAAGGCAGCAGGGTTAATGAAGTTTTGATGAGTCGCTCAATAAGAAGGGATAGGCTGGCACAAGGGATTTTCTACTATAATCTTTTCGTGAAAAACGGAGATAAAGATTATGAAAAATAACGGCCCCTTGGTTTCCGAGAAACGAAAATACCTGGTGATAAACGTCCAACAAGCAAAACAGATTGTAAAGGATTGGCTTGCTGAGATTCAACTTGCGAGTGTTATGAAACTTGGTTTGCCAGAAATTGATGATCGCTATGATGTTTGGCGAGTGCCTTTATGCGCCAGGAGCGGGGATAAAGTCGGCGAAGTAGTCATTGATGCTTATAGCACAGAAATTATTGCATCGAAAACGACGAACCCCGAGATTTTGACCGCCCGGCTTTTGAAGCAGGATGAAACGAAAATTCCCGAGACGAAGCAAAACAAAAAAGAATATGTCTTGTCAAATTTGAGAAACACGGTTGGCTTGGGCGATTCAACCCAATTATTGGAAGACATGCCTGCTGAAAGCGTTGATTTAATTTTCACCTCACCCCCTTATTTCAATGCCCGCCCGGAATACTCCGAATATGAAGTTTATGACGAATACCTTTTCAAGATGCGGCAAATTATCCGGAGATGCCATCGCGTGCTGGCAGAAGGAAGATTTTTCGTTATCAATATTGCGCCCGTTTTGTTGCGGCGCGCAACCAGAAACGAATCATCGCGGAGAATAGCCGTTCCATTTGATATTCACAGAATATTTATTGAGGAAGGGTACGATTTTATTGACGACATCATCTGGCTAAAACCAGAGGGCGCAGGATGGGCCACTGGCCGGGGAAGGCGCTTTGCCGCAGACCGAAATCCATTGCAGTACAAAGCTGTTCCCGTCACCGAATATGTTTTAGTCTATCGGAAACATTCTGACTTGCTCATTGATTGGTTTATTCGGAATCACCCGGATCGGGAGGCGGTGGAAGAGTCTAAAATTGCGGATGGTTACGCACGGACAAATGTTTGGAAAATCAATCCATCCACGAATTCCAAACATCCAGCGGCATTTCCCAAAGAACTTGCAGAAAAAGTAGTTCAGTATTATTCGTTCAAAGGCGATGTTGTCCTTGACCCCTTTGCCGGCTCTGGGACGGTAGGTGACGCCGCATCGGGCTTGGGACGAAGATTTGTATTGTTTGAGAACAACCCTGAGTATCTTGAAATCATCCAAGATGAGATTGTTTCCTGGAAAAACGTCAATCTTAAGACCCTGATGTGGATCAACTGTGATCCGGTAAAACCTGTTCATAAACAAATCGAATTGTTTGAGGTGGAAAACAGATGATCATTGATGAATTCTTTCCTGAAAAAGGGAAATTGGTTCTTACTGCCAATGGCAAAGAATTTATTGAAAGACTTGGCGTGGAAACGGCGCGGCAGGTTATCCTCGCGGTTTTACGGGGAGAAAATATTCGTAAGCAAACCGAGCCATTAACGCGTCGCCGGGTTGCCATTGCCACCGGTGCAATCGTCGCCTTGTTTGCCAAAGGCTGGGCAGAAATGGATGGTTTCACCGAACAATTGTCTGCGCTGGCGCTGGAGCAGATGGACAATACCTCCCAGTCAAACAAGGAAACCTTTTGGCCTGCCCAATGGCTGATCGGATTAACCACAAAAAGTATTCAAAACGTGTTGAGAAGTAATCCTGAAATGCGGCAAAGTTATATTGAGGATTTTGAAAAGGCTGTGGAGGACGCGTCTCAAAGATGCCAGGAAGATTTTGGCGAAATTTCAATGAACCTGGGATATATTGCCGATGGCGAGCTAAAACAAAATCGCAGACCTTTGGATTGGAAAGATCTGACGCGCTTATCAACCGCCATCGGCGCAGCTACCCTAACCATTCGCGGCTCAGAAAAATCCACCTACGGGAAATTATTTGAGCGCCTGATTATGGGTTCTGTATTGACCATTCTGGGTTTTGAACATGTTGATAATGCTCAAAGCGGTAAACTCGAAAAAGTATTCTGGTTATCCGATAGCTCCGATGTTCGGGAATGCGATGCAACGATCCGTTTGCGCCCTGGAAAATTAGCTCGTTTTGACATTGGCTTTATTGGTAGGGGAAATTCTGAAATTATGAAAGACAAGTTGACTCGTTATTCGAGCGAAATTGAACAGAGCGGAATCGCCAACTTTTCACAGACGTTTATCATCGTGGACAAAATGCCGGATACAACCAAAACGACAGATTCCGCCCTAAAATCGGGGAGTGAGATTATTCAAATGAGCATGCAATTCTGGGCCTTGGATTTGGCAAAACGATTGAAAGCCAGGCTCAGTTATCGTGCTGAAATTCTCGCCATCCCGGAAGACCAGTTGAGTGATTACCTTGAACAAAAATTGCGCCCTGTCCCCATTCTGAATTTCCTGAACACTACGAATGTCATCAAAGGGGGATCTGTTCGAGATGAAGTCCAACCTTACTTGTTGTCGGTTGACGATGAAGATGATCTTGATGAAGAGTAACCCTTAACCCAAACCGGGGACTGGCGATCACACCAGTCCCCGGTTTACGGGCCATCGCAAGTGCCACGCACCTTAAACAACCGAAGGTTGTCAGGTGCGTGGCACTTTTTGCCCTTTACTTCCCGTTCACCTTCACGGCGATCTTCTTCGGCTTCACTTCCTCCGCCTTCGGCACTGTGAGGGTCAGCACACCGTGCTGGTACTCACTCTGCACCTTGTCGGCGATCACATCCACCGGGAAGCGGATGCTGCGGGAGAAGCTGCCAAACCGGCGCTCGCGCAAGCGGTACTCCTCGCCGTTGATCGTCTCATCGGCGTTCGTCTGCCCGCTCACCGTCAGCATGTTCTTCTCCATCGTGATCTCCAGCTCATCCGGGCTGATGCCGGGGATGGAAGCCTGCACGACGTAGGCCTAATCTTTCTCGGCCACATCCAGGGCCAGGCCCCAGGTGCGGGCGTGCTCGGCGGGGACGCTGAAACTGTCCTCCAGCATGCGGTCAAACGCATTCCAAAGGGCATTGAAATCCTGTGTGGGGGTCCATCGGACAATGTTTTTCATGGCATACTCCTTTGTGTGTGGAAATTTTGAACGTGCCGCTATTAAACATCCGCTTTGTCTGAAAACCATCGGCGGCGCGTAAAATGGTCGTATGCGCCCGATCAGAGGTGTATTAGCGCCGGGGCCGCCTCCCTTCAGCGGGGGACGTGACCCCAGTGGCCCGCGCCCCCCCCTCGTCGGGGAAAGTTGATTCGTGTAGAATCCCCGCCAATGCTCGTGGACGAAGAAGCCATTTACCAGATTTTCCTGCGCGCCAACGCCATCTGCATCCGCGCCGACGAAACCCAGCCGGGCGACGTGTACGTTGCCACCCGCCAGAAAATGCCCGCCCGCGGCCTGCCCCGCCTGATCTGGGTGCTATTCCGTTTCCTCGAAATGCGCCTGGCCTGGCTGATCCCCGCCCTCGTCCGCCTTGGCGCGCGCACCCCGTGGGCGCACGACCTCCAGCGGATTGCCGCGTTCCAACTGGATGGCAACGCCTACGCCGCCGAAGCCCTGCGCCGCGGCGCGGCCTGCGCCATTGTCGATCACCCCATCGCCGCCCGCGACCCGCGCTGCCTGCTCGTCCCCGATGCCAACGCGCTCCTCACCCGGCTGGCACAGCGCCACCGCCAAACCCTCGGCATCCCCGTCATCGGCATCCCCGGCAGCGTCGCCAAAACGACCACGAAGGACCTCGTGCGCGCCGTGCTGGCACAGCAATACCGCGTCATCGCCACGCCCGGCAACAAGAACCTGCCTGCCCATATCGCCGGCCTGCTCTTCGCCGTGCGCCCGGATACGCAAGCCCTCATCCTTGAGCTGGGCGGACACGGCCCCGGCACCATCGCCCGGCTGTGCGAGCTGGCCGCCCCCACCCACGGCGTACTCACCCGCGTGGGTGTGGCGCATCTGAACAATTACGGCTCGGTGGAAGGCATCCGCCGCGGCAAGTGGGAGCTGGTTGATTACCTGGACAAACATGGCGGCCACTTCTTCGCCAACCAGGATGATGACTGGATCCGGGCGCAGCCCACCCCGGCGGGGCGCACCACCCCCTATGGGGTCACAGCCCCTGGTGGGGTGCGCGGCGAAGCCATCGGGGCAGACCCGTTCCTCCGGGCGCGCTGGTTCCCGGAGGGGGAGTCCGCCTCACGGGAAATCCGCACCCAGCTCGTCGGGCTGTATAACCTTGAGAATGTGCTGGCGGCCATCGCCGTCGGCGAGCAACTGGGCGTACCGCGCGACCAAATCGTCGCCGGGATCGAGGCCTGCCCGCCCGCCGAGAACCGCTCGCAAATGGTCACGTTTGGCGGCAATACCTTTATCCTCGATTCCGGGAGCATCAACCCCACCAGCCTGTCCGCCGCCCTCGCCAACTTTGCCGGGCTGGATGTGCCGCGCAAGCTGGTCATCCTGGCCGATATGCTGCGCCTGGGCAGCACGGCGCGGCAGGAACATGTAAACGCGATTGCCCAGGTGCGCGCGATGGGCGCTGTGGAGGCAGTGTTTGCCGGCCCCAACTTTTGGCAGGCGCGTGACCCGGCGTTTGGCCGCTATTTTCGCGGCCCGCCCTGCGCCGCTGGTGGCTGGCGCAAAACCCGGCAGGGATGACCGTGCTGGTCAAAGGCGGCATCAAGTACAATCTCGCCGGGGTGCTGGGCTTGGAGAATCTGATGAAAGGTGAAGTGCATGACCAATGAAACCTGGCTGACCGAACTCACCGACTGGCGGGCCGAACGCGACCGGCTGATCCGCGCCGAGAATAGCTGGCTGGCGCTGGCCGGGCTGTGCTGGCTGGAGGAGGGCGAAAACCTGCTGGGGTCCGCGGATAAGGCGGACGTCCAACTGCCCGACTGGGCGCCGGGGGAATTGGGGGTGGTGGATTTCCGGGAGGGGCGCGTGACCCTGTGGGTGGCGGACGGCCACAGCGTAACCGTGGATGGCGCAAATGTTCAGGAAGCGGAATTGCAATTGGATGTAACCGGCCAGCCAACCTGGGTGCGGCATGGCAGCCTGGCGCTGATTGCGATCCAGCGCGGGGCGCGGGTGGGCCTGCGCATCTGGGATAACAGCCGCGCCGAGCGCGAGATGTTCCCGCCGCGCAAGTGGTATTCGGCTGATCTGGCTTACCACGTGGAGGCCAGGATTGTCGCGTATGATCCTCCCAAGCCCATCATCGTCCCCGATATTTTGGGCGATGCAGTCGAAAGCGGGGCGGACGTCCGGCTGGAATTTGTGATCAACGGCGTATCCTGTGCGCTGGATATGTTTGCGTTGGAGGATGGGCGGTATTACCTGCTTTTCAAGGATGAGACCAGCGGGCGGGACACGTACCCGACTGGCCGTTATATTTACACCGGGACACCTACCGGCGACCGCGTGATTTTGGATTTCAACCGGGCATACAACCCGCCCTGCGCTTTCACCCCCTATGCCACCTGCCCGATGGCGCCGCGCGAGAATATTTTGACAGTGGCCATCCCGGCGGGGGAAAGGTATGGAGGCGGGCATTGATGGGTTTTATAAATTTCCTGATGATGTTTCGGGAACTGATGGCAGCTCAGGGGAACTCGTGGCAACTCATGGGAAACCCTGTAAGTTCCTACGAGTCCCCACGAGTTCCTGAGAGGACAGGCCTGGCAGGTTATTTAATTCGCAATCCTGTTTAATGGAGCAACCATGTGCCGATCCATCAAAACACTCCGTACGCTTGAGCCTCCCCCAACGGAGGAAGATTTACAGGCCGCGGCCCTGCAATTTGTCCGCAAGGTGTCCGGTTACCGCAAGCCGTCGCGCGCCAATGAGGCCGCGTTTGAGCGGGCGGTGGCCGAGATTACGGCGTCCACCCGCGCCATGCTGGAGGCGCTGGTGGTGAAGGCCCAGCCCGCGGGCGCGGAAGATTGAACGGGGTCAGGGGCCGCGGGAGCCGGTTTGTTTTGCGGTAGAATTCGGCGCTATGGGGGGCAGGTATCCCTATTTTGATCAGGAGTCCACGTGACAGACGGTAACGATAAAAAAGCTTCCTTCCTCCCATTTCATGCCATCAACCATTTTATGCGCGAGGATTTCAGGCGGGAAGTGGTGCGTGCCGCCGTGTTGCACATGCCTAGTTTGGATGAGGGGAAACGCAGCGCCATTGACCGCCAGATTAAACGCAGTGTTTCCATCCCCGGCTTCCGCCACGGCGACAAAGCGCCGCTCTCACTCAAAGCGCGCCACGTCCCGGCCGCGTTTGAGAAAAACCCGGAACTGGTCAAGGCGATCCTGGCAGGCTGGGCGGAGGCGAAAGCCGACCTGCGCCAGCAGGTATTTGACCTGCTGACCGGGCGCGGCTGGGAACTGCTCCCCATCGAGGCAGACCGCACGGTCATCCCCGGCTTCCTGACCCGCTGGCCCGCCCGCGAGGATTTCGACATCATCAACGAAGCCTTCAAACAGGCTTATGCGGAATCCGAGGCGACCACGGATGAAGTCAGCCTGATGGCCGTGTGGCTGAGCGGGCGTCTGCCGGTGGATGTACAGGAAGATGAAGCCAACGAGGATTGAGCGCGCTATTCCCCATGCGTAATTATTACCTCTACTATCTCGACACCCGCCTGAAACTTCTGGAAGGCCGACGCTACCAAATTGGGCGGACGCGCGCAAACGACATCATCCTCCCGCATGGTTCCGTTTCGCGGGAACATGCGAGTCTGAACTGGGAAGACGACACTTTTACCATCCACGATCTTGACAGCACCAATGGCGTGCTGGTGAATGACCGGGTCGTGCGCACCAAAAAACTCGCGGACGAAGACAAAATTAAGATTGGCGACTTCAACCTGCACTTCATCGTGCGTCCAGCGGTGCCTGCCGACCAGACCATCAGCGGCATCACCCCGACCCCCACCCTCGCCATGGAGCGCCAGGTGGGCGAGCTTCTCCATCGCATGGATGACCCGGAACTGGCGGCCAAGGTTTTTGACCTCAAACATACCTGGGAGACTCGCCGGGATGAACTGACCGAATTGGCCTTCAAGGACAAACTGACCCAGCTTTTCAACCGCCGCTATTTCGACGACAAACTGGCGAACGAAGCCGCCCGCTCCCTGGAATTTCGCACCCCCCTCGCGCTGATCTTGCTCGATATAGACCATTTCAAAGCTTTCAACGATACCCACGGCCACCAAAAGGGGGACGAGATCCTTTGCAATGTGGCCGCCCTCCTGCGCGAACAGACCCGCGACGACGATACCCCCGCCCGCTACGGTGGCGAGGAAATGGCCGTCATCCTGCCCGGCACACCGCTCGCCGACGCCGCCACCATCGCCGAACGCCTGCGCGCCGTGGTGGAAACCGAAACCCTGACACGCACCGGGCTGGGCGTTACCATCAGCCTCGGGGTGGCACAACTTAACGATAAAATCAACGAACCCCGCAAACTCATCCGCGCCGCAGACGATGCCCTCTACCGCGCCAAGGATAATGGGCGCAACCGCCTCGAGACCAGTGAATAAAATATGACCAGTTACATCATCCAATTTATGGACACCAACCTCAAACTGAGCGAAGGCAAAGTCTACGTCATCGGGCGCAGTGTGCGCAGTGACATCGCCCTCCCGCATGGCTCGGTCTCGCGCAAGCACGCCGTCATTGAATGGATGGGCGATGGTTTTATTCTCCGCGACCTGCAAAGCACCAACGGCACCTTCCTGAACAACACGCGCATTACCGAGGCCCGGCTTAACCGCGGCGACCGCATCCGCACTGGCGAATTTGAACTCACTTTTGAGATTGGCGACTTCAACGAAGAAAATGAGAACGCCATGCCGCTGATGCAGACCATGCAGATGGGGCTGAGTTATGCAGAATTGGTCCGCCAGGAAGGGCTGGACGCGGAAGCCGAAAAACTTACCCGGAAGATGGAACGGGATTCCGCCGGCGGGGCCGCCGCCTCCGATGGCATTGACCCGCTGACCGGCCTCTACGACCGCGCTTATTTTGATGGCGTCATCGGCGACGAGGTGCAAATTTCCCGCGAGTTTGATCAAGACCTGGCGCTGCTCATGCTCGATGTGGACAATTTACAGCAGTTCAATGCATCCGAAGGCCAGGCAAAAGGGGATGCCGTACTTCAAGCCATAGGCCGTGTGCTCCAGAAATTTGCCCGGAGCAACGACATTGCCGTGCGCTACGGCGGCGACAAGTTTGCCCTGCTTTCTGCTGATACCGCGCCGGACGCCGCGGCCAGCCTGGCGGAAAATATCCTGCGGGAGGTGGCGCAATCGGCGGGCGTGGCCGCCAGCGTCGGCGTCGCCAATTTTGGGGCGGGGATCAGTTCGGCGGGACAGTTGACCTTGGCGGCGGAAAACGCGCTGAAACGTGCCAAGGCGAACGGGGGCAACCAGGTGGGGCTGATGTAACCCTGAGGGATCAGCATCCCGGAAAGGGCACCGGGTTCGTTGGGTTTGCCCTGAGAGAGTGTTTCTTAAGTATGCGAGAAAGGACATCAACCACGGAGTTACACGGAGAAACACGGAGAAAAACAGAGCTTTTTAGGGTTTTCTCCATGATCTCTGTGCGCTCCGTGGTTAAACAGCTTTTAAGAAACAGTCTCTGAGCCAAGGGGGGGCGTGACCCCGCTGGGCGGATTCAACTCAAAGGGGGGAAAATTGTCCGGCCAGATCGCTCTTTTTTGAAATTGCCGAAACTGTATAGTGCCGGGGGAGGAACCATGCCAGCGTGCGCAATGCGCCGCGGAAAAGGTCGTCGTTCTCAAAGTCTTCGCGGAAAATGGAAAATGCCAGTTGTACGCCGGGCAGGATCAGGACGTGCGGGTCTTCCTGCGCGAGGCTCTCGCTGAAATAGCGGCGCAGGACGCTGCGGGCATATTCGGGGAGCGGGTCTCCCGTGGGGGGCGTGTTAGCGTCAAATGCGCCGAACATCCGGTAACAGAGAATATCCCCATAACTGAACACCCACTCGGCGGTTTGCGCGCCGTTGCTGGCATTGATGGCCGCGCCCATGCCGTGCGTGGTCAGGTATTCGAGCGCGCTGGTGAGGCAATGTGCCTGGAAGGGTTGGTTGGGGGCGGGCGTGTGCAGGTTGAAATAGGGGAAGAAGTCCGGGCCGTAGAAGACTTTCGGGTCCGGGTTCTCCATGCTGGCGTCCACGACGGCCTCTTGGAAGCGGCTGACCCACAGGGCATCCCGCGCCCCTTCGGGGGTCAGGAAGAGTTGGAGGAGGAGCGGGACTTTCTGGATGTCGCAGGGGGCGGGTTGGGGCATGGCGGCATTATGGGGGGCGGTGGGGGCTTTGTCAACCACTCGAATGTGGGTGCAGCAATTTTCAGTATGGCTTCGTAGTAACGACTTCAGTAGTTTTTTTGACTGCGACAGACGACTGAAGTCGTCACTACCAACACCAACTGAGGCGACTTTGGCGCATGATAAAATAGCGTCCAATGAGCTTTGAAATCATCAGCCCAATTACCGAAATTGAGACGATTGCCATTGGTAAAAGTATTGATGAACTTAAACGCTTGAGAAAACAATACGGTGATGGCCGCTGGCGAAAACTCAAAGGCATTGCCATGGTCCGTTTGCAGAGCGGGAGAGTTCGTAAGGCTGAAGTTCATTGGTACGAAGCCCACGGCATAGGCCAGAAAGAATTCAAACGAAAGAAATACCTGGATTAAAATGTCTGCGAAAAACATGAACCCCAAATTTGCAATTTGCATCAATAATAAAGATTATCCTGTCTCCCTCGATTTGCATAAGATTTACCGGATCGTTCCCGATGAGGAAGCGGAGGCCGAGGGTGATGTAAGGGTGGTTGATGAGAGCGGCGAAGACTATTTGTACCCAGGAGATTATTTTCTTCTCCTTGCCTTGCCCGCGGCTATCACGCGACAACTTGCCACTTCCTTTGCGTTGACCCGATCAGCGGCCTAAAACTCCCCTTCCCCCACCCGCCAGCGTTCGATCAGGATCATTCCCCCCGCGGTCACAACCATCAGGATCGTACTGAGCGCCAGCCCCTGGCCGTAATTCAGCGCGCCGGGGCGGCCCAGCAGGCGGTAAATGGCGACTGGCACGGTCGGGTATTCCGGGCGGGCGATCAGCGACGTGGCCCCGAATTCCCCCAGCGAGATCGTAAAGGCAAACGTCGCGGCCACCAGCAGGGCGCGGCCCACCAACGGCAAATCCACATACCGGACGACTTGGGCGGGTGCGGCCCCGAGCATGGCGGCAGCCCGGCGCAATCCCGGCTGAATGCTTTGGAGGGCGGGCGTCAGGCTCCGCACGACAAAGGGGAAGGCGACGAGGGTGTGCGCCAGCGGGATGAGCAGCGGGGAGGCGCGCAAATCCAGCGGGGGCCGGTTGAGCGCCACGATGAACCCCAGCCCCAGCGTGACCGCCGAAGTCCCGAGGGGGAGCATGATGATTGGGTCAAGCAGGCGGTTGAGGCGGGAGGAACGGGCAGGCGCCAGCGACCAGGCGGCGGGCAGCCCGAGGAGGAGCGCCAGCCCCACGGTCGCGGCCGCATACCCGAGGGAAACAGCCAGCGCGACCCACGGGGGGGCGGCTGTCCCCGGGGTGGGCGCGTCCCCCAGCAGGGCGGCGTAAAATGCGAGGGTCACGCCGCGCGCCATTTCCCCCGTCCGGGTTTGTTCCGGGGAAAGGTTGACAAAGGACCGCGCCGCGAGGGCGAAGAGTGGGAGTGCGGTAAACAGCAGGATAAATGCCAAAATACCATAAGGAAAGCAGGCAGGCAGGAACAAACATTTTTTTGTTTCCTGGTTCCCTGGTTTCCTTATTAATATTTTCGGTAGTGGCCGTTGCACCGCGCCTTGCGAGCGCTGCGTCATCGGGCGGGCGATGCGGGCGGACAGGCGGGTGTAGACAACGGCGAGCGCCAGCGTGCAGAGCAATTGCACCGTGGCCAGCGCCGCCGCCACCGGCAGGTCAAAGAGCGCCGTGGCCCGGTAGAAAATCTCCGTTTCCAGCGTGGCAAACTTTGGCCCGCCGAGCAGGAGGATGACGGCGAACGAACTGAAATCGAAGATAAAGACGAGCAGGGCGGCCGCGGCGATGGCGGGCATCAGGAGGGGCAGGTTGATGCGCCGGAACGCGTGCCAGCGGTTTGCGCCCAGCACGCGCGCCGCGTTGCCCAGCCGGGGGTCCAGCCGCGCCCAGAAGTCCCCGACGAGGCGCAGGACGATGGTCAGGTTATAGAAAACGTGGGCAACGAGAATTGCGCCAAGCGTGTTGACAAATTCGATGGGCGGGGCAGCCAGGTTGAACCAGTCTATCAGCAGGGTGTTGGCCCAGCCGGTGGGGCCGAGCAGGGCGTTAAACCCGGCGGCAACGACGAGCGTGGGCATCACAAAAGGGACGCCGGTCAGCGCCCGGAAGAGGGACTTGCCCCGGAAATCGTACCGCGCCAGCACGTACGCGCCCGGCAAGCCCACGAGCAGGGTGAGTGCGGTCGAGATCACCGCCTGCCAAATCGTAAACCAGAGCACACCGCGCAGGCTTTCCGAGGCGGCCAGTTCCAGCCAGGGGGAATTGCCATCGCCCCGGCTGAAGCTCAGGCCCAATATTTTGATAAGCGGGAAAAAGTAGAAGACGGCGAGGAAGCTAAACGGGAGGAGCCAAAGCAAGAAGGCCAGGTTTCTTCCGGCAGGGATGGGTTTCATTCGAGCGGATGCCGCCATTTCAAGCCGGGAAAACGCCGGTAATCGTGATCTGTTGTGATCCACTCACTGCCGGATTCGATCGCCAGGGCGGCAAGATAAGCATCGGGGATCAGGTTGCCTGTGGCGTTGACAGCGCGGCACAGGTTTTCAAAAATCCCCCAGTGGCGCGGCCCAGGGTGCATCAGGACACAGTTGGGGTGATCCAGCAGGTCATGGGCAAACGAAAGCGCCTCTTCCAATGTGCTGGCTGGCTTGAAAATTTGCGGATGTGTGACTATCCGCGTGAAACTGCTCAATACAAATTCAGATATGCCAAAAGCTCGTTCGTCGTTGAGTAAATCCTCCACCCATTTTCGGTAAGTTGCGTGATCAACCGCGTCCCGGCGATGCGCATAAACCAGGACGTTTACATCAGGCAGGATCATCCGTTTCCATCAAGTCCAGCAGTGCGGCGGAATTATCCAGATCAACGCCGGGCATCAATCCCTCCCCGCCCACAGTTGTTAGTTTGACATACGGCCGTTTTTCAACCTGCCGCTTGCGGGCCAACGTAACCCGCAGGGCCTCCTCAATAATCGCGGTCATGCTTTGGCCGGTCTGGGAAGCCAGCGTTTTCACTTCCGTGAGCAATTGCTCGTCAAGGCGAATGGTCGTTCTCATACGTCAAATCATACTTTTGTGACATAAATATGTCAATCCAGCCCCCTCACCGCCCGGTTCAGCGCAAACACCAGCGCCGCGGCCAGCGCCGTCACCCCCCCGCCGATCAGGAACACCAGCGGCGCGCCGAGCAGGTCTGTCGCCCAGCCGGTCAGCGCATAGCCAATGGGGATCAACGCAAACGAGCCCAGCGCATCCACGCTGGACACCCGCCCCAGCATGTCGCGCGGCGCCAGCGTTTGCAAAGCGTTTGTCCAGGCCAGCGTCCCCAACTGCAGCGCAATGCCGTTGATAAACGCCGCCACGCCCAGCGCCCAGATCGGCAGCGGCAGGCCAAACAGCCCGAGCATCGCCCCCGCCAGCGCCGTCCCCACATAAATCAGCGCACCCCGCCGCCGGATGGTCTCCCGATTGCCCAGCCACAGGCTGCCCACCACATACCCCGCCGGGAAAATGGCATACAGCCAGCCGAGCACGCGCGGGTCATCCCATCGCCCCTGCACCAGGTAGGGCAATGAAATTGAATAAGGCCCGCTCAACATGACATTTGTCAATGCATACAGCAGGATGCTGATCCATAACCAGGGGGCGCGCGCCACAAACTGAAGCCCATCCCGGACTTCGGCCAGCATCTCAGGGGCAGGCGGCGTTCCAAGGGGGCTGGGTTCCCCTTCAGGGGTCACGGCCCCTCGCGAAATCCCGTTCCCCTTGACGCTCAACAGGGGCAGGAGCATGGCCGAGGAGACAAAGAACGTCGCCGCATCCGCCGCAAAGGCAATCGAAGTCCCACCCAGGGCGACGAGGCTGCCCCCAATCGCCGGCCCCAAAATCCGCCCTGCCTGGATGCCGAGGCTGTTGAGGGCGTTTGCGCCGGGGAGTTCATTATCCGGGACAACATCCGGCACAAAGGCGGCAAACGCCGGTTGGAAAAAGGCATCCGCCAGCCCGAAGATAAACGCGGCGACGTACACGTGCCAGATTTCGAGCGTGCCTGCAAACGAAAACACTGCGATGAGGGACATGACCACGCCATGCGCCATGTCGGAAATGAGCATGACCCGCGCGCGCGGGAGGCGATCCACCAGCACCCCGCCGATCAGGGTGAAGACGAGCATGGGGATAAAGGCCACGATCAGGACGGTCGCCATCATCCCCGCCGACCCGGTTTTTTCCAGCACCCACCAGGCGAGCGCGATCTCATGGATAAAATCGCCAATACGGGAGAGTGTCTGCCCGCCCCAGAGCAGGGCGAATTTGCGGTTGCGGAAGGAACGGAGGAGGGGCATGGGGTAGTGTGAAACGTGAGGCGTGAAACGTGAAACGTGTCAGTGCACCGGCGCGAACCCGGTCTCTTTCAGGTCACAGCGCAGGGGGAAGGCGTGGGTGAGCTGGCCGCGGTTGTCCACGAGGGTGAGCTCGCGCACGGGGACGCCGTGAGCTTCCAGGCTCTCACCGACCTGTTTGCGCGTCTTGTCGTCCACTTTGCGGGCCACCACTTCCACCGCGACACCGTCATCTTTGGCCCAAAAACCATAGCGGGCAGGGAGCGGCACGGCGTCTACGCTCTCCAGCGCTTCCATCACGTCGCGCGGGAACGTCCAGCCGCCCGCGTGGCGCACGGAGAGTTTCTTTTTCCCGAGGATGGGGGAGGCGCTGGGGAGATGCGCCGCCTCGCAGGTGGGCGGTTCCGTCAGGGTGCGCACCATGTCCTGCGTGTCGAGGCGGATGATCAGGGTCACTTCCCGGTAGGGGGGCAGGCCGGTGGCGACGATGGAGGCCGGTTCGCCGGGGCCGGCGGGTTCGCCCGAACCACCTGGTTCGACCGTTTCCGGGTTGATAAATTCCCACAGGCCGCCGCCCGTCCCATAGTGCAGATGCCCCTGCGAGCAATATTCGCCGCCCATCCCCCAGGTTTCCGTCATCCCGTAGCCCTCATAAAATGGCACCGGCCCAAAGAACTCATCCGAGCGGCGTTTCAACCCCTTGGTGGCAATCTCCCCGCCGAGGTCAAAGCGGCGTAATGTGAAATCGGAGGCCTTGTAACCAAGCCGGTGGCCGGCCTCGATGATCTCGCCGAGGAAGGATGGATAGGTCCCCGCCATGGTCGGCTTGGGCGGTTTGCCGGGAATGTTGAACTCGCGGGCCAGCATCGCAAGGGCTTCCGCCGGGTCAGCCTGGCCGCCGTTGATAAAGGTGGTGCCCAGCCGCTGCATGCAGTCAATCCCGGTCATCATCCCCAGCAGGGCGCGCGAGCTGGCAAAATTTACGAAGATGTCGGAGGGGAGGAAATCGCCAATGGTGGCGTTGAAGATGGCGCACAGTTTGGCAAAGGCGTCCATCTCGTTTTTGGAAAAGCCGATGTGCGTGGGCATCCCGGTGGTGCCGTGGGTGGTCGTCAGGAAATCCACCTGTTCGCCGCGGCACATAAACTCCCCGGCGCGGTCGCGCACGGCGTCCTTGTGGGTCAGCGGGATTTTGCTGAAATCGTCCCAGCCCATTAACTCCGGGTTCAGCCCGATCTCGTTGAAGACTTTGCCGTAGTACGCCGTCTGGCGGGCGGCTTTCGTGCAGACCATACGCAAGCGGCGCAAATCCACATCCTTGCGGCTGGCGGGGTTGAGCTTGGCGTCCATCACGATATCCGAGCCATCCGGTTTTACGTCCCCTTTGCCATCGCGGGCGTCAATGAGGGCTTGCAGGATGACATCAAGCGCTTCCTGATTAAAGGGGATGCCGAAGGTGTTAGAGGCAGTCACACTCATTTCGGCTTGGGCGAGGGTTAGCATGGCGTTCCTCCGGGAGGTTTGGGATACGAAAAATTCTATCATCGGAAATTCGTAAATCGTAATTACAAATTACCAATCTAGCCACCCGACACTTTGTTATCAGAACAAACCGCTGGTCGAGTAGGCGGCGCTTTCCCGCCGTATCGAGACCAAACGTGGCAAAATTGGCCTGAAATGGGGTCTCGATACGCCCCGCCAAACCCGGGCGGGGCTACTCGACCAGCATGCAATTTGAAAGTGTCAGGTGGATCGATTACAAATTACTCAATTACCGTAATACGGCCTCCGTCCAGGCCTCAATCCACGCTTCCCGATGGGCGGCGATTTCGGCGGGGTCGAGGAGCACGGGGTTGGCCGGGTTGACGAGGAAGCGGGTGAAGATTTCGGGGAGGGGGGCCGCGGGGTTCACCGGGAACACGTACATCTGGAGGGTCACGTCCCCCTGAAACTGCGCGGAGAGCATGAAGTCCACCCACTTTTCGGCGAGGCCGCGATTTTCGGTGCCCGCCAGAATCCCGACAAATTCGATCTGTCGGAAACACGCCCCATCGGCGGTGAGGGCGGCGGTGGAGGGCTGATCGATGGGCGTCGTGGCCCCGACGATCTCAAACGGCGGGCTGGAGGCATACGAGACGACGAGGGGGTCCGGCCCCCCGAAGAGGGTAAACGCCTCATAATAGGCCTGCTCCCAGTCACTGACCACGTTGACCTCGTTGTCCACGAGGCCGCGCCAGAAATCGAGGTAGCCGTCCTCGCCAAAATGGCCGATGGTGGCGAAGAGGAAGGCGAGGCCGGGTGAGGAGGTGGCCGGGTTTTCGACGGTGAGGAGGGCGCTGTATTCCGGGCGGAGCAGGTCTTCAAGGGAGGCCGGGGTGGGGAGGTCGTTGGCCGCCAGCCAGCCGAGGTCGTAGTTAAGGCAGACATCGCCGTAGTCCACGGGGAGGGCGCGATTTTCGGGGTCAAGCTGGAACCCGGCCGGGATGTCTTTTAGAACGGGGGAATTGTAGGGGGTGAAGATGCCCTCATCGAGGGCTCGGCTCAGGAAGGTGTTGTCCACCCCGTAGAAGACATCGGCGAGGGGGGCGTCTTTGGCGAGGATGGCTTTGTTGAGGGCGGAGCCTGCATCGCCGGCGTCGAGAAACTGAACGGTGACGCCGTTTTCCTGTTCAAAGGCGGCTTTGACTTCGTCGGAGATGGCGAAGGAACTGTGGGTCATCACGGTGAGGGTGGGCGGCCCGGCGGGAGTGCAGGCGACGGTCAGGAGACAAAGTGACAGGGAGAGAGAGAGACGCAGGGATGGGGGGATGGGGAGATGGAAGTGTTTGTGCATGAGGGGTTCCTTTGTAGTAACGACTTCAGTCGTTCTTTGTTGGGGTGCGGATTATGAAAGCGCTCCGGTTTTCTGACACGAATTTTCACGAATGGGACACGAATTTGGAATTTTATTTATTCGTGAAAAATTTGTGTCAATTCGTGTCGGGGTTTTGAGCGTGGGTAATCAGAAGCGTTCCGGTTTCAAAAGTGATGGTTACTTCCGGCTTTGCGAGTGAGTTGCTAACGCCGTGCGGCGTGCCAAAGGGGAGGGTGGCGTTTTCGAGCGGCCAGGTGAGGCCGCGATAGGTTACGCCGGACGCGTCCCCTGCGAGGGCGATGACGGAGATGATGTCGCCGGGCTGGCCCTGGAGGGTGAGCGTTTCGCCGCCGCGCAGGATGTACAGATCGGAGTCGCCTTCGATGATGCGCAGACGGACGCCCGCGTATTTGGGGCTGGCGAGCAGGAGCAGGTTGGCGAAGGTCATATCCCAGCGCCCGCCGAACAGACCGTAAAGGGTGATTTCAGTAGCGCGCTCCCGGATGGCAAAATCGAGGGCGAGTTCGAGGTCGGTCTCGTTTTTGTCGGCGGGGTGCTGGTAGATGCTGGCCCCGGCGCGATCATACCCGGCGAGTTCGCTGGGGCTAAGCGAATCCATGTCGCCGATGATGATGTGCGGAATCCAACCCTGCCCGCGCTGGAAGGCGTGCCGTGCGCCCCCATCCGCAGCGATCAGGAGATCGTGCGAGGGGAGGGCTTGGAGGGGGGTGGGGAGGAGGCCGTTGGCGAGGATGATGGCTTTCATGGGAGGAAACTCAGAGGAATGCTGGTGGTCTTGTGGGGACTTGGGGGAACTCATTGGAACTCATGGTAAATGCGGAAGTTCCTACGAGTTCCCACGAGCACCCATGAGTATGCAAGAGTTCCCATCAACAAAAATCCCTCCGTTTACAGGAGGGATTTTGCTTCACGAGATTTTCTGCATTCCTCCGCCGGTATGGTCCGGATCAGGTTCACGGGTCGAGCGGGAACGCCTTGTGGCGGTTGCGCCTTGCGGGCGTGCGCTCCTCTCAGCCTGGGCAGGCTCCCCGTGCAGGGGTGTATGGGATTGTGGCGGGCAGTATACAGGAATAATGGGTAGTTGAATAGTCTGCACAAAGTTGTATGATCTGATCAATGGAAAAGGAGTCCGCAATGAACAAATTCAACCGCCCCGTGTTTCGCATCCTGCTCGTTTTTGTGCTGGGCCTGCTGCTCCCCGGCTGCGCCCTGCGTTCCCTGTTCGGCAACGTCATCATCGTTGAGGACATCGAAGAAGAAGTTAACGAAATCATCGCCACCGTCTTTTCCGATTCAACTGCCGCCATCTGCCTGGAGCCTGGCGCGTTCGGCTATTACGAATGCACCTACATCCTGGACGGTGACATTATCACCTCCACCCTCTATCTCCTGAGCGAATTTGGGATTACGGGGGTTCTGATTGACCCCGTCATCCTCCAGATTCCTGCGGATGTGGAGGCGGTGACCGCCACGTACGACGACGGGGCCGGCGGAGGGGCGCAACCCCTGGTGCAGACCCTGACGACCAGTTTTTACGTGACCCCCACCGAGATCATCTCCGCCGAAGCCGGGCAGACTTTCCTGATCCTGGAGCTTCCCCCCTCTGTCATCGCCACCCTGCCCGGCGGCGACCCCAACTTCGCTCCCGAGTTCACCTACTCGCTCGGTTTCACCCGCACCCAGGACATCTCCCTGCCCATTGACCCGGTCACCGTTAAAATCATGCTGGCGGGCAAGGCGGTCATCAATGGATACCCCTACTACATCCCCCTGGTGCCATGTGTCTCCGACTTTGCCCTCATCCCCACCCTCGAAATCCCGCAATCCCTGACCCCTGTGGATTTGGAACCAGACATCGGGGCACTGATCGCTCTCGGCGGGGATGTAGTCTGCGACCATAAAGCCTATTACTACCCCTTTGACCCCATCCTGCCGCTCCTCATCTATTTGCCGGTGATTGTTAGATAGAGTAGAAAGACCTCCGGGTTCCTGTGCGACGGCCAGTCGCCGAACCCGGAGGTCTGATGATCACGATCCACCTGCTACAGTGAAAAGGGGCCTGCCCCCGGTATCCACCACACCTCCGTCGTGTCGTATTCGGCATCAAATATCTGGGCGTACGCGCCCACATCCATCGTCAGATCGCAGCCATGATCATCAAAGTCCACCGACCACACACCCTCCGGGTTGGCTGCGACGAGCAGTTCGCACAGGTGAGTCCCGTTTGCCAGGCCCACCCAGACATCCCGCCCCGGTGTTGCCGTGCCGGATACCACGTTTTCGTCCGGGTCAAAGGTATCGAAAGTCACAGCTTCAACCACCAGTTCGTTGGTGGCTCTCCCGCTTATGACAACGATAAAGATGCCCGGTACGATTTCCATCTGGTGATCCTGGAACGATACAAAGGCGAAGCCCTGCTGGTCTGCCGTGTCGCTGCCCGACCATAACAGGTTCCCGCCGGGAGCGTCGAAGATGGAAAAGTTCACGATTGCGCCGGGTGCGGCGTATTCATAGCGAATGCTGTCATCGTTGAATTGGGCGTAGACGCGCGGCGCGCTGGCATCCAGCGATCCATCCACTGCCGCGGCGCTGGCGCTTGTGCGTTGTCCCGGCTTTGCACCGGAGCCGAGGATGTAATAACCGCTCCCCGTGGCCAGGCAGGCCAGCCGCCCGTAGCCGCTGACGCCCTCCACAAAGGAAGTCGTGCAAGGCTGCCATTTGCCGGTTGCCTCGCTGGCGTACCAGATGGCGATCCCGGCCTGATCCCACAGGGCGCGCTCGGCTTTGGAGAGGTTGAAGAAAATGTGGACGATGGCATTGATGCGGTTCACCGCCCCCCCTTCCTCACCCAGGAAGCGGACTTCCAGCGCGGGCGGGAAGAGCTTGATATTTACATCATGGTTATAGCGGGCCGGGAGGTCATCGCCCTTGACTACGCCCGCCAGCACATGGGTGACGCCCAGCGGCACGTTGGTGAAAGCGATGCCCTGCCTGCCGATCTCGATGGTGCTACCCGCTGAGACTTTGTACTGTTTCAGATGGGTGGCGGGGGCGGCGGCGGTCAAGCCGAATAGCATGAGGGCGAGCAGGATGCTGATGGAACGGAAGTTTTTGCGGTTCATTTCGTCTCCTTTGGCGTCTCCCGAAGTGGAGGTGTGCGCAGTTGAGACGCCATACCGCCCGGATTTGTGTCCATCGGAAAATTAGAAAATAGCGTCCGAATTTTGGAGCGATTGTAATCCGCCAACCTCGGAGGTCTGCGTGCTACGGCAGCCAGCTCACCCGCGGCCACTCAAACGGTATGCCCACATCGGGCAATTCCACGAGGCGGGTTTCGCCCGTTGCCACGTTGATCACATAGAGCCGGGGCACGGTTGGGTTTTGGGCCAGTGCCGCGATGAGCAGGGTTTGCCCGTCCGGACTCCACACATAATCGCACGCGCTGCCCCGATCGCCAGTAAAGAGCAGGCGGTCATCGCTCCCATCCACCGGGATCAGGTGAATCTCGCAGGTGTAGCCGAGCGACGCGGTCAGGACGAGGTGCGTTCCATCCGGTGACCAGCCGGAGATGCCGGAACCTGGCAGGATGGGGAAGACCGATCTTTCCCCGGTCTCGAGGTTGATCACGATCCCGTTGTTTCCCGTTTCATCGAACACACTGTAGGCAATCCGGGAGCGATCCGGGGAGAGCAGGGGGGCGCTGATCCCATAAAAATTCGCGTCCCATTGGTGTCCCGCCAAAACCGTCACCTCACCGTTCTGCATGTCGTAGATTTGAATCTCGGTGTAGACGTAGGGGTCTTCGTCGCTCATCTCGCTGTCGAGGGCGTTCATGAGCAGGATGCGGTGATTATCCAGCCAGCCGACCAGGGATTTGAATCCGGGGAGTTCCTCCATTACGGTAAACCATTCCTGCCCAATCGGATCCGCCGTGACAAGGATGATCCCCGTGGACTGAGGATCCCCGTAGGTGATCCCCTGCCCGGCCAGCCAGATCCCGTCCGGCGACCAGGCGATCCCGCTGAAATAAGGCGCATCAAACAGCGTCCAGGTTTGGGTGGGGCGGTCAAACAGCCAGACTTCCTCCTCGCTGGCGCTGACAGGGTAGACCAGGCGCGCCCCATCGGGGGACCAGGACAAACCGGGATACCCGAACCCCTCTGGAAGGCCGGGAACGAAATTGGGTTGAGGGCAGGGTCTCCCCGTGATCAGGCAACTTGCCGGGAAGTGGATCAGTCCGGCGTTTTCGTAACCGCTGTTGGTTTCCAGCATCATGTAGATTTCGCCGAAGATGGGGGAGGTGTCCGGTTCGCCCGCGGGGGCCGGCGCGGCGGTTTGGATGAAGATGTCTTGGGCGCTGGCGGCAAAGGCGGGCGGGAAGGGGGCGAGGCGGTTGAAGGTTTCCGGGTGCGGGGTGTAGTCAAACTGGATGGTGGTCACGGTGATGTCCTGGGTCAGCGCGCCGTCGCCGCCCTTGCCGTAGTTCTGCTGGCGCAGGATGACGCCCGTGAGTGTGTCCACCCAGAAGCGGTCGGTGAGCGGGCCATCCGGGCGGCTCCATTCGACGACGAGGGCTTCGCGCCCGGCGATGGTTTCGAGGGCGGTGGGAACGTACGTGCCGCCGCGCTGGGCCAGCCCGCTGGGGAAGAGCAATTCGCTGAGCCGGGTGGGCAGGATGCCAGTCATTGGGTGCGGGTAAACGGAATTCGTTTCGATGCGCGGTGGTGCATAATCCGGGTCAAGGCGGACTTCCTCCCCGGTGCGGGTCTGTTCCCCGTCGCTGATCCAGAGGAAGGCGGGTGCGCCATCCACCGGGCCGCTGAGGACGCGCGCCTGTGCGGGCTGGTTGGCCCATAGCTGGACGCGCTGGGATGAGGGGGCGATCCCGTTGAAATCTTCGATGATGGCGTCTACCCACACCGTTTGCCAGTTCAGGGGACTGTCGAGGATGCGCAGGCGGATTTCTTCGGAGGTGGAGGCGAGGGTGAGGGGGATTGCTTGAGAGAGGTCGAACGTAAAACTCCACTCGCCGTGAATGGCAAACGGCTCACCTGCGTTAATGTATTCAGCAGCCTCTTCGTGCGACATGTCTTCGGGCCAGCCGGTGATGTTGAGATACCATCCCCAGGATTCCACGCCGCACTCAACTTCGATACCGCTGTTACGGGCAGTGAGTTCCGCCTGCAAGTAGGTTAGGTATGGATAGCAACCCTGTGCCTCAGGGACGTAAGGGCGGACGGAACCAACGATTAATATGAACTCGCTGAATTCGTTGAACGATTTCTCGCCCGGTCCCAGATCCAATGTCAGGGTGTCGCAATATGTCCGCACGCCATCCACAATGGAAGAGACGCCCAGTGAGGAAGGAGCGACGAAATTTGCAGGGAGGTACTCCCCGTCAACAGTCAGTTGATAATCCCAAACCTGCCAATATTCCCATTCACTAAAATCCTGCACGGTGAAACACTCGTCAGCGAATATCAAATCCCCTTCAATTCTGAAGTTGGTGAGAGAGACAGGCGTGGATTCGGATAATGGCGCTGGAGAGGTTGGGGAGGTTTCAGGGACGCTGGCAATCTGTGGCAGGGTCTCGATGCATGGAGAGAGTTCCCCCACATCTTGATAGTAGGAATCATCAAAATTGGAAATGAAATGCAATTGCCATTCACCTTCCCACAACATCAGGGTAAATGCAAGCATTTCTGTTGTCCCGCCGTCATCGAAGCCGACATCATTCCAATTGAAATTCAAACCATCAAAGATAACCAACCCCCTGGGCGGAGAATCTGCAAAGGTCGGATCAAATCCTATGCAGATGACATTGGCTCCATTGATTGCGCGTCCCAGCGCGTCAATGATGATTGCACTATTGTCATAACCAGGCGGCTTGGCTTCGGTATGCCATTTGCGAAGAAAACTCACGCCCTCCGCCTCAATCAGGTCTCCCAGCATCTCTGGTTGATTGTGTACCATGGCATAGGTGACCCAGAGCAGTACGGAGTCGAAATCAGTTCTGTCGAGATTGGCTGGCGGTAGTGGAGTTGCCGTCGGGTCGGGGGCCGCGCCGAGTTGGGCCGTATTCGAGAGTAACCAACTGAGGCTGAGGACAATGAGCAGCAGCATGGCGACGGAGCCAAGCGTGCGGGCGAGGGGGGCAAAACGGTTCATCAGGGAAAGCCTCCTTGTGGGCGGAAGATTGGCTGGGTGCAGGGCGAGCAGGCGGGCGCGGGTTGCGGCGCGGCGCGTGCTGCGCGGCGAAAAGTCAGCGGCGAGGTCGTGCTCAAAGGGAGGGGTGGGTTCTTCGTCAGTCATCTTCTACTCCGGTTTTTTTTTCGCAAAGACCGCAAAGGAAAAGCTTTGCAATTCATCGCAAAGGACGCAAAGGTTGTTTGCTTCATTTTCTTTGCGCCCTTTGCGCAATCTTCGCGTGCTTTGCGATCCATCCTTTACTCCTCCATCTCCTCCCGCAACTTCCCAATCGCCCGGTGGATGATCACGCCGACGTGGCTCTCGCCCAAGCCCAGGGCGCGGGCGATTTCGCGGTTGGTGAGGCGGGCGGCAAATTTGAGGGCCAGGATGTCACGTGCGCGGCGGGGCAGCCCGGCGAGGGCGGCCAGCAGGCGTTCCTCTTCTTCACAGCCCATCACGCCGGCCTCCGGGCCTGGCTCCGGGGAGGGGATTTCCCGCGCAAAATCCAGCGACAGCCAGCGGGAACGAAGCGCCCGCCGCCAGTGATCATTAACCACGTTGCGGGCGATGGCAAAGAGCCAGGGAGCGAAGCCCCCCCTTTCCGGGGCGTACTGATCCAGGCGGGTGAACGCCCGCTCAAAAATTTGCGCGGCCAAATCGTCGGCGGTGGCATCTTCATCGCAACGGTACCGGGCATAGTTGTAGACCCGCGTAAAAAAGTGGTCGTAGAGTGCGCCAAACGCCGCCGGGTCGGTGACGGCCTGGCGGGCCAGCACGTCCTCGTCAATGGCCATGGCAATCGTGTGCAGGGGGGCGGTCATTCATGAATAAGTACGCTGGTCTTGCGGAGGTATTACAGCCAGGTTGCCGCGGCGAAATTCCTGTTGCCCCATGAGTGCCATCAAGTATAATCCAAGCATGAGTGCCCCTCAAAGTGCCTGGAAGTTGATAGTTAGTAAAGCCCCGCAGTCCGATTGCGCATGATGCCGCAACCGGGCTGTTTTTTTTGGAGCCGCTTATCGAGTATTTGGCGCTGTGCAGTTGGCAACCCTTCCCATGAGCACGGGCAGTGCTCTGGGGATTAACCTGTTTTACAAGGAGAATCTAAGATGTTCAAGAAAACCCGTTCCCTTTGGCTGATCTTCGGCCTCGCGGCGCTCCTGGCAACGTTTATCACTGCCGGCGCGGCCTCCCAGCCTGCACAGCTCCCGCAGCCTGAGGTCATCTACCGCGGCCTGCTGCAGGTCGTCCATTTTGATGTCTCGCCACGGCTGGACACCCTGCCTACGGCGGAGTTCAACCCGCAGGTTGAAAACGAGATTTTTGACGACCGCGATACCGGTCTTGAAGGCTCACTCGGCCCGCAGGATGCGGATGGCGCTTTGCAGGACTTCTTTGGCGATGGCTTAATCCCCTCGCCTCTGGTTAGTTTCAACGGACCGGCAAGCACGGGCTCTACGCCGCCTGATCCAGTGGGCGACATCGGGCCCAGCCACTACGTAGCGATGAGCAACCTAAGCTACGCGGTTTACAGCCGTACCGGTACTGTGTTGCTGGGACCACTGTTGAATAAAACGCTCTGGGCTGGCTTCGGCGGCAATTGCGAGACCCGGAATGACGGCGACCCGGTCGTTGTTTACGACCAGTTGGTGGACCGGTGGATTCTCACCCAGTTCACCGCCAGCGGCCCGACCTACTTTGAATGTCTCGCCATCTCCACCACCGGCGACCCGACGGGCAGTTTCTTCCGCTATGCCATCTCCACTGGCACCAACTTCCCGGATTACCCCAAAGTCGGTGTCTGGTCGGATGCGTATTACGTAAGCACCCGCGAGTTTGCTGGCTCACCCTTTGCCGGTGTAGGCGCGTACGCCCTCAACAAAGCCGATGTCATCTCCGGCGATCCCACCCCCACGATCATTTCCTTCCTCGTGCCTCCTGGCGGTACACCTTACAATGTGGGTGACGGCCTGCTCCCGGCTGACCTGGATGGCACCACCCTCCCGCCCTCGAGTACGACCTACTTCGTGGGTTCCATGGATAACGGCGGCCCCTACGGCGCTCCCAGCGACAACCTGACCCTGTGGAAGTTCACCCCCAACTGGACCACCCCGGCCAGTTCCACCTTCGTCCTGGCGAATACCATCCCGGTGGCCGCCTTTGACAGCATGTTGTCCATCTGTAGCGGGCGCGCCTGTATCCCGCAGCCCAGCACGACCGTCAAGATTGACCACCTCGGCTACCGCCAGCGCCCGACCTTCCGGCTGGCGTACCGCAACTTTGGCACGCATGAAAGTCTCGTAACCAGCCAATCGGTAGAAGCTACCGCTGGGATTTCCGGCATGCGCTGGTGGGAAATCCGCAGCCCCGGTAGTTCCCCCACCATCTTCCAACAGGGCACCTATGCCCCCGGCGACGGCATCCATCGCTGGATGGGCAGTATCGCCCAGGATCAGGACGGCAATATGGCGCTCGGTTACAGCGTCAGCAACAGCAGCGTCTTCCCGGGTGTGCGCTATACCGGGCGACTGGTGGGCGACCCGCTCGGCACCATGCCGCAAGGTGAAGGCACTATAATCACGGGAACGGGTTCACAAACCAGTACGTTTTTTCGCTGGGGTGATTACAGCTCGATGAACGTGGACCCCTTGGATGACTGCACCTTCTGGTACGTCAACCAATGGGTGCCCACCACCAGTTCCACGGGCTGGGTGTTGCGCATTGGCTCCTTCGTGTTCCCCGGCTGCGGCACTGGCGGCCCCACCCCAACGCCCACCGGCTCGGCAACTGTCACCCCCACCGCCACCCCCACCAAGACCCCGACGCCCACTCCGACCAAGACGGCCACCCCCGGCACAGGCTACAAGATTTACCTGCCGCTTGTGACGCATGACACCTCGACAGGCGGCGGCACCCCGGTGGAGATTACCCACTCCTCCAGCCAGGCGATTACCCCCCTCAACTCCGTGGCCTGCGGTGACGGTACCACGACCACGGATAACCAATTCCTGCGCCACTTTGACCTCGATGCCTTCAGCCTCACATCCGGACTGGACGTTACCGATGTTGAGTTTGCCGTGGAGTCGGTCAACCTGGCAGCGCTCAACGTCACGGTCAATCTCTACAATTGGAACGGTGTCACCTTCACCTATCCCAACCTGACCCTGATCGGGACAGCCTCGCAAGTGGTGGGTACGGGTGCTTCCGGTACCATTGTCAGCTTCCCGGTGACGGGGAGTGTCCCCGCCGGTGACTGGCTGGTGGTGGAAGTAAAGACTCCCGACACCACCGGTGTCAGTGGGTTCTGGATTGGCTCCAACACCGCCTCAGAGTCTGCAGCCAGTTACCTGGCATCAACCACCTGCGGCCTCCCGAACCCGGCCAGTACGGCCAGCATCGGCTTCCCCGGCATGCACATCGTCATCAACGTACTGGGGCTTGACCCGGCGCTGAACGGTGTACCGGTAAACCTGACGCTGGACGGGTACTCAACGGTAGCCGGTGACGGCGACACGGTGAGCGCTCCGCTCTGCGCGGCTGGCTCCAGCGGCATGTGCTACAACCACCGGTAATCCTTAACAGACCATCATCCGAGTACGACCAAAACGGCGTTCCCAATCCGGGAACGCCGTTTTTTGATTCCATCTGAATGATCTGAGTCAGGACAATTCCTGCTCCCCCAGGGGTTGACCACACGCCTTGCAAAATTTGGCATCCTCATCATTGCTGACCCCGCAATGCGGGCAAACGCGCGTCCCCCCGGAGGACAGGGCGGGAGTCTGGGTTCCCCGGGGTCGCCGTACCCCTTTGGTTAACGTGCGCCCGATGGACTTCCCGCGCTCAAAGGCCTGCTGCGAAAAGCCGCGCAGCATCTTGCGGGTCGCGTGCCGCCCGGTCAGGTACCAGACCACCACCGCCTGCCCCACCGCATACGTCCCGGAATAAGCCACGGCCACCTTCGGCACGATCCCCCAGGCCGGGATCAGCCCCACCAGCGAGCGCGCCACCTGCCGCCACAGGAACCCGCCGCCAATTACCCCGCTGAATTCGGTCAGGTAATATTGCCAATCCGTGGACATCCCAAACGCCAGCCCCAGCTTGTACACGAGGATCGCCTGCGCCTTCGTCAGGACGATGATGTCGGCAATGTTGAGCGGGATGTCGAGGATGGGGATCAGTTCAGCCAGGCCAGTGCTGAAGGAATAGGCGGCATTGGCGCTGCTGGTCTCGTTGATCAGGTTGCGCGCCACAGTCTCCCGTAACATGGGGAATGAGCGCCCGAGGGCCAGGCTCAGCCCCGGCAGGGCCGCGGCGATTTTGGGGGCCAGTTCCCGCTGGAGCTGTGCCCAATCCGTGGCGGAGGCAAAAGCCAAAGGGGCGCGCCCGACCAGGGAGGGGATCACGGTATCCCCTTGGGGTAACAAGTCAATCTTGTTATGCAGGACGATCGCCCGCTGACCGCCAGCCAGGTAATCCGTCAGGGCTTGCTGTTCGGCGGCGAGGTCGGGCTGGGAGACATCCACCACGAGGAGGATCAGATCGGCGGTGCGGGCCTCGGCGGCGTGGGCGAGGTCAAGGATGGCAACGGGCGTAAACGTCTGGACTTCCGGGCGGCGTGGGTCGGTGCGCAACTGGTCGGCAAGGGTGTGCCGCCCGGAACCCGTGGCCCCGACAATGGCGATCCAGACCTGGCGTTCGGCGGCGGCGCGGATGGGCTGGAGATCAAGTTCTTTTACGTTGCGCCAGATACTGGCAATGTCAAATTTGGGCATAAATCCCTTTATATCACGGCAGGCGAGGTTCGGCCTATAATTTGGTAATCTAAAAAATCCGGGTTAGGTCCGTCCTTCGATAACGCCCGACCAAAACAGGTCGAGCTCCGCTCAGGATGAATAATTATCTCGCTGAGCGGAGTGCGGACGGTTTTTGTCTGCACGCAGTCGAAGCGCGAGTGTCCTTCGACTACGCCCGACCAAAACAGGTCGGGCTCCGCTCAGGATGAATTATTATCGTCCAGCTGAGCGGGGGCGGAACGAAGTTAGTCGGAACGTGAGGGCAGTCTAAATTGATTGGCGCATGACTTGCTTGTCCATGGATGGTGTGATGCGTAAACTTTGGAAAATACTGGCTGTCCTGCTGGGCGTCCTGATCGTGGTGTTGATCGCCAACGTGGCCGCCTCTCTGAACGCCCGCCGCGCCACGGAGGACGCCCGCGCCGCGCTGGTCTCCGGGGATGGGGTCGTGGTGGAGGAGGGCGAGTGGATCACCCTGCGCCCGGAAGGGAAACTGCCCGCCACCGGGCTGATCCTGTTCCCCGGGGCATACGTGGAGGCCGCCGCTTATGCCCCCATCGCCCGGTTGATCGCGGCGCGCGGTTTCCTTGTCGTGCTGGTGAAGCCGCCGTTTTCCATCGCCCTGTTGGACGAGGAAGCGCCTGCCGAGGTGATGGCCGCCTACCCGGAGGTGGCGCGCTGGGCCGTGGGTGGGCACTCGCTCGGCGGGGTCAGCGCCGCCCACTTTGCCTTTGTGCATCCCAACGCGGCGGATGCGCTCGTGCTTTGGGCCGCCGGGCCGTCCAGGTTGGATGACCTTTCCGGGCGTGATCTGCCTGTGCTGGGCATTTATGGTTCGCGCGATGGCGTCTACCCGCTGGAACTGGTGCCGATTCTGCGCGACCTGGTCCCGCCCGATGCGCAACTGGTGGAATTGAACGGGGGCAACCATGCCCAATTTGGCAGTTATGGCGACGGGACGCAGGGCGGCGACCTGTTGCCATCCATCTCCCGCGCCGAACAGGAGCGCCAGGTGGCCGACCTGACCGCCGGGTTTTTAGAATTGTTGCCACCGTAGGGGCAGGGCGACCCCACCCTTGAGCATCTGCCCGCAAGCGGCGAGGCTAAGGATTTACCCGAAAATTTTATAAGGAAGCCAGGAATGCAGGAAAATAAGCCAGAAAAAAGGGATTGGTTCCCGGGTTCCTCATTATTTTTTGGATAGGCCCTATATCCATCCGTTGAGCGCTATTCTCTATAGATAAAATGAAAACAACCATTTACACACTGAACGCACGCGATAACATCATATTAGAAATGATGCGTTATGAGCTCGACTATTCTGACATGCTTACGTTTATTCAAGGAGAACTGGCTGAGACAGAACAAATCCTAGCAAAGAAGGGGATAAGCTACAGTGAACTTAAGGCTGCTCTAGTCCCTAATCCCAAAAGACGCGAGATAGTGCTGGTCTTTGATCGCACTAGAATCCCACCTGGATGGTATGGATTCTCTGTTCATTCCAAAATCATTCCTCTTATTTCGCAGGAAAGTAATCACAGCATTTTTGCGGGAGATTATTTAGATAATATCGGTATGCAAGAAGCTTTGTACAGAATGTTTTCAGAAAATATACACCTCGCGAGCAGGGCAACAGTAGATTACCAACATAGTACGCAGTTCTATTTTGTGTACTTTAACAATGTCACAGATAGAATGATTTCGACATTTCATATGGGGTTATCTGATTACAAACCTTATGTTGGTTACATCGACCTTACTTTCGCATCCCCATTGAAGACTTATATATCCAGCATTTTAGTTAACATCGGATTGAAACACCGAAAATATGTAATTATGGGACACGAAGATGGGCTGGATAGCGAACAAAATATTAACATATCTGGTTATCCCTATGAGGAAAATGGATTTTCCTGTAGGAGTATTCCAGAGACGCTATTTAGGCTATTTCTATCGTACAAGATTGAACGCCCTGTTTTTCCTGGGTTTGAGTCCGATACTGAGTTCTCTCTGAATGCCATAAATCCAACAATTCTGCCATTATCAAAACTCAATATTCGAGTGGATGTAGAGAAATTCGAATACCTTTTGAAGCAAAAGGCAGGTAGTTTGAAGCGATCCGGCCTGATTCAAAGTACTTCCGATAACTTGAAGGCGCTTATTCAAGAAAAAATTTCATCGAACTATATTTACAATCTAATCCATAATGAACATGGAATAACCAAATTCGACATTTTGCTAGACATACAACCGATGGATAGTTCAGATGGTTTTATGCCAATTAGAATTATGGTTGCACTCGAATATATTCCGATGGATCAAAGCCTTCGACTGATAACTTTGTATTAAAGATACGCCCAACACAGCGTTCTCAGAATATGCACCAGGTTCTCCTGTCTAAAATGATGGCCGCGCCAATCTTCATGGGTGCACCCGATTGGTGGGACTCTGCGCGTTTTCAAGCACTTACGTGGCTTGAAGCTGGATTCCGTCAAAGCAGCGTTGCCTCGTCTCGCCCACTAGCGGGTAACGCAAGCCGATAACATTCCCTTATGAAAAAAACACTCCTCTTTATGCTGGCCCTTTTATTGCTATTGACCCGGTCGGGCGTTTCCTTCGCGGCGGCTGATTTCGCCCCCGGTTATTTCGTGGAGAATGCCGGGCAGTTTGATGCACGCGCCCGCTTCCGCGGGGAGGCGGGCGGGGCGGCGGTCTGGCTGGCGGATGATGCGGTCTGGCTCATGATCGGGGGGAACGCGGTGCGGCTGGGGTTTGGGACGCGGCTGGTTTGGGAGCCGGTGAACCCGCTCGGGACGCGGTTTAATTTTTATGGCGCGGAGGGTTGGTTTGAGGGTGTGCCCGCCTGGGGTGCGGTGCGCGCGGCGCTGGCGGAGGGTGTGTCGCTGACCGTTTCCGGGGATGGACTGTGGGTGTCGGGGGACTCACGGGGGCGGGCGGTCAACGTGACGCTCTCCGGGGCGCAGATCATTTCCGGGGAGGGCGGCCCCCTGCGGGTGAGTCTGCCCGGTGCAGGGGAACGCGCGCTCCCATTGGGCGGGGCGGTGCCGGTTTTGGTTAACGGTCAGCCCGTCGGGGACGGGGCTTTTCCCAAAAATGAAGCCGCTGGTGCGCAACTGGTGTGGGGGACGTACATCGGCGGGGTGGCGTGGGACGAGGCCGAGGGGCTGGCGGTGGATGCGGCGGGGAGGGTGTACGTGGCGGGGGAGACGCTCTCGCTGTTTTTCCCGACCGCGGCGGGTGAGGCGGCGCTCCATGCGGTGGAGTCTTTTGTCGGGCGGCTGAGCGCGGATGGGAGCACGCTGGAATATATCTCTGTGTTTACGGCGGATGTGGAGGACTGGGGCGGCGCGCTCGCGATTGATACGACGGGGAACGCGTATGCGGTCGGGCGCACGGATTCGAGCAATTTCCCGGTGACGGCGGGCGCGTATGACGAGACGCCCAACGGCAATTTTGATGTGTTTGCGATGAAGCTGGATGGCGACGGGCAACTCGTGTATGCCACCCTGCTCGGCGGCGGGGAGGACGACTTTGCGGGCGGGCTGGCCGTGGATGGAGGCGGGAGCGCCTGGCTGGCGGGCGGGACGTATTCGGACGGCCTCAGCTCCGCCATTTTCCCGACGACCGCCAATGCCTATGACGCCACGCCCAATGGGGGCCGCGACGCCTTTGTGGCGCGCCTGAGCGCGAATGGCTCGGCCCTGCTCTACAGCACGTTTGCGGGCGGCTCTGGCAACGACCATGTGGAAGCCCTGGCCCTGCGCGGCGGGGCGGCGGTGGCCGCGGGCTGGACGACCTCCGCCGATTTTGCCGTCCCCGCGGGCGGCTATGACACGGTCAAAACCGGGCCGTTTGACGCCTTCACTTTTGCCCTGACGCCCTCCGCGGCCACGCTCGACTTTTGGACGTACCTGGGCGGCGACGACACGGCCAGTGTGACGGGTGAGCGCGCTCTGGCGCTGGCATTGGATGTAGGCGGCAACCTGATCATCGCGGGGAGCACGGGTGCCGCCGATTTCCCGGCCACGGTGGGTGCGTTTGATCTGAGCTTTGGCGGCGGTTCCGATGGCTTTGTAGCAAAGATTTCCGCGAATGGAGCGAGCCTCTTGTGGGCCACGTATCTGGGGGATGCGGCGGATGATGAAGTGGCCGCGCTGCAACTCACCTCCACAGGGGACGTGATCCTCGGGGGCTTTACCGGTTCCGTCAATTTCCCCGTTTCCCCCGACGCCTTCGACGCGGCCCTCGGCGGGCTGACCGATGGCTTCCTTGCGCGGCTGACGGGCAGCGGCGTACTGCTCCCTTATGCCACGTTCCTGGGCGGCGGCGATGATGACCGTATCAACGCAGTTTGGAGCACGCCCGCGGGCCGGGTCTACGCCGCTGGCTGGTCGGACTCCCCCGATTTCCCCACCACCCCCGGAACCTACGACCCCAACTGGAACGCCGACAAGGACGCCGTCATCGCCGTCCTGCTCCCGCCATTGCCCGTGCTGCCGTTGAGGATTTATTTGCCGGTGGTGACCTCACCCACCCCTCCGTGATCCGTTTAGAGTCGCGCGATTTCCGCCCCGCCCTCTCCGCTTGCGGAGAGGGCGGGGTAGAGAGTGACCTGGCCCACCCATCTCCATGAGGGGTGGGTGAGGTGTGACTATTCCAAAGGAGCAAACATGAAAACGAACGCCCTCCTCCTCTTCGCGCTCCTCTGCCTCACCGCCTGCACCGCGCCGCCGACAAGCGCGCCCACACTGACCACCTCCCCCAGCCCCTCCGCCACCCTCGAGCCGTGGCCGCTGACTTTGCAAGCCAACCAGACGCAGAATGCGATTTATGAGGCGACGCAGGGTGCGGGGATTGCCACTGCGAAAAGCATCCAGGCAACGAACCTCGCAAAAACTCCGTCACCCACTCCCTTTGTGCCGAACACGCCTACGTCACCTCGAACTCCAAGCATCTTTTTGTATTCGGGATACTCCGATTCTGAAACGCTCACCCATCGCCTGGATTGGTACCAAAATCATGCTAAAAGCTATTTCAGTATTGTTGAATATTCAGACAGGGCTATCCCGTCAATAACTATTATAGGAGTGCTGATTGGCTATCGTTTAGATAATGATGGTCTGATATTAAACTATTTGACAATTGGAAACAAGGTACTAACTATCGATGTTGAAGGTGTGAATATCGGCGAACAATCAATATTTTTAGTCAGGAATATAACAGAAGAACAAGCCAAAGATTTGTCAGAGCGATTAACTTTTGCTCTTAATGCTCCATTTGAGAGCATTGTGATCACGATAGGAATCGGCATATTCAAAGATAACCTGGCGGTTGAACAATGGATAGAATGGTGGGGTAATACTGCATGGAGAGCACTGGCTGATTTTCCGGATGCATTAAATCCGGTAAATTATTCAACCAAAGACCTTATCAATAATATAACAAGCGGTCTCGTGCCAATTCCAGACCATCTTGAAACTCTAGCTGAGTTATCCCCGGTTGAGTTTATCGGAATTGATGCTGGAAGAATTAACGTGCTTATTAGTATTTGGCAGCCATAAAAGTAAATGGCGTTGCCAAAGCTAGGCCACAACTACCTGGTCGGAATATTTTCCTCCAAGATAGACATCAAGGCGTCAATGTTCAGCAGCTTGAAAAAGTATGTCTTGGCACAATAGGATACTCAATGAGAGTCACCTGCACCCCGAAGGAAGGTGTACTGGAAATCCCCTCACCCACCCCTCCGTGATCCGTGTAGAGTCGCGAGTCGTCCACCCCTCCCTCTCCCCGCAGGGGAGAGGGAGGGGTACACGGCAGCCTGGCCTTCCCGCCTGCATGAGGGGTGGGTGAGGTCCCCCCGTGGTATCATCGCCAACTGACCACCCGACTATCAAACCATCAGACTACCGGACTACCTCCCATGCCCGCCATCGCCCACCGCCTCAGCCGCTTCACCGAATCCGTCATCCGCGAGATGACCCGCGTCGCCGACCAATACGGCGCCATCAACCTCTCCCAGGGCTTCCCCGATTTCGACCCGCCCGCCGAACTCGTCGAAGCCGCCAAAGCCGCCCTCGACAGCGGACGCCACCACCAATACGCCACCACCTGGGGCGCGCCCGACTTCCGGGCAGCGCTCGCCCGCAAACAGACCCGCTTCATGGGCCTCGACATCGACCCCCTCGCCCACCTCACCGTCACCTGCGGTAGCACGGAAGCGATGATGACCGCCATGATGACCGTTTGCAACCCCGGCGACAAAGTCATCGTCTTCTCCCCCTTCTACGAGAATTACGGGGCCGACAGCATCCTCTCCGGGGCTGAACCCATCTACGTGAATCTCCACCCCCCTGAATTCCACTTTGACCCCGATGAACTCAAGCGCGCCTTTCAACAGGGGGCGAAAGCCCTGGTTTTGTGCAACCCCGCCAATCCCAGCGGCAAAGTTTTCACCCGTGCCGAGCTTCAACTCATCGCCGACCTTGCCATCGAACACGACGCCTTCGTCATCACGGACGAAGTCTACGAGCACATCGTTTACGCGCCGCACGTGCATACCTACATCGCCAGCCTGCCCGGCATGTTCGAGCGCACCCTCTCGTGCAGTTCGCTCTCCAAAACCTACGCCATCACCGGCTGGCGGCTCGGCTACGTCATCGCGCCTGAGTCCATCACCGCGGGCGCGCGCAAAGTCCACGACTTCCTCACCGTCGGCGCGCCGCACCCGCTGCAACAGGCCGCCGCCACCGCCCTCGCCTTCCCCGACGCATACTACACCCAACTCCGCGATGACTACGCCCGCCGCAAAGAGATTTTCCTCAGTTACCTCAGGCAAACGGGCCTCCGGTTCACTGACCCCCAGGGAGCCTACTACGTCCTCGTGGATGTCTCCGATTTCGGCTTCCCCAGCGACACTGCCTTCTGCCACTGGCTGATCCAGGAAATTGGCGTCGCCGCCGTGCCGGGTTCCAGCTTCTTCACCACGCCCACTCATCCCCTCATCCGCTTCCACTTCGCCAAACGCGAGGAAACCCTGCGCGCCGCGGGCGAGCGGTTATTGAGGCTGCCGGAGAAGGTGTAAACCTTCCCTGATGCGCTATAATTCCAGAAATTCGGAAATCCTGATTTTCTGGAGAATGTTATGAATACGGTACAGATCCGCGGAAAGGGAACGCTTACTTTTCCCGCAAAATTGCGAGCCAAGTACAAGATCGCCGAAGGGGAAGTATTTACGATCATTGATTTGGGCAGTGGTTCATTTCTGTTCAGGCCCCAGGTTTTGCAGGTGGATCGGCTAAGCAACCAAATTGCCAAAGCCCTCAAGGAAGCCAATGTCACCCTTGATGACTTGTTACAGGGATTGGATGAAGAGCGGAAGATTTATTATCAAGAGAAATATGGCCCAAAATAACCTGCGAGGCAACCGGGCATGGCAAAGCCGCATATTTTTCTTGACAGCAGCGCCCTGATTTCGGGCATCATCTCGGAAACCGGGGCGGCCCACGCCTTGCTCCAATTGGGGGAAACAGGCGATATTCTTTTGACTATTTGCGAGTTCGTGTTGGTTGAATCTGAACGAGCTGTGGCGAAAAAAGCCCCGGAACACTTGGAACTGTTCCGAACGTTTATCAAGCGCGCAAACCTGGGCATCGTTGATGATCCCATCGAAACCGAGGTAAACGCCAACCTCAACATCATTTCCGATCCCGACGACGTCCCCATCCTGTTATCGGCCATGGCAGCGGGGGTGGATTTCCTCGTTACCCACAATCGCAAACACTTCATTGACGATCCGCAGGTCGCAGAAAGGTCCGGCATCCGCATCGGCACGCCAGGGGATGCCATCGCTTGGATTCGGGAAAACCTGTCGCCGTAATCTCCGGTTGCCCATCCCCCGCGTTATAATCCCGCCCTACAATTCGAGTCAAACGAGGCTTTTTCTCGTTTGATCACCTTCGGGGCAGGGTGAAGGCGAATGTTTATCCATCGTCCATTCCCTACCGGTAGTAAAGGGGCTTCAACCCCTGAGCCTACGAGCATGGAGAAAGCTACGCTTTCTCTAGCACGATCTGGTGTAATCCCAGGGCCGACGGTATAGTCCGGATGAAAGAAGGTGCTTATTAGAATTCCGAAGTCTTAAAGACTTCGGAATTCTTGCGCTTGCGCGCCCGCCCCGAAGTTGCTCCCCGCTTCGGGGTTTTGTTTTATGGCCGCCTCTAAAAAACCACCTTCAACCTCCCGCCCGCAAGCCTGGCTCCCTGCGCTCTCCCTGTTGATCGGGCTGACCCTCTGGGCGCTCATCACCCGCAATCCGCGCGTCCCCGCGTTCATCCTGCCCTCCCCGGCGGATGTCTGGGCGAGCTTCGTCCGCAAGCTAATGGATGGCACGCTCTTCCTCCATATTGGCGTCACGCTCGCTGAAGTGCTGGGCGGGCTGGCGCTGGGCCTGGTGGTGGCGACCCTGTTGGGGTACGCGCTCGCCAAATCGCCCGCCGCCGAAAAACTGCTCTCGCCGTACATCGTCGCCAGCCAGGCCGTCCCCGTGGTCGCCATTGCCCCGCTACTCATCATCTGGTTTGGCCCCGGCATCTTCTCCAAAATCCTGATCTGTGCCCTGATCGTCTTCTTCCCCGTGCTGGTCAATACCGTGGTCGGGCTGCGTTCCGTTCCCGCAGATTTGCGCGACCTCATGCACTCCCTGCAAGCCACGCGGCTCCAGTCCCTCGCGCTGCTGGAAATCCCGGCGGCGCTGCCCGTCCTGTTTGGCGGGCTGCGGATTGGCGCGACGCTCTCCGTCATCGGCGCGGTGGTCGGCGAGTACATCGGGGCCGACCGCGGCCTCGGGTTCCTGATCCGCCTCGGGGACGGGAGTTTCGACACCGCGCTCGTGTTCGTGGCCGTGTTCCTCCTGGTCGGGCTGGCGCTGGGGTTGTACGGGATCGTGGTTGGGCTGGAGAAGCAGTTTTTGGGATGGCAGGGGAAGGGATAGTGAGCAGTAACCAGTAACCAGTGATCAGTTTTCTGGATGCTGACTACGGACTACCGACCACTGATAACTGAATACTGAACACTAAATACTGAACACTGAATACTGAACACTTAACACTGAAAAAGGAGCTTGCAAACATGAAGAAATCACACGTATTCCTCCTCGCCATCGCGCTCTGGCTCACCGCTTGTGCCGCGCCGGCCACCGAGCCGCCCGACGCGCTGCAAAAAATCCGCCTGCCAATGGGCTATATCCCGAATATCCAGTACGCGCCTTTTTACGTGGCCGTGGAAAAAGGCTACTTTGCCGAAGCCGGTTTCGAGATCGAATTTGACTATTCCTTTGAAACGGTTGGCGTCAAGTCAGTCGGCGCGGGCGAAGTGCCCTTTGCCCTCGTCTCCGGCGAGGAGGTGTTGCTGGCCCGCGCACAGGATATCCCTGTCGTCTACGTGACCGCCTGGTTCCAGCAATATCCAGTGGCCGTGGTCGCCCGTGCCGATAGCGGCATCCAGGGGGTGGCCGACCTCTCCGGGAAACGCGTCGGCTTGCCGGGCTTGTTTGGCGCGAATTACATTGGGCTGCGCGCCCTCCTCAGTCAGGCGGGCATCCCGGAGGCTGATCTCACCCTGGATTCCATTGGGTTCAATCAGGTCGAAGCGCTCCTCGCCGGGCAGGAGGACGCCATCGTCGGCTATTTTTCCAATGAGCCGATCCAACTGCGCGCTCAGGGGCTGGACGTGGTCGAAATTCGCGTCGCCGATTTTGTGACGCTGGCCGCCAACGGCATCATCACCAATGAGGCCGCCATCGCCGAAAACCCGGAGATGGTGCGGGCGTTCGTGGGCGCGTTCCTGCGCGGGCTGGCCGATACGCTCACCAACCCGGAGGAAGCCTATACCATCAGCCTCGCCTATGTTGAGGGCCTGGTGGCCGATGACCCGGTGCAAATGGAAGTCCTGATCGCCTCCATTGATTTCTGGCGTGCCGAAACGCCCGGCCATGCCGACCCGGCGGCCTGGGAGAACATGCAGGCGCTCCTGCTCGATATGGGCCTGCTGGCGGAGCCGCTGGATTTGGACGCGGCGTTCACGAATGAATTCATCCCGTAGGGGCACGGCGCCGCCGTGCCCCTACACGATATGACCGAACCGATCCTGACCGTCCAGCGCCTGACACACACCTTCCCCAACGGGAATGGCGGACTCCTGACCCTGGAGGATATTTCCTTTGAGGTCTGTCCGCGCGAATTTGTCTGCGTGCTTGGCCCTTCGGGTTCCGGGAAAACGACCCTCCTCCACCTTTTATCGGGGTTGCTGACCCCTTCGGAGGGAACCATCATCCTGGAGGGGGCGCGTGTCCTCGGGCCGCCCCGCGGCGTGGGCATCGTCTTCCAGGATGCCAACCTGATGCCCTGGCGCACCGTGCTCCAGAACATCACCCTGCCCCTCGAAATCGCCCGCACCCCCCGCGTGCGCGCGGCGGCCCTGGCTTCCGAGCTGATCGAACTGGTCGGCCTGTCCGGCTTTGAGGACAGCCTGCCGCGCGACCTGTCCGGCGGGATGGCGCAGCGTGTCGCCATCGCCCGCGCCCTCGTCCACGACCCGGACATCCTCCTGCTGGACGAACCCTTTGGCGCGCTCGACGCCCTGACCCGCGAACGGATGCGCTCCGAAATGCTGCGCATCTGGCACGCGCGCCAGAAGACGGTCGTGATGGTCACACACTCGATCAACGAAGCCCTCTTTCTCGCCGACCGTGTCCTGGTACTCAGCCCGCGCCCGGCGCAACTGCGGCTGGACCTGCCCGTGGCCCTGCCGCGCCCCCGCACCCCCGAAATCATCCACACCCCGGAATTTGGCGCGCTCGCTAGGCAAATCCGCGCTGCGATCCAGGAATGAGGCATTAATCAGCTTCTGATGGGTATGCTTGGAACTCAGGGGAACTCATGGGAGGCGGGACGGGCATGGTAAGATTGCGCGCAATACCAACCGGGGCGCGGATGGTTTGATTTATCCGTGAAAATCCGCGTCATCTGCGTCCAAATATTCAACCAGCAGGAACAACCCGATTATGCGCAAATTCACCCTCTTCATCCTCATCCTTTTCGTCTTCTTGTACCTCCCGCAGGCGGCCCACGCCCAGCAGGCCATCAGCTTCGACTCCATCCAGATCGACCTGTGGCCCGAATATGACCAGCCCGCCATGCTCGTCATCTATCGCGCCACGCTGGCCGCTGGTACCACCTACCCGGCCACGCTCGCCATCCGCATCCCGGCCTCCGCCGGTGAGCCAAATGCCGTGGCCGTGCGGCAGGAGGGCGGGCTTCCGGTCAATGTAGCTTATGAGCGGCAGGTACTGGGGGAGTGGGCAACGCTGATTTTGACGACGGATGCGCCGGGGTTGCAGATCGAATATTATGACCCCGGCATCGAGCGGAACGGCACGTCGCGGCGCTTCCAGTACAACTGGCCGGGCGATTATGCCGTTGGGAACGTGATCCTGCTCGTACAGCAACCCACGGGTGCAGAGAATATTACAACCTTCCCCAATCTGGGTTCGCAGACGCAGGACGATTACGGCTTGTTTTATTATGGGGGCGAGATCGGTTCCATCGCTGCGGGAGAGACGTTTGACCTGACGGTGACTTATGAAAAGCAGTCGGATGTGCTGACGGTCAATTACCTGCCGGTTGAATCGAGCCAGCCGGTTTCGGAGGAAACGGCTGGACGGGTAAATGTAGGGGATTACCTGCCGCTGGGGCTGGGGATGCTGGGAGGGGTGGTCATCATGGTCGGGGTGTACTGGTACTGGTCCACGGGCCGCAAACTGGGCGCGTCGCGCGCCATACCCAGACGGGCAACGCCCAGCAAGCAGGCAATGGAGCCGGAACTGCACGTTAATGAGGGCGATGTGCAATCCGTATTTTGCCAACAGTGCGGCAAGCGGGCGGAGGCGGGCGATAAGTTCTGCCGGGCATGCGGGACAAAACTACGGGTGTAAGCCCCCCTACGGGGTCACGTCCCCCGGTGAAAGGGGGCCAAGTGAGAAAGTCTTAATGCTGGCAGGTATCATCGCGAGACCGTAACGGTATAATCAAATTTACGTCAATTCTTTGATGGAGGTTGACATGGAAAATTCAATGGCTTACGAAGGCTCCGGGGGGCGGGCAAAATTTATTGTGGGCGGTGCGTTGATTCTGGTGGCCGTGGTCTACCTGATTGTTTCAGCCACGACGGCGACGGCGCAGTTTTTTTATACAGTGGATGAGATGATGGCACAGGGGGATGCCATCGCGGGTGAAAACATCCGGGTATCGGGCGCGGTGGATGGCGAGTCGATTGTGTATGACCCCGAAACGCTGACCCTGCAATTTATGGTGATCCACGTCCCCGGTGACTTGGATGAGGTGGAGCAGGCAGGCGGATTGGCGGCTGTGCTTCACGAAGCCGTAATGGACCCGACACGGACGCGCGTCCCTGTGGTTTATGTGGGCGTCAAGCCGGACCTGTTGCGGAACGAAGCGCAGGCGATCATGACCGGATACATGGATGCGGACGGCGTTTTTCACGCGGAGGAGCTGTTGTTGAAGTGCCCCACGCGCTATGAGGAATTGCCGAAACAGGTGGAAGGGTAATCGGGAGCAAGAAGCAGGGAGCAGGAAGCAGTGCTACTCATATTGGAAAGTCACTGACCACTAATTCCCAATTCCCTAATTCCTAATTCCATAATCCCTAATCTCTTTGGTGTAAACATGGCAGCTAATCTTGGATATGGTGTGCTGATGATTACGCTCCTGGTCTCGTTATACGGGATCGGGGCGTCGCTGTATGGTTTGTGGAAGCGCAACCCGTTCTGGGTGGAAAGTGCGCGGTATGCCATGCTGCTGACGTGGCCGCTGATCACGATCTCGGCCTTGAGCATCATCTACCTGCTCGTGACCGGGCATTACGAAATTGATTTTGTGTACAGCGTGACGAGCAACAGTATGCCCGGCTATCTCAAGGTAACGGCCCTGTGGGGCGGGCAATCTGGCTCACTCGTGTTCTGGTGCTGGCTGATGTCGGCGTTTGCCTCGGCGGTGACGTTGCGCCATTGGGAGCGCGACCGCGAGTTGCTGCCCTGGGTGATCGTCGTTTGCCTGGTGACGCTGGCCTTTTTCCTCATGCTCGTCATCTTCTTTGAAAACCCGTTTGCCCGCCAGTGGCAACTGGCGAGTGGGGAACTGGTGTCGACGATGACCCAGCCCCTCGGGACGCTGCCCTTTGCCCCCCGCGACGGGCGCGGCCTCAACCCGTTGCTGCGCCACCCCGGGATGATCATCCACCCGCCCATGCTCTACCTCGGGTTTGTCTCCTTCGTGATCCCGTATGCCTTTGCCATCGCCGCCCTCATCACGGGGCGGACGGATAACCGCTGGATCCGCCTGACCCGCCGCTGGTCGTTGGTGGCCTGGCTGTTCCTCTCGCTGGGCCTGATTTTGGGCGGGCGCTGGGCGTATGATGTATTGGGCTGGGGTGGCTATTGGGGCTGGGACCCCGTCGAAATCGCGGCCTTTATGCCCTGGCTGACCGGGACGGCTTTCCTGCATTCGGTCATGATCCAGGAAAAACGCGGCATGCTCAAACGCTGGAATATGGTGCTGGTGATCCTGACGTATGACCTGATGATCTTCGGTACTTTCCTGACACGCTCCGGTGTCCTGTCGTCAGTACATTCCTTTGCCCAGAGCGCCATCGGGCCGCTGTTTTTTGCCTTCATCACTTTGACCCTTACTGTTTCGCTCGTGCTCGTATTCCGCCGGTGGGAACAGTTGAAATCGGATAACCAGATGACATCCCTGCTCTCGCGGGAATCGCTGTTCCTCGTCAATAATCTCCTGTTTATGGGCATCCTGGTAGTATGTTTCTGGGGGGTCATCTTCCCGCTGATCTCGGAACTGGTGACGAACCAGAAGGTAACGGTAGGCCCGCCGTTTTATGAACGCGCAACCGGCCCGCTCTGGCTGGCCCTGCTCTTCCTGATGGGGATCGCCCCGCTCTCGGCGTGGCGGCATACCACGGTGCAAACCATCGGGCGGGCGATTTGGAAACCGACGATGGCCTCGTTCGTGGTGCTGGCCGGGTTGCTCATCGCGGGTATCCGGCAGTTTGGGGCGTTGCTGGGGCTGTGGCTTACCGCGCTGGTGGCCTTCGTGACGCTCTACGAATTTTGGCGGGGCGCCCGGGCCAGGCGCGAATCCAGGGGCGAGAGTCTCCCGCTGGCGCTGTTGCGTCTGGCGGGCCGCAACCGCCGCCGCTATGGGGGCTACGTGATCCATCTGGGCGTGGTGCTGATGGCGCTGGGGATCATCGGGATTGAAGTTTTCCAGACGGAAACCCAGGGAACCATCCCCCTCGGGGGGTCATTGACCCTCGGGAACTATGTGATGACCTATGATTCCCTCGCCGAATTTGACACCAACGACAACCGCAACGTGGCCCGCGCCGAGGTCAGCGTTTACCGCGACGGGGAGTTCGTCGGGGTGCTGCACCCCCGGCGGGATTATTTCTACGAGAGCCAGCAGCCGATGACGATCCCCGGCGTCCGTTCCACACTGGAGGATGATTTCTATGTCCTGCTCGTAGATTGGCAGGAGATTTCCACGCAGGAAGCCACGTTCAAGATTTATCACAACCCGCTGGTAAACTGGGTCTGGCTCGGCGGGTTTGTGTTCATCTTCGGTACACTGGTTGCCGCCTGGCCGCATGATGATGGCGAACCCGAAGCGATGCCCGCGCCGCGCGGGGCAATGGTGAAGGCGTGAGGAAGAATAAAGTAATTAGTAATCAAGTAATTAGTAATGAAGTGTTGAGTAATCAAGTGATAAGGGAAAGCAAGCGAAGCATCCTATTACGAATTACTAATTACTTTTTACTTATTACAGGATTTCTGGCCGCAACGATATTCGTCACTCCCGCCTTTGCCCAGGCCACCACGCCCACCGTTGACCCCGGCACCATCCCTGATGACGCGGTGAATGCCATCGCACAGGATATGTTCTGCCCGGTGTGCGAGAGTACGCCGCTGGATGTCTGCGGCACGCAGGCCTGCCATCAATGGCGTGAGTTGATCCGCCAACTGCTCGCCGAGGGGCAGACGGAAGAGCAGATCAAGGCCTATTTTGTGGAACAGTATGGTGACCGGGTGCTGGCCGAGCCGCCGGCGCGCGGTTTCAACTGGCTGGTGTACGTGATCCCCCCGTTCGCCTTTGTGGTGGGTGCGTTCTTTGTGTTTCGCGTCATGCGCTCGTGGCGGGCGGCCACCCCGGCCATGTCGGCTGACATGCCCACGGTGGATGATGAGTACGTCCAGCGGCTGGAAGAAGAGTTGGAAAAACGGGCATAACGAATCATCCAAAGGGGGATTTGTATGCTGGCACGGTCTGTAAATTACATTTACGCTAAAAGGATCATTGATGCCCATCATCCTGCTCATCCGCCACGGCGAAAACGACTTCCTAAAACAAGGCCGCCTGCCGGGGCGGCTGGAGGGCGTCCACCTCAACGATAAAGGCCGCCAGCAGGCTGAGGAACTGGTCAAAACGCTGGCCGCCGCGCCGATCAAAGCCATTTACAGCAGTCCATTGGACCGCACGGTTGAGACCGCCGCCCCGCTCGCCGCCGCCCGCGGCCTGGACGTGATCCCCCGCGATGGCCTGCTGGAACTCGACTGCGGTGATTGGGCCGGACTCACGCTCAAATCCCTGCGCCGCCGCTCGCTCTGGAAGACGGTGCAAAACCGGCCCTCCATGATGCGCTTCCCCAATGGCGAATCCTTTGGTGAGTGCCAGCAGCGCCTGGCCCGCGAACTGGAAGCCATCTGCACCCTGCACCGGCCCGGCGATGTGGTCGCCTGCTTCTCGCACAGCGACCCGATCAAACTGGCCATCGCGTATTTCACCGGCATCCCCCTTGACCTCTTCCAACGCCTGATCGTCGCGCCAGCCTCCATTTCCACGCTGATGATGGGGGATGGCCAGGCTCAGTTGATCAACCTGAATGCCCTCGCCGGGTTTGATTTCCCCCAGCCGCCAAAAAAGAAGCCGGTAAAAAAAGCGGGATCGTAAAAAGCTGTGGGGGTGCGGTCTCGTGCGTGCGACTCCCTTCCGTCTCCCGCGTGCGACCCCCCTCCCGTCCCCCCGCGTGCGGGGGGAGGCCCATCGAATTCCAAAGTTTGACTTGGGCCGGAAACCAATTCTCCCCCCGTGGACGGGGGGAGTTAGAGGGGGGTTGGTGCGGCGCAAATGGTGATCACAATTTCCCGAATGCTTCTCATCACTTTTGTACAGCGCCCCCGCGCGGGTTCCGTTTAACCTTCCTTTGGTATACTTCCCTCCCAATCAGGATTTCCCTCCTATGCCCGAACCCGTGGATATTAAGCCCGTTACCCATATCACCACCGATGCCATTGGCACGCCCGGACAGCGCGTCTTCTACCTCCAGGTGCAAAAGGAAGCGCGCACCATCACCCTCGTTACCGAGAAATTCCAGGTGCAATCGCTCTCCATTGGCGTCGAACAATTCCTGGCCGAGATCGCTGAAAAATTCCCCAACCTGGATGACGCCTCGCATGAATATGTGGAGGACCACATGCACATCCACCCCCCGGTGGACCCCGTTTACCGGGTGGGCGACCTGGCCCTCGGCTATGACGTGGACGAAGACCTCGTCATCCTCGTCACCAAGGAAATCCTGACCGAAGAACAGGATGCCGATGAGGCGCGCATCATGCGCTTCTGGTGTACGCGCAGCCAGATCCGAGCGCTGGCCCATTGGGGGTTGGAAGTCGTGGCCCGCGGCCGGCCCCTCTGCCCGCAATGCGGCGCGCCCATGGACAACGGCGAAACGCACTTCTGCCCCAAGAAAAACGGGCACCGCGCGGATTGAAAGACGTGCCACGTGATCCAGTGATCCGGTGTCAAGTGTTCCCGTCTCACGTGGCACGGTAACACCTGACACCGAAATACTGTTGCACCTGACACCGTAACACCTGACACCCATGCACCCCCTCCACATCCTCGAAACCGGCGACATCGCCCTTGAAGGGCAATTCCTCTGGGGGTCCAACTACACCCTGTTAGTCAACGTCACCTGCGGGGCCGAGACCCTCAAAGCCGTCTACAAACCCACCCAGGGCGTGCGCGAACTCTGGGATTTTGAACCCGACTCCCTCGCCCGCCGCGAAGTCGCCGCCTACCACGTCAGCGAAGCCCTCGGCTGGCAGCTCGTCCCCCCCACCATCCTGCGGGACAGCGGCCCCTTCGGCCCCGGCTCGCTCCAGCTTTACATCGAGCACGAGGCGGATTACCACTTCTTCAACTTCACCCCCGAAGATCACCAGCGCCTGCGCCCCACCGCCGCCTTCGACATCCTCATCAACAACGCCGACCGCAAGGGTGGGCACATCCTCCTCGATGAGCAACGCCACATCTGGCTGATCGACCACGGCATCTGCTTCCACGAGGAACCCAAACTCCGCACCGTCCTGTGGGATTTTGGCGGGGAACCCCTTCCCGAAGAAATCTGCGCGGCCCTGGCCCGCTTCCGCACCCAACTGGAACCGGGTTCACCGCTCCACCTGACCCTCGCGGGCTGTCTCACCCCCCGCGAGATCACTGCCCTCACCCGCCGCACGGATCGCCTGCTCGCCCGCCAGGAATTCCCCCTCCCGCCGCGCCACACCCGCCCTTATCCCTGGCCGCTGGTCTAAAAAGGTGCGACGCACTTCCCAAGTGCGTCGCACCTGTCCCCTCTCCCCTCATGAACCCGTCCCCCCTCGTCTCCCACCCCCTCCTGATCGTCATCTCCGGCCCATCGGGGGCTGGCAAAGACTCCGTCGTCCAGACCCTCAAGGCGCGTATGCCGGGCATCGCCTTTGTCGTCACGGCCACCAACCGCCCCCCCCGCCCGAACGAGCGCGATGGCATTGATTATTTCTTTGTCTCCACGCGGGAGTTCGTCCGCATGATCGAGGCGGATGAATTGGTCGAATATGCCCAGGTGTATAACGATTACAAGGGCGTCCCGAAAGACCAGTTGCGTACCGCTTTTGCCAGCGGCCAGGACGTGGTCATGCGCGTGGATGTGCAGGGCGCGGCCACCCTCCACGAAAAATATCCCGACGCCCTGCTCATCTACCTGTATGCCCATGAGGATGAGCTTTTCCGGCGGTTGCAGGCGCGCCGCACGGACGACGATGCCTCCCTGCGCCTGCGCGTGGCGATGGCGCGCAAGGAACTGGCCCGCCTGCCTGAATTTGATTACATTGTTGCAAACGCCGATGAGCGTCTGGAAGAAACGGTGCAGGTGATCATGGATATCATCAGCGCCGAGCATCACAAGGTGAAGCCAAGGAGGGTGACACTATGACGGTTGACATACCGGTTTCCGGGGACACGCCCAATGGGGCGCCGTCCCCCCTTGGGGAATCACATCCCCCGGAGGCCCCGCGCGAGCCTGGGTTCCAGGTGCTCCCCTCGGATTTACCGCAATTCTCGCCGTTGGTCACGTATGTCATCATCGGGCTGACCGTCCTGGTCTATATCGCCCAATTGGGGTCGCCGTACCTCTTTGGCTATGACCTGCCCGCCGCGCTGGGGATGAAGGTGAACGAGTTGATTGCGCAGGGAGAGCTTTGGCGGCTGTTGACGCCGCTGTTGCTGCATGGCAGTCTGTTGCACATCGGGTTCAATATGTATGCACTGAACGTGATTGGGCCGGGGCTGGAGCGGAGTTTTGGGCACCGGCGCTTCCTGTTGCTGTACCTGCTGGCCGGGTTTGCCGGGAATGTCGTTTCCATGACCTTTACCGATGCCCCGTCGCTGGGGGCCTCGACGGCGATTTTTGGGCTGTTTGGGGCGCAGGGCGTGTTTATTTACCAGAACCGCATCCTGTTTGGTGAGCGGGCGCAGGCCGCGCTGGGGCAGATTGTGCGGCTGGCGGTGATTAACCTCCTGATCGGGCTGTCGCCGGGGATCGATAATTGGGGGCACGTCGGCGGGCTGGCGGGGGGCGTCGCGTTTACCTGGCTGGCCGGGCCGCTGTTGGGCTGGCAGGGGATTGCGCCGTCCTATCGGCTGGCCGACCGGCGCGATCCAAATGCCGTCTGGCTGGCGGCGGTGGGGATTGGGTTGTTGTTTGCGATGCTGGCGGGGGCGGTGGTAATGTGGCGGGGGGTATAATTCGAAATGCGGATTATTTTTACCCGGCACGCCCGCTTGCGGATGCAACAGCGAAATGTGACCGAGGCTGAGGTCGAAGCGACCCTGGAAGACCCGGATCAAATGCTTCCCGGTGACAATGGGGGCGATATGGCCATTAAGCAATACGGTAATCGGGAAGTCCGGGTGGTTTACCAGGAAGCAGAAGCCGGCGTTTTTATCGTTTTTACGGTGATGAGGCCGCGTAAGCGCGATTGGAGATAATTATGCAAATTGATTATGATCCCGAATCCGATGCAGTTTATATTCGCTTGCGTGAAGGGGAGGTGGATGATACGTTGGAAGCGGGTAAATATGTTTTTGTAGATGTGGATCACGAGGGTGTCCCATTGGGCTTGGAGATTCTTTTTGCTGCCCGCTATCTTTCCAAAGAAAATCTTGCAAGTGTCACGTTTAATTTTGGGCCAGTCGCCGGTATGCTCAAATAACGTGTCGGTGGCAAGCGGGGCATTGATACACCAGGGAAAATATGGAGATGTGGGCAAATCCTGCTGAAGTCAATTTGAACTTAATCCGAAAACGTGTCCTTTGTCTGACCGTTTTCATCCCGCTGTTCCTGTATGCCTGCGCTCCAGCGAACTCGCCTGCCCGGACAGAGGTTTCGCCCCCGATAGTCTCGTCGTCGGCGGGCGGTATTGGGACGCCCTCGCCCAGCCCGGCATACGACTGGCCGGGCACTTTGCAGGCGAACCAGACGCAGAATGCAGGTTACGCTGCGACGGTTAGCATTGCCGGGACGATCTACGCGCTCACGCCGAGCAAAACGCCCAGTCCAACCTATACGCCAAGCCCAACAATTACTCCATTTTATCCAGCCACACCATCAACCCCATTTCCATCAAACGAAGATTACACATTGGTGGATTGGACACGAGAAAGAGCAGTATTTCTTAACGAGTATATGAAGCAAGCCCCGGAGTTGTTTGTCAACGAGGACTATGGCTGGCGTGGTGAGGTTACTTCGATCTCCATCGCGTATTACTACCCATTTATTACCCATTCCGAGTCCTTCCTACGGTTCCCGGACGATGAAGATTCTTTACTTTGGGAATGGGAGGCGCTGACTTCCCTGGCGCAAACCTTTTCCCTGAAAAACAACGATCACCGCGAAATCGATCGCCCTTCCGTGTATTTCGCGGATTGGCTTGCGCAAACATTGAATACAAAAAATTTGTTGCCCGGAGAGTTGCAAAATGTGATTGGGCAATCCGGGAGCGAGTGGATTTTGCTTTTTACCCCAACGCGTCCACCGGCGGGGTATTCGGACAGTTGGCTGGTTGCAATCTCGCGGGACGAAGATATCCATTATTCCGGAAGTGCAACCTTTGTCTGGCTGGCGAAGGCCGATGGGATTTACACCGCATACCCCTTAATCGAATTTTATCCATATCGTTTGTGGGGTTGGATCACCACCGAATTGGTTGATATGAACCAGGATGGATTTGAAGAAATCATCCTGTCCATCGTAACGGAGGAAAATTTTGTTGGGTCAGTTACCCAACTCCATGTATTTGATGTGTCCGGGCAGAAGCCTCAGGAGCTGGTTCTTTTTCCGAATGATTATTTTGGCGCTTTATGGGAATCAGCCACATATATCTGGGGAGGCGGCTGGGATTTGCTGGCTTCGGAAACTAAATCCCCGATCATCCTAATTCGCGCTGATTTAGGCGCGGGTTGTGGTATCAATCAGGCGCGGCAATATCAGTGGAATGGCGAGGCTCTCACTCTGCAAAGTTCCAATTACGCCATTACTGATTCCGGGAATTTTGCCGCTTATTGTTCTTTTAACGTGTTTGTTTGGAGTGACAGCCCCGATCCCTTATCTCAACTATGGGAATTGCTAATCCCGTTTTGGCCTTTGGATGACTTGTTCTGGGATGGGGAGAAAATGGTGCCCCAGCCGCCGGGGGCGCGTGACGAGGCCAGGTTTCGGGTGGCCATATTTACCGGGTTGGCGGGACATTATGATGAGGCAATTGTTCTCCTCAACGAGATTATCTCAAATCCGACCACCCCGGATAGTGGCTGGCTCCCCTCTGTTTCCAAATTTCTCTCAACCTATAAATCACAGGATGATCTGTATCGTGCCTGTCAAACAACGCCGCTCTGTACGGCATGGCATGCAATTGAATATCTTGTGGATAGCGCCAAGCTGGAAACGAATTCAGCCACCCTGGAAGCATTGAAAAACTGGGGCGTGGTCGTATATTCTTCCGGCGAATACGATTTTGACCAGGACGGCCAGTCCGAAATCTGGTTTACCGTCCGTCACCGTTTTGGCGAACCCATCCAGTTTTGGATTTTGGCTGAATATCCAGAGGGAACAAAAGCGCTTTATATTGCAGAGGTTGAGCAGGTAAGCCCCCCGATTGAATCCATCCTGTCATCAGAATCCGGCAAGACATATTCCATGATCGCTGGAAATGCCTATTCGCTGGTCCGTCTCCCCCAAAGCAGGGAACCCTTTATTGCAAAAGTTCCGCCCTACCGGGTTGCACAGCCGCTTCCTCCCGAAACGCTGTTGGAAGATTTGACCCTGTCGCTCTTTTCCGGCACTGACCCCGCGGAAATTCGTACCCAACTCCTCGCCCTGGAACAAGTGCCGGGATCGCATTTTCTTTACCTTCTCGGCCTCACCTACGAGCTCACTGGCGATGAGCGCGCCGCGGTAAATACATACCTCGAACTCTGGCGCACGTATCCCGAAAGCCCCTTCACCATCATGGCGCGCATGAAGTTGGAACAAAAATAGCTGACGGCTAAAAGCTGACCGCTGACAGCTCACAACTACCCATACTGCGCTTCCCGCTTCTCCCGAAACGCCGCAATCCCCTCGCGGTGCTCCGGGAGTTTCCCTGCAATTTCCTGGTTGTGCGCTTCATAATCCAATACCGCTTCGAGGTGGGGCAGGATGGCTTTGTTGAAATCGCGCTTGGCCAGCCCCATGGCGTGTACCGGCCCCCGGGCGAGTTGCGCCGCCCATGCCGCCGCCGCAGCCCCCAATTCCTCCGCCGGGACGACCCGGTTGACCAGCCCCCACTCCAGCGCCTGCTGGGCCGTGATCGGCTCGTTGGTAAAGACGAACTCGGCGGCGCGCGCCAGCCCGATCAGGGTCGGGAGCATGAGGGAAACCGCGGAATCCGGGGCCAGGCCAATCCCGAGGAACCCAACGACAAAGCGGGCCGAGTCCGCCGCGATGCGCAGGTCGCAGGCGAGGGCAATCCCCAGCGAGGCCCCCGCCGCCGCTCCGTTGATCGCGCCGATAATCGGTTTTTCCAGTTTGCGCATTTCGATGATCATGGGGTTATAGGTGGCGAGCAGGTGTTCGCGGAAGGAACGCTCGCCGCCTTCGCCAAACTCGCTCACGTCCTGCCCCGCGCTGAACAGCTTGCCCGCCCCGGTCAGGACGACCACGCGCACCGCCTCGTTGCGGCCTGCATTGCGGAATTCCTTTGTCAGCGCTTTGGACATGGCCGTATCAAAGGCGTTGGCCTTGGGGCGATTGAGCGTGATGGTCAACATGCCATCCTTGAGGTCGGTCAAGAGGGTGGGTTCGTCGGTCATGGGATTCTCCTGAAATCGTGGGGTTGCGAGGCAAGTGTATCAGAATTTGGATTCGGCCTGAAGCGCCTGGCGCCTTGCAAGCGTGATCCACTTAATCAGGACTTATGCAAAAACACCAAATATGAAACCAAAATGCTGGTCGAGTAGCCGTATGCGCTGGTTTCGATACGCAAAAACCGCTACTCAACCTGCGCATACGGCGTATCGAGACCTGTTATGCGTAAGTCCTATTAATAACAATCCTGACACGAATTATCACGAATTTACACGAATGAAAACCAAATTCGTGACCATTCGTGAAACTTCGTGTCTGTTATTTTGGAAACTCCCTCGAATCAAAAGCCCCCGCAATTTTGCGGGGGCTGCTTGGGTTCCGGGTTATTAAATATCCAATCCCAAATCAAAATTATCATCGTCGTTGTAAGCAGCCTCGTCGTCATCGCCCTCAAACAACTCATCATTCCCGTCATACCCGATTTCAAGCTCGACCTCTTCGTTCGGGATGCGCACCCACAGCACGAGCAAATCGCCATCATCTGTCGCGACATTCCGGGCGGCGACGATCTGGGCTTCGTCCTTCAACCCGTCCGGGCGCTTATATTCGAGGTGGATGGGCAGCTTGTTGCGCCACGCGGCGTGGCAGCGTTCCACCAACGATGGGCCGTTGAACGTGCGCAGCCGGGTGGCGACGATGCCGGAGAGCAGGGGGCTGTCGGTCAGGCCCTGCACCCAGCCATCGGGTACGTGTTCAAAAGTGGGCGGGGGGCCTTCGATGATCGTGATTTTGTCTTCTTCCATCCTGGGGTTCCTGTGTTGGGATATTCGCCCGATTGCCGAATTCGGCGGGATCATACCCGCTTTTTTTCGTGACGAACAGCCCGCAGCCTTCCATCAAACCCGCCCGCCCCTCGACAGGTATAATCTCCCCGCTCCCACCGGAGGGGTTCCATGTATAAACTTGTCATCCTGATCGAACAGCCTCAAGACGAGGCTGCCTTTGAGGCCCGCTGGCCGGATTTCCTCAAGCCCGCCGAGCGTATGCCCGGCCTGCTGCGCGAAGTCACCAGCCGGGTGCATTCCACCGTCTTTGGGGCGCACCCCGCCAGCATGATCCACGAATTGTATTTTGCCTCCCTTGACTCGCTCAAGGCGGCCCTGTCCTCCCCGGAGGGAATACTGGCCGGGCAGATCCTCCAAAGGATTACGCGCGGCAATGTAACCCTGCTCTTTGCCGAACACCTCGAAGACGAACTCGCCAATATCCGTCCCCCGGAGCCTGTCGAAAAATGAACCTCACGCCCGAAGATTTGCAAGCCTTTATGGATCAGCATGGCATCCGGGGCGAGATCATCCATCTCGATGTACCCACCCCGACGGTGGAGGCCGCGGCCCTGGCCGTGGGCGCCTCCGTCAGCCAGATTATCAAATCCGTGCTCTTCCTCATCGCGGGCGGCCAGCCCGTCCTGGCGATTGCCAGCGGCACCGCCCGCGTGGATGATCGCCGCATCGCTGCGCATTTTGGCGTCAGCCGGCGCAGCGTCAAACTGGCCGACGCCGACGCGGTTTTACGGATTACCGGGTACCCTGCGGGGGCCGTGCCCCCCTTTGGGCATCCCGCCCCCCTGCGAACCCTGATTGACCCCGGCGTCATCAGGCAGCCGCAAATTTACGGGGGCGGCGGTTCCGGGCACGCGCTGGTGCGCCTCGACCCGGCGGATATTCAGCGGGTTACCGGGGCCGAAGTCATCCCCGTCCAATGAGCCGGATGCGTCTGTTCCTCGCCGTGATCGTGATCAGCTCGCTGGTGGGGGGATATTTGGCCTGGCGCTGGTGGGCCGACGGGGGACAACGCTCCGTGCAGATGTACGCCTGGTTCCGGGATAACTCCCTGTATCCCGAAAAAATAATGCGCGCGGGGGAGCGGTGCCGCAATGCCCCTTTTGTTTTTCCCACCGATGGGCTGGCCGGCTTCTTATGGGGCGACTCGTTCCGCCCCGGCCACACGCACCAGGGCGTGGACATTTTCTCCGGCACCGCGCCCGGTGTGACGCCCATCTATGCCGCCTATCCCGGCTATCTGACGCGCCTGGGGGATTGGGTCTCGACGGTTATCGTGCGCGTCCCCAGCGACCCGCTCGCACCGGGGCGGCAGGTCTGGGTGTACTATACCCACATGGCGGATGCGCAGGGCAACTCGTTTATCTCCGCCGATTTCCCCGCGGGGACGAGCGAAGCGCTGGTGGAGGCGGGGACTTTGCTGGGGCATATGGGCAATTATTCGGGGGAAGCGGGTAACCCGACAGGGGTACACCTGCACATTTCGATTGTGAAGGATGACGGGCAAGGATCGTTTGCCAACGAGTTGGAAATCCGCAATACCTATGACCCGTCCCCCTATTTTGGGCTGGCGCTCAACGCGTATACCAATACCAACGAGATTCCGACTTGCGTTGAGCCGGTGGAATGAGTCTCGTACAGCCCTGATGGGCTGAAAGGTTGGAGCATGGGAAAACCCAGCAACAAAGTTGTCCTCATTACCGGCGCGGGAAGCGGGGCTGGTCGGGCCATGGCTGTGGCCCTGGCGATGCGAGGCGCCCGTATCGTCGTCAATGATATCAACGCCGATCTAGCCGCCGAAACGGCCGCGCAGGTGACGGCGGCTGGCGGGCTGGCGCTGGAATATGTCGCCGACATCTCCAAGAAATTTTCCGTGCAGGCGATGTTTAACGAGATCGAAGATGCCTGGGGGCCGCCGAATATCCTGATCAATAATGCCCGCGTCGTCCCCCAAAAACCCCTGCTCGACATGGATGAGTGGGATTGGCGGCGGACGTTGGATGTCAACCTGACCGGGGTATTCATCATGATGCAGGTCGCCGGGCGGGTCATGCGCGCGCGGGGGGATGGGCTGATCATCAACGTGATCCAAGCCCCGGAGGAGGCCGCCGGGCTGGGCGCGTACCTGGCCTCGATTGCAGGGGTGCGGGCGCTGACGGAGGCGGCAAGGGGTGAACTGGCCGATGATAAGGTTTCTGTTGCTCTTGTGGACTGGGGTGGGGATGATGCTTTGGAAAAGTTATTGCAACTCGCAGAATAATCGGCTGATAAAATCAGAAGGCTGGTCATTGACATCCAGGAGACTCCCATGCCCGAATACACCTACATCCTCACCGAAACCCGCGGCCGCGTTGGCCTCGTGAAGATCAACAATCCCAAGGCGCTCAATGCCCTCAATCACCAACTGGTCAGCGAGCTGATGGATGCGCTGGAGGCCTTTGATGCCGATGACGCCATCGGGGCCATGCTCGTCACCGGGGATGAGCGCGCTTTTGCCGCCGGGGCGGACATCAAGGAGATGATTGACCTGACGCCGGTGCAAGTTCTCAAGCAGGATCACATTGGCCCGTTTGACCGCATCATGCGGGTGAAGAAACCCGTGATTGCCGCCGTATCCGGCTGGTGCCTCGGGGGAGGTAACGAACTCGCCATGTCGTGCGACATGATCATCGCCTCGGAGACAGCCCGATTTGGACAGCCGGAGATCAACCTGGGCGTGATCCCCGGCGCAGGCGGCACCCAGCGGCTGACCCGCGCTGTGGGCAAGGCCATCGCGATGGAGATGGTGCTGAACAACCGCCATCTCACCCCGGAGGAGGCGCTCCAGTTCGGGCTGATCAACCGGGTCGTGCCAGTGGAGCGTTATTTCGATGAGGCGCTGGCGCTGGCACAGGAGATTGCCGGGCGCGCCCCGCTGGCCGTGCGGTTTGGCAAGGAAGTCGTCAACCAGGCATTCGAGTCGTTCCTCCAGGATGGGATTCGGATGGAACGGCGGGCGTTTTATTATCTCTTTGGCACGGCAGACCAAAAGGAAGGGATGCAGGCGTTTGCCGAGAAACGCCCGGCCAACTGGACAGGAGAATAGCCGCGCTTTCCCGGTTGCGGGCAGATGCTTCAGTTTGACGATTTGGCTGCGAGTTTTGAGGCGCTGGGCGTCCCCGGCCCGGTGATCGCCCACGCCTCCCTGGCTTCTTTTGGCGAGGTGGACGGCGGCGCGGCCACGGTGGCGCGGGCGCTCGTGGCCGTGTTCAAGGGGGTGATGATGCCCACCTTCACTTACAAAACCATGATTGTGCCAGGGACGGGGCCGGCCGGGAACGGGCTGGCCTATGGGGCCTTCACCGACCAGAATAAAATGGCCGAATTCTGGTCGCCGGGGATGCCCGCGGACAAGATGATGGGCATCATCCCGGAGACGCTGCGCCAGCTTCCGGGCGCTTGCCGCTCCGCCCACCCGGTCCTGTCGTTTGCCGGGGTGGGGGTGGATCACCTGTTGGGGCTACAAACCCTGGCGGCCCCGCTGGCCCCCATTAAGGGGTTGGCAGATGCCGGGGGATCGGTGATCCTTTTGGGCGTGAACCATTCCGCGAACACGGGTATTCATCTCGCGGAAAAATTGGCGGGACGGAAAACTTTTACCCGTTGGGCGTTGACCCCCGGTGGGGCGGTGTCTGTCCCTGATTTTCCAGGATGTTCAAACGGGTTTGAGGGGTTGGCTGCCCATTTTGAGGGGATTCTGCATCGGGGGTGGGCCGGTTCTTCACTGGCCCAAGCCTTCCCGCTCCGGGAGATGCTGGAAATTGCGAAGGCGGAGTTCTGCCAAAAGCCGCAGGGCTGGTTGTGCAGTCAGTTGGATTGTGGGCGGTGTAATGCGGTGCGGGGGACGTTATAAGGGAGGAATGGCGATGTGCCCCAGCGCCTGCCTTTTGGCCTGGTAGAGCATATCGTCGGCGGCTTTGATCATTTCCTCGGGGGTGCGGCCATTTTGGGGGTAAACGGCCAGCCCGATGGAGATGGAAATGGGGACCGACCCGCCGCCGGACATATCAAAGTCAAATTCTTCCAGCGCCCGCTGGATGCGCGTGGCAACCTTGGTGGCGATCTCCAGCGAGGTTTCGGGCATGAGCAGGGCAAATTCGTCGCCGCCATAGCGGACGAGGAAATCCGTGTTGCGTGTGTTCTTGAGGATGCACTGGCTAATTTTGATCAGGATTTTGTCGCCCACGGGATGCCCAAAGGTATCGTTGATCTTCTTGAAGCCGTTGAGGTCCATCATAGCGAGGCTGAAGGTGCGGTGATAGCGCTCCGAGCGCTGGGTCTCTTCCTGGAGGCGGAGCGTGAAGGCGCGCCGGTTGTTCAGGCTGGTGAGCGGGTCGGTGCGGGATTGCTCTTCAACCCGGTTGTGCAGGCGGGCGTTGACGATGGAGATGGCGGCCTGATCGGCCAGCAGTTTGAGGGGCCGGATGTGGTGCGTTTTGAAATAATACGGTTCGGGGTGGGACAGGTTCATGACGCCGACGACGAGGTTGCCGTATTTGAGCGGCAGCCCAAGGATGGAACCGTGCCAATCAGCGTGTCCGCCAGCGTAAAGGGGGTGGCTCTGCATATCGCCCACCAGGATCATTTCGCCCGACCGTGCCACCGTATAGGTCAATCCACTTTGCCGCGGCTCGGAGAAGACCTTGCCCACGGTGCCGTCGGATTGGAAGGCCGCGCCAAATTCCAGCACGCCGTCGTGATACAGGAAGATGTGCCCGCTGAGCATATCCGGGCTTACTTTCAGCGATTGCTGGAGGATGAGGTTGAGTACTGTCTCCAGGTCGAGGCTGGAGGTGAGGGTCAGGCTGGCCTGGCGGGCGATTTCAAGTTCGGCGGCGCGTTGCTCGAGGGATTGGTAGAGCTGGGCGTTGTTGAGTGCAATGGCGGCGTGTGACGCCAGCGCCTCCAGCCCCGACAAAGTTTTCCCCGTGAAAAAATTCGGGATTTCGCTGTCAATGCTGAGGAACCCGATAATATTTTCCCCAATACCAAGCGGGATGGAGGCGTAACTGCGGATCCATTCATTCCCCGCAAATTTGACCCATTGCTCGTATTGCTCCGTATCCGGGATCAGGATGGGTTTCCTCGTTCCCAGCATTTCGGCAAATGAAGGCACCGAGAGCGGGAATTCGATTTTCTCAATCGGGAAAGTTCCGTCCGGCTGCGGCGCGTAGCCCCGGTGTCCGACGGCCCTGGCAATCTCCCCTTCAATCATCATCAGGTTCGCGGATTTGCATTGCATGACAGACATGGTCTGTTCGAGGATTAAGTCCAGGACTTCGCGCCAATCCAGGCTGCTGTTGACGATTTTGGCGGCCTGCACCAGCGCTTCCGCCAGCTTGCGCTGTTGTTGCTCGGATTCATAGAGCCGCGCATTGTCGAGCGCTTTGGCGGCGTGGGCGGACAGGATGTAGAGTAAATCAATCTCCTCCTGGGTAAATTTGCGCAACTGCATTCCATCCATCAACTCCACCAGGCCGATGGATTTCCCTTCGGTGACGAGGGGGAGCATCAGGAGGGATTTGAGTTTGGCCGCTTCCATAAAGGCTTTTTCCGCCGGGTCAATGTCCGGCTGGTCGATCTGAATCTGGATAGGCTGTTTGTCCATCAAAACCTGGGCAGTAACTGGATAATCCTTGAGGTGGAAAGGCCAAAACGACTCCTCACCGATTTCCTCGCCGATACTGCTGTATTCCGCCAGCAGGCGCAACTCGCCTTTCCCGGCAGAGTAGTCGGAAATGCCGCAGGCTTCCACCTCCACCAGGTTGGCCATGGCGTGTGCCACGCGCTCCAGCACCTCCTGCAATGACAGGCTGGAGGATACCGCGGACGCCGCCGACATCAGGGCCGACAACTGCCGGGCCTTTTCCTCCTTGCGATCCAGGAGCAGCGCCCGCTGGTACGTCGCTGAGGCCAGGTTGGTGAGCAGCTCCCCAAAGTTGATCATCTCGTCCCGAAAATGGCGCGGGCCACGGCTGTCAAGCACATCCACAATGCCCAGCAGGGTCTGATCGGTGCCCAACAGGGGGAACGCGACCCAGGATTGGACGCCATCCCGCTCCATCACCTTCAGCGCCGACAATGGGAGCGTCATCCCCCCCAGGTTGAACTGGACGCTCTTTCGTTCTTCCTTCACCCGCAGGAACAACGGATGCTCTTCGGGTTCCCGGGGGGAATACCAGGAGGCCGGGAGTTGCCACTCCCCGGTGGTGTGGAATGATTCCGGCGTAATCTTCCCCGCTTCCTCATCCCAGGTGGAAACAATGCAGGTTTCCCCCTCCAGCAGGTACACCATTTTGATGGCCGTGGTCTGGAGGATCTCCTTCCTGTGCGAATACTCGGACACCTTGGCAACCGCATCAAGCAAATGGTTGATGTGTTTTCGCCATTGTTGGCTGGTGGCACGTTGGGAGGCAGGTTCAAATTTTGACATTGTTGTGGTGATTGGGGGCCAGAGCATCCAATCCACGAGAATAAGTTAGCACGATCAAACAAACTCGTCAATGACAAATCTGGCGCGCCTTTCCTGGCCCCCCTCCAATAGAACTCTAACGCCATTTTAGCAGAACGTTAAGTTTCGATTTGTTATAATCTGCCGCAACACAACTGGAACTGGCACACATAATGGGTTGGAGACGAAATCTTTCGTTTTCAGAAGCCGTTGATGGATGTGTGATAAGGAAAATTACCATGATGCGATTTGACCGCTTTACCGAACGTGCCCAGGAAGCCGCACAGCGCGCCGCCGAAATCATCCAGCGTTACGGCCACAACCAGATCGATACCGAGCACATCCTGCTGGCGCTCATCGAGCAGCCGCAGGGCGTCATCACCCAACTGCTGGAAATCATGCGGGTCAGCCCGGACTCGCTCACCGAGCGGCTGGACTACATCCTGCGCACCACCCCCAAAGCCAGCATTTTTGGCGGCGGCGCCGGGCAAATTTTCATCACCCCCCGCGTCAAACGGATTATTGATGAAGCCAATGAGGAAGCCAATCGCCTGAAGGACGAGTACATCTCCACCGAGCACATCTTCCTCGCCATCTTGAGCGCGAAAAATACGACCACGGAGAAAAATTCCGCCGCCGCCCGCCTGCTGGAAGGGATGGGGATCACGCGCGAGCGTGTTTATGATGCCATCCAGGAATTGCGCGGGGGCCAACGGGTGACTGACCCTCAATCTGAGTCCCGTTACCGCGTCCTCGAGAAATATTCCCGTGACCTGACCCAAATGGCCCGCGAGGGGAAGCTGGACCCTGTGATTGGCCGCGACGCCGAAATCCTGCGCGTCATCCAGGTGCTTTCGCGCCGCACCAAGAACAACCCTGTACTCATTGGTGAGGCTGGCGTCGGCAAGACCGCCATCGTCGAGGGCCTCGCCCAGAAGATTGCCACCAATGATGTGCCTGAGATTCTCTCCGGGCGGCGCGTGATCTCCCTTGATCTGGGGGCCATGATCGCCGGTTCCCGCTTCCGGGGCGAGTTTGAGGAGCGGCTCAAGGCTGCCATCGAAGAAGTCCAACGCTCGGATGGGGAGGTCATCCTCTTTATTGATGAGTTGCATACCGTCGTTGGGGCGGGCGCGGCGCAGGGGGCCATGGATGCCTCCAACATGCTCAAACCGGCCCTGGCCCGAGGCGAGTTACAATGTGTGGGTGCCACCACCCTCGACGAATATCACAAACACATCGAAAAAGATGCCGCCCTGGAGCGCAGGTTTGCCCCCGTTTACGTGGATGAGCCGTCCGTTGAAGATACCATCCAGATGCTGCACGGCCTGCGCGACCGGTACGAAGCCCATCACAAAGTCCGCTTTAGCGATGAGGCCCTGACCAGCGCCGCCCGCCTCTCCGATCGCTACGTCCCCGACCGTAAACTCCCCGACAAGGCCATCGATCTCATCGATGAGGCCGCGGCCAAGTTGCGGGTGGCGCTCTACTCCCTGCCCCCCGATCTCAAAGCCCTCAAATCCGACATTGACCGTCTGGCGATTGAAGAAGAGAAGGCCGGTTCGGAGCGCGATTACGAGCGCGCCGCCATCAAGAAGGCCGAACGTCTGCGGATTGAAGGCGAGTTCCATGTGATGCGCGACCGGTGGGAAGCCGAACATGAGTTGGATGAGGTGGTTGACTCAAATGACATTGCCGAAGTGATCGCCCAGTGGACGGGCATCCCGATGAGCGAGATGCTGGAATCCGAATCCGAAAAACTCCTGCATATGGAAGAACGCCTGCATGAACGTATCATCGGCCAGTCGGAGGCCATCGCGGCCATCTCGGATGCCATCCGGCGGGCGCGCGCCGGTCTCAAGGACCCGCGCCGCCCAATTGGGTCGTTCATCTTCATCGGGCCATCCGGTGTGGGGAAGACGGAAGTGGCCAAGGCGCTGGCCGAATTTATGTTTGATGATCAGGATGCGCTGGTGCGCATTGATATGAGCGAATACCGCGAACAGCACACCGTTTCCCGGCTGTTTGGCGCGCCGCCCGGATATATCGGCTATGAGGAAGGGGGCCAGCTTACGGAAGCCGTCCGCCGCCGGCCCTACCGCGTCATCCTCTTTGACGAGATCGAGAAGGCGCACCCGGAAGTCTGGAATGCCCTGCTCCAAATCCTGGATGAAGGCAGGCTGACCGATGGACAGGGCCGCGTGGTGGATTTCCGCAATACGGTCTTGATCATGACCAGCAACCTCGGCACGGAATATATCAATAAGTCCGGGAGCCTCGGTTTCCTGCGCTCCGAGCCGGGCAGCGAGGACGAGGCTAAAATCCAAAAGGCACTCAAGGGCGCGTTCCGCCCCGAATTCCTGAACCGCATAGACGAGATCATCACGTTCTCGCCGCTGGCCCGGGAAGATATGCGCCAGATCGTGGATTTGCAGATGCGGGAGATCCGCGAGCGGCTCTCCGAGCATGGCGTGGAAGTGGAACTCTCAGACGCCGCCCGCAGTTGGCTGGCCGATGAAGGCTATGACAGCGCATTTGGGGCGCGCCCCCTCAAGCGGGCCATCCAGAAATACGTGGAAAGCCCCTTATCTATGCGTCTCCTGGCGGGTGATTTCAAGCGGGGTGATGTGATTGTCGTGGACGTGGTCGGCGAGGCCGGGGCGCTGTCGTTCCAGTTGGGATCAGCGAGGATTCCGGTGGTGGTACCAGATTCCGTCGAAGCGTAACCCCGTGAAAGGAGTCAAAAAAAGGGCGATGCAACTGCATCGCCCTTTTTCTTTTAACCGAAGATGTTGGTGGGTTCGTTTTGCTGGATGCGCTGGGCGATCGGGAGCGCCAGTTTGAGGCCGTGCTGTTCAAAGCGGCGCATCACTTCGAGGTTGACTTCGCTGGTGACGCGGTGCCGATCCTTGAAGGCGAGGATGCGGTAGGCATAGACGACGACGATGGCGCCCGGCTCGAAGCGGTCCAGCCGGGTGAAAACGGCCTCAGCTTCGGGATGGTCATTGGCGGCGGCTTGGAGTTGTTTGAGCGCTTTTTCGATTTGGGCGGCGCTATGGGTGGGGGAGAGGTTGAGCGTCAGGATTTTGACGTGGGCGGGGGAGCGCGAGACGTTGGTGATAACGCTGGCGGTGAATTTGCTGTTGGGGATGATGACTTCGTGGTCGGTGTCGAAATCAATGAGGGTGGAGGCGCGCAGGCCGATCTGTTGGACGACCAGCCAGCGGCCATCCAGGATGATCACGTCCTTGATTTGGAAGGGGTGCTGGAGCAGGATGGTGATGCCGCCAAAGATGTTGGCGACCGTGTCCTGCGCCGCCAGCGCAAACGCCAGCCCGCCGATCCCCAGCCCGGCCAGGATCGTCCCCACGTTGTAACCCGCGTTATTCAGACCGATGATGATGCCGAGCGTCCACAGGATAAAGCGGATGCCCGTGCGCAGGACGGGGAGGAGCTGGTCATCCAGGTTCGTGCCGGTGTGCGCGGCCAGCGGGGCGATGAACTGCCGGTGCATGGCATCGTACAGCCGGGCGATCAGCCACGTGACGCCGATGACGAGCAGGAAGATGTAGACGTTCTCGCTGAGCAGGAGGATGGGTGCGGTCAGAGTCAGCGTTTGCACGCTCAGGCGGATGCCGACAACAAGCAGCATGAAAACCGCCGGTTCTTCGGCCATATCGAGGATCAGGTCGTCAATGCTCAGCTTCGTCCGGCGGACGATGAACTTGAGCCAGCCCTTCAACACCCAGTAGAGCACGCGCGCCGCAATGAAGGACACGACGATGAGCGAAAGCGCAGTCAGCCATTGGAGGACAGTATTGCCGTAATATAAATCGTCAAGCATGGGAGGAATAATCTCCTTGAGTTGTATTGGGTTCACGCGGGGCGATGATCCCGTGGGAGGGAGGAGACCTGACAGGTTTCAGCAGGGCGCGACCCGATGAAAAGCCTTTTGTAAAACCTGTCAGGTGTCCATTGATCCAGTGCGTCCGGCCAGGTAGCGTTCCAGCCCGGCGGCTGCGCTTTGGCGCACCTTGCCCTGCACGATGGGCGTCCAGCCGAGCAAAGTGCCTGTCAAGCCGAGCGCCATGCGTGTCCAGCGATACAGGTTGAACGTATCGGCATGGCGGGTGATCAGCCCGTTCTCAAACTGGAAGGCGGCCGCGATGATGTTATGTACTGGCCGCCGGGTGGCCGACCAGGTATAACGCGCCCCCCAATGGGCGCGGCCTGCCCGGTTATCGGCCTGCACATTGGAAAACGTGATCGTCAGGTCGGCGCCGCGCTGGCAGAGCATCTCCCACATGGCGTTGGCGCGCGGGCCGCGCAATTCCCCGAAGACCGGGTCGGAGAAGGCGACGTTGGGCGCGTAGCAGGCGGTCATGCCCGCGGCGTCGCGTGCGCCGAAGGAGGTGTAAAACTGGTGAATGAGGGCTTCGTTGGGGTGCATCGGGGTTCCTTGAGGTGGGTAGTGGGATTAAGAAAGTGACTGTCACTTGTAGAAATCACCTCTTCGTACCCACTACCCTCGGGGTGGGGGACTGGCCGGATTATAAAGAAAAACTCCGAAGGGGCGCTTCGGAGTTTTTGGTTCAGGCGGTGATTTCGATCCGGCTGAGATGATTGTGTGTGTTTTGCAGCAGTTCGATCATTTGCTCGCGGATGTGCCGGTTGAGGTAGTGATCCTCCAGTGTGGAGAGCGGGAGGAAGCGGGCGCCGGCCACCACGTGGATACAGTTGGCCGCGCCGCACAGGCAGATAAAGGGCACCTGCATCTGCCACTCTGTCGAGGGATAGAAGAAGGTCAACTCCTCACCGGGGGCGATGTCGCGCCGGGCAAAAGCCAGCATCCGGTCGGTATCAAGAATCAAGGTCGGGTTGCAGGAGTGGTTGGCGGACGAAAACTGCCCGACTTCCACGTGCCGGTTCCGGCCAATCTGGATGGTCATCCGCGTGGGCTTGCTGTGCATGGCCTCCCGCGGAATAGGGCAGACGACCTCGCCTTCCAGGAATTGGCGTTGTGCGACCAGGCTGCGAAACCGGTTTTGGGTAATGACGGTGATGTTACTCAGGGTGGTGACTATTTTGGGTTCTCCTTTGGGCCGGAATTTAATTCCGCTATGTATACATCTTTTTCCGGGCAGATACAAGCAACATTAATCTATTGCTTATGGAGGCATAGGCCATCGTGGTTTCACACAGGAACGGTGTTCCTTCTGGAAATCAAACAAGGACTAGGGCAACCAAGCTAGATTTCGTAGGTATACCCAACAATCAGGAATGCCATTGCATATATCCACCACAACAGGTTCCGATGCCAGAAGATACATGTAATAAAAGCCCCCATCACCAATGAGGAAGAATCCTTGTGAATCAGGCCGCCACAAAATATCCGATACGTCCATTCCCCTGTACTCCAATACCAGCGTATCCTGGCTGTCGTAGAGTTGAAAGCCCACATCCTTGTAAATCACTAACCATTGGTGATCGGGGGACACACTCCCCGATGCATGTGTCCATTGACTCACTACATTTGTATTTCCATCTTTATCAATTGCCATGATGCCAGTCGAGTCGAATCCAATAAATCGCGTATTTTCGCTACCTCGGAAGATAAATTGATATGGAAAATAATGTTCAAGGTTTTGCCTGCTCCCATCAACAGAAATCATATAGGTAGTCACAACCAAAGAATCACTGGTTGGAGTTTGCAATTCGTCAGGTATTCCTGTAACGATAAAAATTTGATTGACTGGATCGTAGGCGTAAGCAAAATATGAGTCGGGCCAAATGGACGTAGCTTGACCTGTTTGCATATTCACGGTATGTATGTTGTATGGATCGCCGCCATCTCCTTGTTCAATTATTAAAAAATCATAGTCAGATAACCATCCTCCCTTTTGCCACCAATAACCGCTTTCAAGCGAAGCTGGATTGGAGGTCAGTTTGCGATCAGGCTTGATGGCATGTAGGGCACTCTGGGTGTAGGTCATGCCTGGAACAATAGTTTCGTAGAGCAACCAGTCTCCTTGAGGCGACCAGAATGTCGAACAGGCAACTTGCAAATCATCGGTTTTTCGTATTATTTCTCCTGTTGCCAATTCATAAAGATAGACATCAAAGGATGGGCCATCCATTTGTCCAGCAAATGCCAAAGATTGACCGTCTGGTGACCACGAAGGTGAAAATATCAAACAGTCATCAATATTCCACTCAAGCGTAGACCAATGCAATGGAAATTCAGATCCAAAATACAAGGTATCTGCGACTACCTCTAAACTTTCGGGGTATCCGTTGGAAAATAATTTGGTGATAGCCGTGATCTCCCCCGAGGATAAGGAAAGCAGGTTTAGAGCAAGATCATAAGGTTCGTCCATGGAACCGGTAAAGAATGTTAACCATTCCCCATCAGGAGATACAGAGTTCTGAAGCCGATATTGAAAACCACCGTCAGGCAATTCGATAACCTGTCTACCTTTGCCGTCAGCATTTGTGATCACGAATGAGCCTGTACCTCTATTACCCGACGCGTCAAACATCCAATGGGGCCCTTCGGGAGCTAAAGTAGCCGTCGGGGTGGGTGTGACTGTCTGCGTTTTGGTTGGCGTGGGTGGCCAGGGAGTTCGGGATGGAGTGAAAGTGGCAGTTGGGGTTTGAGGCGTGGGAGAATTGGATGGATGAGGGATACTCGTGGCGGAATCATTTGGCGAGGGAAAATCTGCGGAAGGATTACACCCTGCCAAAATATAGATACTGGTAATGCCCAAGAGTATCGTTAAGAAAAAGGTTCGGTTTTTCATTTCGGATCCGCTCAAATAAGTTCAATCCTGCGACTTTTGCCACGCCTCCCACACGCGCTCCATCTGGGCAATGTGGTCGGGGACGTGGCGGGTGTAGGTGTCTAGCCAGTCATCGAGGGTGGTGGGGCCGTTTTGGGGGTGGAAGGAGCTATTGGCCCACGTCCCCTCGGGAAGGGCGGAAATCAGTTTATGCGTGTTGCCTCTCAACCAGCGGAAGAGTTCAAGGGCGTCCTCCACGCTCTGGTGCGGGTAATCCAGTTTGCGCGCCCATTCCATTTCGTCATAGGCCATGAGGTTCTCGCCGGGTTCGGCGATCAGGCGGCGGGCGCGGATGAAACTGTTGGCTTCGCTGTCGGTGATGTGGATGAGGATCTCGTGGATGCTCCAGTCATCGGGAGTAGGGCGATAATCCCACATTGCGCGGGGGAAGCGTTGGACGGCCTCGGTCAGGAGGGTATGCGCTTGCCCGTAATGGGCGATCTTTTCGGTGCGTTGTGATGAGGTCAAAAGGTTTTTCTCTCCCAAGTGACAGTCACCTTTAAGGTGACTGTCACTTCATGCGATGCCTTAACAGTCGGCAAACACATCCCGCAGGGCGGCGTGCGCCAGCACTTTGGGCTGTGGATGGGCCTCATCATCCGGCAGGCGCACGAGGCGGATCTCGCCATCGGCGATCTCCAGCCCGGTGATGTCGCCGTCGAAAAAGGCGCAGCAGCCGGTGTTGAAGTAGCTGGGCTTTTTCAGGTCGAGCACGGGGGGTTCACCTGGCTCCTGTTGGTTGGAGGCCATCACCCACTCCAACTCGGCGGCCAGGTCTGCGCCTTTCCTGCGAAGTTCGGGATTCTTGGGTTCACGCGCTCGATCGTTGTCGAGAGCGCCGAGCGCGGCGCGCACTTGCTCGGCGTGCGTTTGCGACTTGAACACAGGGCGGTGCGTGTGTCCGGCAATCAGCACGGTTTTCTCCTGCGCTTCGGACCAGTAATACATGGCGCGGTCGTGGGCATGGCGCAGTTGTGCGTCTTTTGCGGGCGTGTTGAAGGAGATTTTGAGCAAGCGCTGGATGGGCCGCCAGACGTAACGGACAAACAACTTGGAGATGGGCGCAATTTTGTCGCTCGTCAGCGTGCCCTGGTGCCCGTGGGCGAGAAAGATTGTCCCCAATTCCTCCGCCCCATCCAACACGTGGACGATTAGCGTTTCGCGCACTTTGAGCGGGCCGCCGCCCAGCGCCGGGGCCAACAACTTCTTCACCCGGTTAGGGAAGCTCCAGTCATCATCATGGTTGCCCCAAAAGCGCAGGTAACGCCCTCCGGCGTGGAACATGCCCTCCAGCCTGAGTGTGTGCCCGTAATTTTTTATAACCGCCTGGGGCCGCTCCTCCCACAACTCTTCCACATCGCCCAAAGTCACCAACGTGTGCCCTGCGCGAAAGTAATAGGCCAGCGCCGCGTTATAAGCCCGCTCGCAGACGCGAAAATCGTCCGCCCCGTTGCGTGCGCCTTTATGCAGGTCGGAGAAAATGATGAATTTGTCTTTGGCAATATCGATGGTAAACGCGCCCTCCTCCGCTTCCTGTTTGCGGGCGCGCACCAATGCGGCGTCCAGCGCCTTGCCCACGCGAGCGCGGGTCTCACTCAAATCAGCGGTCATGGCAATCTCCTTTGATCGGGAAAAAATTTCAGGGCCGGGAACAATTTTACAACAGGTTGCCCCCCGTGAACCCCGCGCCGCCCTGTTGAGCGGACGACTTTCACCGGGGGGTGCGTTCCCAAAAATCAGGCCGACGCCCCGGAGTAGTTCCGCAGCCCAAACTTCCAGACGGCGCGCGCCAGCATCATCAGGACTATGGTGAGGCCCACCGCGCCCAACAGTACCAGCCCGGTCAGCCGCCCGGTCAACGCCTCGGCGGGGATGGTCACGGCAAAAGCCACGGGGACGAGGAAGGTCAGCGTGGAACGCAGCCAGGCCGGATAAATCCCGACCGGCCAGCGTCCGGCGGCATACAGCCCCTGGAAGAGGTTGACCATCTCGTGGACACGCACCACCCAAAAGGCCGTCGTCGTCAGCATCAGCCAGAAACAGTAGATCATGATGCCCCCGAGGAACAGCGCGGCGATAAAGCCGAGCATGTCCCACAGTCCCAGCGTATCGCTAATCTGGAGCATGGCCGAGGTGAGGATGACCAGCCCCATCAGCACATCCACCATCTGCCACAGCCGGAATTCACGCACGCTGATGATGACCTGCGAATCGACGGGTTTGGTGAGGGCGTAGTCGAGTGTGCCCTGCTGGATGTCGCCCATCAGGGTTTGCATATTCGGCTGGATCATCGCATTGATCACGCCCCCCATGAGGATGTGGATACCCATGACGGCGAGCAGTTCGGGCCGTGACCAGCCGCCGAGTTCCGTGGTATGGCTAAACACCAGCCACAAGCCGATCAGCCCGGTGCCAAGCGCCACAAAGGATTGCAAAACCTGGATGAAAAAATTGACGCGATATTGCATCTCGCTGAGGATGCCGAGACGGAGGAAGGTGAAGGCGAGACGGAGGATTTTCATAGTGGGAGGGTTTTTTACCGAGTGAAAGAGGAAAAGACAAAAGGACAAAAAGATATGGTTACTTGATAATCCAGTCTTGGGGGCGGGATTCCATGGTGACAAGTTGGGCGAGGATGAGGCCGTATTTGGCGTCAAGTGTATCGAAGGTGTCCTGCTGGATGTAATTGCACTGGATGGCGATGTCGAGCCAGACACGAGTCTCGGAGGCTTCCATGGACGCGTCTGTTATTTTGCTGACAAAATGTTTTTCGTATCGGCGCTTGTGCCAGGCCTCCCCGATATTCGCACAAACCCCGCGGGAGGATCGCCGAATCTGATCGGTCAGGGAAAATTTTTCATCGGCTGGGAAGGTTTTGGTTACGTCAAAGATTTCCATCGCAGCATCCATCGCTTGGATGTACACCCTTAATTCTCGGAAGCTCGCTATCTTTCCCATCCTTCACTCCTTCCATCGTTCAGTCTTTTTTTCTTTCACTCCTAATTCCCCACCGCCGAATATTGCCGGATGGCGTATTTCCAAATGACGTTAACCAACAGGATGCCGAAGGCGCTCCAGAAGACTTGCATGCCCAATCCGGTCAGCAAAGCCGCCGTAGGGAGGTCACCGACCAATGCTTCAATGGGGAAATAGAACGTCCACTGGAAGGGGAGATACCCGGCCAGGGATTGCACCCAGGGGGGCATCAGCGTCATGGGGACCAGCCGCCCGGAGAGGATCAGCTCGATGGCAAAATACAACTCGAAGATGGCGCTCACCCGCGTCGTCCAGAAGGTAATCATGCCGAGGACGGTGAGCAGCATCGTCCGGATCAGGTACGCGCCCCAAATGGCAAAGAAGAAGACAACCACCTGGAGTAGCGTGGGATGCAGGTCGGGCTTGAAGACCCAGGCCAGGAATGCGGCCAGCGGCAGCCACAGGACGATGATGACCACCTTCCACCCGGCAAAAAAGGCCACGTCCCAATGCAGTGGGTGAATCGGGCGCAACAGGTCGGCGGAAAGCCCCCCGTGCCGGATGCGCTCCTCCCAGCCGTAAGGGGTGAAGACGATGTTCATGTTGCGAACAAGTGTCCAGACAATGTAATACGCCGCAAATGCCGCGGGCGTATAACCGCCCACCTCGCCGCCCGGTTGTGCGCGGGCCACCGTTTGCCAGACCACGAGATAGATGACCGGCTCGGCGATCATCCCGATCATGTAAAAGTAGTTGGCGGCCCGGTACTGGAACTGCTCGATGATGGCCTGCTTCATCACGGTGGAGTAGAAGTTGAAATATCGCCGCATGGCTTCAGCCCTCCACTTCCGGGGATTTGGTCGCAAAGACGTGTTCGATGACATCGTCAATTGGTGGGTCTTCAATGGTCAGGTCGGCCACGGGCAGGTCGGTCAGCAGGCGGGCGGCGATGCGGGTGGTTTCTGCCTTCGGGACGCGCAGCATCACCTTGCCTCCATCACGGCCCACCACCTCACCGTAACCAGCGAAATCTATGCCGTCACTTTCCGCTACGGTCACGCCAATCGTCTTGTACGCCGAAAAACTTTCCACCAGCCCGGCCAGCCCGCCGTCATACAAAATGTGCCCGTGATGGATAACGATCACGCGCTTGCAGAGCGCTTCCACGTCGGCCATGTAATGGCTGGTGAGCAGCACAGTCGCCCCGTGGCGTTGGTTGTACCCGGCAATGAACTTGCGGATGCGGCGCTGCATGGTGACATCCAGCCCAATCGTCGGCTCATCGAGGTAGAGCACGCGCGGCGTATGCAGGAGCGACCCGATAATCTCCATCTTCATCCGTTCCCCCAGCGAGAGATTGCGCACAGGCTTCCGCGCCAGTTCGCCCACGTCCAGCAGTTCGATAAACGCGTCGCGGGTCTTGATAAAGTCGGCTTGCGGGACGTTGTAGATGGCTCGGTAGAGGTCAAATGAGTCGAGCGCGGGGAGATCCCAATTAAGCTGGTTGCGGTTCCCCATGACGAGGGCGATCTGCTGGAGGAAGGCCGGCTCGCGCTTGAGGGGCACGTACCCCAAAACGGATACCGCGCCCCCTGAGGGGTGGAGCAACCCGGAGAGCATCTTGAGCGTCGTCGTTTTCCCGGCCCCATTTGGCCCCAAAAAGCCGACGACCTCCCCGGGGCTGATCGTAAACGAGATGTCCTCCACCGCCTTGACGAGGCGGTGCTTGCGCTTGAACAGGCTGGCGGCGGACGCCTTCAGCCCGGCCTCGCGCTCGGGGACTTTATAGTGTTTGGACAAGCCTTCAACGGATATGGCAATTTCAGACAAAGTGGACTCCGTGCAAGTACATGATTGTTCTGTCCATTCGTAGCATAGCCCCTTGTGGGCGACGGGCACAAGGCCCTAAACTACAGGGCGATTTCGATCTAAATCCCCATCTCCGAGCGGACAGTCTGGAGCAAATTCTCCGCTTTCAACTCGCTCAGGGTATAGCACGGGCCTTTGAGATGCTCGGCCAATGCCCGGGCCAGCCCCTGATCAAATGCCGCGTGTTCCATGTTAATCACGATGCTGCGGATGCTCTCATTGGCGATCTGCTCCGCGAGTTGGTGCGCCTCCCGCTGGGGGTTCTGATCCATCAGGGAAACATTCCCGGCCCCATCGGTCAGGAGGATGAGGAGCGGTTCCACATCCGGGTGCGTGTACTTTTCCCGGCGGATGACCTCGTGCGAGAGGAACAGCCCGGCCGATAGAGGGGTCTTGCCCCCAACGGGGATATCGGCCAGCGCGCGCTGGGCCAGTTGCACCGAGTTGGTGGGCGGCAGGATCAGGCGGGCGCGGTCCTTCTGGAAGACAACCAGGCCGACGCGGTCGCGCCGCTGGTAGGCATCTGTGAGGAGGGAGAGGATCGCCCCCTTGGTGGCGGCCATGCGCTCGGAGACAGCCATGGACCAGGAGGCATCCACGGCGAAGAGGACGAGGTTGGCGGCGCGGCGGACGCGTATCTTGCGCTGCAAGTCCTGCGGCTGGATGGCAAAAGCCACCTGTTTGCGTTGTTCTTCGCGCTGGGTCTGGTGTGGGGCGGCGGCCCGGAGGGTGGCGTCAAAGGCGATGTCGCTGGTGTTCCCCTGCGCCGGGCGGGCCTGGATGTAGCGCCCGCGCTTGCGTTCGGTGCGGGTGCGTGAGCGGCGTCCCGATGTCCGCCGGGTCATTTTATCGAGCGGGGTGTCCAGTTTGCGGGGGGCAAACGCCTGGCCGGTCTTGACTTGTTCTCCCCCCTCCCACCAGTTGGCGTTGCCGGAATGGAATACGTCCTGTTGGCCGGGTTCCACGGGTGCCTGTTTGGCGGTTTCTTCACCAGCCTCGCTATCTACGGCTTTTTTTTTACCTTGCTTTCGGCGTCGGCCTTTTCGTTTTCTTTCATCTCGCCATCGCCGTTTTCGCTCATTTCCTGGCCTTGTAATTGCGAGATGCGATCCTGCAATTCTTCGATGCCAATTTCGGCCTGCTGGAAGGGGCCGCGGCGGATGCGGTGGGGCAGGGCGAGTTCCGCGGCGAGGGCGATGTCGTGATCGTTGATGTGTTTGCGGCCCTCAAAGGCGGCCTGGGCGCGGGCAGTTTTCAGGATGACGAGATCGGCGCGATGCCCGTCCACATGGAGGGAGGCGGTCAGCCCGGCGATGGAGAGCAGGTCGCGGCGGCTGTAGGTAACTTCGTTGACGATTTCGCGGGCGGCGGCTATCTGCCGGGACAGTTCTGTTTCGAGGGGCAGCCACTGCTCCATGAATTTTTCGGGGTTGCCCTCGAATTCGAGGTTGCGCTCCATGATGGCGACCCTCTCCCGCGCATCCCGGATACCCTGGATGTCCACGGAGAGGGCAAAGCGGTCGAGCAGTTGGGGCCGCAGGTCGCCTTCTTCGGGGTTCATCGTGCCGATCAGGATAAAGCGGGCGGGGTGGGTGAAGGAAATCCCCTCGCGCTCGACATTGTTGATGCCCATCGCCGCGGAGTCCAGGAGGAGGTCAACGACGTGATCGTCCAGCAGGTTGACTTCGTCTATGTAAAGCAGGCCGCGGTTGGCGGCGGCCAGGACGCCCGGGTCAAAGCGGCGTTCACCCTTCTTGATGGCCTGTTCGATGTCGAGGGTGCCGACGACGCGGTCTTCAGTGGCGCTGACCGGGAGATCGATAAAAGGGACGCGGCGTTTACCTGTGGGGAGCTCGGCCCCCTGTGAAACCCGTTCACGCGCCCAATCGGACCAGGTGTCGGGCGAGTTGGGGTCATCATTGAATGGGGAATCGGTGAATATGTTGATTTCAGGGAGCAGGACGGCGAGGGCGCGGGCGGCGGTGGATTTGGCCGTGCCGCGTTCCCCCCGGATCAGGACGCCCCCAATGCGCTGATCAACCGCATTCAGGGCCAATGCACGCTTCATGCGTACCTGGCCTACAATGGCTGAAAATGGGAATGTTGCGGGCATGAAGTTTCCTTTTCGTTGTGGGGCGAATTGTTGAATTCTTTAACATTCAGCCCGCAGTACAAACCCCGATCTTACCATAAAGGTTGTCAAGTTGCTCTAACTCTCGTATAATACCGCCCATCTTATCCAAAATGGAGATTCACCTTTTTTATGGAAGACAATAAGGAGCAGGCAGAACAGGAACCAATTCTCGAACCAACCCCCACCCCCTCAGAAGAAGCCATTCAGCTTCCATCCATGGAGGAATTACTGGATCAGCAGGATTTAGATCTTGAATTCCCAAAACCCGGTGAAATCAGGAAAGGTGTCATTGTCCGACGGAATGCAGATGAGATTCTGGTCGGGATTGGCGCAAAATCAGAGGGGATTGTGCCCGGCAAAGAGTTATCCCAAATCAATCCAGAAGAGCTCGCGAAACTCGTAGTTGGCACGGAAGTGTCCGTTTATGTGGTTACGCTTGAGGATCAACAGGGCAATTTAGTCCTGTCCCTGGTGCGCGCGATGGAAGAGGCGGATTGGGATCGAGCCGAAGCGCTTCAGAAATCCGGTGAGATTTACGAAGGGGTCGTGGATGGCTATAACAAGGGCGGGTTGATCGTGCGTTTGGGCCAGTTGCGGGGGTTTGTGCCGGCTTCCCAGGTCAGCCTTTCGCGGAGGATGAAGGCCTCCGGTAACTCACCCGACCAGCGCTGGGGGAAGATGGTTGGCGAGACGATGATTGCCCGCGTGATCGAAGTGGACCGCGAACGCCGGCGGCTGATCATTTCCGAGCAGGCCGCCACGCAGGAATCACGCGAGATTTTCAAGGATCGCCTGATGTCGGAGATATCCGTGGGTGACGAGATTGATGGCCGTGTGACCAGCCTGGCGGACTTCGGCGCTTTCGTCAATATCAACGGCGCGGATGGCCTCGTCCACCTGACTGAAATCTCCTGGGAGCGCATCAAGCATCCCAGTGACGCCCTCAAGGTTGGGCAGAACGTGCGTGTGCGTGTGATCAACATTGATGAAGATCGGAAGCGGATTGGCCTGTCCATCCGCCAGTTGCTCAACGACCCGTGGCCGACGAAAGTGGGCCAGTATCAGGAAGGTCAGCTCGTGCAGGCGCAGATTGTCCGCCTGACCAAATTCGGCGCTTTTGCCCGGCTGGATGCCAGCAACTTGGAGGGCCTTGTCCACATTTCCGAACTCAGTGATGAACGGGTGGAGCATCCCAAGGAAGTTGTTGCCGAAGGTGAGGCGCTGACCCTGCGCATTATCCGCATCGAAGCCGACCAGCATCGCATCGGGCTGAGCCTGCGCAAGGTGCATTCCCAAGCCTATGCCGATATTGATTACGCCATGGCGCTTGACACCGCTGGATTGGGGGAGGACGAAGCTGTGCCCGACGCTGAACCTGAACCCGAAGACGTACCCACCCAGGAAGCCGACCCGACTGAAGATGAGACAGACTCCTCTGAAGAGTGAGTTAGGATTTGAAACCGACGCCAAAAGAGCGCATCCACAAAGGTGCGCTCTTTTCCTTTCAGGGGCCGATCGGGGTTTTTGGGGGCTATGATTTGCGCCATACCTAATTCACCCATCCTCGTATCCCCGGCCTGTTATCATTACCCCGTGGCCGTTGCCTTTTACCTCCCCGGACAAATCCCCGTCTATGCATTTTCCCTCCTCCTCGGGGTGGGCGCGGCGCTGGGCCTGGGCTGGATGATCACCCGCTCCCCGGACAGTTCACCCCTTATCGGCGTCGCCGCCCTCATTGCATCCGTCATCGGCGGGCGCGCCGCCTACCTCCTCACCAACTGGGCCTACTATCGCACCAGCCCCGCCGAAATCATCCAGCTCCCGCTCGGCGGGCTGGCCTGGGGCGGCGCGCTGACGGGCGGCCTGCTGGCCTGGCTCGTTGCCGCCTGGATCATGCGCCTCCCACCCGGCGCGCTCGCCGACGCCCTCTTCCCGCTCATCCCCCTGATCGCCCTCGCCGCCTGGCTGGGCTGCTGGCTGGATGGCTGTGGCTACGGGGCGTTGACCAGCCAATGGGTCGCCATCCCCGCGCGGGATGAGTGGGGGAATGTGGCGGGGCGCGTACCCGTCCAGAGGATCGGCGCCCTCCTCGCCCTCCTCACCCTCATCGGGTTTGACCTCGTTCACGGAGCCGCGAAAATCCCGGGGCGGGCTGCCAGCCTCGGGCTGGTCGCCGTTGCCCTCCAACTCTGGTGGCTCACCACCCTGCGCGCCGACCCGGCCCCGCTCTGGCGCGGCTACCGGCTCGATCTGTGGGCGGCGTGGGGATTTGCGGCGGTTGCCGTCTTGATGCTCGGCTTGTCTTTGCGTAATAAAGTGATAAAGTAAGCAGGAATTGGGAACCAGGAATCAGGTAATACTCCTTGCTCCCTGCTCCCTGCTTCCTGCTTCCTGCTCCCTGACCATGAAACTCACCCTCGCCCTTGCCCAGATCAACACCAAACTTGGCGACGTCCCCGCCAACCTCGAAAAGCACCTGGCCCTGATCAACGAAGCCAAATCCAAAGGGGCCGACCTCATCCTCTTCCCTGAACTCTCCCTCACTGGCTACGTCCTGCAGGACCTCGTCCCGCGCGTCGCCCACCGCCCCGTCCCGGAAGACCCCATTTTCGCCCCCCTGCTCGCCGCCAGCAAAACCATCGACATCATCGTCGGGTTTGTGGATGAGGACGTGCGCCACCGCTTCTACATCGCCGCCGCTTACCTGTCGGATGGCAAAGTCATCCACGTTCATCACAAAGTGTACCTGCCCACCTACGGCCTGTTTGACGAGGGCCGCTTCTTTGCCTGGGGAGACAGTGTGCGCGCCTTCGAGACGCGTTTTGGGCGTGTGGGCGTCCTGATCTGCGAGGACTTCTGGCACGCCAGCCCGCCCTACCTGCTCTGGCTGGATGGCGCGGACCTGCTCCTGTTCATGTCCGCCTCCCCTGGCCGCGGCCTCACCGACCACCCGCAACTGGAATCCGCGCGCTGGGTGGAACACATCAACCAGGCGTATGCCAGCCTCTTCACCACCTACGTCGTCCACACCAACCGCGTGGGTTGGGAGGACGGCCTGCACTTCTGGGGTGGGGCGACCATCTTTGACCCCAACGGCGACCTCGTCGTGCGCGGCCCCCACCATGAAGAAGCCCTCACCATCCAGGAAATTGACCTGCGCCAGACCCACCGTACCCGCGCCCGCCTGCCGCTCCTGCGCGATGAGCGGACGGGTTTGGTGCAGAAGGAGTTGGCGAGGATCCTGGCGGAGGGCGGAGCCGGGGAACGGCGGATGCTGTAGAATGGATGGCGGATATGGAAATGATCGAGATCACGATTCCACCCATTGAAGAAACGCTTCAGGAGATTCCGGCGGCAGCGCTGGCCGGGTTTGGGGAGAGGCTGGTCTCCATTGTCCTGTTCGGCTCCCATGCGAGGGGCGAAGCGCGTGAAGACAGCGATGTCGATCTCCTCATCATCGCTGAAGGACTTCCCGCAAGGCCGATCCTGCGCAACCAAACCATCCGCCAATTCCTGCCGGAAGGCTTACGTGGCCGGGTTTCCATCCTCGCCAAAACGCCGGGTGAGTTCTCGGCAACCCTGCCCGGCCTTTATTTGGATATTGCACTGGATGGCAACATCCTTTACGACAAAGACAACTTTGCCAACCAGAAACTCGCGGCTCTACGCCAATTGACTCAAAAAAAGGGCCTGGAACGCAACAAGGTCGGCAATGATTTTGTGTGGAGCTGGGCAAAATTCCCCGGTTTCAACTGGACACTGGCTTGGGATGAGGTTGACGAGTGAGCGACGAAGAAGCCAGGTATCGGCTGCGGGTTGCCACAGGTTTTGCCCAGGAATGCGCACAGGACGTACCCTTGCAACGTTGGCGCTCCGCGGTGGACAATGCCCAACTTGCCACGGAGAGCGCAGCGAAGGCAGTGCTTGCGCTGGTCTCCCCTGTCGGGAAAACCCACAACCCGGCGGCGTTGTTGCGCCTGGCAGTAACGCAAGGGATTTTCGCCGGGCCGCATGTTCCATCTGTAACTGCCCTGGCCAGCTGCGCCGAAAAACTGGGGGCGGACATCCGCATCCAATCCGACTATGGCTTGGAAGCCGAAGGGCTGACCCCGTGGGACCTCTTTGACGAAGCGGATGCACTGCAAGCAAAGGCGATTGCCGATCAAGCCATCGAACTTGCCAGCGCCTTGATCGCAAGCATCCAACCATGACCAACCTCTCCATCAACACCTCCCTTGCCCGAAAAATCCTGACCGGGTTCATCAGGAGCGAACTCAACCGGGTGGGATTCACCCGGGGGGTGATCGGCCTCTCCGGGGGCATCGACTCGGCGCTCGCCTGTTTCCTCGCCGCCGAGGCCCTCGGCGCGGAGAACGTGCTGGCCGTGCGCATGCCCTACAAAAGCTCGTCACCCGATTCGCTCAACCACGCCCAATTGGTCATCGACGCCCTCGGGGTGAACGCGTTAACCGTGGAGATCACAGGGATGGTGGACGCCTTGTTTGCCCAGTTCCCGGACGCCAATGATCTGCGCCGGGGCAATGCCATGGCCCGCGCCCGGATGATCGCCCTGTTTGACCAGTCCGCGGCATTTGGCGGGCTGGTGATCGGGACGGGGAATAAAACGGAAATCCTGCTGGGGTACAGTACCCTCTACGGGGATGCCGCCTGCGCCTTGAACCCGATCGGGGATCTGTACAAAACCCAGGTGCGGCAACTGGCCCGCGAGATCGGCGTCCCCCGTGAAATCGTGGATAAGCCCCCGTCCGCCGATCTCTGGGCCGGGCAGACGGATGAAGGGGAGTTGGGGTTCACCTATGAGCAGGTGGATCAATTGCTCGTCGTGCTGGTGGATGGACGCTATTCCCCGGAGGAATGTGTGAGCGCCGGGTTTGAGCGCCCGTTTGTGGAGGCGGTGACTCGGCGCATCCAGCGCAATCACTTCAAACGCCTAATGCCGCCGATTGCCAAAATCAGCAACCGGACGATTGGGTATGACTTCCTGTATTTGCGGGATTGGGGGACGTGAGTTAGGTGATCCGGTGTCAGGTGCTCAGGTGTCATGTCTCACCCTGCGCCACCTGACACCTGATTGAGTGTTCAATTCAAACTTGGATAATGATGTGTCATTTCGAGCGGAGCGAGAAATCTACTTGATGCTCATTTTTAGCCCTGTTGCGCATAGATTCCTCCCTTAGGTCGGAATGACAATTTGTGCATTTTCGTATTAATCCGTCAATGAGACCCGATACCTGATTCAAAATCCCCAATTCCTAATTCCTAATACCTGACACTGGAAAACTTGACACGCCTTATGAAATTACAAATCCCCCCCGCCCTGCGTCACCGCAATTTTCGCCTGCTATGGATTGGCCTGCTGATTTCGATTATGGGTTCCCAGATGCAATTCTGGGCGCTGCTGTGGCACATCCGCGAGCTGGTGGGGGAGGAACTCGCGCCGAGTGCGTTGGGGGGCATTGGCGCGGCGCGGCTTATTCCGCTGATGATGTTTTCGTTGATCGGGGGCGTGGTGGCGGATACGCTTGACCGCCGCAAGGTCATGTTCGTCACGCAATCGGTGATGCTCCTGGCGGCACTGACGCTGGGCTGGTTGACCCTCAGCGGGCAGATTGTGCTCTGGCACATTTACGTACTGACCGCCCTGCAGACGGTGGCGGCCTCGTTTGACCTGCCCGCCCGGCAGTCCCTGGTGCCCAACCTGGTTCCCAAAAAAGACCTGTCCAACGCCCTGAGCATGATGTCCACGGCGTTTCACACTGGTGCCATTGTGGGCCCGGCAGTCACGGGCATCGTGATTGCGACGGCGGGTTTGCAGGTGGTGTATTTTGCGAACGCCGTCTCGTTCCTGGCGGTGCTGGGAGCCTTGCTCCTGATGCGGGGCGTGCAACAGGTCAAGGCTGCGCCGCTCCAACGGGGCGGCGGGTTGCAATCCATCCGGGAGGGAATCAGCTTCCTGAAGACCAAGCCAATTATTTTTTCCAGCATGCTATTGGATTTCTTCGCCACCTTTTTCTCGTCAGCCAATGCGCTAATGCCCATCTTCGCGAAGGACATCCTGCACGTGGGGGAGGTGGGCTTCGGCTGGCTGTCATCGGCGCAGGCCATCGGCTCGACGGTGGCGGCGCTCGTGCTTACGCAGGTGCGCGAGTTGCGGCGGCAGGGGCCGATCCTGCTTTCGGCGGTGGTCGTCTTTGGCGCGGCGACCATTGTCTTTGGGATGACGGGTTGGTTCGCGTTGGCAATGGCGGCCTTGATCGTGATCGGCGCAGCGGACACGGTGAGCGCCATCATCCGCAGTACAGCGCGGCAATTGCATACCCCGGATGAGTTGCGCGGGCGAATGGTGAGTATTAATCAAATGTTCTTTATCGGCGGGCCGCAACTGGGGGAGATCGAAGCCGGGGCGGTGGCACAGTTTTTTGGCGCGCCCTTTGCCGTGATCAGCGGCGGGGTGGCGTGCATCCTGTCGGTATGGTGGGTGGCGCGCCGCTGGCCCGAACTGGCGAATTATGACCGCGAGCCATTGCCCGAGGGTGCGGCGGCGGATTGAAGCCTCAATCCAAAAAAGAAAGGCGTTGCTCTGAGCAACGCCTTTCTTGAATTTGGGACTTTAGGTCAATCTGCTACTATCTGTACAGAGTTGACGATAAAGAGCTCGTCCGCCCCACAGGAACCATCGGGAGGCGATACCTGCTCTTCCTCACCTGGGGGGGCTGAACCGCCTGGCATGATTCTGTCTCCGTCACGTAACTCCAGGCTTTCACCCCGAACTCCGACAAACTGGATGGTTTGAGAAGAAGGATTCCATGAAGTAGGCTCAGGCCATACCAGCAGAATCTTTTTCTCGTTCTCAAGAATGAGAAGGACACAGCCCGAAGAGATACTGAGCGTTCCGTCACCGACCGTGGCATCGTGGAAAACATCTGAACTGCTGGGGTCCCATGTAACAAGAGGGGACTGATCAATCGTATCCTTCGGCACACACGCAGTCCCTAACATGGCTACCATGATTACAACAAACCAACAATATGGACGATGGTAAAGGCACACATTCTCTCCTATCTTTTGATGGTGACGCCAAGAACACTCTCTGCCTGCTGGGCGGGTGTGAAGTAACCTTTGCCAGCACTATCTTGCCCCATATGAATACCCCAAGCTGTGCCGCCAACAGACCAGCCACCGCCGCTGTCTCCACCTGTGGTTGAGGTACTATCTGTACGCACCAGTTTAGTCACCGTCACGCCACCTCCTGTAGCAGTCACTCCCGTAGCTTCGACAATGTGATTGCATGTGCGGACATTCGACGAGCGGCCATAGACACATATTGAGCCACCCACCATTGTACTGGTTGATTTGGTACCAGTTACGTCTCTAATCGTGGTGGCGTCAGAATAAAAATCATCATCTTCCGGATGAGTAGTGGTGTGGTACTCAACATCTCCACCGGTGCCGTTGACTTCAAATTGATATGTCATCCCGTAAGGTGTAACTCCAGGCTCTTCGAACTGGTTGAGCCCATTGCAATGACCAGCGGTAATGATGCCATCGCCATTCGGACCACTCACGGACCAACCACTTGTACACTCCCGCACACCATCATCGAGAAGCCAATTCCCGCCCCGACTATGATCTGGCGTAACAAGTGGTCCCTCTCCTGTTAATATCGCAAGGTCAAGATCAGCCATATCTATTGTAGCAGCCCTGCCTTGAAGCTGTCCGGCTTCACCCTCGCCAGCTTGCAAGCGTGCCTGCATCGCGCCAGCGATATCTTCCTTGCTTGGCTGCGATGCGCCTTCTGAAAGCTGAAGTTCAATACGGATCACCTGTCGCATGGGGTCAAAGAACGCAACATGGTTCTGGTATCTCAGATCGACCAGTGCATAAGCTGCTAACTCAGCGCGGCGTACATGATCTTCCATTGAGATCAACCCATTCGCGGTGAGGATGACGTTCCCCGAATTCAACGTTTCTCTCTTTTTAAGTTGTATAGTGACCTCCGCCGGCACTTCCCCAACAAACTGAATGTGGCCCTTGGTGTTCGGCACTGGCTCCATCCAAACAGCCGAAATCTGATTCGGAAAACGGGCGATAAGTTCATCTGCATACACGCCAAAGGCTTGTTGGAATAGTATTGCCCGTTCAACGCTCTCCACAGATAGACCTGTTTCATTTGCAAGCAAGGCGATGTCAGCTGCCTGTGCAGCATCCTGATCTTGGATCACAACAGGTTGACCAGGATCATCTCCACGCTGTGTTCCCACCGCCAGCGCCCGCCCAACATTCAAAACTGCGGCGAGGACAAAAACCACAACGACGATCAAATATCTTTTCTTCATATCTGCCTCCATCTTTCTGATTCAGAATCTCTAACCGGTTGTCTTTACGGTTACAATGAATGCATTGTAGGGCAAATCCCGGCTGTTTTCCATCAGTTATGGGGGCAATAATCTAAATCCCCGCTCTCAATTCCGGGAACTCAAAATTCAAAAAAAAAAAACCCAAAAGTTTCATAACTGGAGAGTCAAACTTTATGAACAGGAAGGAATTTGGAGCGTTGATTGCCGCCCTGCGGAAAGATCACCGTGATCTGGACGATAGTCTTTTCACACAGGCGAGACTGGCCCAGCTGGCCGGGCTTTCGGAAATGACCATCGGCAACATTGAGCGGGGCACAAAAGAGAAATTTGAGGCGGACATAATCATCAAATTAGCCAATGCGCTAAAACTCACCTCAGGGGAACGCATCCAATTTCTGCTTGCTGCCTCAGGTGTGAAGACAGAGGATCTCCTTGGTGCTCCAGACTTGGCCCAAAAAGCGCTCCATGTGCTGGTTCCCATCCTCGAACAACTGCACACCCCAGCCTTCATTTCCGACTCCTTTGGGGACTTGATCTATGTCAACCCCGTAGTATTAAGCGTTTACAACTTCGATTTGCAACTCTTCTCCAGCCCGGAAGAGCCTCCAGCTACCCGCTTCAACGTGATGCGCGTGCTGTTCGCCCCCGAGTTCGAAAGCCAGCGCAAAATGATGGGTAACACCTGGCCCCCGTTTGCCCTCCAAACGATTTTGCTGTTTCGCGTTACCAGCTTTCGCTACAAAGGCCACCCCTATTTCCGCCAAAACCTCCTGCCAGAACTCAACAAATACCCCTTGTTTCGCCGGTATTGGCAAACGCCCCGGACAGATGAGGAATTATTAACGAACCTCAATTTCATCACCTTGAATCATCCTGCATGGGGCTTGCTAAAATTTGTTTCCGATCCGATGCAAACCATCACTTCCTTCGGCGACCTCAACTTGTACTCCTTCCAACCACTTGGCTTGGAAACTGCAAAAACCTGCATCAAAATCGCTGAACAAGCGGGGTTGGGCGCGCGCTCGTTAGCCCCCTGGCCGAAAATACTTTAACCTCTCGTTGCCAGTAGTGGTAGTTGAGTAAGTCTGGAACGCATCTTTGGCGTACACCGCCAACAGGTCGCCGTCTGGATTCAGACGAAGGTGTAGGGGTGTAGGGACTCCTTGAAGACGAGTTTTTCAAGGGCAGGTGGTGGGACACGCTGGTGTATGGATTTTGCAGGAGGAGTGGAAGACACAGGGGAAATGATATGAACTGTAGGGGCACGGCGACGCCGTGCCCCTACCATTGGCTGGACGAAATGGAATTTCGTCTTACGCGTGCAACCCTTCCCACTCCCCCATCAGCTCCTCCAGCCGGGCGTGTTTGGCGGCGTAGTCTTCGGCCAGTTTGTGGAGTTTGCCGGCGTCCTGTGGGGGGTGTTCCAGCTTTTTGGTGAGGGCGGCCACCTGTTCTTCGAGGATGTGGATGAGGGTTTCGACCTCACGCAGGCGTTCGAGGCGGCGGCGGTCTTCGGCTTGCTGGCGGTTGCGTTCGCGTTTTTGCTGGGCGTAGTCCACCTTTTCGGGGGGCACAGGGCGGGGGTACCCCGCCCCTACGGGGGTCACGTCCCCTGGTGAACCCGGCAGGGTTTTGGGGGCGCGGTATTCGCTGTAGGTTCCCTTGAAAACTTCGAGGGTGCGCGTCCCTTTTTGGGTGTCCCAAATTTGCGTCCCCAGGGCATCAATCAAATAGCGGTCGTGCGAGACGAGGATGATCGTGCCGTCAAAGTTGGCGAGCACGTCCTGCAGGATTTCCTGCGCCGGGATGTCGAGGTGGTTGGTCGGTTCGTCGAGCAGGAGCAGGTTGGCGTCGGTGAGGGCGAGTTTGGCGAGGGCGAGGCGGCCGCGCTCGCCGCCGGAGAGGACGCCGACTTTTTTGAAGGCGTCGTCGCCGGAGAAGAGGAACTGGGCGAGGTAGCCGCGCACCTGGCCGGGGAGCAGGTTGGGGGCGATGGTGTTGATCTCGTCGATCAGGCTGTTTTTCGGGTTGAGGCCTTCGTGCGCCTGGGCGAAGTAGGCCATGTCGAGCGAAGCGCCCATCTGGATTTCGCCGCTGATGGCGGGGAGCGTCTCGAGGATCGTTTTCAGCAGGGTGGATTTGCCCGCGCCGTTGGGGCCGATGATGGCGGCGCGTTCGAGGCGAAAGAGTTCGATGTCCGGTACGTCGAGCAGGGGGTTGCCGGGATAGCCGACGGTCAGGCCTTTGGTGCGCAGGACGAGTTTGCCGGAGCGGCGTTTGGGCTGGAGGCGCACATGCAGTTTTTTGTGGCGGAACATGGGCGGCTGGAGGGCCTTGATGCGGTCTTCGGCTTCGGACACGCCCATCGGGTTGCCCGTATGCACGTCGGCGGCGATCTCCGCCCACTTGCGCCCGCGTACGCCCTCCAGCCCGACCTCGGCCACGGCTTCCAGGTAGCGGCTCAGGCGGCGCAGACGGCCTTTAGCCTGGGTCACGTTCTGCCCGGCGATGTTGCGTTTGATATAGTCGAGTTCATTGATCAGGCGCGCCTTCTCGGTTTCAAAGAATTGCAGGCGGTCGTTCCAGCGGTTCTCGCGCTCGGCCACATACTGGGTATAGTTGCCGCGGTACGTTTCCATCGAGCCGCGCCACATTTCGAGGATGTGCGTGGCGACGCGGTCGAGAAAATACCGGTCATGCGAGACGATGAGCACCGCGCCGTCCCACTCGCGCAGGTAGCTCTCCAGCCATTCGACGGCGGCGATGTCGAGATGGTTGGTCGGCTCGTCGAGCAGGAGCAGGTCGTGGCCGGAGAGCAGGAGGCGGGCGAGCAAAGCGCGCGTCCGCTGGCCGCCGGAGAGATGGGTGAGCGGGTAATCAAATTCCTCCCGCTTGAAACCTAGGCCGGTCAGAACCTGGGTAATTTGTAATTCGTAGTTATAGCCGCCGCGGTGTTCAAAGCGGGACTGGAGTATCCCGTACCTCTCCAGTAAATCCTGCAACTCCTCATCGCTGCGACCCTGCATCGTTGTACCGCCCATTTCCCCCTCCAGCCGCCGCATCTCCACCTCCTGGGCGCGCACCGTCTCAAAGGCCGAGAGACATTCCTCCCAGAGGGAATGGGTGGCCCCAAAAGCGGCTTCCTGCGGGAGATAACCGAGCAACGCCCCGCGGGCGATATGAAAACTCCCCCCCGAAGGGGCCTCGATCCCGGCAATCACGCGCAGCAACGTGGTCTTCCCGACCCCATTTGGCCCGACGATGGCATACCGTGCCCGGTAAGGCACGCTAAACGAGACCCCGCTGAAAATTTCAACAGGCTCGTAGGATTTGGAGAGGGTGGAGACGGTGAGAAGTGACATGTTGACTGGTTGACTGGTTTACCTGTTTACTTGTATACCTGTTTACCTGTTTACCTGACTATCCGACTACTTGACTACCCAACTATCGGGGCAAACCGCCATTTTACCCGCAACCCGCCTTACAGGTACAATACCGCCTGTCATGAACCGCTCCCCCAACCGCCTGCTTACCTTCCTCGTGATCGCTTTTGTCGCGACGGCCAGCCTCACGGCCCTGCTCGCATATGACACGGTGCGCGACCTGGTCGCCACCTGGAATGGCACAGCCCCCGGCGATGAATTTATCCCCGTGGATAATGGCGACCCGGGCGCGCTGCCAACCGTGGCCTCCTCAACGGTCTTTGACCCCTCCGCGCCCATCCAGCCCGCCGGGTATCCCGCGCCTCACGCGTGGGACGGCGAGAGCCGCGTCACGGTACTCGTGATGGGCGTGGACTTGCGCGACCTGGAAACCAACGAAGGCCCGCCGCGCACGGACACGATGATGCTCCTCACCATCGACCCGGCCACGGGCACCGCCGGGATGCTCTCCATCCCGCGCGATATGTGGGTCGCCATCCCCGGCTACGATTACGGCAAAATCAACACCGCCTACCAGTTGGGCGAAATCTTTGACTTGCCCGGCGGCGGGCCGGGGCTGGCGATGGCCTCCGTTGAGCAATTGCTCGGCATCGAGATTGATTACTACGCCCAGGTGGATTTCCACGCCTTCGAGAAACTGATTGACGAGATCGGCGGCGTCAAACTCAACATCCCCGAAGAAATCAAAGTGGACCCGCGCGGCGGCAAACCCATCCGCAAACTCCAGCCGGGCATCCAGACCCTCCCCGGCGACATCGCCCTGGCCTATGCCCGTTCCCGCAACACCCCCGGCGGCGACTTTGACCGCGCCGACCGCCAGCAACAGGTCATCCTCGCCATCCGCGACCGCATCCTGACCTTTGACCTGCTCCCGACCTTGATCGCCCGCGCGCCCGCCATTTACCAGGACATCGCTGATGGCATCCGCACCAATCTGACCCTCGACCAGATGATCCGCATTGGCCTGCTCGCCGGGCAGATCGCGCCGGAGAACATCCACCGCGCCGTCATCGGGGCGGACGCCGTCATTTTCGACATGTCCCCCGAGGGGCAGGAAATCCTGAAACCAATCCCCGACCAGATACGTCTGGTACGGGATGAAATCTTCGCCAGCACCAGTTCCGGCAGTCCCGTCGTCGTCAATAAATCACTGGAAGAGCTAATCGCTGAAGAAGCGGCCAAACTCTCCGTACTTAACGGCACCACCGTCCCCGGACTGGCGGCCACCACCAGCGGGATGCTCACCGACGAAGGGTTTCTCGTCACCCTCACCGACAACGCCGACCAACTCTATGCCATGACCACGATCATTGATTACAGCGGCAAACCCTACACCCTGCAATTCCTGATCGAACTTTTGAACATCAATCCGAGCCACATCTTCCACAGCTACGACCCCGACAGTAAAGTGGATATCCAGATCATCCTGGGGGATGACTGGGCGGCTCAGGGAGCTACTGAATGAGAAAATTCGCACCCCTGCGGTGGATCATCACCGCCGTCTTCATCGCCATCATTGCCGCCGCCGGATACTACAGCTTTTCCGCCGCCCAGAACATTGCGGTGAACAGCCCCTTTGAGGGAACGGGAAGTTTCACGCCCGCCAATGGGAACGCGCCGACCCCCGAGGGGATCGCCACCCCTCAGGAGGGTCAATCCCCCGGGGAGGCCCAGCCGGGTTCCCAGGGGGCCGCCACCCCTGAGGCGATCCCGGCCTCCGGGTGGGAAGGCTCCGAAAGGATCACCATCCTCATCCTCGGCGTGGATTTCCGCGATTGGGAAACCGGCGCCGAAGCCCCGCGCAGCGACACGATGATCCTGCTGACTATTGACCCCCTCACCAATACCGCCGGGATGCTTTCCATCCCGCGTGATTTGTGGGTGCAAATCCCCGGCTTCCAATATGACCGGATCAACACGGCCTACCGCACCGGCGAAGTCTATGACTTGCCGGGCGGCGGGCCGCAACTCGCCGTGGAGACGGTGGAGCAACTGGTGGGCGTGAAGATTGATTATTTTGCCCAGGTGGATTTCAACGTCTTCGTCCGCATGATTGATGAGATCGGCGGCGTCAAGATTGACGTGACCGAGCCGGTGACCATTGACCTGATCGGCCCGGAGCCGCCCAAGACGATCCAGCCAGGCAGGTACACCATGCCCGGCGATGTGGCGCTGGCCTATGCGCGCTCCCGCAAAACCGAGGGCGGCGATTTTGACCGGGCGCTGCGCCAGCAACAAGTCATCCTCGCCATCCGCGACCGCATCCTAAGTTTTGACCTCCTCCCCATCCTGCTCACCAAATCGGGCATCTTGTATAACGAACTGGCTTCCGGCGTCCGCACGGATATGAGCCTGGAAACGGCGATTGACCTCGGCCTCCTGGCCATCAACATCCCGCTGGAGAACATCCGGCGCGGGACAATCGGCGAAGAACAGATAATTTTCTACACCACGCCCTCCGGGGATCAGGTGCTCAAACCGCTCCCCGACCAGATCCGCATCCTGCGCGATTACGTATTTGGCACTGCGGGGCTGTCCAGCCCGCTGGCCGGGCTGACGGCGGCCGAGCGGGTGCAGGCCGAGAACGCCAGCATCTCCCTGCTCAACGGCACCTTTTTTGAAGGCCTGGCTGGCAGCACCGCCGAGTTCCTGGCCGGGCTGGGGCTGGTAGTCCCCGCTGAGAACCTCGGTAACGCCGACCAGAACTATATCTTCACGCAGATCATTGATTACACCGGGAACCCGTATACGGTGCAGATGCTGGTGGACGCCCTCGGCATCCAGCCGCACCTCATCTACCTGCGCTACGACCCCAACAGCCCGGTGGACATTGTTGTCAACCTGGGGGACGACTGGGCGGGACAATTGCCCTAAATCAGGAAAGCCCTCGGAAACGGGGGCTTTTTTGATGTCCGCCCCCCCGTGGAAACCCTCTCCGGCTCCATCGAACGCATCAGGCGGTGAGCGGGCTGTGCCGTGTATAATCCAAGCATGATCAACGGCCCATTCACCATTCCACTTCCCAATTCATACCGGGACGATATTGAAAAAGCCAGCCGGATTCTCCGGGAGGCTGGATGCACCGCGGTTTATCTTTTTGGATCCCTTGCCACTGGGGATGGGAACGATGGCTCGGATATTGATCTGGCCGTGCGAGGCTGCCGCCCGGAAATTTTCCTCGAGGTTTATGGGAAACTCCTTGAGGAGCTGGATCACGCTTTTGACCTGGTGGATCTGGACACCCAGCCGCGTCTTGCCGAACATCTTGCCAGGGAAGGAGAATTGCTCCCCATTGGCCAGACCAGTTAAAGCCACCATCATTTTCGAAATAGGGGAAATCGAAATTCTGCTTAACGAGTATGCCGAGTTGATTCAATCTGCAATACTGAACACTCCTGACCGGATTGAACTGGCCGCGTTATCCACCGTTCTCCAATCGTTTTACACTGGCATCGAGAGTATCTTTACCCTTGTCGCAAAACGTGTTGATGATGATCTTCCAACCGGGGACAGTTCGCATATTGATCTCCTCCGCTTGATGGCGGATAAAACCGCAACGAGACCTGCGTTGATTTCCGAACAAACTGCCGCTTCCCTGAAACATTTCCTCACCTTTCGACATTTTGCCCGGCATGGCTATCCATTCCGCTTGGATTGGGATCAAATGAAAGACCATGTCCGCCAGCTAATGCCCACCTGGCAACAGCTCAAAGGCGACCTTGAAGTTTTCCTTAACGCTTACCACGAATAGGGTCTTTGCTCGTCCCTGCCGGACTGCATTCCCGCTTTCATTCCGATAAATCGCACGCACTGTCCCCTCATGGAAACCCTCTCCGGCTCCATCGAACGCATCACCTTCTACAACCCGGAAAACGGCTACAGCGTCGTCCGCATCCGGCCTGACCGGCGGCGCGCCGCCTTCCCCGCCCACGGCGTGGACCGCGAAGGCCTGATCACGATCATCGGCAACCTGCCGGAGCTGACCCCCGGCGAGTTCGTCAAACTCCAGGGCGATTACGCCAACCATCCCAAACACGGCTACCAGTTCCAGGTGCAAATCTGCGAACAGACCCTCCCGGCCACCACGGACGCCATCCGCCGCTACCTCGGCTCCGGCCTGATCAAAGGCGTCGGCCCGAAAATTGCCGACCGCATCGTCGAAAAATTTGGCGAGCAAACCCTCGACATCATCGAAAACGAGCCGCAAAAACTGCGCCAGGTCGCCGACATCGGCCCCAAACGCACCGCCCAGATCAAAGCCTCCTGGCACGAGCAAAAGCAGATCAAAGAGATCATGCTCTTCCTCCACGGACACGGCATCAGCACGAACCTCGCCATCAAAATTTACAAAACCTATGGCGACGAATCCCTCCGCACCGTCCAGACCGACCCCTACCAACTGGCACGGGACATCTACGGGGTCGGCTTCAAAACCGCCGACAAAATCGCCCGCACCCTCGGCCTCCCCGCCGACCACCCCTCCCGCATCGAAGCCGGCCTCATCTTCGCCCTCAACGAACGCACCAACGACGGCCACACCCACACCCTCCGCCCCGAGCTGATCCAACTCGCGGCTGGCCTCCTCGAATTAACCGAAGAACTGATCGCCCCCGGGATTGAACGCCTGATCAAGGATGACCGTGTCAAACCGGAATTCCTGCCCGCGGGGACGGGGGCGGGGGGACCCCGCCCCTACGGGGTCGCTGAACCCCAGGGGGCGTACGCGGCCCCTCAGCCCGAACCCGCCATCTACCTCGCCCCGCTCTACTATGGCGAAGTGGGCGTGGCCCGCCGTCTCACCGCCCTGGCGCGGGCGCTGCCCTCCCGGTTGAGCGACATCCCGCCAGCTTTCCTCACCCTCCCCGCACACCTGTCCGAACAGCAAAAGCACGCCGTCCAGACCGCCCTCACCCATCCCGTCTCTATCCTCACCGGCGGGCCGGGCACCGGCAAGACCACCTGCCTGCGGGCGCTCATTGACATCCTGAACAGCCACCACAAACGCACCATGCTCGCCTCCCCCACCGGGCGCGCCGCCAAACGCCTCGCCGAGGCCACAGGCCGCCCGGCGGCCACGATCCACCGCATGCTCGACTATTCCCCCACGCGCGGCTTTACCCAGAATGAGGAGAACCCGCTGCCGATTGACATCCTGATTGTGGATGAGGCCTCCATGCTCGACCTCGTCCTCGCCAACAGCCTGCTCAAAGCGCTGGAGAACGGGACGCACCTCGTCCTCGTGGGGGATGTGGATCAACTGCCCTCGGTGGGGGCCGGGGATGTCCTGCGGGATGTGATCGCCTCCGGGGTCGCGCCGGTGACGCGGCTGGATACCATTTTCCGGCAGGCGGCGGGGTCGCTGATCATCACGAATGCACACCGAATCAACGAGGGTCAGGCCCCCTATATCCCCCCGTCGGCCCCTGAGGGGGAGGTTTCCCCCGATTTCTACCTGTTCCCTGCGGAGGACGCGCAAACCGCCGGGGATTGGGTCATTGAAGTGGTAACCAAGCGCATCCCGGAGAAATTTGGCTTTGACCCGCGTACGGACATCCAGGTGCTGGCCCCGATGTACCGCGGCCCCGCGGGGGTGCGCGCCCTCAATGACCGGTTACAGGAAGCGTTGAACCCGCCCTCCCCGCTCAAGCCGGAGAAGACGCTGTTTGGGCAGGTGTACCGCCCCGGCGACAAGGTGATGCAGACGCAGAATGATTATGACAAGCTGGTGTATAACGGGGACATCGGGCAGGTGCTGGCGCTCAATGCGATTGACCATACGTTGACGGTCAACTTTGACGGGCGGCCCGTGGAATTTGACTGGTCGGAGTGCGACCAGTTGACGCTGGCCTACGCCGTCTCCGTGCATAAGAGCCAGGGGGCGGAGTTCCCGTGCGTCGTGCTGCCGCTGGTGACGGCGAACTATATGATGCTCCAGCGCAACCTGTTGTATACGGCGGTGACGCGGGCGAAAAAGCTGTGCGTCCTGGTCGGGAGCCGCAAGGCGATCAGCATCGCGGTAAACAACAATGCCGTGGCCGAGCGCGATACGGCGCTGGATTGGCGGTTGGGGAGGGAGGGGGTGTAACCTCCCTACCTCTGGGTGATGGGCGGCCTTCGCCGAATGATACAATCAGGCCATCCCTAAAAGGTTGCAATGAACGCCAACAATACCCGCCGCCCCATCAACCGCCTCCTGCCTGCCTTCCCCCTCCTCCTGCTCGGCTGGCTGTTTTTTTCCGCCGATGTGGTCAGCGCGGTCAGCACCCGCCTGGCCGTGGGCGGCTTCGATTGCAGCACCGTCTCGCAAATCCCGCTCGGCGATTGCAATGCCCTCGTTGATCTCTACGGGAGCACCAACGGCGCGGGCTGGACGACGGACACCAACTGGCTGGTGACCACCACACCCTGCTCGTGGTTTGGAATCGTTTGCTCGGGCGGGCGCGTATATAAGCTTAACCTTTTCAATAATAACTTGACGGGCAGCCTCCCGACCTCAGTCGGCGATTTGACTGCCCTTTTTGTTCTTGACCTTAATAGTAATAATCTGACTGGTAGCCTGCCCACATCCATTGGAAACCTGATCACGCTAGACGATCTCGACCTTTCCTTCAACAACCTGACCGGAACCCTGCCCGCCTCAATCGGCGACCTGACCGCCTTGGGAGGACTCGACCTCGGTGGGAACGCCATGACCGGGAGCGTCCCAACCGAAATCGGGAACCTGACCCTCCTCGATTACCTGTCCCTCTCCACCAACCAGTTCTCCGGCAGCCTCCCTGATTCCATCGGCAGCCTGACCGTCCTGACCATCCTCTACCTCGACCACAACCAGTTTACCGGAGTCATCCCGGCCACCTTTGGTAGTTTCACCAACATCAGCACCCTGGGTCTCGACAACAACCAGCTTAGCGGCAGCATCCCGGTTGAACTCGGCAACCTTGCCACCCTTGACTTGCTCAGCCTGAACAATAACAAGTTGAGCGGCAGCCTCCCCACCGAACTGGGCGACCTGACTGAATTGTTTGCACTCACCCTGCAAAGGAACGCCCTCAAAGGTGACGTCCCAACCAGCATGATCAACCTGACCGGCATCTTCATCGCCGACTTTGGCTATAACAAACTCACCGCCTCCGACTCTGGCGTGATCACCTGGCTGAACACGGAAGACCCCGATTGGGACGACACCCAGACTATCGCTCCCGCCAATTTCGCCACCGGCACGATCACGGCCAACAGCATTGCCCTTTCCTGGACACCCATCCTCTACACCGCCCACAGCGGTTTCTATGAGGTGTACTCGTCCACCTCCGTTGGCGGCCCGTACATCCTGGATGGGATCACCTCAAATAAGCTCACACCGGGATATACGGCGGGCGGCCTGTCTTCCGGCACCACCTACTATTTCTGCGTCCGCACCTACACCCCCGCCCACGACACCCAGCAGAACAACCTGTGGAGCGACTTTACCGGCCCGATCAGCGCTACCACCCTCAATGCCAACACCGGCTGCCCGGCCCTCCCGACCCCCACCCCCGGCGGCCCGACGAGTACCCCGCCCCCCAGCGCAACCAGCACGCCCACAGCGACCCCGACCCACACCGCGACCGCGACCCCCACCAAGACCGCCACCCCCACGAAAACGGCTACCCCCACCAAAACAGCCACGCCCACAAAGACACCCACAACCACAGCCACGCCAACAAACACAGCCCTCCCCACCGCGACCCCGACTGCCACAGCCACCCAAACGCCATCCCCGACGGCCACCGCTACAAACACAGCAACCAATACTCCGCTGCCCACGGCCACGCCCACCATCACCCCGCCCCCCACTGCAACGCCGACAGCTACGCCAACGCAAACCGCCAGCCCCACAGCGACGGCTACTTTGACGCAAACGCCCTCCGAGACACCGTCAGCCACGGCGACCAATACCCCGCTGCCTACAGCGACGGCCACCCAAACACCGACGCAGACGCCCACGCCATCCGTCACGCCCAGCAACACGCCCGGCCCAACCGCCACGCCAACGCAATCTGCCAGCCCGACAGCGACGGCTACTTTGACGCAAACCCCCTCCGCCACACCCTCAGCCACAGCGACCAACTCCCCACCGCCCACGGCAACCGCCAGCCCCACGGCCACGCCTACACAAACCGCCAGCCCCACAGCGACGGCTACTTTGACGCAAACCCCCTCCGCCACACCCTCAGCCACAGCGACCAATACCCCGCCGCCCACGGCGACCGCCAGCCCAACGGCGACCGCCACCCAAACACCGACGAAGACGTCTACGCCATCCACCACACCCACGAACACGCCCGGCCCAACCGCCACACCTACACAAACCGCCAGCCCCACAGCGACGGCTACCTTGACGCAAACCCCCTCCGCCACACCCTCAGCCACAGCGACCATTACCCCGCCGCCCACGGCGACCGCCAGCCCAACGGCGACCGCCACCCAAACACCGACGAAGACGTCTACGCCATCCACCACACCCACGAACACGCCCGGCCCAACCGCCACACCTACACAAACCGCCAGCCCCACAGCGACGGCTACCTTGACGCAAACCCCCTCCGCCACACCTTCAGCCACGGCGACCAATACCCCGCCGCCCACCCCCACCCAGACACCCACCGCAACCACGCCGCCATCCAGCACCCCCTCGCCCACAACCGCCCCATCTGCCACCCCGACGCGCACCCCCAGTCCAACGCCCACCCGCACCCCCACAGCCACACCTCCCGCGGGCATCCGTCTCTATCTCCCCCTCGTCCTCCACGGGCAGGCTACGCTCGGCGGCCAGATCAAACCGGGCCGCTGACGCCAACGAAAAGACCCCGCACACAATGCGGGGTCTTTTATGTTCCAGCCCGGCCAGCTACTTAATTCGGTAGCCGCCCATCTCGTTATTAAACACCCACCCCGCCACCTCGCCGATATAAATCTTCGAGAACAGGTACGCCTCGCGGTCCACCGCCGCCGACCCCTTCCCCATTACCTGTTGCCGTACCCGCCGCATCTCTTCAAACCGCGCCAGCCAGACCTGCATATTCACCGGGCGCAAATCCACCCAGCCCTTGCGCGCCCAACCCTCAACGTCCCCCGCGGCAATCTCAATCACCGACTGGTCGGCCACCTCCGGGATGCGCATAAACGGCCCCCGGAGCAGCGTCTCCCCATCCGGGAGCAGGATGGCCCCCCCGGTTGAGGTGATCATCTCTTTGACCAGGGAATTCTCTTCGAGGAAACCCGCCAGCGCCTCGGAAATTTCGGCCGGATTCCTTCCGAGGAGCCGCCCCCTCCCTTTGGAATCAGCCATCTCCTCGGGGGTGCGTTCCAACACTTTTTCCAGCGTGCCGTAGACCTGTTTGAGCAGGTAGGCCTCCCACAGCAATTTGGACAGTTCGGGCGGGCCAAGTTCGCCGAGCGCCACGCTGGGGATGCCGGTCTCCTCTTCCAGCCGGTTGAGATCGTCAATGGCTTGCGAGCGCAGGAACCCGCCGCGATACGTTGGCCCCATCACGGCACTGTCGAGGGCGGGGATAACATCCTTGCCCGTGTTCACCCCGATAATCTCCAGCTCAACGGCGCGGGCAATTTCCTCGGGGGTAATCAGCTCCATCTGGCGCAGGGCCGTGATGGCTTCCAGTTCCCCTTTGGCAAACACGCCGTTCTCGCCGGTATCGGTCACGACAATTTTGAGTTTGTCCAGTTGTTCAAAATTTTCCTCCGGCAGGCGCAGGTGCAACTGCGTGCCCAGTTTCTCCGATTGGCTGGCGTAGCGGTAGGCGGTCTGCCCGTGGCGGTGGATGGTGCGGAAAGTGGTGTCCACCCAGCCCACCAGCGCGGCGGGTTTGAGTTCCTTGATGATCGGGCCGCCCACGGTACGTGCCATCAGGAAGAGCAGGCCGGTGTGCGCAAAGGCAATCGCCGTCTTGGACATCAGCTTGGCGCTGGGGCGGTCTTCCCCGTGGGTGTAGGGGATGTTGAGGCCCATCCCGCCCGTGCCGGTGGTGCCGATTTTGAGGTAGAGCCGCGTCCCCGCCGCGCGCATGGCACGGTTGATCATGATCACGTGGCGGATGAGCTGGGGGACGGATTGCGAGATAAGCAGCGTCTCGACGGCGCGCACCATTTTTTCGGGGTCGGGATCAGCCTCCGGGGTCACGCCGGCTTGGAGAAAGGAGTCCAGGTCGCGGCGGGTGATTTTGGAGGCGGTGTACACATCCTGATAGCTGATGGCCGTCGCGGTGTTGATCCCGTCCACGATGACATCCGGTTTGTGTTCGAGGATGAGTTGGACGAGTTGGGAGCGCTCGTAGGCGGCATCGCTGTCGCCAAAGAGGTCTTCATAGAGATCGGCGCGGCGTTCGGGTTCCTGGAGGAGGTCGGCGCGGCGCAGGCGCTGCTGGCGGTCGGCGGTGTTGAATTCGGTGCGAACGAAGACATCGCCCCAGAAGCCGACGATATTGGCGTCCGGGAATTCGCGTTCGAGGGCGCTGACGGCTTCGCGGACTTCCTCCTGGTAGAGGGAGACGATGACGACTTTGGCGGGTTCGAGGTTGTCGCAGATGCGGCGGGCGACCTGGTAGCCGATCATGCCCCCGCCGCCCAGAATCATGAAAGTTTTGTCGTGCATGGAGTTCTCCGTGGTGGGAAAGATTTTGGGACTGCATTCATCCTGAGCGGAGGCTGACCTGTTTTGGTCGGACGCAGTTGAAGGACTGGATGGCTCGAAATCACGGCGTTTCGACTGCTCCTTCGACTTGGCTCAGGATGCAGCTCACCTGGCGGTTCGCTCCGCTCAACGTGATGGAATCTTGATTTTCACACAAGAGCTTATTGTACCTGTATGCCTGCGGGGATCATTTCACAGCCAAAGACCTGGCCAAAGGAGGCAACAAATTTGTCCATGACGTCCTGCATATCGGGCGGTTCGTCGAGCAGGTCGGCGAGGTTGATGACGGGCGCGTCCAGCCCGCAGCCAATGATGCCATCCCAGTATTCCATATCGGTATTGACGTTGAGGGCGAAGCCGTGGCGCGTGATGCCTTTGACATCCACCTTGACGCCGATGGCGGCGATTTTGGAGGGTTGCTTTTTGGCGGCGGGCGGGCAGTGGCGGCAGCGGGAGGCGACATCGGGCTGTACCCAAACCCCGGTGAGGCCGGGGATTTGCCCGCTGACGATCCCGAACCCGGCGATGGTTTTGATGAGGGCTTTTTCGAGGTTGCGGACGTAGCCGGTGTAGTTGGCGCGCACCTCACCCACCCCACCCCCCGGCCCCCTCCCCGCGGGCGGGGAGGGGGGGGCGTAGGGGCGGGGTTCCCCCGCCCCGGCGTTGGCGAACGCGAGACGGGGGCGGGGAGACCCCGCCCCTACGGGGACCAATGGGATGATGGGATAACCGACCAACTGGCCGGGGCCGTGGTAGGTTACGTCGCCGCCGCGATCCACCGAGTGGACTTCGATGCCGCGGCGGGCGCGCTCGGCTTCGTCCCAGAGCAGGTTTTCGGGGTGGCCGCGGCGGCCAAAGGTGTAGACGCGCGGATGTTCGAGCAGGAGGAGCGTGGGCGGGCGCGTCCCGGCGGCGACTTCGGCGGCGATTTCGGCTTGCATGTCCCAGGCTTGCTGGTAGGGAGTGAGGCCGAGGGGGAGGACGTGGCAGGTTTTCATGATTTGTCGACACGAATTATCACGAATTTTCACGAATATTTTTGAGTTCATTCATGAAAACTTGGTGATTGCTCAGCCTGGCGATTGCATGGGATAGTAACTGCTCACTGTGCCTCCGCAGTCTGAGGAGTTATGAATAAAATTCGTGTTCATTCGTGATAATTCGTGTCGAAGAGTCCTTGAAACACCGCCGGTACAAATCCGACTCCAGCAGGTTTTCGGGATCGAGCTCAGCCTTGAGGCTCTGGAAATTTTCGAGGGTCGCGTCCCCCAGGAAACGCCGGACGATTTCCGGGCGCAGGGTGCTGTCCTTGGCAAAGTAGAAGCGCCCGCCCGCCTCCAAGACAATTTCATCCAATTCGTGGATCAGCTTTTCCAGCCGGGCGTGGTTGTAGCGGGTGACGCGGTAATCCTGCGCCAGCGAGTAGCCGTCCACGGCATGCGAGAGCAGGAAGCGGTCAGGGCGGTGGCGCTTGAGCACGCCGAGATAGTTGGGCAGGCCGTGGCGCTGGCCGCGGCGCAGGATTTCGGCGAAGGCGTCGTGGGCGGTTTCTTTCGGCACAAAACACTGGTACTGGATCAGCCCGCCCGCGCCGTAGGCCCGCTCCCAATTGGGGACGTAGTCGAGCAGGAAGTTGAAGGCGACGTGCGATTGCAGGTAATGTTTGTCCTGGCCGAGCGTGCGGCTGGCCGCGTACTTGGCGGTATTGACCGCCCGCACGCCCCAATTGTTGAGCGCCGGGCGCATCAACTGGTGGAGGAGGGATTTGGGGATCAGGCCGAATAGGGTATCCGGGAGGGTCTGGTGATCAATGCTGAGCGACCGCGCCGGGGCGGGATCAGCCTCAGGGGGGAGGTAATCCCCGGCGTGCATCTGCCCCCGTCCGAGTCCCGTACCCCCTTTCAGGCAGTCGATCCAGCCGACAATATAGTCGTTCTCGTGCGCGCCGCAGTCGGTGGCGTCGAGCATGCCGCGCAAGTCCGGCTCGGCGCGGGCAGTGACGGCGAGATTGCCGGAGTGGATGCGCTTCATCTGGAGGGTGACGCGGGTGATGACGCCCAGCATGCCGAGGCTGCTGATGATGGCGTAAAAGAGTTCGTCGTCCGGCGTGCATTCGATTTCTTCGCCGTCCGGCTTCATGAACGTAAAGCGTAAAACGTGCTCGCCGAACGTACCCGCCTGCCGGTTGTTCTTGCCATGGATGTTGACGCCGAGCACGCCGCCCACCGTCGGAAACATCGTGCCCGGGACAACGGGCGGCCACCAGCCATCCTCGAGTGTATGCCGCCAGAGTTGTTCAATCGTCACACCTGGCTCGACCATGATCACCCCCGTTTCCGGGTTCCAGTCGAGCACGCGGTTCATCCGCCGCAAATCCACGACGATCCCGCCGGCGTTGAGGGCTGCGTCCCCATAACTGCGCCCCGCGCCCCGGAAGGTGAGGCTGGCCCCGTGGGCGCGCGCCAGCGCAAAGAGTTCGGCAATCTGTTCCGTGTGGGTGGGGCGGTAGACATAGGCCGCACCATCCAGCGAGTGGCCGAAGTTTTCGAGTTTGGTGAGGCGGTCGAGGGGGACGTGGCCGTTGAGGGAGGGGGGCATGGCGTAGGAGCGAAGCATTTGCCCGCGCTGGCCGGGCAGGATGCAAAGATTCAGGGCAAATGCTTCGCCCTTACTAAAACCTCATCCGGCGGAAAATGACGGATGGCAGGTTGCGGACAATGAGCATGATTAACGCCCAGCGGCGCGGCGTGTACAGGATTTGCCGGCGTTTTTCCATCGCCCGGACAATGTCCTGCGCCACGCGTTCCGGCTGCGCAATGAACAGCCCGCCAACCACGGCCGTCATCGCCGTTTTGATGGGGCCGGGGCGAACGGTGAGGACATTGACCCCTCGGCGGGTCAGGCGGTTGCGCAGGGCTTCGAGGTAGGCGTCAAAACCGGCTTTGCTGGCATTGTAGCCGGGGTTCTTCACCCGCCCGCGGTCGGCGGCTACGGAGGAGATGCCGACGATCTGCCCGCCGCGCATGCGCTCAAACAGGGTGGCCGCCTGCACCAGCCAGGCCAACCCGCCAGCCAATTGCACGTCCAGCATGGCCTTGTCCTTCTCAAAGTTATATTCGGCGAACTCGACCAGCGGCATCACCCCGGCTACGTAGACCACGGAGTCAATGCGCTTAAGATCGGCCAGCAATGTCTGGAATATGGACGGGATGGAGGCGGTATCGGTTACGTCGTGCGGATACGCGGCGGCGCGGGTTTCCCCGGACTCGGTGTTGATTTCGTTGCAGAGGGTTTCCAATTCCGGGACGCGGCGGGCCAGCAGGGCGAGCGCGTAGCCTTTACGGGCCAGTTCGCGAGCCAAGGCCGCGCCCAGCCCGGACGACGCGCCGATGATGACGGCGCGTTTGCGGGAGGAGAGCGGGGTATCGGGGGGGAGGTGGAGGGGGGTAGGCAAGATTACCTGCTGTTTATAATTTTTAGGGCTGCTGGGTGAGGGTAGCCATGAATGATGGATAATTCCCGCCGCTCTACAATTCTTTCCAAATCGTTTACTCGCAGGATTCTGGCAGTTGCCGTACCGATTGGAGTAATTGCCTGTATTTCCAGACCTTTCAACCGAAAGTGTTCACGCCAGCGATCAAGCCGCGGATTGAAAAAGCGGACAAATCCGCCTGTTTCCCAGTCTACGGAACCAACATCGCTCCCCTTATTCCGATTGCAAAAGGCACACGCAAAAGCAAGATTATCTGGTTCGGACGGCCCGCCATGTTTCAAGCTGATGATGTGGTCAACGTGGCATCCGGCAAAGGTGTCATCCTCATGGATCAAGCAATATTCACATAGGTGGCCGGCGCGCTCCGCAACCAACAGGCGGAATTCCGGGCTGATAATTCTACTCATTCCCCATGCGTTGCCGGGCGCGTGCTTTTGCCAGCCTCATAATATGTTCAAGTTGCATGAAGTAATCCAACTCCGCCTGTTCCTCTCCAGATAAACCGGATGTCTTTTCCCGAAAAACGAGATCAGCGATATACCCCTTTACCTGTTCCGATGGCTTGAAATCAATCAGGTGGCGAGGATCAATCTCTGAGGCAATGAAACTGATGATTTCCTCATGGGCACGGGTTGTCGGTAGTGTTGCCATGTCAACTCCTTGGTTATTGCCAATTATACCTACCGCTATGCCAAACGCACGAACATTACAGTAACCCACCCACCCCCATCTCCTCCGCAAACCGTTCCATCGCCGCCAGATGAGCACTCGGCGTTGCAAACCCCAGCCCCATCGTATTCAGCGAAAAATAATCCGCCCCCTCGGCGCGCCACCCATCCAGCGTCATCCGCCACTTGGCGGGGTCGCCATCCCCATAGATCAACCGCGCTTCAATACCGATCTGATCCCGCGTCCTCCCCGCGGCAGCGAGTTCCACCTCCAGTTGCCCCAGCCACTCGCGCGCCTGATCCCCCTGCCGGAAACCGGGCATCCACCCACCGCCATATTTTGCCACCCGCCGCATCACTTCCGAGGCGTGCCCGCCAAACCAGAGCGGGATCGGACGCTGAACGGGGAGCGGGTTGATCCCGACATCGGGCAGGTGATGAAATTTTCCGTCCAGTCGCACCACCTCCTCCGTCCATAGCCGCACCAGCACTTCCAATTGCTCATCCATCCGCTGCCCGCGGTTCTCCGGGTTCTCCCCCAGCGCGGCGATCTCCACCTTGTTCCAGCCCACCCCCACGCCCAGCCGCAACCGCCCGCCGCTCAGGATGTCCAGCTCGGCGGCCTGCTTGGCGACCAGCTGCGCCCGCCGTTGGGGCAGCACGAGGATGCCCGTGGCAAACCCCAGCCGCGTCGTCAGCCCCGCCATAAACGCAAAGAGCACGAAGGGTTCGTGGAAAGCGTGTTCCTGCGTGTATGGCCCGCGCCAGTGCCCTTCATATTCATTGCGCCGGATATTTTCGGGTGTGGGCAGTGCGCCCAGCACGTGGTCATAGGCCAGCACATGGGAGAAGCCCAACCCCTCCGCCGCCTGGGCATAATCCCGGATGGCGGCAGGGTCGTTGCCGATCTCAGTTTGGGGGAAAACAAGGCCAATATTCATCGTGGTTCCTCCAAGTGCGTCCCACCCTGCAAGGATTTTGTGTCGCTTTTTTTGGTGTACGGTATGCTATGATAAACGAATTCACGGAAAAGGAGCTACCCATGAAAACGAAGCCATTATTCCTGATGATCTCAAGCCTCGCCCTGGCCGCCCTGGCGTGTTCTGCCCTTTCCGGGGGTGGGATAGACCCAGGGGTCGCGACCCCCGTCGAAGGTAATCCGCCCATAGAAACCGCGGCTCCCTCCGGGGGCAGTGATCCCGAGGGCGGTTCCACCCCGGAGGACTCCTCATCCTCGGGCGGAGAACCAGCCTCCCCGCTGGATTTCCTCGACCTCGATGACCCCGCCATTTACGCCGCACCGTCTGGCTTCAACACGTATGCCAACACCTTTGGGCACACGTTTGCAGGGATCAGCGCAGATGGTTCCATAGTAACGGGGACGGTGGACAGCCACGGCGCGAATCAGGTGGAGCCATACGCCACCACACTGGAATTTTTTACGCATGGCAGGGCCGTGCTGGGCGGCAGTGAGATTTTCACCTTTACGCAGATTTTGGATGTGCAATACGTCGTCTATTCCGGCATTGGTTGTCTGCCGGGGGTACCGGGCGCGCAGGATAATCCGTTTGGCGTCATGCTGGATACTGGCGGGATGCTGACCGGGCAGGCCGACTTTAGCGCCGAGGAAACCGTCAACGGGCTGGCGACTTATGCCTACGAGATCACGATATGGCTTTTTCAAGAAAGCTTGACAGGTAGACAAAAAGACCCTCATCGGTAAAATGGTTGTGTCAAAACACCCAAAATACCGAGGAGGATCACCATGGAGTATAGCACGCTGGAGGCTTGGCAG